>WNFJ01606218.1_pt2 | contig 38284 bp, 36 predicted proteins | sample 5400461 | NCBI WGS metagenome assembly WNFJ01 (sample SAMN13153349, study PRJNA577476) | soil metagenome | isolation source: 115 cm saprolite on Douglas fir-dominated hillslope | place: USA:California | collected 2013-09-17
GATCGGCCGGCAGTTCGCCGAGGGCTTCATCACCGGTGACGCGATCACCGCGGCGAGCATCTACCTGACGATCGTGGCCGAGACGGCGTTCACCAACACGCTGTTCGTGGCCATGCCCGCCGAGGCCGCCGCCAACGGCGACTATCTGCTGCCGACGGTCTTCCACTCGGTTCAGTCCGACGAGTCCCGCCACATCAGCAACGGCTACGCCACCCTGCTGATGGCCCTGTCGGACGAGGAGAACCACCAGTTGCTGCAGCGCGACCTGCGCTACGCCTGGTGGAACAACCACCGGGTGGTGGACGCGGCGATCGGCACGTTCATCGAGTACGGCACCAAGGACCGCCGCAAGGACCGGGAGAGCTACGCGGAGATGTGGCGGCGGTGGATCTACGACGACTACTACCGCAGCTACCTCGTACCGCTGGAGAAGTACGGCCTGGTCATCCCCCACGACCTCATCGAGGAGGCGTGGAACCAGATCTGGAACAAGGGCTACGTCCACGAGGTGGCCCAGTTCTTCGCCACCGGCTGGCTGGCGAACTACTGGCGAATCGACCCGATGACCGACAAGGACTTCGAGTGGTTCGAGTACAAGTACCCGGGCTGGTACGACAAGTACGGTAAGTGGTGGGAGAACTACAACCGGCTGTCGCGGCCGAACGGGCATCACCCGATCGTGGCCGAGGACGTCGACTACCAGTACCCGCACCGCTGCTGGACCTGCATGGTGCCCTGCCTCGTCCGCGAGGACATGGTCATGGACGAGGTCAACGGCCAGGTGCGCACCTACTGCCACGAGGAATGCCGCTGGACCGACGTGACGGCCTTCCGGCCCACCTACCAGGGCCGGTCGACGCCGAACATGGGCCAGCTGATCGGTAAGCGCGAGTGGGAGACGCTCTACCACGGCTGGAACTGGGCCGACGTGGTGGCCGACATGGGCTACGTGCGGGACGACGGCAAGACGATGGTCGCGCAGCCACATCTGGAACTGGGGGACCAGAAGAAGATGTGGACGCTGGACCACCTGCGCCGGATGGGACCGCTGCAGAGCCCGAACGTCCTGCTCAACGAGATGACGCCGGAGGAGCGAGCCGCCTTCCACGCGAACTACATTCGCGGCGGCGCCCCGCTGGCCGGCCCGCACCCGTGGAGAGCTGAGACAGCCCGAGCTGACTCGGATCGCGGAGCGGTAGCCGTTCGGAGCAAGCGGACGGAACGGAGGGCCTTGGCCCAGGCTTCGGCCCTCCGTTCCTGCCCGGTGGCAGCGCGCGGCCGGAAAGGGAGTCATGGCCGACAAACATGTCGTGCGTTTCGAGCCGGTCGGTATCGAGATCGAGGTCGACGAGAACCAGACGATCCTGCGGGCCGCGGCTGAGCAGGGAATCATGCTCATGCACGGCTGCAAGGAGGGGCAGTGCTCGTCCTGCAAGTCGTTCGTTCTCGACGGCGACGATATCGAACTGGACAAATACTCCACGTTCGCGCTGCCCGACTACGAGCGCGAGGAGGGTTACACGCTGCTGTGCCGCGCGCACCCCTACGAGGACGTCACGATCGAGCTGCTGAACTTCGACGAAGACATGATCCGCTCGGGGCTGCCGATCCAGGAAGCGGTCGCCGAGGTCGTCGCCAACGATCCGGTGACCCACGACATGCGGCACCTCGTGCTGCGGCTGGTGGAACCCCAGGAAATCAAGTTCTTCCCCGGGCAGTACGTCGACATCGCCATCCCCGGTACGGAGGCCACCCGCTCGTTCTCGATGGCGAACACCTCAAGCCGCGACAGCGGCCAGCTCGAGTTCGTCATCAAGGTCTACCCGGACGGGCTGTTCTCGCACTTCCTTGACACCCAGCTCGCCGTCGGCGACCGGCTCAACCTCACCGGGCCGTTCGGGGTGTTCACCCTGCGGGAGGGCCATGACACCGATTTGATCTTCGTCGGCGGCGGCGCGGGAATGGCGCCGATCCTGTCGCTGCTGCGCTCGATGGCCGAGCGCGGCATCGAGCGCAAGGCCACGTACTACTACGGCGCGCGGCGCCGCCAGGATCTGTGCTTCGAAAGCGAGCTGCGCGAGCTGGAAAAGACGCTGCCCGCGTTCCGGTACGTCCCGGCGCTTTCCGAGTCGGCGGACGGCGACTGGGACGGCGAGGTCGGCCTGATCACCGACGTGGTGCAGCGGTACGAGGCCGACCTCAAGAGCGCGCACGCGTACGTCTGCGGTCCGCCGCCGATGGTGGAGGCCGCGATGCCCCTGCTCACCAGGCTGGGGGTGCCCGAGAAACACGTGTACTACGACAAGTTCACCACCACTGGTGACCCAGACGAAAAGTGACGGGCAATTGCCCGGACACCAGCTCGGCTGGTGGCCCAACCGGTGGCCCATCCCGTGACCAACCGGCTGGATCCTTTGAGGTGAAGGAAGGTTTTCATGACAACAGCGCAAGAACGTAGCCTGCCCCATCCCGAATTTACCGATGCTGAAGCCGGTGCCAGGGAGTTCCCGGACTCGACCGCCCGCCGCTTCAACTACTTCACCCCGCAAAAGCGCAAGTCGACACACTACGAAGACGTGACCGTCGAGGTCCAGCCTGATACGAGGCACTACCTGAGCCAGGGCTGGCTCTACGGGTTCTCCGACGGCCGGGGCGGCTATCCGCTGGACTGGACGGCCCTCAAGGCGTGGGGGACGGACCGCCCAGAGCCGAGGCGTTACCCCGGATCTGGCGGCAAGGGCTACGACTGGCCGGCGCTCGGCTGGCACGAGTTCCGCGACCCCAACGAGGAGTGGGAGCTCACCCTCTACCGCTACAACGCCAACGTTGTGCGGCAACTCAACCAGAACGTCGATGCCGCACGCGCGTCGAAGGCGTTCGAGGACTGGAACCGCAACTGGGTCCGCTTCGTCGAGCGCAACATCGGGGCCTGGATGCACGTCGACCACGGCCTCGGGCTCTACCTCTTCGCCAACGCCAACCGCCGGGCACCGACGAACATGCACAACAACGCGATCTCGGTGAACAGCATGCACAGGATCAGGTCCGCGCAGGACCTGGCGCTGTACAACCTGACGTTGAGCGAGGAGATCCCGGACTTCGATGGTGCGGCGCACATCGAAACCTGGAACAACGATCCAGTGTGGCAGGGCGTCAGGAAGACGGCCGAGCAACTCACCGCCATCGACGACTGGTGCGAGGCGATCTTCGCAGCTAACGTGGTCTTCGAGCCGCTCGTCGGCGAGCTATTCCGGAGCCACCTGGTGCAGCACGCGGCGCCGCGTAACGGCGACTTCGTCACTCCCACGATCGTGGGTGCGGAGGAGTACGACTACGCCGAGCGCGACCTGCGATACACGCGGCCGATGTTCGAACTGCTCTCCAACGACCGCGAGTTCGCGGACCACAACCGGGATTTCATGCAGCAATGGCTGTCGACCTGGGTGCCGCGCGCCATCGTGGCCGCTCGCGCACTGCAGCCGCTGTGGTCGCAGCCCGACCTGAAGCCACCTCGTTTCGAGGACGGCCTGGACCGCGCGAAGTTCCGCTTCAGCGGGATCCTGTCCGACCTGGGTCTGGAAATACCGAAGGAGCTGGCGCAGTGACCACGTTCAAGACAGCGGAAAGCCCGTTCAAGTCCAACAACACGGCGTCCAACAAGTGTGGGTTCACCCTGATGAACAATCAGGTCGGCGAGGTGGTGGCTCAGGTCATGGCCACCAAACCCAACGTCAAGGTGCTGCCGCTGCCGTCAATGATCCGCGTCGACGCGACCGGGCGCATGGACGTCGTCTACGACGAAATCTCCGATGCGCTCGGCGAGGAGCCCGGCTATTTCGACGCCGCGGAGTTCGAGGAGAACATGTCCACGCACTACGGCCGCATGATCCACCTGGATGACCGGACGATCATGGTCGCGAACCCGGAGGAGGCGGCGGAATACCTCGGCTTCGACCTGACGCCGGTGTCGAACTAGCTGGAGCGGAAGAGAAGCACTCGATTCGGCCCACGAGGAGGCAGCGTGTACGAGAAGGATGGCGAAAAGTATTTCGTGGTCGACAGCCATATGCACTACTGGAATGCCGCCCCGGACAACTGGGTGCCGGGCGCCGAACAGTACGCCAAGGGCTGGATCGAGTGCTTCCACGCCTACCAGGGTCTCGGGCCGCCCGAAACCCACTGGCCGATAGAAAAGTTCCAGAAGTATTCCGAGGACGACCTCATGAAGGACGTCTTCGACGACGGCTACGTCGACGTCGCGATCTTCCAGCCGACGTACCTGACGGAGTGGTACAAGGAGGGCTTCAACACCACCGAGCGCAACGCCACGATGGGGGAGAAGCATCCGGGCAAGTTCGTTTACAACACCCGCTGGGATCCGCGTGAGGGCGATGACGGCCTGAAGGCCCTGCGGCACAACGTCGAACGCTATGGGTCCAAGGGCGTCAAGCTCTACACCGCGGAGTGGCGGCAGGGCTCGCGCGGCTGGAAGCTCACCGATCCCGAGGCGTACCGCTACCTGGAGGCCTGCCAGGAACTCGGGATCAAGAACATCCACGCGCACAAGGGCCCGACGATCTGGCCGCTGGACAAGGACGCCTTCGACATGTCCGACATCGACCACGCCGCGACCGACTTCCCCGACCTGAACTTCATTGTCGAGCACGTCGGGCTGCCCCGGATCGAGGACTTCTGCTTCATGGCGACCCAGGAGCCCAACGTGTACGCGGGCCTGTCGGTCGTCATCGGCGGGCTCATGCATGCCCGGCCGAAGTTCTTCGCCAAGGTGATGGGTGAGCTGCTCTTCTGGGTCGGCGAGGACAAGATGACCTTCGGCAGCGACTACGGCATTTGGGAACCGAAGTGGCAGGTCGAGGGGTTCGTCGCCTGGGACTACCCCGACGACGCGGACCTCTCCGACTATCCGAGGGTCAACACCGCGACGAAGAAGAAGATCCTCGGGCTGAACGCGGCCAAGCTCTACGGCATCGAGGTGCCACCCGAGGCGCGGCTCGGCGCCGGGCAAGGCACCCCGGCCGGGCAGGACGCCGCCCAGGCGGTCCCATCGGCATGAGCACAGCCGTGACCCGTGGGTCGCGGATCCTCGCCGCGCTGGAGGCGGTGCGCGACCCGGAGCTTGACGAGCCGATCACGTCGCTCGGCTTCGTCACGTCGTGCACCGTGTCCGCGGCGGGTGACGCACGGGTCCGCCTGCGGCTGCCCACCTACTTCTGCGCGCCCAACTTCGCCTTCCTGATGGTGGCCGACGCCTACGACGTGGTGTCGGCCATGGACGGCGTGCGCAGGGCGGAGGTCGTGCTCGAAGACCATTTCGCCGCCGACGCGATCAACGGCGGGGTCGCCGCGCACGCGGGGTTCGCGCGGTCCTTCGACGGCGAAGCGGTCGGTGAACTGCACGACTTGCGCGCGGACTTCCTGCGCAAGGCCGTGCTGGCCGGCACGGATCAGGTGTGCAGGCCGCTGGTGGCCGCGGGCGCCGAGCCGCGGGCGCTCGCCGGGCTGACGCTCGGCGAGCTGCCCCCGTCACGCGAGCTCGACCGGCTGCGGCACCGGCGGGCCGAACTCGGCCTGCCCGCGGGCGACGACGCGCCGCTGCTGATCGAACCTTCGACGGGCCAGCCGGTCGGTGCCGACGCGGTACCGCTGCACCTGCGGCGGGCACGCACGACGAGGGTCAGCGTCGAGGCGAACACCAGCATCTGCCGCGGCATGCTGCGGCACAGGTACGAGGCCAAAGGACAAGGTGAGGAGGACCAATGAAGGCCGTCCGGCTGCACGCGTACCACCAGCAACCCGTGGTCGAGGACGTACCTGAGCCGACGATCAAGGGCCCGCTCGACGTCATCGTGAAGATCGGTGGCGCCGGGGTGTGCCGTACCGACCTGCACATCATCGACGGCCAGTGGGCGGCCGCGATGGGCGTCGAGCTGCCCTATACGCTCGGCCACGAGAACGCCGGCTGGGTGCACGAGGTCGGCTCCGCGGTGACCAACGTGCAGGGCGGCGACACGGTGATCCTGCATCCGACGCCCACCTGCGGGCTGTGCCGGGCCTGCCGGGCCGGCCAGGACATGCACTGCATCAACAGCTCGTTCCCCGGTCTCGACAGCGACGGCGGAATGGCCGAGTACCTGCTCACCTCGGCGCGGGCGTGCGTCAAGCTCGACCCGCAGACGCGCCCGGAGGACGTCGCGGCGCTCGCCGACGCGGGCATCACCGCCTACCACGCCGTCCGCAAGGCCATCCCGCTGCTCTACCCCGGCACGACCTGCGTGCTCATCGGCGCCGGCGGCCTCGGGCACATCGGGATCCAGTGCCTCGCCGCGCTCACGGCGGCCAGGATCATCGTCGTCGACAGAAACCCGGATGCGCTCAAGCTCGCCGAGCAGCTCGGCGCGCACCACACCGTGGTCGCCGACGGCGGGCATCTCGACGCGGTCAGCGACCTCACCGGCGGCGGCGGCGCGGAGGTCGTGCTCGACTTCGTCGCCGAGCAGGGCGCCGAGGCGGACGGGTTCGCGATGACCGGCCGCGCCGGTTCGTACTTCGTCATCGGCTACGGGGGCACCCTGCACGTTCCGACGCTCGACATCATCTCGACCGAGCGCAACATCATCGGGAACATCGTCGGCACCTACAACGAGCTCGCCGAGCTCATGGTCCTCGCGCAGAGCGGGAGGGTCACCCTGCACACGAAGACCTACCCGCTGGACGCCGCGGTGGAGGCCGTCGGGGACCTCGACGCGGGCCGGGTTCGCGGCCGCGCCATCCTCGTCCCGTAGCCCTTCAGACTGACGTCCAAGGAGACACGATGGCAAAGGAACTACGTTTCGGCGAGGACGCCCGCAGCCTGCTCCTCGCCGGTGTTGATCAGCTGGCCGAAGCGGTCAAGTCGACGCTCGGACCCAAGGGGCGCAACGTCATCCTCGAGAAGATCACCGGGTCGCCCGTCGTGACCAACGACGGCGTGACGATCGCGCGGGAGATCCACCTCAAGAACCAGTTCGAGAACATGGGGGCCCAGCTGGTCAAGGAAGCGGCGATCAAGACCAACGACATCGTCGGCGACGGCACCACCACCGCGACGGTCATCGCCCAGGCGATCGTCAGGGAGGGTATGCAGGCGATCGGCGCCGGCGCCAACCCGGTGCTCGTCAAGCGCGGTATCGATCTTGCCGTCGACCGCCTGGTCCAGCATCTGCAGAGCGTCGCCCACCCGGTTGCCACTGAGCGGGACTACGGGCGGGTGGCTGCGATCTCGGCGAACGACGACGAGACGGTCGGCGAAGTGATCGCGAAGGCTCTGCACACCGTCGGCGACGGCGGCATCGTCACGGTGGAGGAGTCGGCCAGGCACGGGATGAGCGTCGACTTCGTCGAGGGCTTCGAGTTCGACAACGGCTACCTGTCGCCCTACCTGGTGACCAACCCGGCCAGCCTCGAGGCGATCGTCGACGACCCGTACATCCTGCTGTGCAGTGAGAAGATCTCCAAGGTCCAGCAGCTGATGCCGCTGCTCGACAAGATAATGCGGGCGCCGCGGCCGCTCGTCATCCTCGCGGAGACCGTCGAGGGCACGGCCCTCAGCATGCTCGTGCACAACCACGTCAACCGGGTCTTCCAGGCCGTCGCCGTGCGCGCCCCTGGCTTCGGCGACCGCAGGCTGCGCAAGCTGGAGGACATCGCCGCGATCACCGGCGGCGAGGTGTGCAGCAAACACTCCGGGTTCACCCTGGAGACGATGACGATCGACCAGCTGGGCCGGGCCTCGCAGGTGCGCGTGACGGAAGACCGGACGGCCATCATCGGCGGCGGCGGCTCCGCGGCGGACGTCGAGTTCCGGATCGCCCAGTTGCGGGCGGAACTCGACCGGGCCACCTTCGGGGTCGATGAGGACGTGCTCACCGAGCGGATCGGTTCGCTGTCCGGCAAGGTCGCCGTGATCAGGGTCGGGGCGCCGACCAACGCCGAGCTGAAGGAGTTGCAGCACCGGGTCGAGGACGCGCTGTCGGCCACCAGGGCCGCGATGGCGGAGGGCATCGTCGCCGGCGGCGGCGCCGCGCTGATGCACGCCGAGGGGGCGCTCGACGACCTGCAGCTCAAGGACGACTACGCGATCGGCGCCGAGATCGTGCGCCGCGTGCTGACCGAGCCCGCCTACCTCATCGCCGCGAACGCCGGCTACTCCGGCCAGGAAGTGGTGGCCCACATGGAGCAGATGGGCGTCGACGAAGGGTTCGACGCCCTGTTCGGGCGCTACGGCAACATGATCGAGATGGGCATCATCGACCCGCTGCGGGTCGCCCGTTCAGCGCTGCAGAACGGCGCTTCCGTGGCCGGGCTGCTGCTCACCACCAACACGCTGATCGCCGAGGAACAGACGCCCTGGGGCGGCAGCCCGGCGCTCATGACCGAGTTCGGCGCGCTCGACGAGGGCCTGCACCAGCCGTCGCCCGACTCGAGTACCCCGCAGTCCCTCGGTCTCGGCCCCTCGGTCGGCTGAGGTTGGGGCCACCGGCCGGGGACACGGCGCTGCAGCTGCCGATGGCCGGGGACACGGCGCTGCAGCTGCCACTGCCGCGGCCGACAGCGGAGCAGAGCGGGCTGCGCCTGCTGCGCTCGCGCGGGCCGATGCGGGGCGCCGTCGCCCTGCTCGGCCCGGCCTTCGTCGCGGCGGTGGCCTACATCGACCCGGGCAACTTCGCCACGAACTTCTCCGCGGGGGCGAAGTTCGGCTACGCGCTGGCCTGGGTGATCGTCGTAGCCAACCTGATGGCCATGCTGGTGCAGTACCTGTCCGCCAAGATCGGCGTCGCCACCGGGCGGGACCTGCCTGAGCTTTGCCGCGACCACCTTCCCCGGGCCGTGTCGGGTGGCCTGTGGATACAGGCGGAGCTCATCGCTATGTCGACCGACCTGGCCGAGTTCGTCGGGGCCTCGGTCGGGCTGAACCTGCTGTTCCATGTGCCGCTGTTCGCGGCCGGCCTGATGACGGCGGCCGTCGCGTTCGCGATCCTGGGCCTCGAGCAGCGCGGCTACCGCCGCTTCGAACTGGCGATCGGGGCGCTGCTCGGCATCGTGCTCCTCGGGTTCGCCTACGACATGGTCGCCGTGCGGGGTGCCCCCGCGGCGATGGCGGCCGGGCTGGTCCCCAGCTTCGCCGGCGGCTCAGGCAGCTTGCTGCTGATGGCGGGGATCATCGGGGCGACCGTCATGCCGCACGTCGTCTACCTGCACTCAGCGCTGACGAAGTCCCGTGTGCTGTGCCGCGACGACGCCGAGCGCCGCGAGTTGCTGCGCTTCCAGCGGCTCGACGTCCTCGTCGCGCTCGGCGCGGCCGGCCTGATCAACCTGTCAATGCTGGTCATCGCCGCCTCGCTGTTCAACCGCACGGGACGGCCGGACGTCAACTCGATCCAGGCCGCACACGCGGGGCTCGGCCAGCTTGTCGGCGGCGGTGCCGCGCTCGCGTTCGCCGTCGCGCTGCTCGCGTCGGGGCTGTCGTCGTCGAGCGTGGGCACCTACGCGGGGCAGGTGGTCATGCAAGGTTTCATCGGCCGCCGCATTCCGCTGTTCGTCCGGCGCGGGCTCACCATGCTGCCCGCGCTCGTGGTGCTCGGGCTCGGGCTGCCCACCACCCAGAGCCTGGTGATCTCGCAGGTCGTGCTGTCTTTCGGCATCCCGTTCGCCGTGGTGCCGCTGGTGCTGCTCACCCGCCGCGCGGACGTCATGGGCGCGCTCGTCAACCGCCGCGCCACCACCGTGGCCGCCTGCTGCGTCGCCTCGGTGATCGTGGCGCTGAACGTGTGGCTGGTCTACGCGACCCTGCGCGGGTGAAGGCTCTCCGCCAGGAGCAGCGCGTTCTGGGTCAGGACGGAAAGCCAGTTGTTCATGCGCTCCGCGGCCGCGGTATCCGCCCAGTGCCGAAACAGCCAGGCGGCGTCGCCGAGGGGCAGGCTGCCTTCCACCTGGTGGATCTCGAGCGTGAACGACAGCAGGTCCAGGCTGCACGCCTCCGTCGCGGCCGCGGCGATCGCCGCGAGCCCGGCGGGCCCGTACATCATGGCCAGGGACTTGCGGCCCTGGTAGCCGAATGGAATCGGCAGCCGCATCAGGAAGGTGAAGTGGTCGGCCAGCCCCCCGACGAGTGGATGCCCGTCGTGCAGGTGGAAGTGCAGGTGCTTACCGAGCCGGCCGATCGAGCGCACCATGTCGAGCACGTCAGGCAACACGCTCGTCACCGACGCCTGGACATCGTCGGCCAGGCCGGGCAGGCGCGGGTCGTCCGCGCTGAGGCTCCGCAGGCCAAGACCGGGATGTTCGCGCGCGAACCTGGCTACCGCCTGCCTTATCCCGACGTGACCCACGTCGATGCAGCAGCTGACCCGGTCGGTGTCCTTGAGCCGCTCGGCCACCTCGACGAACCAGCCCGGCTCGTGGGCGGCCGCGTATTCGAGAAACACCCGCGGCGCGTTCGGCCATTGGGCCAGGCGCGCGTCGAGGTCGCGCAGCGCGGTGAGCAGGTTGCCGGTCTGCGCGGCCATGTCCGGCTGGTCGTGGACGACAAGGCCGGACAGCCGCCCGGCGAAGCGTGCGGCGAACTCCTCGACGACACCGCGGTCGCGTTCGTGCAGCATGTTCAGCCCGCGGTTCAGGTGCACCGTCGGCAGCCGCGGGTGCGGCGGCACGTAGCCGAGCACGCGGTCGAGCTCGTCAGGCACGTCGGCGTACGCCTCGGCCGCGAGGCCCGCCTGGGCGAGCCGTAGCCCGGCGAGCTTGAGCAGCGCGTCATCGCCGGCGCCGCGCTGGTAGAACAGGGCGTGAATGGGCGGCGGTGGACCTTGTTCCGTGCGATCCATGCCACTCCCTCGGCCGTTCCCTTGGCAGTGCCGTCGCTGCCACTGTAACCCGCGGGCAACCACGCCTCGCACCTGCGCGGCTCGCCCGGCGCAGCTGCGCGGCGGTCCCGGTCTCACTCCACGTGGACCGGGACCGCCGCGGGAGACGAACTGCTCAGCCGGTGATCTCGATGGACCGCGGTTTAGCCGCCTCCGATTTCGGTACCGTGACCTTCAGTACTCCGTCGGAAAGCTGGGCGCTCACCCCCTCGGGATTGATATCTCCCGGCAGGAGGGTGCGGTACTCGAAACGGCCGGTGCGGCGTGACCGGCGGTGCAGCCTGCCGCGTTCCTTTTCTTTCTGCGTGATCTCACCGCTGATGATCAGCTCACGGTCGTTGAGCTCGACGTGGAGCTGGTCCTTGCTCACCCCTGGCATGTCGACTTCGATCACGAAGGCGTCATCGGTCTCAGACAGGTCCGCAAGCGGCACCCATGGCGCGTCGGTCATCTGCCCAAGGCCGGTGCCCCCGAACGCGAAATTGATCAGTTGACCCATTCGCTCGTAGATGTCCTCGAACTCACGGTTCGGGTCGGCGAGCGTGTATACACGCCCAGGTCGGCGGGCGGGAAGCTGTGCCATCGTGTAACCTCCTACGGCTTGGCCTTGCTCCAGCGGTGACCTCTTATGCCCAACTCGACGTTCGCTCGCCGGAGGCGGCTCGCGCATCCTCAATCCGGCTAGTTATGCGCGAACGGGCGAAATGCCCGGCTCGGGCCGGGTGCTCGCCACCCGTACGGAACTACCCGTCTTGACGATGTGCCGGGCCGATGCCGCGGCGAAGCTCAGGCCCATGACCATCGCATCCGCACCGCACCGCGGCACTGCGCCCGCCGAGCTCACCGACCGCGAGCTGCTCCAGGATGTGACAAGCCCGCTGGCGCGATGTACCGGCGGCGCCATCGATCCCGACGACTGGTTCCCTGTCACCGCTGACATGCAAAAGGCGCGGGCTCAGGCCGCCCGCGCGATCGCCTTGTGCGCCGTCTGCCCGGTACGCGCGGAGTGCCTGGAGCTGTCGCTGCGGCACTGGCAGGGCGCGGGCCGGCACGGTGTGTGGGGCGGGCTCGTCGAGGCAGAAAGAAGCATGCTGCGACCGCAGTGGCTGGCCGGGGTCGCGGTCGCGGCGCTCCTGCCGGTGCGCGATGATCGCGAGCGCCGGGAACAGGACCGGTTTTTGCGCGGCGAGCACGGGCGTGATCAGCATCCGCGCGGCGGGCACCCGCGTGGCGGGCACCTGCGCCGCGAGCGGCCCGCCACGTACGTCCCCGCCGGTAAGCCGGCCGCCGTGTCCGCCGGTAAGCCGGCCGCGGCTGGCGCGCCGCTGGCCGGCCAGATCGGCCACCCGGGCGCGGCGTGAGCCCCGCCGATCAGGCACCGTGCCCGCATGGGTTTCCTGCCGGGGAAGGATGGATATGACGGAAGTAATCGCGGATCCGCACCTCACCCTGATCAGACCCGTCGTGCCGCGAACTCCGGAGGGTTGCGAGGAGTGCCTGCAGGTGGGCTCGCCGTGGGTGCATCTGCGTTTGTGCCTGACCTGCGGTCACGTGGGCTGCTGCGACTCGTCCCCGCACCGGCACGCGCGGGCGCACGCGTTCGCCGTCAACCATCCGATCATCGCGTCCTTCGAGCCGAGCGAGAACTGGCGCTGGTGCTACGTCGATGAGACCTATGTCTGACCCGGCCAGGACGTGCCGCGGGTGATGCGCAGCCGCGGCGACGAGGGAGCTAACGCAGCCGAGGGAGGGCCGTGAGCACGACAGATCCGCAGGCGCTTGCGGAAACCTCCGACCGATTCGGTGCGTACCCGCGCCTGAGCGGCGACCAGATGGATTCGCTCGCCGCGTACGCTCAGCGCCGCCGCGTGCAGCCGGGTGAGCTCCTGTTCCGCGACGGCGATCCGAGCTGTGACTTCTACGTCATCCTGGCCGGCAAAGTGGCGGTGGTCGACGGCTACGGGACACCGGAAGAACGGATCGTCAGTGTGCACGGCCCTGGGCGTTTCCTCGGCGAGCTGAGCTTGCTCACCGGGGAGGCCGTGTTCTTGTCCAGCCTGGTGATCGAGCCGGGCGAAGTACTCGTCGTGCCGACCGGCCGGCTCCGCGAACTCGTCACCCGCGACCAGACGGTCGGCGACCTCATCCTGCGCGCCTACCTCATCCGCCGTTCGATCCTGATCGGGCTCGGCGCCGGAATGAGAATCATCGGATCACGGTACTCACCCGATGCTCGCCGGCTGCGCGACTTCGCCGCGCGTAACAGGCTGCCGCACCGGTGGATCGATCTGGAGGAGGACGCGGGCGCGGAGGCCCTGCTGCGCCGCCTCGGCGTCACGCCGGAGGACACGCCGGCCGTGATCCTGCATGGGACCCAGTTGCTTCGCAACCCAAGTAACGCCGCCCTCGCCCGCGCGCTCGGCCTGCACGCCCCGAGCCCGCAGGAGGCCGTGTCCGATCTGATCGTCATCGGCGCCGGGCCCGCGGGTCTGGCCGCGGCCGTCTACGCCGCCTCCGAGGGTCTCACCACGGCCGCGCTCGACGCCGTTGCGACGGGCGGCCAGGCGGGAACCTCGCCGCGAATCGAGAACTACCTTGGGTTTCCAGCCGGGATTTCCGGTGCGGAGCTCGCCGACCGTGCGGCAATCCAGGCCAGGAAGTTCGGCGCCCATATCACCGTGCCTGGGACGGCGACCGCGCTGCACCAGTGCGACGGCTACTGCGTTGTCACGCTCGAGGACGGGAGCACGATCTGCGGCCGAACCGCCTTGATCGCGACCGGCGCACGCTATCGCAAGCTCGGCGCGGCGCGGCTCGACGAATTCGAGGGGACGAGCGTCTACTACGCCGCGACCCAGACAGAGGTGCAGTCCTGCCGGGGCGACCAGGTCAGCGTCGTTGGGGGCGGCAACTCCGCCGGCCAGGCGAGCCTCGCGCTCGCGCAACACGCCGCGAACGTGCGGCTGCTCGTGCGCGGCGGCGACCTCGGCGAGCACATGTCGCGCTACCTGGTCAACCAGATCGAGCACGACCCGCGGATCGAGGTCATGCTGCACACCGAGGTAAGGGAACTGGCAGGCGACGCCGGCCGGCTCAGGGCCCTGGTGGTCGAGGACAACCGGACCGGCGAGCAGCGGCTGGTCGAGGCGGTCGCCCTGTTCGTCTTCATCGGCGCCGCGCCCTGCACGGACTGGCTACGCGACGAGGTCGCGCTCGACGACGACGGCTTCGTCCGCACCGGTACCGACGCGCCCAGGCAGGCGCCGGGCGATGACGCACCAGGCGGTGGCGGCCAGCCGCGCACGCTCGAGACGAGCCGCCAGGGAATATTTGCCGTCGGCGACGTGCGCAGCGGGTCGATCAAGCGGGTGGCCTCGGCCGTGGGGGAGGGCGCCATGGCCGTGCGGCTCGTACACGAACGGATGAGATTCGGCTGACCGCCGCCCTGACGGCCGCCGCAGGGGGTCAGGCAGGCCTCGACCGAGACCGCAGGACAAATGGAGGAAGCACAGAGATGGCAGATGAAGTGCGCACCGACGCGGCCGACGTCCTCGCCCGGCTTGGGCGGCACTGGGTAACGCTGCTTGTCTTCGGCCTGCTCACGCTGGCCGCCGGGGTCGCCGCGCTCGCCTGGCCGGGCCCGACGATTCTGGTGATCGCGATCCTGTTCGGCCTTCAGCTGATCGTGTCAGGAATCTTCAGGTTCTTCGCGGCGTTCGCCACCGACGACCTGACCGGCGGTACCCGCGTGCTGCTCGCTCTGCTCGGCGTCCTTTCGTTCATCGTCGGGCTCTACGCGCTGCGGCACGTGCTCGTCACCGTTGTCGCGCTCGCGTTGCTGCTCGGCATCTTCTGGATCGTCAATGGCGCCATCGAGACCTTCGCCGCGCTGTCGCACCGCCAGATGCAAAACCGCGGCTGGACGGCCTTCACCGGCATCCTGAGCATCGTGGCCGGCGTGGTCGTGCTCGCATATCCGGGCCTGTCATTGCTCGGGCTCGCCATCGTCCTCGGCGTGTGGCTGGTGGTGTTCGGCGTCATGGAGATCATCGCGGCCTTCCGCGTGCGCCGCGCGGTCAGCCGGCTCGACGACCGTATGGCGCACGCGGCGTGACTCGCGTTTTGAGCTGACCGCGAGGTGAGCTGCGCGATGTGCGGGGGCCGGCTCGGCGGCGCGCCCGCACATCGCGCACCTGCGCGGCCGGGCCCCCGGGAGCGGCCCGGCCCCGGAGCGGCCGGCCGTCAGGATGCGGGCGCCTGCGCCCGTCCGCGCCGCGACCCGGGCGTGAACTGCTCCGCGTCCGCGTAGTCGCAGGTGCCGTCCTGCTTGAACTGCCGCGCGGCGCGGACGACCTCGGCGCCGAGCGCGCGCAACTGGCTGGCCACGGAATCGTCGATGAGCCGCCCATCCGGGTCGAACGACTGCCAGGACTGCGCCACCGGCAGCACCAGGGGCACGGCCCAGCCGCGGAGCGCGCGGACGATGAACTCCATCGAGTTGACCGCCTGCAGCCCCTGGACGCCGCCCGCCGTCGCCACCAGGCCGACGGGTTTGTTGCTCAGGTACGGAGGATTACTGTCCGCGAGGAGGATGAGCCAGTCAAGCGCGTTCTTGACCGCGCCGCTGACCGAGCCATGGTAGGTGGGTGTGCTCCATATCATCGCGTCAGCCCGATGGACGGTGCCGGCGAACTGGCGCGCCGCCTCTGGAACGGCGCGTTCCGGGGTGTAAAGCGGCAGCTCAAGGTCGCGAACCGATATCAGCTGTGGCTCGCCGCCGGCGCCTTCGGCTCCCTCAAGCGCCGTCTGAAGTGCGGAAAGGCTGGTCCGGCCCGAAGGGACCCGCCGAGACCTGCCACGCGCACCGAGTTCGCCACGATGTCCTCCACTGCCGTGCGGGCGCCCCGCCGGGCGAGCCGGGCCACGCATATCCGGCCATCTTGTCAAGGATCGCAGGGCGCCGACACGGGCCGCTGGCGGGCCGGCGTCCACCCATCCGCGGCAGGTCGAAGGGCGCGTCGCGGTGTTGCTACCCACGCTGTGTGGTGATTACATAGTGTTAATCACGCGACTCCACGAAGGGACCGAAATCGGCACCTGGGGACGCCACAAAACCAGGGCGTGGACGGTGATCCGCGCGGAGACGGGACGGCGTGAGGTAGCCGCCGCTCTGCGAGCTGTTGGGGTGCCGTGGCGAACCTGAAGATCCGGGGACCGAGAGATGTTGGGCCGCGATCGCGAACTGAGAGTTGTCGGCGACCTGCTTCGCGGGGCTGAGGCCGGTCACGGCGGGATGCTGCTGGTCGAGGGCGAGCCGGGCGTCGGCAAGACCAGCCTGCTCAGGCAGTCTTCGGCCGTCGCGGCCGAGCGGGGATTCTCCCTCGCCTGGCGTACCCCGGACCAGCTGCCGCAGCTCGTGCCCACCGCGCAGGCGGTCCCGATGCCCCCGCAGTCCCCAGCGGTGGCCGCGGTCGGAGACGCGGGCAAGCCCGGTAACGGCGACCCCCGACGATCAGGGCCGGATCGGCGCTGGCCGCGCGCTGAACGCGCGGCACAGAACCAGCTGATGATCATGATGGATGATCTGCAGTGGGCCGACCCCGCGACACTTCGGGCGCTGCGGAGCCTGTCCTTGCGGCCGCGAGCCCAGTCGCCGCTGTGGGTCCTCGCGCGCAGCGCGGTCAGCGTGGACAACGACGCGGAGTGGCTCTTCGATCATCTGGAGCGGTCCGGCGCCGTCCGGATGATGCTCAGGCCGCTCGATGACAAGACCATGGCTGAGATGGCGGCCGACACCCTGGGCGCGGCACTGGACCGGCGGCTGCTCGCGCTGGTCGCGGAGGCGGGGGGCAACCCGCTGCTGCTCGCGGAACTGCTGGCCGGGCTGGCGGACGAGGGCGGGATCCGGATCGACGGCGGCCTGGCCTGTCTGGTCTCAGGGCGGCTGCCGCAGCGGCTGCAGACCGCGGTGCGCCGGTGGCTGAGCGAGCTGTCACCGCGCGCGAGGCAGATCGTCGAGGTGGGTGCCGTTCTTGGCAAGTCCTTCCGCGTCGGCAACATCGCCGCGCTGCTTGGCGAGACGGCCGCCACCCTGCTGCCCGAGCTTGAGGCGGCGCTCGAAGCCGGCATCCTCGCCGCCACGCCGAGCGCGCTTGCGTTCCGCCATGACCTGGTGTGGCGGGCGGTCGCGGAAGGTGTGCCCGCACCGGCCCGCCAAGCGCTGCACCTGCAGGCGGGCGAGTTGCTACTCGACCGGGGCGGTCCGGCGGACGACGCGGCCGCACATCTGATCAGCGGCACAAGCGCGGACGATGCGCACGCGATCGCGCGCCTTGATCGCGCGGCGCGCGCGTTTCTCCCCTCGGCGCCGCAGACCGCGGCCGATCTCACGCTCAGGGCGCTCGAACTCGCGGGCCGGGCCGACCGGGGCCGGTTCGACCGGACCGTGACGGCCGCTGAAGCCCTCGCCGCGGCGGGGCGCGGACCTCGCGCACTCGGCACTGGCCGAGCCGATGCCGGCCGTCGCCGCGACGCGGCTGCGCTGGGTCCTTTCTTCGATCCTGTTCCACAGCGGGCGCATGTCAGCAGCGGTGTCCGCGGCCGAGCGGGTGCTCGCCGAGCCCGGCCTCACCGACGAGGTGCGGGACGAGGCTGAGCTGATCGTGACGCTCGGGCTCTGTGCATCCACCGACAACGGCCCGTGTGCGCGCGCACGTGCGGAGGCCATCCTGGCCGGCGCCGATGACCGCGAGGAGGCGGCGGTCATCGGCGCGCTGCTCGGCCTGGCAATGATCAACTGGACCGAAGCGAGGCTCCCGGCCGCGCTCGACCTGGCGCAGGACGCCGTACGGCGCGCGAGCATCGGGCCGGTCATCGCCCGGCGGGTCCTCCCACGGACCATTCTGGCCAGCATGCTTGCCCCGCTCGGCCGCACGGACGAGGCCGAGACGGTCCTCAGCGCGCTCAGCGAGGACGTCACGGTCCTCGGGCACACGGTCCACGGTGCGAGCCCCGCCATCCTCGCCGGTTTCGCCGCGTTCACGGCCGGCCGCACCACGGAAGCCGTGGCCAAGGCGCAGGCCGGGGTCCGGCTGGCGCACACGCACGGCACCCACCTGCTCACCGCGTTCGGCCTGTCGGTGCTCGCCGCGGCGGCGTTGCGATCGGGTGACCTGCGCGCGGCCGCGCAGCACGTCGAGTCCTTCCAGGCGCGGCTGCGCCAGCACGGCGCGGCCTACGGGCGAAGCCGGTGCGCCGTCGTAGCGGCGCAGGTCGCGGAGGCCTGCGGCGAGCCGGACGCCGCCGGGCTCGTGACCGATGTTTACGCGAACGTGACGCGGTACCCGGGTCTGCTCCTCGCGGAACCGTCCGCGCCGGCCTGGCTGGTCAGGTTCGCGCTCAGCCAAGGCGATCGCGAGCACGCCGAGGCGATGACGGCCACCGCGGAACGCATCGTCGCGGGCAGTCCTGGCTTCGCCGGCGTCGCGGCCGCGGCGGCCCATGCCCGCGGCCTGCTCGACGGGGACGCCGGGGCGCTCGGCCGCGCCGCAACCACCAGCCCGGACCCGTGGGCCCGTGCGTCCGCGGCCGAGGATCTCGGCGTCCTGCTCACCGCACAGCGCGACCACAAGACAGCCGTGCAGCACCTGGACTCCTCGCTCGCGGGCTACGACCAGACAGGCGCGCCGCGCGACGCGGCACGGGTCCGGCGCCGGCTGCGCCGGCTGGGCGTCCGCAGGAGGCACTTCACCTACGCCGACCGGCCCGGCTCCGGGTGGGCGAGCTTGACCGACACCGAACGCGCCGTGTCCAACCTGGTCGCGCAGGGACTCACCAACCAGAAGATCGCGAATCAGATGTTCCTGAGCGTGCACACGGTGGCGTTTCACCTGCGACAGGTCTTCCGCAAGCTCGACATCGGCTCCCGCGTCGATCTGGCGCGAGTCCTCACCGAACGGAGCAGCCCAGGCCACGCCGAACCGGCCGGGGTCGGTGGCGCGGCCATGGAAGGCCCGCTCACGACCGGCGTGGGACCATGCGGTCAGCGCGGCCGTGCTGCTGCGGCCGCGCAGGCGAAGCAGGTTCTTGCCGCCGGGCGCGCCGTCAGGCGCTCCGCGCCGATCGGCCGCCCACAGCGCTCGCAGACGCCGTAGCTGCCGTCGCGAAGCCGGTCAAAGGCGTCGTCGAGGTCGGCCAGGCGCTCTCGCACCTGGTCGATCAGCGTCATCACCTGAGCCCGCTCGAAAGCGACGGTGGCGCCCTCCGGGTCGTGCTCGTCGTCGGTGGCGGCCGACGCGGACGACTCGATAATGCCCTCGAAGTCCCGCGTCAGCGACGCGAGCCTGGCCACGCCTTCTTCGCGTTCCGCGAGCAGCAGGCCGCGAGCGGCCGCCTGCTGCGGCGGCGTCAGGGCGCCGGAAACAACCTCATCACGCATGGGGATGTCCAACGCCGTTCCCCTCGCCGGCATTCCCCGCCGCGATGCCGACCCGGCGGGCTGACCGTGACCGTCACCTACCGGCCGGGCCGGTATCTGCCCAACCCTTATCCCGAACGGCTGCGCGGCGATCGCCAGCCCGGCCGGTACACCGCGGCACGGGCAACCCCACCAACTGCCCATGTCACAATCGCCGCAGCCGTTACGGCATACCGGCCCGGGGGGCTCCACCCCCCATGGGGCCCGCACCAATGGATGCCGCATCCGCGGCAGCCGTTCGGGAGAGGGTTTGGCTTTCAGCCCCTCAGGATCGGCTTGCCCAGCGGGAACGGCTTGCCCCCTGTGGCCTGGGAGGCCACATCGAAGAAGAGGTACACCCCGACCGCGGCGAACACGAGGACGACGTAGCCCGCGGCCTTCGCCGCGCCCGCGGAGGTCTGAGCGGTGCTGATGATCAGCAGCACAAGCGCGGCGTCGATGAGCACGAACACCGCTGTGAAGGCGAGCGGCAGGCGCAGCGTCGCCAGGGTGAGCATCCCGATGACCACCAGCCAGGCGGTCAGGAACAGCTCCTGGGTGGATTGCACCGCGCCCAGGGTGATGGCGAACCAGGCGTGGACGAGTCCGAGCACGAGCACCGCGTAGCTGAACCAGAAACCGGCGAAGATGCCGAACACGCTCGCCACCGCCGTCTGGCCGATGGCGGCGGCCCAGATCGTCGCGATGAACAGGCCGGCCGCGGTGGCGGCCAGGATGATGGGCAGCGAGGCGCCGACGGCGGTGGCCGGAACCATGCCGACGAGCACCAGGCCAAGTGCCACCGAGCCGACGATGAAGCTCGGCAGCCCGAGCGCGGCGGGGTTGCCCAGCAGCGGCGCGGCGACGGCCGCCGCTGGCTGGACGCTGGTTTGGACGTGGTCGTCACCGGTTGCATCGAGGGTGGTCATTTGCCGCTCCTTCTCACACACTCCAGGAGCCCCACGACGTGCGTGGGCTATGACACCTCTGTACCGCTGTGATGGAACGCTGCCGCTCTCACTTTGAGTCAGCGCGCGGCCGCGTGGCCTGTGGCGTCAGGCCAGGGCAGCGTCCAGGTCGCCGATGATTTGTGCCGCCTCGGTAGATGTGCCGCCTTATCCGCTCATAGTCGGATATGTTCGGCTTTCGTGGTGGGCGACTTCCTTGTCGTCGGAGGGGGCATGGCCGGCGCGAGCGCCGGGTACTTCCTCGCGAGCTCCGGCCGGGTCACGCTGCTCGAGATGGAGCCCGCGGCTGGCTATCACTCGACCGGGCGGTCGGCGGCGCTGTTCTCCGAGTATTACGGCAACCGCGTCGTGCGCGCCCTCACCGCCGCGAGCCGCCCGTTCTACACCACACCGCCGCCGGGCTTCCCGCCGGCGCTGCTCACGCCGCGAGGCGTGCTCGCGCTGTGCCCGCACGGCGGCGAGGACAGGTTCGCCGAGGTTCTGGCCAGCGGGCTGACCGCGCCGACGCCGGTTCGCGAGATCAGCCCCGGCCGGGTGCGGACGTACTGCCCGATCGTGCGGCCCGGGTGGTACAGCCGGGCCATGCTCAAACCCGCGGCGATGGACATCGACGTCGACGGCGCCCACCAGGGCTTCCTCCGGGGCATCAGGGCCCGCGGCGGCACCGTGGTGACGTCCGCCCGGGTGCGTGACCTCACCTGGCGGGGCGGGCTGTGGCGGGCGGCGACCGACGCGGGCGAGTTCGCCGCGCCGGCCGTGCTCAACGCGAGTGGTGCGTGGGCCGACGAGGTCGCGGCGCTGGCCGGCGTGCGCCCGGTCGGGCAGACCCCGATGCGCCGCACCGCGGCCATCGTCGCACCGCCCGACGGGGCGGACGTGGCCGGGTGGCCGATGGTCGCCGACGTGACCGATACCTTCTACATCAAGCCCGAGTCGGGGCGGTTGCTCATCTCCCCGGCCGATGCGACGCCGGTGCCACCCGGTGACCCGCGCCCGGACGACCTCGACGTGGCGGTGGCGGCGGCGCGGGTCGAGGCCGCCACGACGTTGGTGATCCGCCACATACAGCACGCCTGGGCGGGCCTGCGCAGCGCGGTGCCCGACGACACCCCGGTCGTCGGCGAGGCGCCGGACGCAGCGGGTTTCCTGTGGCTTTGCGGGCTCAGCGGCTACGGGATCCAGACCGCTCCCGCGGTCGGCCGGATCGCCGCGGCGCTCGCGACGCACACCGCGCCGCGGCCCGGCGATCTGGGATTTGATCTGGCCGAGATCGGGCCAAGCCGTTGCCTTTGATCGCGCTGCGAATAATTCTTGTCAGCAGAAGGATGGGCGTGCCTCGTTGGCCGCGGTGCCCCCAAGGACGTTCCCGCCTGCGCGGGAGTTGCCGCAACCGGGAGGGTGGATGAGCGGGCAGGCGCCTGGAGCTCACGACGGCGAGCACACCCGCGCGGGGACATCAGCCGGGCCGGACCGCAGCTTACCGGCCGGCGGTGCGGCCGGCGGTGCGGCCGGCGGGGCGGCCGGCGGGGCGGCTGGCGGTGCGGCCGGCGGTGCGGCCGGCGGGGCGGCCAGCTTCGCCGGGCGTGCGGTGGACTACGGCGGGTTCCGCCCGGTCCCCGCGCTGATCGAGGAGCAGGCTGACCTGCATCCCGGCCGCGTGGCCGTCTGCTGCGCCGGGCGCACGCTCACCTACGCCCAGCTCGACCAACTGGCCAACGGCCTGGCGGTCACGGCGGCCGGCCACGGCGTGGGCAAGGGCGACCGGGTAGCGGTGCTGCTCGTCAACAGCCTGGAGATGCCGGTCGCCTACCTCGCCGCGATGAAGCTCGGCGCCGTGTTCGTCCCCGTGGACCCGGCGTGGCCCCCCGGCCGGCTCACGGCCACGCTGCGCGTGCTTTCGCCGCGGCTGGTCCTTTGCGCCGCACCCGGCCAGGTGCCAGGTGAGTTCCGCCACCGCGCCGTTGCCGTCGACACCGCCCGGATCGAGCCGTCACCCCGGCGCCCGGCCACGGCCCTGCTGCCCGCGGACCTGATCTACGGGTTCTTCACGTCAGGCACGACGGGCGTGCCCAAGTGCGCGATGAACCGGCAGGCGGGCCTGGCCAACCGGCTCAGATTCATGAGCCGCTACTTCGCCGCGACCCGGGACGACGTGGTGCTGCAGAACAGCAAGCACACGTTCGACTCCTCACTCTGGCAGCTGTGCCTCCCGCTGATCACGGGCGGGCGGACCGTGCTTCCGACGGCGGGGGAGTTCCTCGACCTGCACGCCGCGATCGACACGATCGCCGAATACGGCGTCACGGCCACCGACTTCGTGTCGAGCGTCTTCAACATGCTCGTGTCCGTCGTCGACGGTGACGAACTGGCGCAGCGGAAGCTCTCGTCGCTGCGTGAGCTCATCGTCGGCAGCGAGGAGATCAACGCCCCCGCGGTGCACAGGTTCCGCGCGCTGCTGCCCCGCGTGCGGGTGACCAACGGATACGGGCCGACAGAGACATCCATCGGCATGGTGTTCCACCCGGTGTCGGACGGCGACGGCGCGGTGATCCCGCTCGGCCGGCCGATCGACAACTGCTACGTGGCGGTGCTCGGCCCGGACGGCAGCCCACTGCCCCGCGGCGCCGTCGGTGAGCTCGCCATCGGCGGCGTGTGCGTCGGCGACGGGTACTACGGTGACCCTGACGCCACCGCACGGGCGTTCGTCCCCAACCGGTTCCCGGGCAGGATCCCCGGGGACCGGCTGTACCTCAGCGGCGACCTGGGCTACCTGGACGAGGAGGGCCGCCTGTTCTTCTCCGGCCGCAGGGACTTCCAGGTCAAGATCGGCGGCGTCCGGGTCGAGCTGGGCGAGATCGAGCTCGCGGCGCAGCAGTGCCCGGGGGTCCGCCAGGCGAAAGCGCTGGTGACGGAGCACGCGACGGGCAAGTCGCTGGCGCTGTTCGCGGCCGGCGCGGGCGGCCTGACCGATGCCGTGCTGCGTGACCACATGCGCCGCACGCTGCCTCGGATCAGCGTGCCGCGGCACTGCTTCGTGCTGCCCGAGATGCCGCTCAGCGACGGCGGCAAGCTGGACTGGCGAGCGCTGCGGGCGATGCTCGACCGTACGCTCGCCGCGGACGCCGAGGCCCTGGCCGGCCGCGCGCCCGCTGGCGCAACGCCTGCTGGCGCCGCGGCCGGCCACGTGCTGCGGGCCTTCCGGTGGGCGCTGCGCCAGCCCGGCCTCACCGCGGAGGAGAACTTCCTCGGCGCGGGCGGCGACTCCTTCCAGGCGCTTTCCGCGGTGCGCAGGCTCACCGCGGAAAGCGGGGTCGAGGTCGGCGTACAGGACCTCCTCGACCATCCGACCGCGCGGCAGCTTGAACTGCTGATCGAGCGCCTGCGCTGCGGCGCCGCCACCGAGGCGGAAACCGCGCTGATGGAGCGCGACGCCTCGGCCGGCGCAGCCGCGCGGGTCCGGGCGGCCGATCCGGCCGGGCCGCTGCGGTCCGTCCTGGTGACCGGGGCCACGGGCTTTGTCGGCAGCCGCCTCGTCCACGAGTTACTCGCGCGCACCGACGTGCGCGTGCTGTGTCTCGCCCGGGCCGCGGACGACGCCGCGGCGACCGAGCGGGTTGTCACCGCACTAGCCGGGCGTGGCCTGTGGGAGCGGCGCTTCGCCGACCGGATCGAGGGCTACGCCGGCGACCTCGGCCGGCCGGAACTCGGGCTGGCCGCCCAGACCTGGGAACATCTGGCGCGCGCCTGCGATCTGATAGTGCACAGTGGCGCACTGGTCAACTTCCTCTTCGACTATCGTGCGCACCGGTCGGCCAACGTCACGGGCACCGCCGCGCTGCTGCGGCTGGCCATGGCGCACCGGCCCGTGCCGATGCACCACATCTCGACGCTGGCGGCGCTGCGGGACGAGGCGATGCGGCGGCCAGGCCGGCTGCCCGAACACTACGAGCCGGCCCGGGCGAAGGCGCCAGGCAGCGGCTACAGCCGCTCGAAATGGGTGGCGGAACGTTACCTCGCGGAGGCACGGCGCCTGGGCGCGGTCATCACCGTGCTGCGCCTCGGCGAGGTGATGCCGAGCGAGGACAACGCGTACCCCAACCCGCTCGCCCTGACCCACCTGCTGCTTTCTGCCATCCACCGGCTCGGCATCTGGCCGGACACGACGATCCGGTCGGACTACACCCCGGTCGACTACGTGGCGGCGCGGGTGGTGGCAGCGGTGCACGACCGCGGCGTCTGGGGCCGCACGCTGCACATATTCCACCCGCAGAGTGTCTGCTTCGCCGAGGCCCTTTCGCTCGCGGGCGCGCCGGTGACGCGGGCTGCCTGCGGCGACTTCCTCAGGCGGCTGCGGGAGGCGGCTGATGACACCGGTGAACGCGAGCTGACCAGGCTCGCTGCGCTGCTGCCCGCGCCGGACGGCCACGACGAGAACGCGCTGCGGCGCGGCTTGCGGCGCCTGCTCACCGACAACCCCGCGCTCTTCCGCAAGGACGAGTGCAGCAGGCTCGAGCGGCGGTGGCGGCTGGCCGACGGCCAGCTGCAGGGCCCGATCACCGCCTACCGTGCCTACCTTGGCCGGCCCGCCGCCGGGCACCGCGCGCCAGGCGACGCGGCGCCTGTGCCTGCGCCGGTGGCGCGGGCGGCACCCGCCCGCGGCGGGCCGGGGACACGACAGGGGACGGGATAGGAGGCCCACAACGTGCGATACCGCAAGATGGGCAATCTCGGCTGGGAAGTCAGTGAGATCGGGTACGGCATGTGGGGCATCGGCGGCGGACCCGGCGGCTTCACCGGCTGGGACTACGACGCCGCGCCGCGCTGCCTCGACGAGGCGGTCGCGCTCGGCGGCAACTTCTTCGACACCGCGTGGGCGTACGGGCGCGGCATCAGTGAACAGCTGCTCGGCGCGCTTGTCCGCCGCCACACCGGCCGCAAGCTGTACATCGCCACGAAGATCCCGCCGAAGAACCGGGAATGGCCGCCGGGCCCCGATGACACCCTCGACGACGTGTTCCCGCCCGGCCACATCAGGGAGTACACCCACCGCAGCCTGGAGAACCTGGGGGTGGCCCGCATCGACCTGATGCAGTTCCACGTCTGGGAGGACCGCTGGGCGGCCGACGAGCGGTGGCAGGAGGCCATCACCAGCCTCAAGCGCGAGGGCGTGATCGACGCCGTCGGCATCAGCGTCAACCGGTGGGAGCCTGCCAACTGCCTGGCCGCGCTCGACACCCAGCTCGTCGACGTCATCCAGGTGATCTACAACATCTTCGACCAGGCTCCGCAGGACGAGCTGTTTGGCCGCGCGCAGCGGGACGGCATCGGGGTGATCGCCCGCGTGCCGTTCGACGAGGGGACGCTCACCGGCGCGCTGACCGCGCAAAGCAGCTGGCCGGAGGGCGACTGGCGGAACACCTACTTCGGCGCGGAGAACCTCGGCCCGAGCGTCGACCGGGCGGAGCGGCTCAAGGCGGCCGTGGGCGGCCGGATGCCCCTGCCCGAACTGGCGCTGCGGTTCATCCTGGCGCACCCGGCGGTGAGCACGGTGATCCCCGGCATGCGCAAACCCGCCCACGTGCGCGCCAACCTCGCGGTGAGCGACGGCCAGCCGCTGGACGAGGCGCTGCTCGCCGAACTGCGGCTGCACCGCTGGGACCGCGTGCCCGCCCGGTGGTCCGGATGAAGCCCGTGATCGCCATGTGGGCGCACTCGCGGTCGGCGTCAACGGCGTTCCTGCGCATGATGATCGAGCGGGGCGACGTGACCGTTCTGCATGAGCCGCTGCTCGCCCTGACCGAGGAGGGAACGGTCACGATCCCCGCGCCGGGCGGCGGCGGGACCATGCTCGCCAGGTCCGAGCCGGAGTTCCTCACCTGCCTGGCGCGATTGCGGCACACCCGCCCGGTCTTCATGAAGGAGGTCCTCGACTACAGGTACACGTACCTGCTCGATCATCCGGAAGAGATCGCCTGGATCACGCACACGTTCATGGTGCGCGATCCGAGGAAGGCGATCAGCTCGCACTACGCGGTCAAGCCGACGGTGACGTGCCCGGAGATCGGCTACGAGCGGCTGCACGAGCTTTTCGAGCTGACCTGGGCTGTCACCGGGCGCAAGCCGTTCGTGATAAATGCGGAGCAACTGGTGCAGGATCCGGCGGCGGTCGTCGAGGCCTACTGCGAAGCCGTCGGGCTGCCGTTCCTGCCCGCCGCGCTGAGCTGGAGCCCGGGGGACAAGCCCGAGTGGCAGCGGCACCGCAGGTGGCACATTGACACGATCCGCAGCGCCGGTTTCGCCCGCAGCGAGAAGGCCTACCCCGCCACGGTCGACAACAACGCCGCGCTCAAGGCCTTCTACGACCACCACTACCCCTTCTACGAGCGGATCGTCCGACACGCACGCTGACTGGAGTAGGCATGTCAACCGGCACTCTTCCCGCCGCCGCGTCCGCCGCAAGCACGCTTTCGCCCGGCACGGCGTTCGCGCTTGCGTTCGCCGCCGACGGCGAGGCCACCCGGGTGAGCTACGACTACACCATCACCGACGCGCACAAACCCGACCGGCCCAAGCCGAGGCTGACCGTCCGTGGCCTGATGAAGAGGCGTCACGTCGACGGTGAGGTCGCCCGGTTCTGGTGCGAGGGCAGGCCGAGCGCTCAGGAGGCGGCCGCGGTCAGCGAGTCGGGCCTGCGCCGGGAGGCGGCGTTCCGCTTCGGCGTCGCCGAGGCGCGCGTGCACCCGATCCGGGCCTGGGTTCAGCTGCCTGGCGAGCTCGTCGACGACGCCGAGGGCCTGGCCGAGTTCATCGATCACCGGCTGCTCGTCCGGATCGCGACCGCGGAGAACCAGGCGCTCACGATCGGGCCCTACGGGCTGCTCAACCACCCGGACATCGCCAGGCTGCCCTATGACGGCGACTATGCCGCGGGCATCCTGGCCGCCTGCGACGAGATCGAGCAGACCGGATCCACCGCGCACGCGATGATCGTCAACCCCCGCGACTACTACCGCCGCCTGGTCGGCAGGAACGGCCTGCTCGCGGACCTGGCGGACAACGGCACGCTGATCAGCCGCACCCGGATGATCCGCCCGGGCTGCGCACTGGCCGGGGACTTCGCGGAAGCGGTCAGGCTGCTCGACGCGGGCCGTTCGGAGATCCGCGTCGCCGAGCCGCCGCCGGGCACGTTCGCCAGGCCGGGCATCGCCGTCCGCGGCGAGGTCTACGAAGGGCTGGCCGTGCACCTGCCGACGCACCTGTTCCTTGCCGTCCCAGCGGACGCGCCCGAAACGTAGGAGGCAGGATGTCGCCGGTCGGCCAGACTCTCCGCTTCTACCGCCCCTTCCTGCCCATGTTCGGCGGCATCTTCTGCTGCCTGCTCGGCGTGGGCGCTTCGCTCGCCACGCTGCCGTTCTTCGTCCTGCAGCACCTGCACGGCAGCAAGGTGGAGGTGGGCGTGGTGATCGCCGCGATCTCAGTCGCCGCGGTCGTCACCCGGCCGGTCGCCGGGCGGTTTGCCGACCGCCACGGTTACAAGCTGGTGATGCTGTGCGGAGCGGCGGCCTGCACGCTTGCCAGTGCGGGCTACTACCTGGCGGGGAACGTGCCAGTCCTGGTCGCGGTGCGGATCCTGCACGGGGTGGGGGAGGGCACCGTGTACACCGCGGGGGCCGCCTGGCTGGTCAGTCTGTGCCCACCCGAGCGGCGTGGCCGCGTCGTCGGGCTGTACGGGATCTACATGTGGCTGGGCATCACGCTCGGCGCGCTGTTCGGCACGGTGGCCATGCGCCTGTCCGGCTTCTCGGCCGTGTGGGCGCTGTGCGTCGTCGCGGCCGCGGCCGGGTTCCTTGCTGTCGCCGCGAAGAAGGGGCCGGCGCGCCAGGAAGCCCCGCGTACCCGCGCGGCCCTCCTGCCGGCCAGCACGGTCGTCCCCGGCGTCGCGCTATCGCTCGCCGCGCTCGGCTACGCCGCGCTCGCCGCGTTCGTCGCCCTGCACATGATGGCGCGCGGCGTGGCCAACGGCATCGCCGCGTTCAACGCGTTCGGCTTCACCTACGTGGGGGTCAGGCTCTTCATCGGTAACTTGCCCGACCGGCTCGGCCCGCGGCAGGTGGCCTTCTGGTCGGCCCTCGTCGAGGCGGCCGGCCTGCTGATCGTCGCGATGGCCCCCAACCTGCCGACCGTGATCATCGGCGGTCTTGTCATGGGGGCGGGCCTGTCGCTGCTGTTCCCCTCGCTCGCGCTCGTCGTCATCAACCGCACCGACAAATCGCAGCAGGGCGCGGCGCTCGGGGCGTTCACGTCGTTCTGGGACATCGGGATAGCGGTCGGCGCCCCGGTCGCCGGGCTGATCGCCAGCGTGTCCAACTACCCGGCCATCTACTACGTGATGGCCGCCTGCGCGGTGGCGTCGGCGCTGCTGTCGGCACCGGGCGCGCTGCGGCGCAGGGCGGTCGCCGGCCTCGCGCCGCAGCCCGTGGCCCGCGATGCGCGCAACGGCCAGGCGGTTTCCGCCGATTCCGTCGAGGACCGCAGGATGCGGCCCGGAGGCTGACCCGTGCGCGTCCGCGGTCGGCGGGGTCCCGGTAGTCGCGGGAAATTTTGGTCGGATATCCCTGAGCTGCACTGATGGCCGGTGTCGGTGTCAGCGGGAGATCAGCCGCTGCCGTACCTCATCGGCGGGCACGTAGGAGGTCTGGCCGGCTGCCTCCCGCGCCCTCCACTCCTGCAGCGCCGCGGTGTCCTCGGCGTCCTCCAGTTCCTGCGCGGAGGCGAGCCGCTCGAGTGCCCGCAGCCGCATGAAATCAGCCAGCGGAACGACCACGGCGGCGTGCCCGCCCAGGTGGATCACCTCATACGAGCCGGTGTCCGGGCCGGGCGCGGGGCCGGTCGGCTGAGCGGTCATGCGGCGGCCTCCTGTAGCTTTCTCAGTTCCCGGTAGATGGTAGCCCGCGACACCGCGAACAGCTCGGCCAGCTCGGTCGGGGTCTTCTTGCCTTCCCGGTCGAGCGCCACCGCGCGGATGGCCGGGCCGCGCGTGCGTCAATCGGGCCGGTCGCCCGGCTGCGCCGCGGTCTCTCCGGATGCCCGCGGCGCCTGGCCCGATGCGGCCAGGTCGGCAGGCCTGGGATCAAAGAACACCCGTACGTGCTGGTCGTCGCGCCGCTGGTTCTGCAGTGCCTGGTCCGCGAGCACGGCACGGTCGGCTTCGGTGAGCGGCGGCTGGACGATGGACCGCGGCCACAGCCGGCGCGCGAGCACCACGTTGATCTCGGCGGCGTACACGCTGATTTCGACGCCCACGTAGATCCAGGCGACCAGGCCGAGCACGGTGGCGAACACGCCGTACACGGAGTCGGTGTGCAGGAAGTGATGCACCACGAAGGTGCCGAGCGCCTGTAGCACCGTCCATGCGATGCCCGCCGCGACCGCGCCCGGCAGGAGCTTACGGGTCGCGACGACCTTGGGGGTGAGCACACGGAAGCCGATGAAGTACATGCCGACGTTGGCCGCGGCCGCGAGAACCTCGAGGAGAACGGAGATCACGTTGTTGGAGCCGTACGTGCTCAAGCTGGTCAAGAGCGTCGTCACGACGACGCCGACGCCGAGGACGCCGAGGAACAGCGCGGCCCGCTCGAGCCGCTGCAGGTAGCCCGGCCGTTCTGGCCCTGGCAGGTTCCACACCTGCGCCATCGTGAACAGGCCCGCCTGGGCGAGGCCGGTGGTTCCCCAGATCAGCACGAGGATGCCGACCACCAGGCCGATGACGCTCGACCGCCGGAGCGCATGGACGTTACCCGCGAGTTGATGGCCGATCAGCGGTACCTGTTTGGCCACGGCATTGAGGGCCTGATGGCGCAGCGCGGGATCACTGGAGGCGACCAGGCCGAGGATGGTGACCAGGACGAGCAGCAGCGGGAACAAGGAGACGAAACCCGAGTAGGCGAGGTTGGAGACGAGCACACCGCCGTTGTCGTCGCCGTACTTCTTGATGACCCCGAACACGAACGCCGACGGCTTGTGGCGCTGCTGTGCGGCGTCCACCCGGCGTACGAGCCGTTCGATCGGGTTCATCGGCCCTGACCACCTGTTCCGGCGTTGGCTTAACGTCGGTGCTGCCCAGCAATGCGGAAGGCAAACGCCAGCGGTGCACGAACGTGACGCGGCGGCACGCGGCACGCACCCCGGTATCAATCAGGCCGGCGCCGGGCCGCTCCCGCCTCGCGCCGGTACCAGCGTCCCGATCACGACACGCGCGCGGGATGCGGTGACGTGGCGAGGTCGAGCAGTCGTCGGTGGATGGTCGTCAGCTCGTGGCGGTTCAGGACGTCTCCGACATTTATCTGGGTCATGGCCGGCCTTCGTCGTTATCGGGTACTCTGTGGTTCGCACGCCATACTATAGGAAGACCATATCATATGAAGTCCGAAGTATCTCGGGATGTGCAGGCCGCGCGGCGCCGGCGGCGGCTCGGCACCGAGATCAAGGAGTCACTGCGCGAGCTGAGCATCCAGCTCGCGCTGCTCAACCACCAGGTCGTCGCGCATCTCGACCTCAATGACACCGACCTGCACTGCCTGGACATCGTCGCCCGCCACGGGCCACTCAGCCCCAGCGCGCTCGCCCGCCGCGCCGGAGTTCACCCCGCCACCATCACCGGCATCCTCGATCGCCTGGAACGCGGCGGCTGGGTCGCCCGCGAACGCGACGCCTCCGACCGCCGCGCCGTCACCGTGCGGATGCTCCGCGACCGCACCGCCGAACTGATCGGCCTCTACTCGGGCATGAGCACCTCGATGGACGACGTCATCGCCAACTACACCGACGCCGAACTCGACCTCCTGGCCGACTTCGTTCGCCGCACCACGCACGCCGGCCAGCGCGCCACCAGCCAACTGGCGGACGGTTAAGAGGCCGCGCGGATAGGGCGCTGGATGAGGGAGCGGTTCTCCGCGCGTCAAGCCAGGCCGACGGGCAGGCCGCTCTCGGTGCCCTGTTCGAATCAGCAGGCCTGAATAGGCTGAATGGGCTGTGGCTGTGTGTTGGATGGCGGTCCCCCGCCGCGCCGGTCTTCCGATCCTGGGTAATAATCCAGGTCATTTCGGTCTTTAACCGCTAGGGCTGTCGTACATCCATTTCGGGCTGTCGTACATCCATGCGACGGGAGGGGACTTCACGCTCGCCGAGTGCGCGGCTACCACCGTGACCGCCGACACAGATACGGCCGACCCGGTCATTGCGAGCGCTAGCAGAGCTGGGATAGCGACAATTCTCCCGATTCGCATGATACCTCCATGGGAAACCCGGAGACCGGCTATCCCTTCGACGGTTCGACCGGTCCGCTCGGCACTTACCTTTTGACACGCTGAAGCTACGTGCGGCTGTTTACTCGGTCGTGTACGCTTCGTAACTGCTCAGTGATTCCTGGCTAATACCTAACGGACGCTACGGTCATGGTAATGCCCGCAGCCATGCACGGGCAATCGCCGTCCAATTCAAGGTAATAAAAATAAGACTAGTTCGTTACCTGCATCTAGCAACTGATGCTGAAAGTTGCATTGCAAATCCATGTGGCAATTGCGATTGCCTAACACTGTCGTAATCCCTTTGCTTGCCGATCTTAATTGACGATGGCTGAGCCGGCCCTCGCGGGCCGCCGGACAGTGATCGTTTCCGCATCCTTCGCTGCAAGTTGCAATGCATTTATTGCGTGTGGTATCGTCGCAACGTGCTTTCTCCGGCCATAGTCGACTCGCTGTTCGGCCGAGGTAGCGAGTTATCCAGGCTGGTCAGCTGGGTAAACGGGGTCGCTGACGGTCAGGGCAACGCCGTGCTGATCGAGGGCGAACCAGGGATCGGCAAGTCTGCACTCGCGCGTGCGGGCTGCACGATGGCGGCCGAATTCGGCTGCCAGGTGTTCTGGGGTGCGGGTGACGAGCTGGGACAGGCTCTGCCGCTGCTGCCGTTGCTTGACGGGCTACGGGTACGCGAGCCTTCCGCCGACGAGCGGCGAGCCACGATCGTCCGGCTCCTGCGGGGCGAGTTCACGTCGAGCCGCGGCGAGGACCTGTCGGGCGTTCTCGGGGAACAGTTGCTCGCGCTTGTCTACGAGCTGTGCGACAGATCGCCGATCGTGCTGGTCATCGATGATCTCCAGTGGGCAGATCCGGCGACCGTCGCGCTGTGGTCCCGCATGGCGCGCTCAGTCTCCCATTTGCCGCTGTTGCTGATCGGCATGATGCGCCCAGTGCCCCAGCGGGATGACCTGCTGGCGCTGCGGATCTCGGTGGGCACTACCGCGCGGCTACGCCTCACCGGGCTCGCCGAGCCGGCCGTGGCCGAGTTCGTCGGCGCGCTCGCGGGCGGCAAGCCGTGCGAGGAACTCCTCCGGCTCGCCGACGGCGCCGGGGGCAACCCGCTTTACCTGACCGAGCTTGTCGATGCGCTCGCTCGCAGCTCCTGCCTGACCATCACCGAGGCGGGCGTGGCCGAGCTGGGGTCCGGCCCCACGCCAGGCTCGCTGTCGGCCGCGATAGCCGATCGCCTGGGATTCGTGCCGGGTTGGGTGCGTGAGGTGCTACGGGCGGCGGCACTTCTCGGAGTGGACTTCTCCGTGTCTGACCTGGCAGTCGTCCTTGGACGCGGCGTCGCCGACCTGATGCCGGCGGTGGAAGAGGCGCGCGCCGCGGGGGGGCTGGTTGAATCAGGCGACGGCCTGCGGTTCCGGCATCCAATGATCCGCACGGCGCTGTACGAGGAGCTGCCGGTCCGCGCCGCATGGCACCGGGATGCCGGCCGTGCTCTTGCCGAAGCTGGAGCGCCGGTCGACCGGGTCGCCCGCCAGCTTCTGGCGGCGCTGGATGGCACCGCGGAACCGATGGATGAGTGGATACTGCACTGGCTGTCCCGCACGGCGCCGCTGCTGGTGGGCCAGGCACCCCGGGCCGCGGCCGAACTGCTCCGCCGGGCGGTCGCCAGTTCGCCGGCCGGTTCGGCGACGCACGACCGCCTCGTGTGCCGGCTTGCCGACGCTCTCTACCGCGTCGGCGACGTCGCCGGGGCCGAGCAGGTGGCCAGCCATGCGCTCGTCGAAGCCGTCGACTCGGCCGTGGTTGTCGACCTGCACTGGACGTTGGCGCAGTGCCGCACCGTCACCGGCCGGTTCGCGGAATCCCTCGCCACACTGACGCAGGTACTGGCGTCGCCCACGATCTCAGCGTGGCACCGGGCCCGGCTTCTCGTCCTCACCGCGCGGACGCACTTCAACCTCGGCCAGGTCGAAACGGCGGGCCAGGTAGCCGCAGCCGCGCTCACGCAGGCCACAGAGGTGGGTGACAACTGGGCAATAGCCTGGGCGTTGCACGTCCTGACGATCGTGACGGTCATGCAGGGGCAGATGGCTGACGCGCTGCCGCTCTTCGACCGGGCGCTGACCGTGACCCAGGCCGACCCGGCCCTGACCGACCTCAGGCTCCTGCTACTGGTGAATCAGGCCGTCGCGCTGGGCGACCTCGATCAGTACGAGAAGGCCTTCGCGGCGGCCTGGGAAGCACGGCAACTTGCGGAGCGGGCCGGCCTCGTCGTCCGGCAGGCCCAGGCGCATAGCGCCTTGGGCCAGTTGCTCTTCGACACCGGCCGCTGGGACGACGCGATTGCCGAGGTCGAGGCGCTGCAGGAAGACATGAAGGACCCCGGCGTAGCGTGCTGCGATCACGGCGTCGCCGCGGTCATCAGCTTCCATCGCGGTGAACCACGCGCCGCGCGGCAGCACCTGGCCTCGGCGGCTCCACGTGCCAAGCGGATCGGAAACAGGGTCGTCGCGTCCCTGGCGCTGGGGCGCAGCCTGGACGCCGAGCACTCCGGCGCGCCGACCGAGGCGCTCGCCGAGCTGACCGCCGGGTTCGCGAACAAAGCCGAAGAACTTGAGGAGATCGAGGATCTGCTCGCCGACGCTGTCCGCCTTGCCGTGAATGTCGGCGATGTTCATGTCGCGAGGACTATCGCGGGCCGCGTCGAGACGCTCGCCCACGAAGCCGAGATCCCGCACCGGCACGCCAACGCGCTGTACTGCCGCGGCTTGCTCGATCGCGACGCCGCACGGCTGCTTGCGGCCGCGGACAAATATCGCCATGCCGGCCGGCCTTTGTCGGGCGCGAAAGCCCTGGAGGCCGCCGCCGGGATCCTCGTGGACGGCGGTGACCGCAGCCAGGCACGCGCCGCATTCACTCGTGCCGTCGACATTTACGCGTCGCTCGGCGCAGCCAGGGACGTCGCACGCCTGCAGGCCAGGTTCCGCGAGCACGGCATTCGCCGCGGCCCACACGCGAAGCACAGGGCGGCCCGATCTGGCTGGGACAGCCTGACGCCAACAGAGTCCAGGATCGCCGCACTTGTGGCAGACGGAATGTCAAACCCGCAGATCGCCGCCAAGCTGTTCCTGTCCCGCCGGACCGTGGCGACCCACGTGTCCCATATTCTGGGCAAGCTTGACGTTCGTTCCCGCATAGACATCGCCCGCGAGGCTGCTCGGCGCCAGAGCGCATAGCGTGTTGCGGAAGAATCGATCAGCTCGGCGGCAGCCGTTCGGTATCAATTCAATTCGCATAACGGCTGCCGCGCTCGTGTCACGGGCCCGCAGGTGCGGGACGGCTGCGCGAGTGGCGGCGCTGGTCTACAGCGGCCTCGTCGGCCGAGCGCTCGTCGCTAGAGGTGAGGCGACCGCTGGTGGTCGTCGCGGGCCGCGCCGGCCGGCCTCTCCTCGCCGCCCTCGGCCTTGAGCGTGAAGTAGACGGCCTTGCCCGCGGCCGATTGCTGGAAGCCCCAGCTTGCGGCCAGGTTGTCGAGCAGCGTCAGCCCTCGCCCGTCTTCCGCGTCCAGTGGCGTATGCATCAGCACCGGCACAGACCGCGAGCAGTCGTGCACGGTGACGCGCATCCAGTTCTCGGCGGTGGTGATGACGAGCTGAATGGTCTCATCCTCACGCAGACCGTGCATGAGTGCATTGGTGACCAGTTCGCTGGCGAGCAGGGCCGCGACGTAGTCGTCGATGTCAAGATTCCTGGCGTGGATGACCGCCTTGACATGTTGGCGAGCTGCGCCTGCCGACGCCGGGTGCGCGGGAAGGCGGATGCGGAGGGTACGCAGGTCCTGCGTACTCACGCAGATCGGCGCTCTCAGGTCCATCTGGTTCCTTGCCGGTGCCAGTAGAGCCATTACAGGAGGAGCGGCCCGCCCCGTCGTTGGGGATCGCGGGTCACGACCGATGGACCGCGATCTCCCGGCCTCGGTCAGCGCGAGCGGCGAAGACCGCTGCGGCACTTAGCCAGGATCGCCCACGTTTCCGGGCCGAGACATCCGTCTGCTGACCGATTTGCAAGCACCCGGCGGCCGAAAGAGAGCAGCTTTCCCGCCAGCCACAGCGACAGTGGCTACTCGGCCGCGTCGATCATCTCGGTGAGCAGGAGAATGTCACGCTGCATACAAGGGCCGAGCCTCGGCGAGCACCGAGGGACGCAGTAGCGGGTGGAGCGCCCGCGATGACACCAGATCCACCCGTCGGCCGAACAGGTCCGTCAGTTCGTCCGCGAGTTGCTCGATCTCCCAGCCCAGCCGACGTCCAGGCTGGAGCGTTTAGAGAACGTCGATATCGCTGTCTGAGCGTGCCGTGTCACGAGCATGTGAGCCGAAGACTTTCAGCTCAGCGATCCCGTACCTGTCGCAGATGGCCGCCAACCGTTCCCCGTCGACCTCAATACCCGGCGCAATCATCATGATCCAAGGCTATCCCGACAACAAGAGCGCATGCATGCTCAAGAGCCGGTGAAGATCGTACCCAGCTCGGGACCAAGACGATCAGTGGTCACGTGAGCGCGCCATTTATGAGTAGCGGTTTGTCTTCCGCGACGTCGGCGAGATCCCACTCACACATCACGTTGCGCGCATGCAGCCTCGCACAAGCGGCAGCCGGTGGCAGGGCACCCAGGACGAGCGCGCTCGACAACGGCCACGTCGTGGCTGCGGGTGCTGCTGGGACGCCGTTCATGACGGCAGGGTCGGTCTAGCGAGCGCGCGCTGCTCAGCGCGAGTCAGCACAATGGCTCCGGTCATGGCCGAACACCGTAGGCGTGGTTGCGGCTGTCAGCCGAGCCGATGTTGCGGCCAGCCAAACATGTGAGCTGGGACCGGCGCCGACCCGCACAAACGTGCGGGCCAGCCGCTCAGATCACGCCCGCGCGGCGGGCCAGCGGGCGCAGTTGCGGCGTGCTGGCCCGGTGTTCCCTGCGGACCAGAAGCGCCAGCAGGTCATGAGTGGCGGTGTCGTACCTGACCAGTTGAGGTGCCACGCGTTCGGCGTCCAACAGCATGTTCACTGCGGCTGCGTCGTGGCGTTGCTGGGCGTAGGCCCGGGCCAGGTCGAGGCTGATCTGACTGCGCCGTCCCGCCAGCCCCGCTGGAAGCAGCTGCATATCGAGGGTTTCGCCCGTTTCCACCGCGGCGCCGGCGTCACCGAACGCGACCGCGGCTCGAGCGCGTCGTAGGCCATCATGGCCCGCTCGATCTCGCGCGCTGCCGTGTACCTAGCCGCCTGCGGCCTGACCTGCTCACCCCCGGTCAGCTCTGTCACATCGGCACGCAGGATCTCAGCCAGGGCGGTGAGCACGCGGTGACTGTCAACATGGCGCAGGCCCCGCTCGATCTGCGACAACCAGCTCTCCGACCGGCCGACCAGCCCGGCGAGCGCTGCCTGAGACAGACCGCGCCGTCGCCGCACCCGCGCGATCCGCTGTCCCTGCGCCGAAGCGTCCACTATCAGCTCTCCCCAGTCGCACCGGTTCCTGTCACACGGTGCAGTTCTTCCAGCACTCGTTGCCAGAGTGGCATGCGCGCCTGCGGCGGTGCGTCCGGGTCAAACAGAACATGCACCCCCATGCGCCGCAGCACTTCCAAGCTCCGCCCGAACGCCACATGCCGAGCCAGCGCATCTTTAACCAACGGCACCGCCAAAATCGGCACCCCGAAGCCGGTAAGCTCGCACAACAGTCCGGTCGCGAACGTGTCCGTGATCCCCGCCGCCCACTTATTCACCGTGTTAAACGTCGCCGGCGCCACGACGACGGCGTCAGCCGCAGGAAGCTCATCCGCCTCGTCTGGCATTCGGAAAGCCGTCCTAACCCGGTCACCAGTCATACTGGCTAGCCGACGGGCGTCGATGAACCGCTCGCCCATAGGCGTGGCGATGACGCGCACGACCCATCCCGCACCCTGCGCGAGCCCGATCAACTTGTCCACGCTAGATGCGGGCGGAGCGGCGCAAACCACTACATACAGCACACCCCGGGCGCCACCGTTTGCGTTCATCAACCGCGAGCGTAGCCCTGCCGGAAAACCGGACTGAGCCGACCACTGTCGAGCTTGTCCAGTCCCCCCGGGACCCCAGGACGTTGGCGTAGCACGCTGACGCTGCGCTTGGGGCTACGCTGACACCATGTCGCTGCCTGCTCGCACCTTCACCGCAGCCGTGCACAGGGAAGAGGACTGGTATATCGCACAGTGCCTGGAAGTCGATGTCGCCAGCCAGGGTCACACGATTGACGAAGCGCTCGCCAACCTGGCCGAGGCCGTCGAGTTGTATCTGGAGGAAGTCGACGACCCCGCCGCGCACCTCACAGCCACGCCACTGGTGACCTCGTTCCAGGTGCCAGGCGCTGCGTGAGCCCAGCACTGTCGGATCTTCCAGTCCGCAAGGTCACGCGCGCCTTGGAAGCTGTCGGGTCGTCTACGTTCGCACCAAGGGCAGTCACGCCGTATACCGCCATCCGAACAGACGAGTCGTCGTCATCCCGGGTAAGTATTCGGAAATCATGTGACGGGGCGCTGGCGTTCACGGACGCCGTGGGGTCTGCGACGGTCTGCGACACGCTGGCGCGTGGTGCGTGATTTGC
>WNFJ01696852.1_pt1 | contig 38129 bp, 33 predicted proteins | sample 5400461 | NCBI WGS metagenome assembly WNFJ01 (sample SAMN13153349, study PRJNA577476) | soil metagenome | isolation source: 115 cm saprolite on Douglas fir-dominated hillslope | place: USA:California | collected 2013-09-17
GCCGACCCGAGGGCCATCTTGATCTCCTCGGCGGTCCGCTCGCCCAGCATGAGCGAGTACTCCTTCTTGCCGAAGGTGATGATCGCCTGGTCGAGCTCGTCGCCGCCGACGCGAATCGACTGCGAGGTCACGATGCCGCCGAGAGATATCACCGCGACCTCGGTGGTGCCGCCGCCGATATCGACGACCATGTTGCCGGTCGGCTCGTTGACCGGCAGGCCTGCTCCGATCGCCGCGGCCATTGGCTCCTCGATGATATAGACGCGGCGCGCGCCGGCCTGGTGGCCTGCCTCCTTGACCGCGCTCTGCTCGACGCCGGTGATGCCGCTCGGCACGGCGACGACGATCCGCGGCTTGGCGAGGTGGCTGCGTTTGTGCACCTTCTGGATGAAGTATCTGAGCATCCGCTCGGTCACGTCGAAGTCCGCGATGACGCCGTCCTTGAGCGGTCTGACCGCGATGATGTTGCCGGGCGTTCTGCCGATCATGCGTTTGGCCTCGACCCCGACGGCGACGATGTGCCCGGTGTTCGTGTTCAACGCCACCACGGATGGCTCGTTAAGCACGATCCCCCGGCCCCGCACGTAGACCAGCGTGTTCGCGGTGCCGAGGTCGACCGCCATGTCGCGGCCAAGGAACGCAAGCGCGTTGCTCATGTGGAACGAGAACCTTCCAGAAGGGTCCAGCGGGATGCTCTGGGGTACTGCGCATGGCCCGCGCGCCGAGACCTCGGGCGCGGTCCTGTGTCCTTCATCGACCAGGCTGAAGCCAGCTAAACGTGCAACGAACAATTCCCGCGGAAGGTTCGCGGGTCCTTGGCCACACGTTCAGGCAACGGCTCACCCAATGACCGACAGCGACCGATTCCTAACCCGCTGTTACCAGCAACGCGGGGGCTGATCCCGTCACGGGAAGCCTACAGGCCGGCCGGCGGCCTCCTCAGGTGGCACGCCGGGCCGCGCGGTATCACCAGCTCGCCTGCGGGGCCCCATCCCCGTCACCGCCCGCGCAGCATAGGCACACGCAGCCGGTCCCGTTACGACGCCACATCCACGCGATGGCCGAGCCAGATGCCGATGACCCACAACGCAGCGAAAATGGCACCCAGAAAGTACATGACTGGGACAACGGCGCCGGCCGCAATGACCAGCGCCTGCAGCACGCTACCCCCGACGAGCGTCCACCGCAGCCGCCGCCGCGCCGCCGCGGCGAGCGCGACCGCCGCCAGGGCCAGCGCCCCGCCTGCGATGCCCGCATTGCGCGCCGACGCGTGGTCCACCGCCAGCGCCACCGGGACCGCGAGCCAGATCACGATCGTCTCCATGATCAGCACGGTGGCGCAGAGCCGCTTCATCCGGGCTGCCTCAGGCCGGCCGTCCGCACGCCGGCCCCCGTCGTGCCGCGCCGCGGCACATCCGCCGGCGCTGTCCCCGCTGGCCGCGCTGTCACGGCTCGCTGCGATCGCCGTAGCGCGCCGCGTCCCCCGCGTCCGCGGGCCCCGCGCCCGCGGGCCCCGGAGCCGGCTCGCCCGGATCCGAGCGGGTGAGCAGGAGCCGCGCGTCTCCGGCGGTGATCACCGATCCGGTGATGAGCACCAGGGCGCCGCCAGGCCGTCCGCCGTCGGCTCCCCGTGCGTCCGCCTCGTCGGCCAGCGCGACCGCGATCTCGATCGCGTCGTCCAGCCTGAGCACCGCCCTGACCCGTTCCGGGCCGAACACCGCGCCCGCCATCTCGGCCAGCTTGCCGGGATTGGCGGACCGGGCCGAGGAGTTGCCGGTCACCACCAGCTCGGACACGACCGGCTCCAGCTCGTCGAGTATCCCCGGCACGTCCTTGTCCTCGCTGACCGCCAGGACGGCCACCAGCTCGGTGAACACGAAGGCCTCCGACAGCGCAGCGACCGTGGCCGCCATCCCGGCCGGGTTATGCGCCGCGTCGACGATGACCAACGGGCTCCGCCGGACCACCTCCAGCCTGCCTGGCGAAGACATCCTCCCGAACGCAGAGCGAACGAGCTCGTCGTCGAGCGCCGCGGGCTCGCTCCCGGCGCTGTCCGGCCCCCCCGTCGGGGCTGCGCCGGCAAACGCCTCCACCGCGGCGAGCGCGCAGGCCGCGTTTCCGGCCTGATGGGCGCCGAACAGCGGCAGGAACAGGTCGTCGTAGTCGCCGAGCAGGCCGCGTATTCCGAGCAGCTGCCCGCCCACCGCGAGCTCCCGCCGGGTCACCCCGAACTCCAGGCCCTCCCGGGCGACACTCACGCCCACCTCCGCGACGCGGCGCAGCAGGATCTCCGCGGCGTCGATCGGCTGCTGGGCCAGCACGGCGACCGACCCGGGCTTGATGATGCCCGCCTTGTCGGCGGCGATGGACGTCACGGTGTTGCCCAGGTACCGGACGTGATCGATTGAGATCGGGGTCACCACGGCCACGGTGCCGTCGGCGATGTTCGTGCAGTCCCAGGTCCCGCCGACGCCGACCTCGATCACTGCAACGTCGACCGGCGCATCGGCGAAGACGGCGAACGCCATCGCGGTCAGCACCTCGAAGAACGACAGCGCCGCCGGCTGGCTCTCGTCCACCAGCGCCAGGTACGGCAGCACCTCGGCATAGGCGTCGGCGAAGCGCTCGGCGCTGAGCGGCTCGCCGTCCACGCAGATCCGCTCCCGGATCGATGACAGGTGCGGGCTGGTGAACAGGCCCGTCCGCAGCCCGCGGGTGCGCAGCAGCGTCTCGATCATCCGGGCGGTCGAGGTCTTGCCGTTGGTCCCGGTGATGTGAATGACGGGGTAGGCCCGCTGCGGGTCTCCGAGCAGCGCGGTCAGCGCCGCGATCCGGTCCAGCGAGGGCTCGATGGAATGCTCGGGACGCCGGGCCAGGATCTCGCGCTCGGCCTCCCGCAGCCGGGCCTGCGGGTCGGTCACGGCTTCTCAAGGCTGGAGACTGTCACCTTGGCAGCCTATGCTGTGCTGACCCGGGGGGGACGACCCCCCAGGACCCCCCCGCGCGCCATCCGCTCGGGCCGACCGGGGCCGGCCGTCGCGGCTGGCCCGGCTTTCGCCGGAACCCCGCTCCGTGCTGCCATCCGCTCGGGCCGACCGGGGCCGGCCCTCGCGGATGGCACGGCGGCTACTTCATGAAGTACCAGCTTTCCGGGGTGATGTTGAGTGTCGGGCTCAGCGGCGTGGCGCCCCCTAGGTTGCTGGCGATCTCGGTGAGCTGGTAGTCCGCGTTCGGCTGCCAGATCTCCGGCAGCTGGGTCGCGAGGTAGTCCTGCCAGTCGTACAAGGCCTGGACATCGCTGCTGATCATCGTCTGTCTGATCATCGTGTCGTTGGTGGCGCTTGAGTAGCCCCCCGAGTTTGCGGCCGCACCGCTGAGGAACAGCTCCTCGCCGGTCGGCTGGTAGTCCGGGGTGAACGACCAGTCGCCGCCCCAGTTGGCCATGTCCCACCCGCACGAGACCTTGGCGACCTTGCAGTTGCCCGCGGCGGCCGCGATCACCTGGTTCAAGGGCTCGGGCTCCAGGTTCAGCCTGATCCCGATCCTGGCCGCGTTGGACTGCAACTGTCGCATCTCCGACGCGATCCAGCCGGTGCCGGTCGCGTACGGGAGGCTGAAGGTCAGGCCAGTGCCCTTGGTGATGCCCGGGCCGCACAGGCTCGGGGTGACGCAGGTGGACACCCCGTTCGGGACCACCTTCCAGCCATTGCTGGCCAGCAGGCTCCTCGCCTGGCCCGGGTCGTACGGGAACGGGTCACCCTGCTTGCCCTTGGCCGAGAGCCATGAGGTCACCGGGGCGCTGCCGACCGGCCCGACCGTGAGGTTTCCGTACCCCCGCAGCGGCCCGGACAGCACCGCGGCCTGGTTCATCATGTACGCCAGCGCCTCCCGGAAGTACAGCTGCCTGATGATCGCGGCGTGGTCGGAGACAGAGGACTGGAAGTTCACTGCGGTGTAGTTGATCCCCCAGACTGGCCAGGGGGCCAGCGTGTAGCCCCTCGACGCCAGCGGGTTCGCGCCCACCACCGCGTTGGCCGGCTTGGCCGGGGCGTCCTGCTGCTGGATGTAGCCAAAGTCGATCCTGGCGTTGCCGCTCGGCGACTGAAGCGCCTTGTACTCGGCCGCGTCGGTGGTGAACGGCATCTCCTGGAATGCCGCCAGCTTCGGCTTCATCGGCCCGGAGTAGGACTTGTTCGGCACGAACGTTAGGTGCCCGTCGGCGCTGAACGCGCTCAGCTTCCACGGTCCGTCCACGATGCTCCACAGCGGCGAGCCCACGTAGCTGTGCAAGTTCGTGGCCTGCGCGTTCAGGTATTCGTAGACCGCCGGGCAGTCCTTGACCGTCGTGGTGCAGCGGCTGGGCCCGGACGCGGTCCGGTCCCAGGCGGCCGGCATCGGCGTGATCTGGCTCAGGTCGTTGTAGAGGAACCAGGTCGGCGAGTACGGCTTGTTCATGGTCATGGTCAGCGTGGTCGGGCTGACCGCCTTGATGTTCGATACGTTCGCCGGGAACCCGTTGTAGGGGCCGTAGTTCGCGGGTTCTGCCAGCTCCATGTTCAGCCAGAAGATCACGTTCTGCGCCGTCACCGGGGTGCGGTTGGACCACATGTTGTGCTTCAGCCTGATCGTGACCTTGGTGCCGTTGAAAGTCGGCGCGTTGGCCAGGCTCAGCGAGCTGTTCACTATCGGCTGGCCGTCCTGGCCGAACCAGTACAGCGGCCGGTACAGCAGCGCCTGGAGATCGAAGGTGTTGACGTCGCTGACGTCCGAGCTGCTCATGTACGGGAAGATGTAATTCGGCGTGGCCGAGGGCGGCAGTGCGAAGACGGCGGTCCCGCCCTTGACCGGCGTGCCGCCCGTCGGCGTGCCGCCGCCCGAGCAGCCGGCGACGAGTGAGGCCGCCGCGGCCACGCCCACCGCCAGCTTCCTGCTGGGAAGCCTGAACCTGTATCTGCCCTGGTGTTGTGGGGATCGCCCCATGATTGCTGCTCCTTGGGCACAGGGAACCCTCCCGGCAGACGTCGCCGTCCCCCCGGACGCGTTCCGACAGTTGACGTACTGGCACGCACGCGCCCGGAAGCGGCACCTCGCTGCTCCCCCGCGGCCTCGCTGTCGTGATGCACGAGGCCGGCCTGCGCGGCTCGCCTGGCTTGTACCCGGCTCTTGACGGACCTGGGCCAGGATTTCTCGAATCGTGACTGATCAATTACGGTCCGTCGCCATACCAGGACGACCAGCTCATCCGGACTGTGGCAGGGTGATGCGCTGCTCCAGGCGGGCTAAGGAGCTAGGTCAGCCCGCGCGGGTGAGTGCAGTGCCGCCGCGTGGTGAGCGAAGCTTGATCACGTTATCGGGGAAACCTGTCAGTGAATACGACTGACAGGATTCCCGGCTAACTGACCGGACGGCGCGCGGGTCAGGCGGACTTCTCCCGGGGGGTCCGCCGCTGCGCGTCGCGGGGGACGAGCGTCGGGTTCACGTTCTCCAGCACCGATTCGCTGGTGATGACGACCCGCTCCACGTCCTTGCGGCTCGGCACCTCGTACATGACCGACATGAGGACTTCTTCCAGGATCGCCCGCAGTCCCCTGGCCCCGGTCCCGCGCAGGATGGCCTGGTCGGCGACGGCCTCGAGCGCGTCGTCGGTGAACTCCAGGTCGACCCCGTCCAGCTCGAACAGCCGCCGGTACTGGCGGACGAGCGCGTTGCGCGGTTTGGTCAGGATCTCGATGAGCGCCTCGCGGTCGAGGTTGTGCACGCTGGTGATGACCGGCAGACGGCCGACGAACTCGGGGATCATGCCGAACTTGAGCAGGTCCTCGGGCATCACGTCGGCGAACGGGTCGGCCGCGACCCGCTCGGTCTTCACCCGGAGCACGGCGCCGAAGCCCATGCCGCTGCGGCCGATCCGGTGCTCGATGATCTTCTCCAGGCCGGCGAACGCGCCACCGCAGATGAACAGCACGTTGGTGGTGTCGATCTGGATGAACTCCTGGTGCGGGTGCTTGCGGCCGCCCTGCGGCGGAACCGAGGCCGTCGTGCCCTCCAGGATCTTCAGCAGCGCCTGCTGCACGCCCTCGCCGGACACGTCGCGGGTAATCGAGGGATTCTCGCTCTTGCGGGCGATCTTGTCGATCTCGTCGATGTAGATGATCCCGGTCTCGGCCTTCTTGACGTCGTAGTCCGCGGCCTGGATGAGCTTGAGCAGGATGTTCTCGACGTCCTCGCCGACGTATCCGGCCTCGGTCAGCGCGGTGGCGTCGGCGATCGCGAACGGGACGTTGAGCAGCCGCGCGAGGGTCTGCGCGAGCAGGGTCTTGCCCGACCCGGTCGGCCCGAGCAGCAGGATGTTCGACTTGGCCAGCTCGACCCCGTCCTCGCCGGCCCGGTCGCCGCCCGACTGGATGCGCTTGTAGTGGTTGTAGACCGCGACCGACAGGCCCTTCTTCGCCTTCTCCTGGCCGATCACGTAGGAATCGAGGAACTCGTAGATCTCGCGGGGCTTCGGCAGGCTGTCCCATTTGAGCTCGGCGGGCTCGGCGAGCTCTTCCTCGATGATCTCGTTGCAGAGATCGATGCACTCATCGCAGATGTATACGCCCGGGCCAGCTATGAGCTTCTTGACTTGCTTCTGGCTCTTGCCGCAGAAGGAGCACTTCAGCAGGTCACCGCCATCGCCCATGCGTGCCACCCAGATACTCCTTTGCCCTGGGGCCGCCGTCGGCGGCCGATGAGCCAACCGCGACGGGCGTCCTGCCCAGCTCTGTCTGCCGTAGACCTAGACGGTACCGCCTCGGCGCCTGTCGTTGTGGCTTAAGGACCGCCGCCAGCGCGCCGCGGGCGGCTGAGTCCTCCCGGTTAGGACGACCCTACCTCGGTCTTGCGCTTAAGCGTCGTCAGAACCTCATCTACCAGCCCGTACTCCTTGGCCTCCTCGGCCGTGAAGAACTTGTCGCGCTCCACGTCGCGACGCACCTGATCCTCGTCTTTGCCAGTGTGCAGAGCAATAACTTTCTCCATCGCGGTGCGCATCCGCAGAATCTCCCGGGCCTGGATCTCCAGGTCGCTGGACTGGCCGTAGCCGCTTTCCACGGCGGGCTGGTGGATCAGGATCCGCGAGTTGGGCAGCGCCATCCGCTTGCCCTTGGTCCCCGCGGCCAGCAGCACCGCCGCCGCCGACGCCGCCTGGCCCAGGCAGAACGTCTGGATCTCCGGCTGGATGTACTGCATGGTGTCGTAGATCGCCATCATCGACGTCATAGACCCGCCGGGCGAGTTGATGTACATCAGGACGTCGCGGTCGGGGTCGATCGACTCCAGCGTGATCAGCTGGGCCATCACGTCGTTGGCCGACGCGTCGTCGATCTGCACCCCGAGGAAGATGATCCGCTCCTCGAAGAGCTTGTTGTACGGGTTCATCTCCTTGATCCCGTACGACGTCCGCTCTACGAAGGACGGCAGGACGTATCTGGACTCCGCTGGCTGCCACAGCGCTGCTGCCGTGCGCGGCCGGTGGCCTGTGTTCATGGTCGGTTCCTCCGCTCCCGGTCGCATGGTCACGAGACCGGGCCCTCTGACGGCACCTCGGCGGCGCTGCGGATCACCCGGTCGACGAGTCCGTAGTCCTTCGCCTCGTCCGCGGTGAACCACCGGTCCCGGTCGGAGTCGGTCTCGATCTGCTCGACGGTCTGGCCCGTGTGCGTCGCGATGCGCTCGGCCAGCGTCCGCTTCAGGTACAGGATCTGCTCGGCCTGGATCCTGATGTCGGTGGCGGTGCCGCCGATCCCGCCGTGCGGCTGGTGCATCAGGATCGACGCGTGCGGCATCGCGTAGCGCTTGCCGGCCGCGCCTGCGCAGAGCAGGAACTGGCCCATGGACGCGGCCATGCCCATCGCGTAGGTGGAGACGTCGTTCGGCACGTACTGCATGACGTCGTAGATGGCCATCCCGGCCGTGACCGAGCCCCCGGGCGAGTTGATGTAGAGGCTGATGTCACGCTTGTCATCCTCGGCCGCGAGCAGTATCAGCTCGGCGCAGATCCGGTTGGCCAGGTCGTCGTCGACCTGCTGGCCGAGGAAGACGATCCGGTGCCGCAGCAGGCGCTGGAACAGCTGGTCGCCCAGGGGAATGGGCGGGGCTTCCGCGACCCGCGCCACGAGGCGCGACAGCTCCTGGTCATCGGCGGGCGTGGTCACGATGCCCTCCTCGCTCTCTGCGGCGGCTTTCCGCGCCTACGTGTTGACTGTCGTTGACAGTGACCATAACCCGTGGCCAAGGCCGGGAAGTCCGCAGCTGGCGCCTGTTCGCTGTGGGCGCAGGCTCCGGGTCCGGTGCGTCAGCACGGGCCGGGGGCGTCCCGGGTCACGAGGTCGATTGCGCCTCTTCGCCGTCGGCGTCGGTCGCGGCTTCCGCCCCGGTCGCGGCTTCCGCCCCGGTACCGGCATCGCCGTCCCCGGAGTCGCCGTCGCCGTCCCCGGAGTCGCCGTCGCCAGCGGCCTGCCGGGCCGCCTTGACGTCGACAGGCCGGCCCGACTGATCGGTGACCGCAGCCCGCTCGGCGAGCAGCGCGAGCGCCTTACCCCGCAGCACGTCGGCTGCGACCGACCCGAGCTGGTCCCGGTCCGACAGCTCCCTGGCCAGGCGGTCGGGCGAAACGCCCATCCGGTAGGCCTGCTCCGTCAGGTACGCGGCCAGTTCCGTCTGGTCCAGCCCGAGTTCCTCCTGGGCCGCCAGCTTGTCCAGGATGAACCCGGCCTTGACCGAGCGGCGGGCGTCCTCCGCGAACTGATCGTCGAGTTCCCTCGCCGTCAGGTTCGCGGCCTCGAGGTACTCCTCCATGGTGTTGCCCGAGCGATCCAGCCGGTCGGCGAGCGACTGCCGGCGGCTTTCGATCTCGCGGTCGATCAGGTCGGCGGGCAGCGGGATGTCAATCCTGCTGAGCAGGGCGTCCATCGCCCGCTCGCGGGCCTGCCCGGCCTGGCCGGCCCGGCGCATGCCCTCAAGCTGCGCCCTGGTCCCGGCCCGTAGCTCGCCGACGGTATCGAACTCGCTGGCGGACTGCGCGAAGTCATCGTCAAGCTCGGGCAGCTCCTTGACCTTTACGCTCTCGACCTTCACGGTCACGTTGGCCAGGCTGCCCTGGCGTTTGCCGCCGGCCAGCAGGGCGGGGAACGTCTTGGTCTCGTCGGCGGACATTCCGGTCAGGGCCTCATCGAGCCCCTGGAGCATTCCTCCGCTGCCGACCTCATACGAGACGCCGGTGGCCTGCGCGTCATCGACCGGCTTCCCGTCCACCTCGGCCGACAGGTCGATGGAGACGAAGTCGCCGGCCGCCGCGGGCCGGTCCGCGCCCTTGAGCGAGGCGAACCTCTCCCGCAGCGCGCCGATGTACTCCTCGACCTGGTCCGGGCTGACGTCGGCATCGTCAACGGTAACCGGCATCCCGTCTATATCGGGAATATCGAATTTCGGGCGGACTTCGACTTCCGCGGTGAACGCGAGCTCCTTGCCGTCGTCGAGCTTGGTGATCTCCACGGCCGGCTGGCCGAGCGCGAACACGTCGTGCTCCTCGAGTGCCTTGCCGTACAGCTGCGGGACGGCGTCGTTCACCGCCTGCTCGATGACCGCGCCCCGCCCCACCCGCTGGTCGATGACGCGCGGCGGCACGCGCCCCGGGCGGAAGCCCGGTACCCGCACCTGCCGGGCGACCTCGCGGTACGCGCGGTCGAGGTTCGGCCTCAGTTCCTCGAACGGAACCTCAATGGTGAGCCGGACACGGGTCGGGCTCAGCTCTTCGACGTCGGTCTTCACGGAGGGGTCACTCCTCGATTCCGCGCCCAGGCTCCCACGATGCCGCGTCCCGGGCACAGGCGGTCACGCACGGCTACGGTCGCCAAGTCTAGGGCAGGCGCTGGCGTGTTCACCCGGTGCGGGCGATGATCAGGTTCGGGCGGTGATCAAAGTGCCAGCGGTCCCAGGGCCTCCGGCTCCGCACCACATTGCAGCCCGCCTGACGGGACGCCGCGGCGGGTCGTGGCTCAGAGCAGGTCGAGGCGGCGGGTCGTGGCTCAGAGCAGGTCGAGGCGGCGGCCCCGGGCTATGGCGGCTCGGCGCGAGGTGACGCCCAGCTTGCGGTACGCCGAGCGCAGGTGGGTCTTCACGGTGTTGATCGACAGGAACAGCGCCTCGGCGATCTCCTGGTTGGTCAGGTGCGACGGAAGGAAGCGCAGGACCGCGAGCTCACTGTCGGTCAGCAGCACCTGCGCCTGCTCCCGCGCCCCCCCGGCCTGGGAGAGCTGGGTATCGAATCGCTCCAGGATCCGGCCCGCAAAGGCGGCGCTGCGGCTGGTCGGCGGGACCAGCACGGTGATCGCCGACCGAACGGGCTGCCCGGCGTCCAGGAACACCCGGCTGGCGTCGTCGGGCTCGGCCAGGGCCAGCGCCTGCTCCACCAGCTCGGCGGCCGTCTCGGTGAGCCCGAGGCGCCGGTCGGCCACGGCGGCCACCAGCAGCGCGGCGACCTTGATCTGCAGCGTCACCCCATCGGCCGTTCCCTCCAGGATCGGCCGGGCCACCTCGAGCGCTCCGGCGAAGTCCCCCTGCGCGAGCAGCAGCCGGCCCAGCATGAGCTGGCTCTCGGCTCGGTCGTGGTACGGCCCGTCGGCCTGGCTGGCCAGCGCAACCCGGGCGCGCTCGGTGTCGCCCGTCCGCAGGGCGATCTCGCAGTCCAGCAGGGTGAGCATCCAGTCAAGCTGCGGGTCGTCCGGCGCGCTGGTATCGCGCAGCCGCAGCACGAGCCCGCGGGCCCCGGTCGAGTCCCCGTCCGCCAGCACGGTCCGGGCCCGGATCAGCGCGGTCACCACGCTGAAGTGCGGCTCGCCGGGGAGCTGGTGCCTGCCCGCCACGTGCTCGCCCGCGTCATCTAGCAGCTTGCGAGCGCCCGCCAGGTCGTCGCGGGCCAGGCTCACCTGTGCTGACGCGAGCGCGGCCAGGCACGATACCCCCAGGTCGCGACCCGGCTCCCGGCCGGGGCCGCTCTCCCTCGACTCACCGAGGGCCTTCTCGGCCGCGGTCAGGTCGCCGTACCAGGCCTGCGCCAGCGCCTGCCATCCGCGCGCCCGGGCGCAGAGCTCGCCGAGGCCGCCGGCCGTGAGCTGGCGACCCGCATGATTCAGCGCATATCTGGCCTCATGGATCTCCCAGCGGCGCAGCCGCGCCGTCCCAAGCGCGAACCACAACAGCCCGAGGACCCGGTGCTCAGGCTGCGTGCCGGCCGTGGCCTGGGCCTGCTCGGCCAGGGTCCAGCCCTGCGCCAGCAGGCCGGGATCGGCCGTCGCCCGGCTGGCTGCCTGCATCGCCCGCAGGGCCGCCAGCCAGGGCTCGATGATCCGGCGCGCCGCCGGAGCGCAGCGGCCGAGGGCCCGCTGAGCGCCCTCCAGGTGGTGCGAGGCCCCGTCCGGGTCCCCGCTCCATAGCCGGGCCGCGGCCAGGGCCGCCGCGACGGCGGCGTCATCGGCGCAGCGCTCGGCCGGAAACAGGGCCAGCACCCGCTCCAGCGTGGTCGCGCCGCTGCGGACCAGCGCGGCCGTCCCCGCCTCGGCCAGCATGTGCGCCGCGTAATCCCAGTCCCCGGCCTCGGCCGCGCTGCGCAGCGCGTCGGTGGCCCGGTCATGGGCCGCGTGCCAGCGTGCCGCCCGGCGCAGCAGGACTGGGACCTCGTGCGGGATTTCCCGGTTCCGCTCGGCCGCCAGCACGTCGCGGAGCAGCGGGTGGTACCGGTAGGTGGCATGGTCGTTGCCGAGCGCCTCGACCAGGCTGTTTTCCCGGCTGAGCCGCTCCAGCGTGCGGGCACCGCCGGGGCCGCCGGTCAGGGCGTCGGCCAGGTCCCCCGACACCTCCTCGGTGACGCTGGTCCGGAGCATGAACAGCCGGGTTTCCGGCGGGTGCCTGCAGAGCACCTCATCCCACAGGTAGTCAGCGACCAGCGGCTCGTCGCCCGCGATGTCGGTGATCCTCCCGCTCTCCCGCACCTGGCCGCGGATGCTCATGGCCGCGAGCCGGAGCCCGGCCATCCAGCCCTCGGTGCGCCGCAGCAGCTCGTCCCTCGCGCTGGCATCGACCTCAAGGCCCAGCATCGCGAAGTACGCGTCAGCTTCCTCGACCGTGCAGGCCAGATCCGCCGAGGTCACGTCGGCGAGCTCGCCGGAGACACGCAGCCGGGCCAGTTGCAGCCGGGGCGGGCAGCGCCCGCTCAGGACGAGCCGCAGCGTCGGCGGCACATGCCGGATCAGCAGGTCCAGGCCCGCCAGCACCGGACCGTCCGCGAGCTCATGAACGTCGTCCAGCACCAGGGTCACGGGCTCGGTCAGCAGCTGAGCCGCCTCGACCAGGCGCAGCGGAAAGGCGTCTGTCGGCAGGTCCGGCAGCGACCGCGCGACATCGGCCGGCACGATATCCGCTCGGGTCAAGGCGGCCTGGACATAGGCCCAGAAGCGGGCCGGGTCCCGGTCATCGGCGTCGAGCGTCAGCCAGGCTACGCGGCGCGATGCGGGCGTCGCCGAGGCCCACGATCCGCAGGCGACGGTCTTCCCCGCCCCGGCCGGCCCGGACACCACGGTTACCCGATGACTGGCGGCCTGCTCGATCAGGTCGATCAGCCGCCGACGGCGCAAAGTAGCCAGGCTCAGCCGCGGTATCCGCAGCTTGTCCCCGAGAAGTTCCGGCCCACCCGCGGCCGCCGTCCTCACCCGGCGCACCGCAGCAGACCCGCTGGTGGTGCTGCTCATAGATCCCCCGATAGGCCACCCGCCTGCACGAGGACGAACAGGGTCGAAATCCTCATCGTGCCACGTGAACGGGCGGCCGCAGCCTCTCACCATCTGCGTACCCACCTCGGCGGCGGCCAATCGCTCGCGACGTCCTGACGGCGGCGGCGGTCACCCAGCCGGGGTGAGACGGTCCGGGCTCGGCCCCGGCCGCCGCCGCGCCGACACGACGTCGGCACGGCCCAGGTCCACGAGAAACGCCGGGTCGCCGAGCCGCCCGCGTGGTGCCCGCGGGATCAGGTTCGCGGCGCGATCACCCGGCCCGGATGATGCCCGGCCCGCGCTGCTGTCCGTAGCGTCGCAAGTAACGCACCGGGCACATCCGGTCATGGCACCGGAGAGCAGGCAACCCGCTGGCCGCCAGGGGAATCGGTAACGGCGCTCGCGGGGCCGGGGCCGCGAGCGCCTGGCTCGCGGTTGGCGAGAGAGGGGGGCTGCTTGATGAGCAGTGCACAGGATCGACCAGCCGGCAGGGCCGGCACTACCGGCCCGGCCGGCAGCAGCGCAGGCACCGGCACTGGCGACATGGCCGACCGGGGCGCGGCGACCGAAGCTGGCACGCCCGGCTTCGAGCGCGTCAGCGCGCAAGAGGGGGCCGGCTACCGGGAGACAGGCGGCTACGAGGGAGCCGGGCGCATCATGGCTCGCGCCGGGTTCACCTTCCTCGCCGCGGTACTGATGATCTTCTCTGGTCTGGTGACCTTCTTCTACGGAATCGTCGGGATCATCCAGGGGAGCTTCTTCACTACCCTGCCGACTTACATCTTTACCGTCGGCCCCAGCGGGCGGGGCATCACGGAGCTGGTTCTCGGCGCCCTCATCTTCGCGGCGGGCGTCTGCCTGCTCCTCGGCATGATGTGGGCCAGGATGGTGGGCGTGGTGCTCGCCGTCCTCACCGGCATCGCGAACTTCATGTTCCTGCCGTGGTATCCGGTCTGGTCGTTCATCGTGATCGCGCTGAACGTCTTCATCATCTGGGCGCTGGCGACGGGCGGCAGACGCCAGGCCGTCTAGACGGAGCCACCGCGCGGCGCTGCAGGCCAGCAGATTCGGTGTGACGGGCGGGGCCCCGGCCCAGGGCCGGGGCCGCGCCATGGCGTCCCCGGGCTCAGGCGAGCGTTCGGTGCGGGACCGGCTCGCTCAGCGCGTCGAGTGCCGCCGCGGTCTCGGCCAGCGCCACGTGGCTGGCGTTCAGGGGATAATTCCCGGCCAGCCGCCTGCGCAGCGGGTCGTACTCCTCGGATAGCAGGCCCACGTCGTTGCGGAGCTCGAGCAGCTGCGCGAACACCTGGCGCGCGTCCAGGCCGCGCCCCATCGCTGCGAGGCACTGCGCCAGCCAGAACGTGGCCGGCAGGCAGCCGCCATCTCCCGGCGGCATCCCGTCCAGGCTGTCCGACGGCTCCTGCCCGTGCCGCAGCAGCACCCCGCCGCGGTCGAGGTCCCGCGCGATCGCCGCCGCCGTGCCCCGGACCCGCGCGTCGCCGGGCGGCAGGAAGCCAAGCCGCGCCACGCGGAGCAGGCTCGCGTCCGTACCGGCCCTTTCGTAGGCCTGAACGAAGGTCGAGGCGCCGGTGTCGTACCCGCGGCCCAGCACATCGGCCTTCACCTCCGCGCGGAGCCTGCGCCAGCGGTCGACCGGCCCGGGGTCACCGAACCGCTCGATCATCTTCACGGCGGCGTCCGCCGCCGCCCAGACCATGATCTTGGAGTGCACGAAGTGGCGCAGCAGGCCGCGCACCTCCCAGATCCCCGCGTCCGGCTCGCGCCACCTCCACTCGAGCAGGGCGAGCACCTCGTCGGCGTCCCAGGGCTCAAGGGACCCGCTCAGCCCGGCCATCCGGACGGCCAGGCGCGCGGTCAGCACCTCGCCGAAGGCGTCGAGCGGCGGCCCTGCGGCCGCGGCGTTCCCGATCCGCACCGGCCTGGCGCCCTCGTAGCCGGGCAGCCAGTCCAGCTCGATCTCGGGCAGCCGCCGTTCCCCGCCCACCCCGTACAGATCCTGTACCCCGGACGGCGGGCCGGCGACCGCGTGGGTCATCCAGTCGAGCAGGTCAGCGGCCTCGCCGAGCGCTCCGCCGCGAAGCAGCACGCCGATCGTGGCCGCCGCGTCCCGCAGCCAGCAGTACCGGTAGTCCCAGTTCCGGCAGCCCGACGCCTGCTGCGGCAGCGACGTGGTCGGCGCGGCGACCGCTCCCCCGGTCGGCGCGTAGGTGAGGGCCTTGATCGTGATCAGGGAGCGGATCACCGCCTCGCGCCACTCGCCCTGATAGGTCCGGCCGGCGACCCAGTCTCGCCACCAGCGTGCCGTCTGGTCGATCAGCGCCGCGACGAGCGGCGGGCCGGGCGCGCTCGCCCGGGAGTTCCGCCAGACCACGGCGAAGGGCACCTGGGTGCCCTGGCTGACGGAAAACTCAGCGGCCGCGACGCCGTGTGCCTTGCGCACATGCACCGGGGCGAACAGCCATAGCGCCTGGGAGCCAGCCGCGATGCGATGCGCCCCGGCCTGCCAACCGATCCTGGGCGGGGCCGACCCGTACTCGAAGGAGGCACCCAGCGTCATCCGCAGGTCCACGCGCCCGCTGAGGCCCTCGACCATCCGAACCAGCACCGGGTCCCCGTCTGCGTCCCTGGGCGGCATGCAGTCGACCAATCTGGCCCGGCCGGATTCCACCGTGAACTCGGTCTCGAGCACCAGGCTGTCGGGCAGATAGCGGCGCTGCACCCGGCTGCTCCCGTCCGCCGGCCCGATCCGCCAGTGCCCGTGCCGGTCCTCGCCAAGCAGCGCCGCGAAGCAGGCCTCGGAGTCGAACCGCGGCAGGCAGAGCCAGTCGATCGACCCGTCGATGCCCACCAGCGCTGCGGTGTGAAGGTCGCCTATGAGCGCGTAATCCTCGATCGGTAGCGACACGGCAAGCCTCCCGACGCCAACGGCCGCGGCCGGGTAGCGACCGACGCACCCGCACCAGCCCGGTCAGCCGGTTACATCAGCTAGCAACAGCCATCGCGGCAGTCTGCTGCGCCCGCCGTCCGGTGTCGTCATCCCTGGCAGGTGAGCGGCGCGCACAGCCTGCACCCGGCATCGCATCGCCGCGCGCAGCGTCAGCAGCCCAGCCGCAGCCAGCCACGCCCCGCGCGGGTGCGGCGACTCGCGAGGGTGCCGATACACGTGCCAGGCGCATCGGTCGCCCGCGGACCTATCACCCCGGCAGGGTGACGCACGCGGCGGGCCCGCCGGGCATCGTTACTGGCGCCGGGCGGAGGCGAGATGGGAGAATCGTGAGCGTGACGGCGGCGGCGAGGCCGGTCAGGACTGCGCAGCGGTATCAGCTGGATACCGAGCTCGGGCATCTAACCCCGGCCGAGCGGGCGGTCCGCGGCAAGGCGGCGCGGGGCGAGGCTCCGCTGGAGAGCCACGCCGGGTTCGACCCGCCGCCGGACCGGCCCGACCCGGTCGCCCTGCTCGAGGAGCAGGCGGCCACGCGGGTGCCGGAGCTGGTGCCGGTCCGGTACGGCCGGATGATGGTCTCCCCGTTCACCTACTACCGCGGGGCGGCCCTGCCGATGGCCAGCGACCTGGCCGCCACCCCGGTGTCAGGGCTGTCGGTGCAGGCGTGCGGCGACGCCCACCTGTCCAACTTCGGCCTGTTCGGCTCGGCCGAGCGGCGCCTGGTCTTCGACGTCAACGACTTCGACGAGACCCTGCCCGGCCCCTGGGAATGGGACGTCAAGCGCCTGGCCGCCAGCCTGGAAGTCGCCGCCCGCGACAACGGGTTCGCCGCCAAGAAACGCCGCCAGATCGTCACGGCCACCGTCAGCCGCTACCGCGAGGCGATGCGCGCCTTCGCCGGCCTGAGCGACCTGGACGTCTGGTACGCCAGCGCCGACATGGACGAGCTGCGGCGGCAGTACGAGTCCCAGCTCAAGGCGCGGCAGCGCAAGGCGGTTGATAAGGGCCTGACCAAGGCGCGCACCCGCGACAGCATGCAGGCCGTAGCCAGGCTGACCCGCGTCGTGGACGGCCGGCCGCGGATCATCTCCGACCCGCCGCTGCTGGTCCCGGTCGGCGAGCTGATCCCCGCAGAGACCGACCGGAAGAGCCTGGAAGCCCGGCTGGTCGAGCTGATCGCCAAGTACCGGCGCACGCTGGAGACCGACCGCCGTTACCTGCTCGAGCAGTTCGAGTTCGCCGACATGGCCCGCAAGGTCGTCGGGGTCGGCAGCGTCGGCACCCGGTGCTGGATCGTGCTGCTGCTCGGCCGCGACCCCACCGACCCGCTGTTCTTGCAGGTCAAGGAGGCCGAGGCGTCGGTCCTCGCCCGGTTCGTGGGGGCCAGCAGGTACGCCAACCAGGGCCAGCGGGTGGTCGCCGGGCAGCGGCTGATGCAGGCCTCCAGCGACATCTTCCTGGGCTGGCAGCGGACCGGGGCCGGGCTGGACGGCCCGCCCGGCGACTTTTACGTCCGCCAGCTGCGGGACTGGAAGTTCTCTCTCGACATCGAGACCATGGTGCCCCGCGGGATGCGCATCTACGGCCAGCTGTGCGGCTGGACCCTGGCCCGGGCGCACGCCCGCTCGGGGGACCGCATCGCCATCGCCGCCTACCTGGGCGCCTCGGACACCTTCGACCAGGCCATCGCCCAGTTCGCCGCCGCCTACGCCGACCAGAACGAGAAAGACCACGACGCCCTCGTCGCCGCGGCCGCCTCCGGGCGGATCACCGCAGAACGCGACCTGTGACGGCCCGTGGTCAGCCAGCAGGGTCGTACCAGGTATCCCGGCCCCGCAGCAGCCGGTCGGCCTCCGCGGGGCCCCAGCTGCCCCTGGCGTAGGGGTGCACGGGCGTGACGTCGCCGAGCACCTGGTCGACGACCTCCCAGGCGGCCTCGACCGCGTCCTGGTCGGCGAACAGCCAGCGGTCTCCGTCCAGGGCAGCGCCGATCAGCCGGTCATACGGGCGCATGTCCGAGCCTGACTCCCCGGAGAACGTCAGAACCTCCGGCTGCGGCTCCAGCCCGGCGCCCGGCTTCTTCCCGGCGAGCTGCATCCTCACGGCGGTTTCCGGCCAGACCCGGAAGCGCAGCGAGTTGCTGACCGCGAACGGCTCGATCCCGAACACGTCGTGCGGCGGCCGCTTGAACTTGATGTCGATCTCGGTGGCGGTGACCGGCAGGCACTTGCCGGCCCGGATCAGGATCGGAACGTCGGCCCACCGCCAGCTCTCGACGGCGAGCCGGAGCGCGACAAAGGTCTCTGTGGTCGACTTCGGGGCGACGCCGGCCACCTGGAGGTAGCCCTCATACTGGCCGCGGACGACGTCCTCGGGCTCCAGCGGGCGTAGCGCCGAGATCACCCGCGACTTGGCCCTCCGCCACGACCCCAGGCCCTGCCCGTCCGGCGGCTCGGCCAGCACGGTGGCCAGCACCTGGAGCATGTGGTTCTGGACCACGTCCCGGATGGCACCCGTCCGGTCGTAGAACGCGCCGCGGTCGGCGACGTCGAACGCCTCGGCCATCGTGATCTGGATCCGCTCCACGTAGTTGCGGTTCAGCAGCGGCTCGATCAGCGAGTTGGCGAACCGGACGAACAGCACGTTCTGCACCGGGTCAAAGGCCAGCCAGTCGTCGACCCGGAAGATCGCCTCTTCCGGGAAGTACTTGTGCATGGTCTCGTTGAGCTGCCGCGAGCTGGCCAGGTCGGTGCCGAACGGCTTTTCCACCATGACCCGGGCGCCGGAGGTGCGCCCGGCCGTGGCGATCCCCTCGGCGATCCGCCCGAACAGCACGGGAGGCACTTCCAGGTAGAACAGCACCCGGCCGCCGCGTCCGACCGCGTCCGACATCGCCTTGTAGGTGGCGTCGTCGCCGAGGTCCCCATCCACGTAGCGCAGCAGCCCCAGCATCTTCTGCGCGGCCGGGGCGAGAGGGTCCATGTGGTTGAGCACCAGCGAGGCCGTCGCGTAGTCGCGGAACTGCTCCAGCCCCCAGCCGCTCTTCGCCACCCCGACCACCGGCACGTCCAGCACGCCCCGCTGGACCAGGCCCACCAGCGCCGGGAACGTCTCCAGCTTGGCCAGGTCGCCCGTGGCACCGAAGATCACCAGCGCGTCAACTCCGCCTGTCGCCATCTCAGCTCCTCTGCGTGATCGCGCCGTGCCATCCGATCGCGGCCGCGCGCTGCTGCCATCATTCCAAGGCGATGATGGTTTCCTGCGACCTGACCGGAGAGACTCGCTCCCATGACAGCCAGAACGAGCACGCCTCCCCTGGATGCGGCCGGGTTCGGCGCGCTCTATCAGCGGCTGCGGCGCGTGCCGGCCTAGGGGCCCGCGGACCGGCGCGGCGCGCTGAGCCACATCGCCCGCCCGGGTGCTGGCCGCGGCGAGCGAGATCAGGCTCGGCCGGACGGTGACGCTCGCCGCTCCCATCGAGAGCCAGGTGACGCCCGACGACCCCGACCCCGCGGTCCACGAGATGACCAGCCCGCCCGGGGACCAGGCGGATCCCCGGGGGCTGTCCTTCGCCATGGACCGGCTGGCCATCAACGTGCACGGCAACGCCGACAGCCACATCGACGCGCTGTGCCACGTGCTCGCGATCAACGCGCTGGGCCTGCATCTGGTGGACTACCTGCAGTTCGACGATCTCGTGCCGCTCTGCGAGCAAGCGGCACGCTGGTCGTTCTTCTGCGTTATCGCCCCGCTGCGACTCCCCGGCGGCACCGGCTCCCCGGTCAACCCGATCGCTATCTTGTAGCCTCCGGTCACGAAACGGGGGCGCGGCTATCTGCGGGCGCGTTCTGCCAGGCGTCCGCGCCGGCCGCGCCGGCGGCGGCGGCCGCGGCTTTGGCCTGGGCCAGCTTCTGCTTCGCGAGCTCGCTCGGCGGTACCTCCATCTCGCTGACCCACTGCCGGACCGCCGACAGCAGGTGGAAGCCGCCGATGGCGATGCCCACCAGGGCGATCAGGCCGCCGACGCCGACGAGCGCCGCCGCGGATACCAGCGGGCCGGACCTGACCTGCAGCCCACCGCCGCCCGTGCTGTTCTCTGTGCCCGTGTTCCTGCGGGTAGTCGTCATGGCTCCGTCCTGAGCGCTCCGTCCTGAGCTTGGCCGATGATCTTTACTGTGTCCGTGCGACCGGCCAGCCGGCATCACCCTGAGGGAGTGATGTGCGGCCCGGAGGCGCCCGCGAGGGTTGAGGCCGTGACCGAACGTTATGAAGTCATCATCGTGGGCAGCGGCGCGGGCGGCGGCACGCTGGCGCACGCGCTGGCCCCCTCGGGCAGGCGGATCCTGCTGCTCGAGCGCGGCGACTTCCTGACCCGGGAGACCGACAACTGGAATCCCGGCCCGGTCTTCGTGGACGGAAAGTACATCTCGGAGGAGACCTGGTACGACGCCGACGGCCAGCCATTCCAGCCCCAGGTGCACTATTTCATCGGCGGCGCCACGAAGCTGTACGGCGCCGCGCTGTACCGGCTGCGCCCGGCCGACTTCGGCGAGATCAAGCACGCCGACGGCGTGTCGCCCGCGTGGCCGCTGAGCTACAACGACTTCGAGCCCTGGTACACGAAGGCGGAATGGCTGTACCAGGTCCGCGGGGTCCACGGCGAGGATCCCACCGAGGGCCACTGGTCGAAGCAGTACCCGTGGCCGCCGGTCTCGCACGAGCCGCGGGTCCAGCAGATCTCCGACGCGCTGAGCGACGGCGGCTATCATCCGTTCCACGCGCCGTGCGGCATCCTGCTCGACGAGGCCGACCGGCCGGTGAGCGAGTGCGTCCGCTGCGCCTGGTGTGACGGCTACCCGTGCCTCGTGCACGCCAAGGCCGACGCCGACATCATCGCGGTGCGCCCGCTGCTGGCCCGCCCGAACGTTCACCTGCTGGTGAATGCGCAGGTCGAGCGTCTCGAGACCGACCCGGCCGGCCGGGTGGTCACGGGCGTGGAGGTCACCCGCGGCGGGGAGCGCGAGGTCTACTCCGGCGACATAGTGGTGATCTCGGCGGGCGCGGCCAACAGCGCCAGGATCCTGCTCCGGTCGGCGTCCGACCGCCATCCCCAGGGCCTGGCCAACGGCTCCGGCCAGGTGGGCCGCAACTACATGTTCCACAACAGCAAGGCCGTCCTCGCGCTCGGCAAGGAGCCGAACGACACCGTCTTCCAGAAGACGCTCGGCCTGAACGACTTCTACCTCGCCGGGAACGGCCGCGACTGGCCGCTCGGCAACATCCAGATGCTCGGGAAGTCAAACGCGATGGCGTTCAAGGGCGAGGGGCCCAAGCTCACCAGGCTCGCGCCGCGCTGGAGCCTGGACGAGATCGCGCGGCACGGCGTGGACTTCTGGCTCACCACCGAGGACGTGCCGCAGCCCGGCAACCGGGTGACCGTGGACCGCGAGGGGAACGTGCACCTGGCCTACCGCCCGACCAACGACGAGGAGGCGACCGGGCTCTACCACGAGCTCAAGAAGGTCCTCAACCACGTCGGGCTGGCCGACCATCACGTCCTCGACAAGAACTTCTACCTGAGCATGAACGTTCCCCTGGCCGGCTGCGCCCACCAGGCGGGTACCTGCCGGTTCGGCGCCGACCCGGCCACCTCGGTGCTCGACGTGAACTGCAAGGCGCACGAGCTCGACAACCTGTACGTGGTCGACACGAGCTTCTTCCCGAGCATCGGCGCGGTGAACCCCGCGCTGACCGCCATGGCCAACGCGATCCGGGTGGGCGAGCACCTGCTGAGCCGGATGAGGGGATGAGACGCCGGACGTTCCGCGATCACGGAACTCGGCCTGGCCGCGAGCCCTCGGCCGCCCTTATCTCGGCCTTGTCCGGCAGGCGGCGGACCAGGGCGATGAGCCCCACGGCGAGGGCCGCGCCGATCAGGTCGCCGGCCACGTACGCCCACCAGCCGGTGAAGTCGCCGGCCACGATGTCGGGCCCGAGCGTGCGGGCCGGGTTCATGGACGAGCCGCTGATGGGGCCGGCGAACAGCCCCAGCAGCGCGACGGTCGCGCCGACCGCGAGGGCCGCGTTGTGGCCGATGCTGCGGGCTCCGGTCGCGGTGTGCAGGATGACGCTCACCAGGATCGCGGTGAGCAGGATCTCCATCACGAACGCCCGCCAGTCTCCGCCGGGCCTGACGATCGGGTAGGTCCCGCCCGCGGCGACGTGTCCGTACATGCGCTGCAGGAACAGGGCCCCGAGGATGGCGCCCGCGAACTGCGCGATCCAGTAGGGCAGGATCCAGGACTGCGGGAAGACCCCGCGCCCCGCGAACGCGAACGTGACCGCCGGGTTGACGTGCAGCCCCGACAGCGGGCCCCAGGCGTAGATCAGCGCCATCACCAGCAGCCCCGGCGCGACTGCCGCGGCGGCCCGGCTGATCGGCCCCGGGCTCCCCCCGGCGTAATGATTGATCACGCCCGCTCCGGCGGCCACGGTCACCAGCAGGAACGTACCGACGAACTCGATGATGATCCGGATCCACAGCGGCCGCTGCCTGAGCGTGTCCTCCTCGAACCGGATGAGGTAGCGGCGCCGCAGCGCAGCCACCTGGTCCCGGTCACCAGCCCCCGTAGTCATAACGGCAGGCTGAGCCCTCCGCGGCGGCGGCGGCATCGTCCGCGGCGGATGATGTCACCCTGCGTGGCGTCCCCGGGGCGCGGCCTGCGACCGGGCTGACGCTGCTCAGGTCATCCGCTGCCGCAGGTGCTCCCCCACCCGGATCGCGTTGGCCATAACGGTCAGCGCGAGGTTCACCGCGCCGATGCTCGGGAAGAAGCCGCAGGTTCTAAACGCGCACGGATCGAATCCGGAGGCCAGCGGCACAGCTGGCGAGGTCGCCGATGTCCTTGATGTCGGACGTCAGGACGACCCCGCCGCCGGCAGCAGCGGACGTGGCGACCACGATGGCGTCGATGGTGGCCGCTACGCCGCTCATCTTGGCCAGACGCTTGAGTTCCGCTGCCGAACGGGGCCAGCGAAATCGCGCGGTGCGGATGAGCGCGGCAGCCAGGCCGGCCGTTCGCCGAAAGTCCATAACGCTCACCGGCGCCGCCGACCACGCGGTGCTCGCGAGCAGAGACTGAGACCTCATGTAACGGCCGACGGCGGCTCGCCGAAGGTCACCGGCCGACGGCTCGCCGACGGCGGCGCCGGGCGGGGGTGCACCGTCCGCGGCGGCCTCAGCCGTCCGAGCGGATGTCGTAGTCGTCCTCGTCCACCACGTGGACCGCCGCCTCCTCGGCGGTCGCCGCCGCGCCGTCGATCCCTACGTCACGCGCGACAAGATCAGGCTCGTCGTCTTGATAGCCTTCCTGGTCCTCGGCCACCAGCCGGCCCGCCCGGGGATCAGGGCCGTCGTCGAGCAGCAGCCCGTCGACGTCCTCGTCCGCCGCGTTCTCGTCTCCAGCGATGTCCTCGGGTCGCTCATCATCGATCTCGGGAGCGATGTCCGGCTCCTCCTCGGCGAGTAGCTGATCGAGGGACTCACCCGCGTCTTGCTCCCCGGCCGTCGTGCCGTATCTGATCGCGGCCGACCACCGCTCCGGCGGAGCCACCCCCCGGTCGAGGGGATCGTCCCCGGGATCTCCGTCCAGCGTGTCGTACGCGTCCTTCACCTGGTAATCCTCAAGATCAGCGGACTCGTGGCGGGTCTCGTCGGGCATGTCTGCCTCCTCTCCATGCGCCGACCGCGCTGCCGTCGGCCGGCCGGACCTACGCCGAGCCGGTCACGCCCCACATGCACCGGACCTGCTTGGCAGCGCAGTGCGGTCTGGGTGACTCAGGGCGCACCCCAGTCTGTAGCCGCAGCTCGACGCGGCCGCCCAGGCCGTCTGCGTCCTCGGCGCGGCGGCGAGGTGAAGCGCATGAACCCCAAGCTACCCGGCCGGTCCTGGGCCCTGAGGGACCAGGGTGGCGGAGCGAAGATCGCGTGGGTGCCTATCCGCCCCCTCGTCAGTGTTAACACTCATTTAATGAGTTGGTGACGTTTACTTTCACGTTGCATACTAGCTTTAGTGAACGTTGTAAACCAGACATGACAGGAGACCTCAGATGATCGATATGCAGCTTCTCAACAGCGCGCTGATGGCTGTGGCGATCCTGGTCGGCGCGGCGATCGCCCTCTCGGGCGCCATGGTGGCAGCAGCTGCCGTCAGCCGACGCGGCCAGACGCCGCCCGGCGGAACCAAGCGTGACCTGCCGCCGCACCCGGCGCCTGATCCCCACGACGCCCGCGAGCTCGTGCTGCGCTGACCGCGGGCCGGTCAGCGTCGCGACGGTCTCAACCCTTCAAGCATGGCCGTCACGGCGAGATCCCAGCGACGATCCATGGACGCCCTGGAGGTGCCCAGCCAGCCAGCGGTCTCTTGTCTCGCGAGTCCCTGCGCCAAGGCCAGGAGAACGTGGGCAATATCGGTTTCGTCGCCTTCCAGGACTCCGGCATCGATGCAACGACGCACACTCTTCACAATGAAGGTCCTGACCTGGTCTCCGGCGTGGCGCTCGGCTGGCCCGGGGTCGAAATCCGCGAATGGCCGGGAAAACATGAGCTCGGCCAGCGTGGGATTCTCCCGGACGAACACCCGGAAAGTCCTGATGACGCGCACCAGGTCGCAGCGGGGATCGTCGGACTGCCGGATGTCTTCAAGGCGCTGCCGCAGCGCCCGGAAACCTTCGAAGAACACCTCCCGGACCAGCCCTGCCTTATCGCCGAACAGCTCGTACACCGCTGGCGTCGACGTGTCGGCTTGTTGTGCCACCCTGCGGGTCGTGAACTGGGCCACGCCGTCGGCGGTGAGCATCTCCACGGCGATCTGCAGGACGCGCTCTCGCATCTCCGGTGTTCGCCGTTTCGCCCTGGGCACCGTCGAATCCTATCGGTGCGATGTCACGCCCCCGATGGACGTGACCGCGGGTTCCGCGTCGAGACCGCCCGGTGGCGGGCGGGTCCCGCGAGGCCGCGCCGCGGGTGGCGAAGCCGCAGAGCCGACACCCGATGTTTCCGTCACGTCCGCGGTTCCCGCTAACCAGCTCGGGCTGCGGCGTAGGCTGAGGAGTCCAGGTGAATTGCCTCGTGTATCGCTTCCAGTGCCGACTTTCTGGCGCGTGATTTGGTCGCCGCGTGGGAAGCCAGGTCGAGCTTCGTGAGCTCGGCGGCCGCGGTGGCCATGACGTCGTCAATTTCGGCACCGTCCACTACTCGGTCCAGGAAGCCAGCATCGACGGCATCGTCGGGCGAGAACACCTCCGCGAGTACCGTTGCCCGGTTGAAGTGGGCGGGCGAGAGCCGTTGCCGGCAGATCTCGATAGCCGCCCTTGGCATGGTGAGGCCAATCGCGACTTCGTTCGCGGTGATCTTGTAGGGACCTGCGGCACCAACCCGGTAGTCGGCGGACAGGAGCAAGAACACGCCCATTGCCACGGCGTGACCGGTGCACGCGATCGCGACCGGCGCCGGGAACGACAGGACCCGTTCGGCCAACTCGAAGCCGGCTCGAAGCATGGTCAGCGCGCCGGACCCGCCGGCTCGCAGCACGGCCAGGTCGAACCCCGCCGAGAACGCCCCCGCTCTCCCCGTGAGAACGACGACCGCCTTGTCCGTCTCTGCCCGGTCGAACGCATTGCTGAGCCCGGTCAGCATCTCCAGCGAGAGGACGTTCACCTTGCCGTCGTCCATGGTGATCCTTGCGACGGAGCCTTGACGCTCATACCGGACAAGACTTTCCATGATCGGCTTCCTTTCCATTTCCTGCCCGGCTCCTCCCTGCGGATGGCGCCGGAGGCTCCAGGCGTGGTTCGTCGTACAAGATATCATAACGACGTTACGAAACGGTGTTACAGTTGTGGGTGAACCGACCGGAGGGACCTGCAAGCCGCTTGACCTAACACACGTCGCTCCGTGGTCGGTGCCTCACACTGCGTGTTAGACTGACCTTGCATGACGGAACGGGCCGAACGGCCAGCGCGGCCAGCACCCCGGCAGCTCACCAGGGCGTAAGTCCCACATCGCGGCGAATGCGCGCCCGCCCGCTCCGTTGTGCACGGACGAGCACCAGATGCCCCGCATGATCGCGGTCGGCAGCGGCGCGATAGTCGTGACCTCCTCGCTGGTGAGGGCTGGAGGTGCGGTGTCCCGGGTCGTAGTAACGCCGATCACGCAGCGACGACGCGCGGGACGCGCCCGCTGTCCTTGCCACCCCGTAGACGAGGGGCGTCCGGTCAGCGTGGCCACCTCACGAGATGCCTGGCGAGGAAGGCCAGCGACAGGGGCTCCTGTTCGGTGAAGAAGGGCCCGGTGTGGCAGCCCTTGCCGAAGGCCGTGACCGCTCCGGCAGGCAGGACGCTCGCCAGCGCCTGGACGCCCGGGTAGAAGGGGTCGTCATATCCCGAGGCGACCCGAACGGGGATGCGCGCAAGCGAGGAGGTGTGGGTGACGGCATCGTTGGCGGCGAAATCCGCGGCCGAGGCATACGCGCCGGCGTTCGCGGACGTCGCCTGGGCGTAGCTCGTCCAGATAGCGGGGCTGATCGCCGCCACCGCCGCGATCAGGTGCGGGTACTTCTCGGCGAGGAGCAGCGCGCCGTAGCCGCCCATCGAGATGCCCATCGTGCCGATCCGCTGCGGGGCGCGCCCGAGGCCGGCCCGCTGGCAGAGCGGGATCAGCTCGTCGGTCACCATCGCCATCGGGTCGTCGCCGGGATGAGGGTTCCAGTAGCCGCCCCCGCCGTCGACGGTGACCATCGCCATCGCGGCGACCGGCCGGCCGTCGACCGTCAAGGCCACGGCCTGCGCGGGCGTCATTCCGGCCAGCGCCCTGGCGTGGTTTCCGCCGTATCCGTGGAGCATCACCACCAGCGGCAGCTCGTCGCCGGAGCGGTGGGCGGGCGGATAGGCGATCGTGTAGCCGACGGTGCGGTTGCGGGCGCGTGAGTGGAACGTGCCCGAGAACGATGGTCCAGGCGGCGAGAACGCGAGCGGCGGGCTGGAGACAGAGCAGGCGCCGTCGAGCCTGTCGAGCAGGTTCTTGCCGGGCAGGACGCCGTGGGAGACAAGCTCGGCTCCGGCCGCGCCAGCGGCGAGCACCGCCGCCGCACCGCCGAGCCCGACAGCCAGCACCCGGCGCCGGCTCCACCGCGGATGCCCGGCCACGCTTTCCCCGACCACGTCGGGCTCCTTGGTCATCTCTGTCCGCCGGTCGTCAGCGCGCCGATTCTTGTCGGCTGCTGGCTCACGCGTCCTCGGATCGCGGAATCGGCACTCGGCAGCGCGCTTCCGCCGTCAGCCACCGGCCGTCCCTGCCGGGGGGAGATGCACTAGGAGCAGGAAGAGCGCGGCACCTGCGGCGTCGGCAAGCAAGGCCAGGCAGAGCGCGAGCCTTCGGAGCTCTCCGTTCCCGCTCAGGGGCAGCCCGTAAGGAGCCTGGTCTGCACGAGAGCTGCTCTCGGAAGGCGCCTCCAGCTGCCGCATGCGAAGAAGAATAGATCGGCCTCCGGTATATCGTCAAGCGGTACATCTGGCTGGGGCTAGCTTGTTGGCCGGGCGCCTTCGGGCGCATATAGGGCACAGCCGGCCATAGCCAGCCGGGAGGACACGAAGACGGCGCCGCCCTGGGCCGAGCTCGCTGCGATCCCGGAGACCTACACGACCGCCTGGACCTGCCTCTTCCGGAATCTCGCTTGGCCGCTCCGTTCGCTGTCAGGCCCGAAACGATCAAAAGACCCATCCGCGAGGATGACCTCATGGGCGGCGGGGGCACCCGTCGAACTCACGTCTGAGGCCTGCGCCCATCCGACGCAGTTCCTCTAGCCTGCCGGGGAACGTGGCCGCCGTGCGACGCGGTCCCGTAACGGTGATGGCCGCCGACTTCACTCGGGCATCGCGGGACATCTTCCACCAATTATTGGCTCAGGCCACCAGGTCCGCATCGGGCGGGATAACGTGCACGGCGCACGGGGCATGGTGCAGAAGTTGGCTGGTCAGGTCCGCATCGAAAATGCCGGCCAGTTCGCCGCCTTCGGGCGGGCCGATGACGATCAGCCGCGCCCCGTGGTCCGCCGCGAAGCCCGCGATGCGGCGGCCGGCGTCACCGTGCGCGCCGATCACGCGCACCAAGTGGCCGTGCCCGGTGACGCCTACCTTCCGGAGTTCTTCGAGGCTGTCCGCGAGGACACGGCCGGCTGCTTCAGGCGTCTCGGCGTCCGCAGCCTGCCCCTCGACAACGTCGGTCTCGACGACATGCGCGATCTCCACGGGAGAGCCGGTGAGCCGAGCGATCCGGGCGGCCGCCTCGGTGACACGGACGCGGTGCACGCCCGCGTCGATGGCCGCCACGATCGGCGCCGGGCCGCTCCCGTACGCCGGGGCGGCTGCCGCTGGCGCCAGCGTGACCTCAGTGCCGCGCTGCTCTGCCCGGTCCACCAGGGAATGACCCGTGGCCAGCACGCCGATCGCCGCGAGGACCGTGGCGGCACCGAGGTAGAAAGGCACGTGCACGTTCAGGCTGGTAGCCAGCTTGCTGGCAACAAACGGAGCGAGGCCACCGCCGATGAAACGGACGAACCCGTAGGCCGCCGAGGCTACCGGCTTCTCCACCGGGGAGACCAGCATCACCGCCTGGGTGGTCAGGGTGTTGTTCAGCCCGACGAACGCCCCGGACACGATCACCGCCACGATCAGGACCAGCTGGGACGACGTGAACACCGCGATCACCACCAGGTCGGCGGCCAGCAGCGCCAGGTTCACGTACAGGGTGCGGGCCGTGCCGAACCTCGCCTGCATGCGCGGGGCGACAAACACGGCGAAGACCGCGACCAGGATCCCCCACCCGGTGAAGACGTAGCCGAGCTCGTGAATGCCCAGATGCATCGGGAACGGCGTATAAGCCAGCAGGGTGAAGAAGCCCCAGTTGTAGCCCAGAGCGGTGATGCTCATCGTGGCCAGCCCGCGATGACGCAGCGCCTGCAACGGCTCCAGGATCGACATCCGGCGCTGCGGCCGGGGCGTCGCTTCCACGAAGATCATCGTGGCAACCAGCGAGACCGCCATCAAGACCGCCACCCCGAAGAACGGGCCCCGCCAGCTGATGCCGCCCAGCTCGCCGCCCACCAGCGGGCCCAGCGCGATACCGATCCCCAGCGCGGTCTCGTACAAGATGATCGCGCCCGAGAACCCGCCCGATGCCGCCCCGATGATGACGGCCAGCGAGGTAGCGATGAACAGCGCGTTCCCCAGGCCCCATCCAGCCCGGAACCCGATGATCCCGCCGATGGTGTTCGATGAGCCGGCCAGCGCGCTGAACGCCACGATTAGCACCAACCCCGCGACCAGCGTCCGCTTGCCGCCGATCCGGCTCGACACCCAGCCGGTCACCAGCATCGCCACCGCCGTGACCACCAGGTAGCTGGTGAACAGCAGCTCCACCGAGCTCGGCGACGCCTTAAGCTGCTTCGACAGCGCGGGCAAGATCGGATCGACCAGGCCGATCCCCATGAACGACACAACGCAGGCGAAGGCGACCGCCCACACACCCTTCGGCTGCCGGAACGGGCTGCCCGAGATCGTCTTCCCGCCGCTCACTGCGGGCCGCCCCCCGGTGCCCGGATGGCAGGCTCCCGGTCCGCGTTGTCCAGCTCTCGCAGGTGCCGCAGGGCCGGGATCGCCGCGACCAGGGCAGCGGCCTCATCGGCCGGCAGCTTGTCGATCAGCTGCTCGAGCGCCTCGGCGCCCGATCGCCGCCGGGACCGTAGCAGTTCTGCCCCCGCGGGGGTCAGCGCCACCAGCGCGACCCGCTTGTCCGCCGGGTCATCGCGCCGCTCAACGAGCCCGGACCGCTCCAGCGTGCTCACCAGCGCGGTCATCGACGGCTGAGCCACCCGCTCGATGAAGGCCAGATCGGTGACCCGCCGAGGGCCGCTGCGGTCCAGGGTGGCAAGCGTCGACAGCGAGGTCAGGCTCATCTCCCGAGGCCCCCGCCGCACCGCCGCGCTGACCAACCCGTACAGCGCGTCCCCGGCTGCGGCCCGGTCACCGGGCTCCTGTTGCCCTTTCGTCGCTGTCCTCTCATCCACGTCCGCAGCATAGCATGTCTATATAGTATATCTATATAGATGCACGATGTACTTCGACCCATGGAAGTAGCAGCCACCATCCAGCCGATTACAAGGAGGCAATGATGCCAGGGAGAGCAGAGGGAAAGGTCGCGTTCATCACCGGGGCGGCGCGCGGGCAGGGCCGGTCCCACGCGGTGCGGCTGGCTCAGGAGAGCGTGGACATCATCCCGGTCGATCTCTGTGACCAGGTCGGTCCTTACGACAGCACTCGCTCCCTTTGGCCAGCGGCCCTTCTCGCATTTGCAAAGCGGAGCGAACCTCCGTATTGTATCCGGAGGCTTCTCCGCAACGCTTCCTGGAGGATCGTGGCTTGCCCGGCGGCAGATGCTCACGCTGGTCAGAGGCTTGCCGTTGCCAGATTCTTGGGTAGCAGGAACTCCCGCCGCACCCGCCGGTCAGCGCCCGCCCGCACCTGACCACCGGGCTCGTGACCTTGATGACTGTCGCACTAGGAGCCGGCTGATGGAGAAGGCGGTCCTGCTGGCCCTTGCCGCAAGTTTCTGCACGGCCACGGCCTCGGTGTGCCAGCGCTTCGGCGCCCGGAGCTATGAGGCGGCAGGCTTTGATGTCTGGCTCGTCTTCCGGCTGGCCCGCCGGCCGGTCTGGCTGGCCGGCATGGCGAGCATGATCCTCGGGTTCGTGTTCCAGATCAGCGCCCTGCGTTTCGGGCCGCTGGCCCTGGTGCAGCCCATCCTGGCTTTTGAGCTTCTTTTCGTCTTCGGCTACATGGCCGTCATCGGCGGGCGGGTGATGGTGAGGCGGCGTGACTGGCTGGCCGCGGTCGCCATGTCAGCCGGGGTCGGCCTGTTTCTCCGCCTGGCGGCGCCTTCCGGCGGGCGGCTGCATGCGCCGGGACCCTCCTGGTGGCTGGCAGGCTTGTCCACCTTCGGGATTGTGCTCCTCGGGCTGGCCGTGGCCTTCGGGCCGGGTAATCGTCCCGGCACGTCCCGGTCGCGCCGGGCGGCGGTGCTGGGGTGCGCGACCGGCATCTCCTGGGGTTTCGTTGCCGCGGTGATCAAGGAGCTCAGCTCGCACCTCGGTGATGGCATCGGCGCCATCGTCTCCAGCTGGTCGCCGTACGTGCTCATCGTCGTCGGCGCGGCGACCATGCTGCTGGCCTCCCACGCGCTAGCAGCCGGCCCGCTCGCCGCGTCGCAGCCCGGATTCACGATCCTTGACCCCTTCTCGGCGAGCATGCTCGGACTGTTCCTGTTCGGCGAGCACATTCAGGCCAGGATCCTGAATCTGGCCGGCGAGGCGGCGGCACTGGCCATCGTCATTGCCGGTGTCTCGGCTCTTAGCCGCAGCCACCTGATGGTGGGCGAGGATGGGACCTTGCCCGGCCCGCAGCCGGATACCCGCAGCATAGCCACCGCAAAAGGGCCCGCGCATGACCGGTGACCAGGCAGCCCGGCCGCCAGCCCCGGCGGCCGCGGTGCGCGTCTGGGGCCGGCGGGTCGATCACTTCCTGGGCTCCGATCCGGGCCTCAACCGATTCCGCGCAGCCCTGCGGAGCGTGCTGACCATCGCGTTGATCCTCGAAGCCGTGTGGGTCTTCGTGCACTTCACCAATGCCCTGCAGATCCAGGCGGGCGGTGCCCGGCTTCCCGCCGTGCGGGCAGCCCAGGTGGCGCTGGCCAACCACGCCACCGGTTCCTGGCCCTGGCCTCCTTGGCGATCATCGTGGCCGTGGGCACGTACTTGCGGCGCTTGGGCCCATGGGGCTTCATCGCCGGGATCCTGCTGTTCATAGGCGACTTCCTCGGCTTCTTCCTGCACGGTGCGGTCACGCTAGGTGACCTGGGCTCGCTCGCCGCCGAGATCGGCGTCGGCATCGTCGTCGCCCTCATCGTCCGGTTCGCCCTCTTCTACCCCCGCCAGGTCAAGGCCATGGAGCGTATCCCCGTTAATCGAGCGATGGTTCTCTGAACTCCAGCGGCGGTGTCTCGAACGCGGCGTGTTCTGCTCCGTCGACGAGCTCACAACGGCACTCGAAGAGTGGATCAAACTCTGGAACGAAGGCGCCCGGCCGGGCGTGCTCAACATACTGTTGTTCGGCATCGGGGTGGCCTTTATCTGCGGTGGGCTGCGCCATGGGTCGATGGGCATCGACGTGGAAGACGCGCAGAACACCTGCATGCTGATGGTCTTCACCCTGGTGCTGCCCGCGGTCGCGGTGCACCTGAGAACCTCGGCGGAGCACCTCGCGCAGGGGCCGCGGGCCTGGCCGTGGCGTTCAATCTCAGCGAGTGCGCGCAGGCCCGCTGGCGCGTCATCGGCGCGCCCCCTCGTCGCCCTGATCCGCGCGGGGGCGACCTTCACCGAAAACTCGTCGAAAGGCCCGGCAGCAAACCGAGCCGGAAGTCGCCTAAAGATCTTGATCCACTGGTCTTGACTCCAGGATCCGCCGGCAGGCGAGGCCCTGCACCCAGAACGTCCCCGTCGCCGGGACGTCTCACGTCAGCCCGGACCGGGAACCCGCAGCAAGCTAATCTCCCAGATTCCGCCACCGCCTCAGTGCGGATCCGCGCGCCAAGGCCGATGAGGGCCTGCGACAGCCGGGCCAGATTCTCCCGGCTCGCTTCTGGCGTGACATCGATATCTCTTGTCGCTGGTATCGGGGCCTGCCTGCTGAGCGATAGCCGCAAAGGCGCCGATGACGACGTAGCGAACCTGGTGCTGGTTCAGCGATGCCACTATGGCCGCAGGGTTCAGGCTCGGTCCGGCGGGCTCGTCCTGGGCCGCTCAAGCCGCACCGTCCACGGGCACCGCGTCGCGCCAGGCCTGAAGCTGCCGGTCGCGATGACGCCGCTCGGACTCGGAGCAGCCAGCCTCCAGGCCGGCCAGTATCTCGTCATGCGGATCGTATGCGGCCAGGTGCAGGCGCAGGTCGAATCCCGCCGCGCGCAGCAGCCTAAGCAGCGTAGCCAGCGTGGGCTGCCGCTGGTCACGCTCGTATGCAGAGATCATTGTGACTGGGACTCCAGCACGCTCGGCCAGTTCCCGCTGGCTCAGGCCGGCCTTCAGCCGGGCCAACTGCAAGAGCGCCGATGACGGAGACGGCAGCCCTTCAACATCTTCGCGGTGCCTCATAACACAATCGTATTAATCGGTAGCCAGGCTCCGTGACGGCAGCCGTCATGGCACCTGCCGGAGCATCGGCGATCCCGACCCCGCCGATCCGTGCCGGGTTCACCGGCGCGGGCTTCGAGGAACCGGGCTTCGACACGCTGGACACCAGCACGCTGGCGGCCGTCGGCGTCGGCCGGCTCCGCCGTGGTGAACGCGCCGAGCTCCCCGCCGGGCCGCGCGGACCACGATGATGACATCGGGACCCTGTGGCGCCCCATCGTCGCGGGTCAGGCAGCTCGATGGGAGGGCAGGATGGGCCAGCAGTCCGGTCCGCTCGGCGCCGATGTCGCGGTCACGCACATCCTCGTGGTCGCTGACCCGGCCGCCTCTCGTGATTTCTGGGTAGATGTCCTGGGCGCGGAACTGTACCGGGAGTACGGCGGAACGAGCGTCGTGCTCAAGTTCGCTGGGACCTGGCTTTTGCTGGTGAGCGGAGGAGGCCCGACCGCCGACAAGCCCGGGGTCACCTTCAGGCCGCCCGCTGACCCAGGTCAGGTCAGTCACGCCATGACGCTGCGGGTCGCTGACTGCCGCGCAGCCTATGCAGCATTGACGGCCCGGGGCGCGGCCTTCCTGACCCCGCCGCATGACTGGGGCGGGGAAATCCGCTGCTTCCTTCGAGATCCCGACGGCCACCTCGTGGAGATCAACGAGTCAGCACCTACCTAATCGCGGCATATCATGCAGATGAGTGCATGTGTTCGGTTACAGGCGCGACGGGTGCTGGGGCTCATAGATAGGGAATTCTGAGCCGCCGGCAGGCGGATTGCAGCCAACATCCCCGCCCAAGACGGCAACGTCCCGGGCCACTTCGGCGACCTTTTCCTCTCAATTTCGATGACCACCACGGCGAGCCGACGGCCTCTAGCCGTCCACGTCTTCTGGGGCGTTCGCAGCCTCGGCATGGTACTCCGGCGCACCCTTGTAGGAAACGGCCTCATGAGCCTGCAGAGCCGCCTTGTAAAGCTCGGCCACCGACTTACGAATCTCGTCGCAAAGAGTCGCCTCATCCTTGCAGAGGTTCTCGATGTTCCGCTGGTACAGGACGAACCTCGTACCACCTGGGGTGGCCTGCGCGCGCGTCTCCACAGCGAACTCTCCGCCCAACACAGCAAACGGATTGGTGGACGCGGTGTCCGGACTGTTGATCAACTCCCACCGGATGTCGGGATCCTTACCCGCCGCGACAGACTCGGCTGGCAGCAACTCGACACCCACATCAGGGTCGTTGGATGAACTCCCCATTTCGGAGTCAAATTTGGCAATCTCTCTATCAACCGCTGCGCGGAACGCGGCCTGGCTGATTCGGTGCGGCACGACCCATTCAGCGGAGTCCAACTTCGCCGCCGCCTCGAAGTCGGTCTGCGCTGCGTCAGGATTGTCCGGTGCCAACCAGACCTTGACCTGGCCGCGGAGCGCCCACCCGGGAGCGAACCGGTCAACCGATTGAAGAAGGACATCCAGCTGTTTCCGGGCCGGGTTGAATCCACCCTGCCGATACAGCGCAACCGCGAGCCGCCACCGCGCCCGGGCGGACTCTGGATCGGCGTCGAGAGCGGCCTGGGCGGCGATACGGGCATCCTTAAAATGTCCCAGCCACCAGAGCGCCTCAGAGGCAAGGACGAGCGAAGCGATCCGAATCGCGGGCGACGGATCTTGCAGGTGGCGATGGGCCACCCAGAGCGCCCGATAGGGATGCTCGCGGCCACTACGCGTGTGTTCCTCCAGCGTCTCCAAAGCACTTTTGGCAGATCCAGTTGTGTCATGCCGGTGTTCGGAGGGAACGAAATTGAGCCATCGCGCCGCAGCTTCCCGGAGTTGATCGCCCAGTTCCAAGTCGGACGTTTTTCGGTTCGTCACATACCCGGGTCCCGAGTGATGGGATGGCTGCGAGATCGGGTTAACAGCTGGGGTCACATCATCGCTGGACATATGAAAGATGATCGCTTCTTTGCGTCGGCCGCACCCACTGAAGAACGGTAATGTCTCCTTCTCGCCTATTCTGCCCGCTCCGCGAGGTCCCGTCCATCGGACCGGACGGAACTGGAGCGGTGGCCAGGATCGTTGCGCTCTGGCCCGGGTGGCGGAGCGTGCGAAGATCGTGCTGCTGGCCGCGCCGCAAGGGCGAGCGGGTCGGCCTACCTCACGACACGCCCGGCTGGCCGTCAACGCCGCCACGACATTGTGCAGCCTAATGCTCGACACGCTCCGTGATCCCGACGCTCCGTGGCGCGCCGAGAGCGAGCACAGGACCAGTAGGCCAGGCGGAGGTGGCGAAAGGTCGTTCGCTGGCCCCTGAATAAAGCCGCCAACGCGCACCAAATTGAGCCGCCCGCTCTAGTGGTGGACGGCTCGCCCAGGCGGGTTGTGGCGCACAAGGCTGTAACGCAGAGGCGCTACAATGCGGTACACTGATCTCGCTGAAGCACTTGGAGGACACAGTGGCTAGGAGCACATCGTTTCGCATCAGCGACGCCGCTAAGACGCGGCTGGCCTCACGTGCCGCCCGCGAGGGCATGACCGCCACGGCTCTGCTTGACCAGCTCATCATCGAGGGCGTCGATCAGCTGGACTACCCCGGCGTCACCTTCAGGGGCCCTGCTCACGACAGGCGCGGCGCGCTGGCTGCGGGCCCGGACGTCTGGGAAGTCGTGGCACGCCTGCAAGAACTCGACGGCAGCGAGGAGCAGCGCATCAGCCAGCTCGCCGGTGAATCCGAACTGCACCCGCGGCTCATTCGCATAGCTCTCGACTATGCCGCTGACCACCCAGACGAGATCCAGAAGCGGATCGAGCGGAATAAGGCCATGGCCGAGCAAAGCCGCAAGATGGCACAGCAGCGCGAGGCCCTGCTGGCGTGACCGCCTTCCTCGTCGATGAAATGTTCCCGGTGGCCGCAGCCGTGATCCTTCGCGAAACCTATGGTCACGACGAGATCCACGTCACCGAAGTCGGCCTGGGCGCCGCTGAAGACTCCGATGTGGCCGCGCTCGCGCGGGCGCAAGGCCGGGCTGTCATCACCGAGAATGTTGCGGACTACGCCGCCGAACGTGATGTCGTGCTGGTGTTCGTGTTAAAGAAGAACCTGCCCGCAGGAGGCGCACAGGCTGCCGCGCTGGCAAAGGCCCTCGACCGATGGGCGCAGGACTACCCCGAGCCCTACCTAGGACCTCATTGGCCACCAGTCAACTGAACTATCTCCCTTAGCCACGTCAACCAAGCCAATCGCGGCAGATGAGTGTGCTCACGAACCGCTCTGTAGCATCGAAGAACGATGACGAACACCACCTTCGCGGTCGGCGGTGACATCGAGGTCCGCCGCCTCGGGTTCGGGGCCATGCGAATCACCGGTCCAGGCACCTGGGGCCCGCCCCGCGACCGAGCTGCCGCGCGGGCGCTTCTGCGCCGAGCCGTCGATCTGGGCGTCCAGCTCATCGACACGGCCGACGCCTACGGCCCCGGCGTTTCAGAGGAGCTCATCGCCGAAGCTCTCTTCCCCTACGACGGCCTCCTCATCGCTACCAAAGGCGGCTACGAACGCACCGGCCCCAGCGGCGAGTCAGCCACGGGAGAGCTGACCGGCTGGACGCCCAACGGCCGCCCCGGCCACCTTCGCTCCGCCTGCGAGGCATCCCTGCGCCGGCTCCGGCTCGATCGCATCGATCTCTACCAGCTCCACACCCCCGACCCAGCCGTCCCCTACGCAGAGTCGATCGGCGCACTGGGCGCCCTGCGAGGCGAGGGAAAGATCCGGCACATCGGCGTCTCCAACGTCACACCCGAACAGCTCGCCGCCGCCCGAACCATCACCGGCATCGCAACCGTGCAGAACCGCCTCAACCTCACCAACGGCAACTGGCGCAACATGCTCACCGAGTGCGAGCTGCACGAGACCGGATTCATCCCCTACCGCCCCCTGCGCGCCTGGGACGACCCGACACGCCAGCAGGTCCTCACGGCAGCCGCATCCCGGCACAGCGCAAACACCAGCCAGATCGCCCTCGCCTGGCTGCTCGCAGTCTCTCCCGTCACACTGCCCATCCCCGGCACCGCAACACCCGCGCACCTCGAAGACAACCTCGCAGCGGCCGCGCTCCAACTCGAACAAGACGAGATACACGCGATCACCGCGGCGGCATCGAGGGCGAGACAGCGGCCTAGTCAAGCCACCTGAGCATCAACATCCCCGATCGATAGGTGCCGTTATGGGGCTCCGGAGGGCCGGACGCGAACACCCTGTCACGCAGAAATGGGCGACCTCGGCACACCGAGCAACCTGCCCTGCACGCCCCAGACGGGGATCGCCGGCAAGCCGCCAACCGTCCAGATCTGCGGATCACGCGCCGCTCGCCCTTGGCGGACCGCAGCAACGGGACATACCAAAGGCTTCCTGGCCACGCCCCAGCTCCTGCCGGTGCTGGCCGACACCGGCCACCTGGACGTCGCCTACGAGCTGCTGTTCACTGACACGATGCCGTCATGGCTGTACATGATCGATCGGGGGCGACGACCGTGTGGGAGCGCTGGGACGGGATCGACGCGGACGGCGGCCCGTTCGAGTCGCTCAACCACTACTCGAAGGGCGCGGTCATCACGTTCCTGCACCGGTACGTGGCCGGGGATCCGGCTGCTGGACGGCGATCCCGGCTACCGGCGCTTCCGGGTCGAGCCGCGGCCTGGTGGCGGGATCACCTGGGCGGAGGCCCGGCACGACAGCCCGTACGGGCGGATCGATTCGGCCTGGCGGCTCGACGGCGGGGAACTCGAGCTGTCGCTGGCCGTCCCGCCCGGGCGACGGCCGAGGTCAGGTTGCCGGACGGACCCCGGCGGACGGTCACCTCGGGACGGCACGCCCTGCGCGGCCCGGCGCCCCAGCCGGAGCGGGCATGACCGCGCGCCCGTCCGCGCCTTGGCCGACCTGGCGCTGGCCAGCTAGCCCCGGCCGCGCTGCGACGGGGCTACCCAAGGTGAACTCGTAGAGATCGGGTCGTGACGTCGGCTGCTTGCGGGCATATGACCGAGGTATGCGGTATGCGCAACGGGGCGGGTATACGCCCGCCG
>WNFJ01558827.1_pt1 | contig 38037 bp, 37 predicted proteins | sample 5400461 | NCBI WGS metagenome assembly WNFJ01 (sample SAMN13153349, study PRJNA577476) | soil metagenome | isolation source: 115 cm saprolite on Douglas fir-dominated hillslope | place: USA:California | collected 2013-09-17
GGCTGTAGCGCAGCTTGGTAGCGCGCTTGCTTTGGGAGCAAGAGGCCGCGAGTTCGAATCTCGCCAGCCCGACCAGGTTAACGATGCTTTTCGAACTGTCTTACAGTAGGCAGGTGACCGGTGAGTGACCAACTGAGTGACTACCACTCTCCGCGGTCCTCACCGGCCTCCGGCCGCGCGTACGACTGGCCCCGGGGACGGTTGGCGCCGCGGCCCTGTTTGCTGTTAGTGGCCTTCTCGCTGAGGCTCGGCGCGGCGCCCGGTGTAGGTGGACATGCCGGTGCATGCTTAGCTGGTGAGCCCGCTGAATGAGCCCGATGAATCCGTACTTCTCGAACTAGGCCGACTGACCTGGGCGGCGATCAATCTCGAAGACGTCGTTCCCGAGATGAGGCGCGCTATCGGCCCGGAGCCAGACCGCCTCGCACGCGAGCCGGTCTCGGGCTGGATCAGGATGCGCTCAATATCCTGAGTACGGCTGGAACACACCCAGGACCCTGTGCCGTGCCAAATTCGCGCACTGGCTCTGAGTTGGCGTTTCTTGTGCTCGTCAGGCCGCTCTCCTGTACTCGCTGATCAAGCCCTGGACGACATGGGTGTGCGTGATCCGGGTGGTCATATCAATCGCCCTGGCCGGGCTTGTGCAGCGGAGGTCGCTGTTCGCGCGACTGGTGCGGCCGGTGCTCGTTGTAATGCCGCGAGTACTCGGCCAGGATCCGCCGGAGGTGTCGTTACCGTAGATCAGCAGATGGTCAAGGCACTCGCGCCGCAGGGTTCCCACATACCGCTCCGCGAATGAGTTCGCCCGAGGCGAGCGGACTGGCGTCTTGATCCGCGCGCCGTTGCCGACGAGTACCGCGTCGAATACCGCCGTGAGCTTACTGTCACGGTCACGGATCAGGAACTTGAACCGGGCGGCGCGTTCGCCGAGGTCTATGAGCAGGTTACGGGCCTGCTGGGCGGTCCACGGCCCGGTGGGGCGCGCGGTGACGCCCAAGATGTGCACCTGTCGGGTCTGGATCTCCATCACGAACAAGATTATGTGGAATCTAAATGTCCGGTTTCATTCTGGTTTGCCTTGGCGGACCTCGATGATCGGCAGGAGGGTTGGCGCTGGTGAGGCGCCGAGCTCGCGGGGTGTGGCGCCGGCGGGGGTGGGGATGTCGGCGAGGCGGCCGAGGAGGGCGTCCAGTGCATCCTTTCCGTCGTCAACGGCGGCGCGTTCGTCGTCGGTGAGCGGGATCGCGGTGAGCATGCGCTGCAGGTTGTCCCTGGCTTCCAGGATCTGGGCCTTGCTCGAGTTTTTCGGGGTGTAGAAGTCGCATTTCGCGCAGGCCATGCGGTGCGGGCACTGCTCGAAGAAGGTGTAGGAGCATAGCCCGTGGCCGAGGTCGTAGTACTGCCAGGGCTCGCCCCCGGCGACAGCACCGGAGGTGACTGCCTCGCGGTCGAGGAGGATCTCGATAGTGCGGATGTTACGGGCGAAGTATCCGGCCTCGGTGTAGGCCTTGCTGAGCGTGTTCGGGGTGATCTTCGCGTAGTGCTGGGTGCTGGCCGGGTTCTGGTGCCCGAGCCAGGCTTGCAGCTCGAACAGGGTCATCGGCTCTTTGGCGTTGTAGAGCTGGCTGGCGATGGTAGAGCGGGCCCGGTGGCTGGTGATGTTGCCGCGGACATCGGCGGTCGGGACCCCGGCTCTGGCGCACAGCGCCGGGATGATGGTGCGGTTGATGTAGGTCTTGCCGACCGGGTGGGCCCGGACGGAGAACAGCAGGTCGGCGTGCTCGCTGGTCTTGCGGTCCAGCCGCGGGGGCTGGGCGGGCCGCTGGGCCTGCCAGGCTTCGATGGCCTGGCCGATGATCGGGTCGACGGGCTTGGTGAACGCGGTGCTGGTCTTGTTGACTGGTATGTCGAGCAGGCAGACGGCGTCGGCGGCGAGGATCTCGCGGGAGTCACCCAGGATGGGCAGCCCGTCGTGCTGCCAGCGGATGCAGCCGGTCCGCAGCCGGGAGATCTCGTCGCTGCGCAGGCCGGAGAACAGCCAGGTCAAGGTGAGCGCGCGGATGAGTTCCATCGGGTAGTAGCTGCCTGCCGAGGTGCCCGGCAGGTCAGCGGCCTCGATGTTCAGCCCGGCGTGCAGGAGCTTGGCCCACACGTCGTCGGCGATGACGCGGGGGTCGGTGCCGATCAGCGCGCCGACGCTGCGCGGCAGGGCCAGCGCCCGGGCGGGGTCGAACCGGCGGGGGAACCACTCCCATTCCTGGCAGTCGCGGAAGAATGTCCGGGTGGCCATGAGCATGTGGGCCTTGGTGCGCGGGGCGACCGGTTTCCCGGCGCGGCCGTGCAGATGGTCGTGGCGCTGGACATAGTCGCCGACCGCCATGCGGTCGACGGCTGCGACCCATGCTGCGCAGGTCTCCCGGGTCCACTGCCCGGGCTCACTGATCCCGGGGTGCTCGGCCGCCAGCCACCGTCCGGCCTTGGCGACGATGGTGCGGATGATCGCGCGGACCTTGGGTGTCAGCGGTGAGGTGGCGTGCCACCGCTCGACCCAGCCGGCCCACGCGGGATCGGTTCCCTCGATGCCGGGCGCGTGGTTGTAGCCGGGGCGCACCGGCGGATCGCAGTAGCCGAGCGAGGCAACCACGCGCTGCAGCGCGTAAAGCGTCGCCTGGTGCCGGCGGCTGGCGGCCGCGGGGTGGGCGTGCAGCCGGGTGAACGCCCCGGTGGTCAGGTCGGCCAGGCGAGGGCTGCGGTTGATCAGCAGTACCTGGCCGAGCACGCCCGGCAGCTTGTACTCGCCGTCGCGGACCTGGCTGCGGTAACCCCAGCGGTCCAGTACCGCGGTCGCCTCACCCGTGGCCGCGTCGACGGCCTCGGTGCCGAAGACGAGCTGGGCCAGGTGCAGCCGGTTGAACATGCCCAGGTGCTGGAAATCAGTGAACCCGGCGAGCAGGTAGGCCAGCGCGACCAGGAACGGGCGCACGGCCTTTTCTGTCGGCAGCGCCTGGCTGTCCAGGAACTCCCTGCTGCCAGAGCCGGCCAGGCGGGCCCAGTCCCAGCTTGTCCAGGCCCAGTACGCCTGCCCGGTGTCCGCGCAGTGCTGCAGGATGATCCCGGTCGCGTGCGCGCCAGCCCGCAGGTGGACATCGCTGCGGTCATGATGAAGAACTGCCGCCGCCTGATCGGCCGGCACGGCCAGCCGGGTCAGAGCCTGCCACGAGCGGGAACGCCGGGTCCCGCGGGCCCGGCTGCGGCGCAGCCCGGCCGGGCCGATCTCGGCCAGCGCCGCAGCTTCCCCGACGGTCAGCCCGCTTCGGCGGTCCCAGCCGGAGACATCCAGACTGAACGCCCATGCCGTGCCTTCTGCCCGCTGGAGGGTAACCGCCTGCATCCCCGCCGCGGTCACCCCGGACCCCCGCCCGGGGCACCGCAGGCGGGATCGGTGAGCATGCTCACCCTCCACGCGTGGATCTGCGACATCGACGAGGCCAGCTTCTCGGACAGCTCCCGTCCGGACAGGTGAATGTAGCGGAGCGTCGAGTCGGTAGAGCGGTGCCCGGCGAACGTCGCGATCGCGTGCAGTTCCCAGCCCATCCGGGCCAGGTCCGTCAAGCACAAGTGCCGCGTCGTGTGAGTGGAGAACCGCGGCACCTCAGCGGCCAGCGCGACCCGCCGGACCACCTTGGACCAGGTCCACAATGTCAGCGGCTCGGCCAGGTTGCGCCGCGACTCGGACAAGAACAGCGGCCCCCGGGCCCGGCTGAGCGTGGCGCGGTGACGCAGGTACTCCGACAACAGCACCCCGGTCGGCACGGAATACGGCACCAGCCGCTCCCGCCGGGTCTTGGTCGTCTCCGCCCTGACCCGCAGCATCCGGTGCGCCGGGTCGAGATCATCAGTGCGCAGCGAGCACAGCTCCTCCCGGCGCAGCGCCGCGTCATAGGCCAGCGCGAGCATCACCCGGTTGCGGGCCGGCTCGCCCCGGAACACCTCAAGGACCCGGAGCCACTCAGCCTCGGCGGGGATCCACGGCAGCTTGACCATCCGCGGCACCAGCGGCCTGCTGCCATGCCCGCCGCCGAAACGGCGCCCGGGCGTATAAGAACCGCGGCCGACGGGGTTGGACTCCCGCAGCCCTTCCTCCACCAGGAAGTCATAAAACAACCGCACCGGCACCAGCCGCTGCTGCAACGTGGCGTTCGACAGCCCGGCCCCCGAATCCAGCGCCACCACATTCGGTCCCCGGCAGCTAGGCCGGGAAGTCAGCTCCCGGACGAACACCCCGACCTGACCGCGATTCGCGGCCATCGGGTCGATGCCGTCCCGCTCACAGACCAGCAGGTACTCAGCCAGGCCGCGGGCATACGCGTCGATCGTCCGCGGCGCACGGCCTAGATCAGCCCAGATCCGCAGCCACTCAGCCGCGCGTTCATGCCGGACCAGAACCGGCCACTTCTCCTCAATCCCCGCCCCCGCGCCCACCCCGGACCCCCGTCCATCAGCAGCTCACGGCGACACTATCCGGCCAGGACCAGCCCCCGGCGGCGACACGCAGAGTGATTCCACGTAACTGATACGTACAGGCGCCTGAGGAACACGGTGTCAACATGCAGGAAGTCACACGCCAGGATCCCGGCCGCCTGGGAGGCCAGGAACTGCGGCCAGGTCGGTGACGCTCGGCGGGGCGCGGGCGTGAGCCCGGCTTCGGCCAGGATCCGCCGGATGGTTCCTGCGCCGATCCGGTGCCCGAGGCCGAGGAGCTCACCCTGGATGCGCCGGTGCCCCCACCGCGGGTTCTGCCCTGGCCAGCCGCTGGACCAGTTCGCGGATCTCTTCCGGGACCGGCGGGCGCCCGGCGGCGTTCGGATAGGTCCATTTCTTCTTGATCAGGCGCCGGTGCCACGCGAGCAGCGTGGCGGGTGTCACGATCCAGTGCAGCCGCAGGTGCCCGGGCAGCAGCCGCGCGAGCGCGGCGATCACCGCTCGGTCGGCCCAGTTCGGTTTCGGGCGGGCGACCTGGCGGCGCAGGACAGCGACCTCATGCCGCAGTACCAAGATCTCCACGTCTTTGGAGGTGTCGCTGCGGGTGAGGAGCGCCAGCCAGCCGAACAACCGGGCCATCAGCAAATAGAGGAGGCGGAAGAGCACGAGTGCCGAGGATAGAAGCCCAGGTCAGATGGCCTGCACGAGTTCTGGCACCCACAGGCCACGAGGAGTACGCCAACAACCCTGGCGGCTGCAAGACCGCTGGGCCGGGCGCGGTGCCAGATCCCGGCCTGGGCGGGCTGTCCCCCACCAGCGGGCTCGTGCTGGGCAACCCACGGGGCACCGCCGACCGGTACTCAAGGTCGCGCGGGAAAGGGCCGACGACATGCTCCTGACCAGCGCCGGGCTGTGGGTCGCCAGCGACAACGGTGTCTACTCGGGCGGCAGGTTCCACCTCAGCGACAGCTGCGGCGGCGTCCACGGCCACGCCGGCATCTGCCTCCTGCCCTACTGACCGGAAGAAGCCCCCCGTCTTCGCGTCCGCGCGACCGTCCCTTGGGATGAGATGGCTCCTAATGGGCCTGGCTGCACGCCGGCCGCCCACCGCAGTTCCTATATTGGCGCCCTTGACATATGGCGCGGTCGCATGTCACGATTTATCCACTGGGCGAAGCTATTCCTGAAAGAGGCCAAAGACAGGAACATCGCCGCCCATCCCCAGCCATTCGGTTTCATGTGGCAGTGTGAGCTTTCTTCGGCTAGGTAAGACGAGCCCATCGCCCTCATTGATCTGAGTATTGCTAATCTAGCGGTGGCGTTCTGGCCTTGCCGATCTGATGATGCCCGCGCATAGCGGCCTGCCCCCGCCAGCCACTGCACGCAGGCCATGCTGTCGCCGATAACCCAGGCAAACAGAACGGGCTCACACCGCGCCCTCGCACCTGCGGCCCATGACACTGCGCGCGGGGCGCCTGTGATGGTGCGGCGGCCACGGTCGCGCTCGGGCCGCGGTTCCACCTGATCGATCCGGGGCTGGCGCCCGGGCGCCGCCTGTCCCGATACCACGCCGAAACTCCAGCGGCTCGCTGCTCACTGATGGAGGTCATGATGCGGATAGTGTCCCTGGCTCTTGGCACCCACGGCGATGTCAGGCCGGTCGTCGCGCTGGGCAAGGCGCTGAAGGCCCGCGGCGCCGACGTCTGCGTGGTCACTGGCACCGACCAGATCCCCCTGGTCGAGCGGAACGGGCTGGACGCCGCCTCGGCGGGCGTGGATTTCAGCGAGCTGCTGAACTCGCTGAATGGGTTCAACGTCGTCGAATCGGGCAACGGGCCGAACTTCATGACGCTGACGCGGAACATGAAGCGGCTGTTCAAGGCGCACAACCCCACGCTGATGGCGGCCTGCTACCAGGCCAGCGCGGACGCGGACGCAATCATGAGCGGCTTCACCTCGGACATCTTCGCGGTGCCGATCGCGGAGAAGCTTGGCCTTCCCCATATCAGCGCTCAGCTGGCGCCGGCGCCGGTGGCTACCCGCAGTGGGAACGCCATGGCGATCGCGCCGCGCCCGGGCCGCGAAAGTGCCGTGAACTATTTCTTTCACAAGGCGATGATCGAGCCGTTCAACTGGCGGCTCAGCCACGAGTCCGTCACCGCGTTCCGCGCGGACGTCCTCGGCCTGCCGTGCCAGCGCAGGCGCGCGTACCAGCGGCGGCTGGAACGTGCGCTGATCATCCAGGGGTTCAGCTCCCATGTGGTCCCGCACCCGCTGGACTGGCCCGCGAACCTGCACACCACGGGGTACTGGCCGCTCGACGACGAGGATGGCTGGACGCCCCCGCAGGCCCTGGTGGACTTCCTCGACGCCGGCGAGCCGCCGGTCTTCATCGGGTTCGGCAGCATGACCGTGCGCAACGTCACGGAGGTGACCAGGCTGCTCATCGACGCGGTGCAGGCGGCCGGCCGCCGCGCGATCATCCAGGCCGGCTGGGCCAGCCTCGGCGCGGGCACGTTGCCGGATAGCGTCCACGTCGTCGGGCCCGCCTCCCACCGCTGGCTCTTCGAGCAGGTCGCCGCCGTGGTCCATCATGGCGGTTCCGGCACCACCGCGGCCGGACTGCGGGCCGGCCTTCCCACCGTGATCATCCCGCACTTCGGCGACCAGCCGTTCTGGGGTGCCCGGGTGGCCGCCCTCGGCGCCGGTCCCCGGCCCATAGCGTGGCCCAAGCTGACCCCGCAGCGCCTGGCCGAAGCGGTCCGTCAGGCCGTGGGCGCCCCGGCGATGCGCGAGAACGCCGCCGTCCTCGGCGCCAAGATCCGCGCCGAGGACGGCATCGGCACCGCAGTGGCCCTGATCGAGTCGTACCTGGCCAGGATCGTCGGCACGGCGGTGCCGTTCGAAAGCTCCGCCGGCTGATAGCCGCGGCGCATTCGGCGGGACTGGCCGGGGAAGCCGGGCGGTCCCGGGCAGGATTGCTTCACCCTGCCACGCCGCAGGCCCGTGGGGACATGCCACCTGACGTGGCCTTGCGCGGCTATACTGGGCAACGGAGGCGCCTTTGCACAGCAACCAGGACCAGACGTATCTTCCCGGACCGGGCCAAGAGAAGCTGGCCGAAGTAGCGGGCGCCGCCCCTCCCGCAGCACTCACCTATTTCATCGGCTACCTGCTGCGCCGAACCTTCGCGCATTTCTGCGCCAACACCAGCAGCGCGGGCGTGGACCCCCGCGAGTTCGCTGTGCTTGAAGCGCTGGCCGACCGGGACTGGCTCTCCCAGCTTGATCTGGCCGAGAAGCTAGGTATCAACCGGACGATCATGGTGTGGGTGATCGACCGGATGGAAGAAGCCAAGTATGTGGAACGCAACCGCAATCCGGAGAACCGCCGGTCCTACGTGCTCTCGCTGACCGAGGCCGGTAAGTCTGGTTTGGAGCAGATGCGCCGGACGGTGGCGCAGCGGAACGGCAACCTGACCGCACCGCTGTCTGTCGCGGAACGGAAACGGCTCGGTGAGCTGCTGGCCACCCTGGTGCCAGAGCGGCCCTGCCCGGCCCCGGGCAGCATCGAGGCCCTCGTCACACAAGCGCACAACCGGTACCGCCGGCTCGGCGACGAGCTACTCGCGGGCGCCGGGCTGCGCATCCGGTACTTCGCCCCGCTGTCCGCCCTCGAGATCCTGGCGCCGTGTCCCCAGCAGCAGGTGGCACAGTTCCTGGCCATTACCGAGCCAGCCGCGGCCGAGCTGGTCGACCACTTGGTCCGGGCCGGGCTGGTGAAGCGCGGCCGGGATAAGCAGGACCGGCGCCGCTACGCGCTGGAACTGACCGAAGAGGGCCGGCACGCGCTGTCGGTGGTACTCGAGGCGGTCGACCAGTTGCGAGCCGACACGGTCTCGCTCATCGGCGCGGACGGCGATGCGGAGCTAAAGGGTTTGCTGTGCAAGCTGCTGGCTGCGGAGGAGTTAGCCGGGCGCTCGCCCTGATCGGCGGACCGAGACGATGCTCAGTAACTCTTCGATGTCGTACTCTGCCCGCCCCGGGCGGCCGTAACGCTTGATCTTTCCCCGGCTCGCCCACTTGCGGATCGTGGCCGGCGTGACTCCCGCAGCGATAGCGGCCACCGCTGTGGGTACCGTGCGGAGATTCTCGGCCCGCCCCCTCATGAGGCTGCTCCGGTGTGCCCAGAGGGCGAAGCAGTCTGCAGCTGCCGCAGCTGATGTGCCAGGAGCAGCCACTGGTGCGTTTCCCACTGGTGTCCCGCCGCGCAGCCGACTTGGTGTACTGTGCGGTCACCGGATAGCTGCACGCTCGCATGAATGACCTGGTCGCAGCCGGGCTGCGTACATGGCCCCAGCTCGATCAGCGTGGACGGGGCCGGCTTGGTGCTCATCCGGGCCGTGCTGGCCGTCGTGCGCACTTCATGGGCAAAGTCGCCGGCCGCCGGATGCGCTGCCAGCCAGTCGAGGTGCCGGACCAGAAAGGAAGACAGGTCTGCCGCGGTGCGGCGCGGCCGACTGGCGATGCGCCGTTCACTGACCACCAGACCGGACCAGGATGCCAGGGTGCCCAGGATCTCGGAGCGCACGGTGGCCACTGCCGTATTGAAGGGCATGGTGCGCACCCTCCTGCCGCTGATTCGTTCCCGGAGTTCCCGGGACGGGGCGGTGACCAGTAACTCCTCGCATTCCCGGTAGAGGCCGGGCATCTCGGCCAGGTCCCGGCGCACCCAGTCTTTGCAGCTACGGCAGAGTCTCACTCCGTCGTTAAGCCCTGGGCCGGGCCGACGGCACCGAGAGGAAGTGCAGCGTGTCCTCGAGGCTGCCGTTGCCGCTATACCCATATTGGATGGTGCTAAACGAGAATTTGCCACCATGTCGCACATGTTAACCTCCTCTTACCATCGAGAAAACTTTTCCAGCGTGCGCGTATCGCCGACATGATTAATGCGGCCTTTCATTGGCTTATATTAGCGTCTTCACCCAATAGGGCGCAAGTAGTCAGTAAATCTTTTACCTGTACGCAATATTATTACCTGTATGTGATGTGGAAGCGGCCAATTATGGCTGGAAGGGCGCTCGATCCGAGCGTTTACCGGGCCGTTGTGACCAGCTGGTCCGCCGTGATTGGCTCGTCGCCCTCACCGTCACGGGGGCCGTAAGGCACAAGCGGCCCCGCCATCCCGGTGGTGACCAAAGCCATGACTACCATCATGGTGAACATCTGGCCGTCCAGCACGCCCATGCTTGCGCCCACATTGAGAACGATCAGCTCCGTCAGGCCCCGGGTATTCATGAGCAGGCCAATCGACGCAGAGTCGCGGATAGACATGCCCGAGACCCGCGCTGCGGCGAACGCCCCGGTGACCTTGCCCAGGCTGGCAACCGCGATGATGGCCGCGAGCTGGCAGAGCCCGGAGATGCCGAGCCCGCCGAGGTTGACCTGCAAGCCCGTGCTGATGAAGAAGACCGGAAGCAGCAGGGCCGTGATGTGCTGCAGCGGCATCCGCACGACGCCTGCCAGGTCCTGGCGTGAGTCGCTTGGCATGACGAGGCCGAAGGAAAAGGCGCCGAAGATCGCATCCAGGCCGATCCGCTGGGTGGCGAAGCCGGCGAGGAAGGCCCCTGAGGCGAGGACGGTTAGCAGGAGCGGGGAGGGAGTGCCGCCGGGGCTCAGGCGCGCGATCACGATCCGCAGCAGTGGCCTGACAATGAGCACAAGGACGGTGGCGTAGAGCCCGCACCACCCGCCCAGTGCCAGCAGGTGCCAGAGGCCGCCACGTGCCGCGACCACGGAGACGACTGCCAGCAAACACCAGGCGATCACATCTCCCACGGCCGCGCTGGCAAGGGCAATCGTGCCCACCTGGGTATGCTGGAGACGGTGCTCGCCGATGATCCGGGCAAGCACCGGGAATGCGGTGATCGCCATTGCTGTGCCGACGAACAGGATGAATCCTGGCTCACCGACGTGGTGGCCGGCCAGAGTGTCGTGGTCGCGGTAGAGCAACACGGCGAGCACGACGCCTGAACCGAGCGGCACGGCGGTTGACGACAGTGAGACGCCAAGGACAGCGCCGCGGCGCGTTCGCACCTGCCCCAGGTCCATCTCCCAGCCGATCAGGAACATAAAGAGAAGGATGCTGATCTCGGCGACGGCAGACAGGTCGGACCGGACGGCGGGCGGGAAGAGCCGGGCGGTCAGGTCGCCGGGAAGCAGGCCCAGCAGACTGGGGCCGAGCATGATGCCGACTACGATCTCGGCCATCACCCGCGGTTGCCGCACTCTGCGGAACAGCGGGATCAAGGCGGCGCCGAGCAGCAGGACGGCCCCTGAGTCGGCAACGGCTTCAGCCACCGTCTGAGCCGAGTTCACTGCCATGGACGACCTCCGAGCACGGGGGGTACGGGTGGTGGGCAATCCAGCTGCCGGTGCCCGCGCTGTGCAGGCCGACTCACCATCAGGCGTCCCCGGGCACGCCTCGATTCGGGCAGCAGCGGTGCCGGTGCCGCACGCGGGGTGGATCGGTCGCAGATCCCGGCGGTGGCCCGGCCGGGGCCCGGTTACCGGGTGAAGCGGGCGATCTGGCTGGTCGCTGCGCGGGAGGCAGCGAGGTAACGCTCGTCCGGGGCCGCGCAATGGTAGCGGAAGGCCACTTCGGCGAGCTTGATGCTGTGTTCGTCGCCCAGCTCGACGGCGGCCGCGACGATCTGTGCGGGATCTTCCGGGGCGGCGGGAGCGGCGGCATTGGCGCTCTGGGCGGCGCCGAACTGGCCCGCGATGCTCTGGGAGCACCGCCGCGCGGCCTGGTAGGAGGGCTGGTGCTGGTCTGGCGGAAGGTATTCGCACACCAGTCTGACCGCAGCCGGGGCGGTGATGGAGTGGATCAGAGGCACCGGAAAACTCTGCGGCGTGACCGCGTACCGCCCGGAACTTTCCGCGACCAGCCCGTCGAGTGCGCGGAGCGCAGCCGCGCTGTCGCCAGGAAGCGTTTCACGGGCGGCCGGGGCTGTGTCGGCGGTGCGGTCGGCATCCCCGCGGTGCCAGTACCGGGCCGCCCAGTAGCCGAGGCCCTGCGCCAGTTCGCTTCGCTGAAGGGCAGTGTCGCCGGAGGCCATTGCCAGGGCCCGGATCGCGTGCGCGGTGCGGATGACGCCGTGCGTCAGAGCCCCCGACATCCCGGGCAGCAGCCGTGGCCACCAGCGGGCGACCACGTTGGTCCACTGCTCGCCGGCCAGTTCCCGTTCGAACAGCGCCGCCCAGTCGGCGACGCGGCTGAATTCACCGAGCGCAGACTCCCAGTCCTCCTGCGCGCTGGTCAGCTCCCAGCGCTGCTCAGGCGGGTCGTAGTAGCGGCGCAGCTGGATGTTCCGGTCGACCCACGCCGGGACGTCATCGGTGTACCCGAGCCGGGCCAGGGCCTCGGCGGCCATCGGCGCGTGGTTGACGAATGAGGGCCCCCACTCATAGCCGATCCCCTGCAGGCGCTCGAGCGCTGCGCCCATCGCATCGTCGTAAGTAGTCGCGGCCATGTGAACCCCTGAGAGAATCCTGTTTCCGTCGGCACGTCCGGGCCACCGCCCTGCCGCCAGCCTAACTGGCGGGCCCGTCAACCTTGGCTTTCGGTCATCTGGCCGACCAGTGAGGTGCTGTGCCGCGCCTCGCGGAATTCGGTGCGGTCGAGCACCTGCCGCAGGAAGTCACGAGTGGTGCGGACGCCCTCACCGGCGATGCGGAACTCGCCGAGTGCCTGCTGCATCCGGCTGATCGCGCCGCCGCGGTCCGGGGACCATACGATCAGCTTTGCGATGAGCGAGTCGTACTCCGGGGCGATGGCGGCACCGGACCGCATATGCGTGTCCACGCGAACGAACGGCCCCGCCGCGGGCACGAACTCGCGCAGCAGGCCTGGGGCGGGCGCGAACCCGCGGTCTGGGTCCTCGGCGTTGATCCGGCATTCGATGGCCGCGCCGCGCAGCGCCACCTCCCCCTGATGGAGCGCCAGCGGCTCTCCCGAGGCGATGCGCATCTGCTCAGCGACCAGGTCGATCCCGGTCACCATCTCGGTCACCGGGTGTTCGACCTGGATCCGGCAGTTGACCTCCATGAAGTAGCAAGAGCCGTCCGGCCCCGCCAGGAACTCGAAGGTGCCCGCACCTTGATACCCGGCTGTCTGCGCGGCCCGCAGCGCGGAGCGGCCGAGCTCGTCGACCACCTCCCCGGGCAGCCCAGGCGCGGGTGCCTCCTCGATCAGTTTCTGATGCCGGCGCTGCACGGTGCAGTCCCGGGTGCCGAGATGGATCGCGTTGCCGTGGCCGTCGCAGAGGATCTGTATCTCCACGTGCCGGGCTGCCACCAGGTATTTCTCCACGTACACGGACCCGTCGCCGAAGAGCATCCGCGCGGTTGCCTGCGTGTCCCGGTACTGGCTGAGGAAGCGCTCTCTCTCTTCAACCACCTGCATACCCCGCCCGCCGCCGCCGGCCGAGGCCTTCACGATCACCGGGAAGCCGATATGTTCGGCCAGTCGCAGGGCGCTGTCCTCGTCGAGCTCGTCGAGGCTCCCGGGGAGCAGCGGCAGCCCCGCCGCTGCCATAAGGGAGCGCGCGGACTGCTTGCTGCCGAGTTGCTTCATCGCGGCGGCCGGCGGGCCGATGAAGACCAGCCCCTCGGCCTCGCAGGCCTCGGCGAAGTCGGGGTCTTCGGACAGGAAGCCGTAGCCGGGGTGGATCGCCTGCGCACCGGTCCGCAGCGCTGCCTCGAGCACGGCGGCCGCGTTGAGATAGCTCTTCTTCGGCTGCGGCGGCCCGATCTGTACGGACTCGTCAGCCAGATCGACGGCCGCCGAGTCGCGGTCGCGGGTGGAGTGTACGACGACGGACCGCACTCCCAGTTCCCGGCACGCCCGCACCACCCGCAGCGCGATCTCGCCGCGGTTGGCGATCAAGACCTTCTTGAACACGGCCCACCTGCCCTCACACCGGTCTCGCCCGGCGCTGAGTCCGCCGGGATCTGCGCGGGGACGCCGGCCCGGTATGCCGCCGCAGCCCCAGGGCGCCCCATCAGCCGTCCAGGGCGAGGGCTATCAGCCGCTCTTGGTACTCGACTGGCTGGCTATCGGCGACCAGCACTTCGACTACCCGGCCGGCCTGGTCCGACTCGACCGGCAGCATCAGCTTCATCGCCTCGAGGATGCCAACCTGCTGGCCTGGGCGGACCAGGGCTCCCTCGGTCACGAACGGCGCCGCCCCCGGCTCGGGGGCGTGGTAGAAGGTGCCGACCGAGTGGGCGCAGATGTAGTGAAGTTCCGTCCCGGCCGGCGCCTCGGGAGGGCTCGGCGTACCGAGGCCGTTCCCGGGCACCGCGGAGTCCGCTGCTGCCGGCGGTACGACCGCGGGGGAGAGGACCGGCGAGACGGCAGAGTGGCCGGGCGCGTGCGGCAGCCGCCAGTCCACGTCGATGGACACGCTCCCGGCCTGGAGGCGGAGCCGCTGCGGCCGTTCCGGCAGCGAGGCAAGCAGGTCGAGGGTGACGTCACGCAGGGCCGCTGCGATCGGTTCCATCTCTCCCCCGGCGCCGCAGGGCGCGTCGTGCCCGTCGACCTGTCCCTCCGCATCACGGTCACGGACCGTGAACGGCTCGCGGGGCTGGTTCACGTCGCGATTTCCATTCTGGACCCCGTTCTCCGGGACGTTAGGCGCAGCACGGGGCTTCGTGCCGCTCACGTGCCCGCACGAGTCCCGGAGCTGGACACCAGGAGCCTGCCCGGCTCCTGGTCGTCCAGCGGCGACGATGGCTGACCGAAGCGGGAGAACCGCTCGCGCCGATCCTGGATGAGCTGTGCTCCGTCCATGCCGTCCAGCTCGTCTAGCGCGCCGAGCAGCGCTGCGCGCAGGCGGGCTGCGGCCAGCGCCAGATTGGCGCCCAGCCCGCCCTCAGGCTCGGGCAGCACGCCGTCGACCACGGACAGCCGGAGCAGGTCCCGCGAGCTGAGCCCCAGGGCCGCGGCCGCCTGTGGAGCCAGCAAAGGATCTCTCCACAGGATTGAGGCGCAACCTTCCGGGCTGATCACTGAGTACACTGCCTTCTCCCAGATCAGGACCCTGTTGGCGACGGCGATGCCCAGAGCTCCACCACTGCCGCCCTCGCCGGTCACCACGGTGACGACCGGCACCGGTAGCGAGGCCATCAGCCGGAGGTTCTCCGCTATGGCGAAGGCCTGGCCCTGTTCCTCGGCTTGCGCGCCTGGGTATGCCCCGGGCGTGTCGACCAGGGTCACGACCGGCAGCCCCAGCTTGGCGGCCAGCCGCATGACCCGCGCTGCCTTGCGGTACCCGGCCGGGTTGGGCATGCCAAAGTTCCGCTCCGCCAGCTGTGCCGGAGTATGGCCCTTCTGCTGGCCGATCGCGGCGACCGGCTGGCCAGCCAGCCGGGCCAGCCCGGCGACCATCGCCGGGCAGTCCCCGGAGGACCGGTCGCCGTGCAACTCGATGAAGTCGTCGAACGCCACATTGAGGTAGTCGAGGGTGGTCGGGCGGCTCGGGTCCCGGGCCGCGCGGACTTGCTGCCACGGCTCGGCCTCGGCGAGCAGGCCTGGGTCGCGGATCACCGGATCCGCGGTCCGGTGGCGGCCCGGGTGCCCGCCACCATGACCTGGGCCGGGGCCGGGACAGCCCTTGCGCGAACCGGCCCGTAGCAGCTTCGCCAGTTCGCTGCGCAGCGAGTGGCGCGGTATTACCAGATCCACGAACCCGCGCTCACGCAGGAACTCGACGGTCTGGAAGTCGCGCGGCAGCTTCTGGCGGATCGTCTGCTCGATCACCCGGCGGCCGGCGAAGCCGAGGCGCGCGCCGGACTCCGCGACGATGACATCGGACAGCGTGGCGAACGAGGCGGCCACTCCGCCATAGGTCGGGTCGGTGATCAGCGACACGGTATGCAGCCCGGCCTCATCCAGCTCCGCCCAGGCAGCGCTGGTCTTGGCCATCTGCATCAGCGAGATGACGCCTTCCTGCATCCGCGCGCCGCCCGAGGCGGTGACTGCCAGCAGCGGCATGCGGTCGGCGAGCGCCGCCTTGGCCGCACTGACCACCGCGGAGCCGGCGAGGGCACCGAGGCTGCCGCCCATGAAGCCGAAGTCCATTGCGGCCACGACCAGCGGTATGCCATGGATCGCGATGCGTGCGCACAGCACCGCGGACTTCAGCCCGGTCGCCGCCTGCGCCTCGGCAAGCCGCTCCGGGTAGGGCACCGTATCGACGAAGCCAAGCACGTCCGGGACGACTCCCCGCGGCAGCTCCAGCAGGTTCACGGTGCCCGGGTCGGCCAGCTGCTGCAGCCGGGTGTGCACGTCTAGCGGAGTGTGCAGACCGCACTCGGGGCAGACCTTCAGGTTCCGTACCCACCGGCTGCGGTACACGATCGTGCGACAGGACTTGCACAGGATCCAGTCACCTGGCCCCGTCGCCTCCCTGATGATCTGGGAGATCTGTGGCCCTTGCGATAGTTGCGGCATCTGATGGCCCTTCATCCGGTGCGGTTTCGTGGGTCTGCCCAGGAAGCGGGCTCAGCGCGAGCAGTTCCGTGGCGCCGATCCGGGCGAGCATCCGGCGCGCGGCGGCGGGAACCCCGGACATCCCGTCACCGGTGATCACCCGCGGCGCGCCGACGCTCACCCGGGCACCGCCGCTGGTGATCGAACAGCCGCCTGCGGCCAGCACGTTCCTGACCCAGTCGGCGTCGGCGCCGTAGGGAAGGGTGATGACATAGTCCGCACCGTTGCGGAAAAGCTTGACAGGTGTCCGGTACTCGTTGCCCGACCGGCGGCCGCGGTGATGCACGGTTCCGAACCCTGGCAGCCGGGTGAACAGCGGCCCGGCGAGGTGGTTCGCGAAGAGACGGTTGAAACGGGCGACCCGTCTGCTCAACGGCATCTGTCTGCTCCTTGCACGGCGGTATGGCACGGGCGGCGGGATGGCAGGACGCAGGACGCGGGTGATAGGCCGGTTCCTGGCAGCGGGTCACCCGTCCGGGATCTGGCTGTGCGCCGGACTGTCCCGTTCGAGCGCACCGAAGGCTCCCTGGAAGAAGATCAGTGGCTCCCGGTGCCACCGCGGCTCGCCGAGCTCGACCACCTCTCCCAGGATGATGACGTGGTCGCCACCGACGAAACGGTCCACGATCCGGCAGGCCAGGAATGCGAGCACATCGCTGAGCACCGGCACGCCCATGGTGCTTACGTGGTGTTCGACATGGTGGAAGACTGCGGTGTCCCGCCCGGCGAACGCCCGCGCGACGCCTTCCTGCCAGCCGGCCAGGAAGTTGACCGTGAAGGCGCCGGACTCGGCCAGCGTCTCGTGCAGCCGGGAACGCTCGTGCAGGCAGAACAGCACCAGCGGCGGTTCGAGCGAGACCGAGGTGAAGGAGTTGACCGTCGCGCCGGCCGCGCGAGCGCCGGTCCCGGTCGTGATCACAGTCACCCCGGTGACGAAGAGCCCGCACGTCCGGCGCAGCGCGCCCGGCGAGATCGCCGCGCCGGGCGCGGCAGTCTCAGCCAGGTCATGCCGGATCGGCTGCTCCGGTCGCTGCCATGCCATGCCGGCCTGCCGCCCCACGTGGATCGACTGCTGGTCTGCGGCGGACATCGCGCTACAGGACCTTCCGGGCCTTCACGCCCGCTTTCAGCACGCCCATGACGAACTCCCGGCCAAGGTGCCGCATCTCTTCCGGGCCGCGGAATGAGGCCCAGTACAGGAACCTGGCCATGGTGAGGGTGCTGGGCGCGATGAAGCGGTGCTCCGGATCCTTCCAGCCGAACGGCGGGTTCACGATGTCGCAGTCCTCAATGAGCTTGAAGATTACATCCGCGGCCTCGTCCCCGGTGAGCTCGCCCACCTCGTATTTCTCGCACGTCTCCGCGGTCGCCTCCAGCAGCTGCTTGAATTTCGCGCTTTCCGGAAACCACAGCCCGGGGTAGGGAGTGTCCTCCAGCTCCTGGAAGTGCCGGTCGTCGTGGTCACGAACGTAGAGCAACCGGGCCCGGGTCAATCGCATCACACCGGGACTGATGAAGGCGCCCCAGACCCGGAACACCGCGTTCCACAGCCGGAAGTGCGAGAACGCGATGTATGAGCTGTTGACCAGGTCGTCGTTGTACTGCAGCAGGCCTTGTTCCAGCTTCTCGACGTACTCAAAGCGCGCGGCCGAGAAGTCACCGTCCCTGAGAGCCTGCAGCAGCCGCGAGGCCAGAGCGTCGACGACCTCGAAGGTGTTGGACAGACCGCGCGAATACAAGGGGTCGATGAACCCGGCCGCATGCGACATCAGGCACCAGCGATCGCCGATCGTCTGCTTCGAGGAGTACTGCAGCCGGTCCGTCGACACCCACTCGCGAACCCGGTGTGCCCCCTCGAACTGCCGCTTGATCGCCGGGTACATGCCGAGGTAATGCTCAAACTCCTGCTCCGGGGTCATGTCGGAGGGCTTGGGGTAGAGCCGCTCGTCAAAGGTCAGGCCGACGCTGCACAGTGGGTTCCGGGACTTGGCGTTGTTGTCGAACGCGATGATCCAGAACCAGCCGCGCTCGATCAGGTGATGCATCGTCCCGGTGTGCCAGGGCGCGGGCGGGCGCATGGTGCGCGGGTGCCCGCTGACGTCATCGAACGGCTTGATCCCGATGTAGTGGGTGAACAGGGAGCGGGCGTGGTGCTTGAAGCGCGCCGGGGACTCCCGCAGCTGGAACTTCTCAGCCAGCGGGGAGCGGAAGCCGCTCGCGTCGATGAGGTACTTCGCCCGGAAGACCTCACCGTTCTGCCCGGTCACCGTGACGCCGTTGTCGTCGAAGTCGAGGTCGGCCGCGCGCCAGTACTGCCGTGCCGTGCAGCCGTACCGGCAGGCCACGTGGAACATGAACGAGTCGCTGTCCTGCCGGAACAAGTGGGCGTTCTGCTCGAAGATCTTGGGCAGTGCCAGCTGGGTTGCCGTGCGCGGGTCTGGCTCCTCGCCGGGGCGGTGCAGCATGAAGCCGAAGTGCGCCTTGGTGCCGAACACTGGCCCGATGTCGCGCGTGCAGGCATTGACACTCGACAGGCTCTTGATCTCGGGCACGTCGTAGCGTTCGGAAAGGATGTGCAGCCATTCGACCAGCTGCGGCGTCATGGACTCGCCGATCGCGAAGCGCGGGTGGCTGACCGCGTCGACGAGCACCACGTTCGCGCCGTGCCGGGCCAGGATCGCCGCGGACACCGAGCCGGCCAGCCCGGACCCGAGGATCACGACGTCGCACTCCTGCACGGCCGCCGGTTGCCCCGGGGCCGCGGTCATTTTCTTCGCTGTTGTGGCCATGGAAGGTCCCCTGTGTTCTGTGGCTGGTGTGCCGCGGGTGCCCGCACCCGGCCAGGCGCGGCGGCTGTCTGGTTGGGTGGGCGGTACGTGCTGTCAAGCGGTGGCGGCCGGGCTCTGCCTGCATCAGGTCAGCGGCCGTAGGTGCTGCGTGCTTTGGCGTCCCGCAATGCGCGGCCCCACCAGCACAGCTGGTCGAGCATCAGCTTGGCCGCGGCGGCGGACGAGTCGGGCGGCGCGAACGCTCCCTGCGGGTCGAAGTGATCGAGGATTCCGGGGAAGGCGACGAAGTCCTTCATCCCGACCGCATGGAACTCGGCGAATATCTGACGCAAGTGCTCCACAGCGCGCACCCCGCCGGCGATGCTGAGGCCGTAGCTGACGAACCCGACCGGCTTGGCCTCCCACTCCGGGTTAAAGCAGTCGATGAGCGTCTTCAGCGGGCCGGGGATGCTGCGGTTGTACTCTGGCACGACGACGACGAAGGCGTCGGCTGTGGCCAGGCGCGGCCGCAGTGCCACCACTTCGGGCGCATTCTCACCCAGGCCGGATGGCATGGGCGTCTCGGCAACGTCCACAGCGTCGGTGGTCAGGTCGGCGCGCTGCCCGGCCTGGGCCAGGAACCAGTGCGCCACGCTGGGCGCCAGACGGCCGTCCCGGGCGCTTCCCACGAGGACCACAGCATGGATGGCGTCGGTGAACACGAGTGCTCCCTTCAGCGGTTTAACCCGGCGGTTCGGTGATCAAGCTGTCCGGCGGGCGGGCGCATGCGGCGCGTGGCGCCCGCGGCTGGGCCGATAACGGCGATCAGCGCGCCCGCCGCGGCGAAGGCGGTGACCGTGGCGAGTGCGAGGCGGGTCCCGCCGGCCGCGAGCACGGCGGCACCGCCGAGCTGGACGCAAGCCTGATAGACCGCGGCCACGGCCGCCTGCCGGGAGGCTGGAACACCCGTGGTGGCCTGCAAGTGCAGCGCGGAGAAGCTGAGCATGAAAGCGATACCGACGAGCAGCGCGGTCGGCAGCAGGCCGGTGAGGTACACCGGCCGCGGGCCGCTGCGGAGGTACCACGCGTATCCGGCGAGTGCGGCCAGGCTGCCGAGCGCGATGAGAGGCCCGGGGCCGAAACGGCGGGCCAGGCGGCTGGCGTGCAGCGCGGTCAGCGCGAGGGGCAGGCTGGTGGGCAACAGCGCCAGGCCGGTTTCCAGCGGTGTCCAGCCGGCCCTGGCCTGCAGGGCGAACGTGGCCAGGAACAGGAAGCCCCAGTACGGCCCGTTCAGCATGGCGGCTCCCGCCGCGGACCTGACCAGCGGCCAGTACCGGGACGGCTTGGCTGGCTCGGCGGCAGGCGCGGATCGGGGAGACGGGGCGGTTCGCGGCGAGGCGGCCAGCCTGGCATCGCGGTGATCAGCAGGCACGTACCCGAGCGCCATGGGGAACAGCGCCAGCGCGGAAGCCCCGCTGAACAACAGCGCCCAGCGCCAGTTGATCAAGGCCAGTGCGCCAGAGATGAGCAGTCCCGCGGAGAAGCCGCTTGCCCCGAACATCGAGTAGACCGAGATCGCCTTCTGCCGGGACGGCCCTTCCGGAAACGTGGTGGCGATGATGGCCAGCCCGGCCGGCGCGGTCAAGGCGACGCAGGCTCCTTTCACTACCCGCGCCGCGTCGAGCATGGCGGGACTGACCGCGAACCCCGCCGCGAGCGAGGCGGCGGCGAAGACAAGCAGGGAGCCGAGGTAGACCCGGCGCCGCCCGAACCGGGCGGTGACGCGCCGCCCGAGCGGGATGAAGCCCCCGAAGCCGATCGCGAAGCTGAGCATGAACCCACTGCTCGCGGCCGGTGATACATGCAGCGCACCGCCGGCTGGCGGCATCGCCGTCACTACCGTGGACACTTCGAGGGAGTCAATGAGCATGTTTCCGGACAGGACGAGCAGCAGGGCCGAGAACGGGCGGTCGCTGGGGCTGGACATGTCGCTCCTCATCAGTTGAGCGGCCCGGCACCGCGCGCGCCGCGTACCTGGCGGCCGGCCGGGCGGGGCCCATGGCGGCAGCAGGCCCCGCCCGGCCGGCCTGGCGGCGGCCGGTCAGCCGAGCAGCGTGCCGCCGCTCGCATCGACGAAGGAACCAGTTGTCCAGCGCGCCTGCGGGGAGGCGAGGAATGCCACCACGTCGGCGACGTCCGCTGGCTCGCCGACCCGGTTGAAGGTCGACAGCGCTGCCATCTGGGTGACGGCCTCGGGGATGTTGAAGAGCGGGTTGTCGTTGCGGGTGATGCCAGGGGCCACACTGTTGACAGTGATGCCGCGCGGGCCAAGGTGCTTGGCGAGATGCAGGGCGAGCATCTCGACGGCACCCTTGCTCATCGCGTAGGCGAGTTCCGCCGGGTTCGCGAACCGGGTCAGGCCCGAGGAGATGTTGATGATACGGCCGCCTTCGGGCATGAGCGGCAGCGCCCGCTGGATGATGAAGAACGGTGCCTTGGCGTTCACCGCGAATATCCGGTCGAATTGCTCCGGGGTCGTTTCCTCGGGCGGGCTGCCGCCCATGACGCCCGCGTTGTTGACAAGGATGTCAAGGCGGACCTCGCCGCTATTGTGCTCCTTGAGGCCCGCTTCCAGTTCGGTGAAGAGCTTGTCCACCCCTTCGGGCGTGCCGAGGTCGGCCTGGATCGCGAAGGCGCGGCCGCTCGCGGCGGTGATGCCGTCCACGACCTGCTGCGCCGCCTCTGTGTTGGTTGCGTAGTGGACGGCGACCAGTGCGCCGCCGGCGGCCAGCTTCTCGGCCGTTGCGCGGCCGATGCCCCTGCTGGAACCGGTCACCAGCGCGGTCCGGTGGTCCTGCCTGCTCATGAAGTTCCCTTCGTCATGCCACGGTCGTGCGCTGTGCGTCAGCGTCACGCCGTGCCGGAATTCGGTGTGAGAAAGTCCTCGTGCGGATCGGGGGGTGGCCACGGCCGCGGCGGGNNNNCGATCCCGTCCGAGCCGTTACATCGGGGCCTTGAGCGCGCGCAGCAGCGCGAAGTTGTCGACGATGCCCCAGCGCTCAGCGATCTTGCCGCCCTCGAAACGGAGGATCAGGATCGCGTGGTGCTCCACCGTCTTACCGGTCGGCGGCACGCCCAGGAACTCCCCGGTGTGCTTGCCCCGCATGATCCAGCGCACGACTGCCTTGTCGCCCTGGGACAGGAAGTCGAGGATTTCGTACTCGATGTCGCTGAACCCGCTGCGCTGCTTGCGGATCGTCAGCTTGAACGACTCCGGGCCGGTCAGCGAGTCGTCATGACTGCCATGGTTCCGGAAGTCCGGGGTCAGGTATTCGTCCGCGATGGACAGGTCGCCCTTGTTGAGACCCTCGAGCCAGATCTTGTCGACCACGGCCCGCTGCACTTCGGCGCTCGCCACTTCGGTGGTGCTCATCACGCCCTGCCTTTCTTTGCCCGTGTACTGGTTACTGGTGCCGCCGCGAGCCGGCCATGGTCGCGGCGATCGACGGGATGCCCGTCCCTGTCGTCCACAGGACCCGCAGCGCGAGCTTCTCGATCCGCCACCCGCTGCCGGTGCGCACGGCCGCGGCGTCGAACCTGCCGCCGAGCTGGAAGTGGTGGCCCTGGGCGGGCGGCGGCGGGGACCCGTGGTGCACGTGGGTGGCGATGACGTCCCACCGCAGGGCCGCCCGGCCGCCGTTCACGTCGATCGCAAGGTTGGAACAGTGATGGTGGGTGCGCACCCAGTGGGCCATGAAGTCGGCAGTGAAGCCGACCAGCCCATCCAGGCCGCGGTGGTCGCCGGGCGGGAAGGAGAGCGCGGCGTCCGGCGTGAACACCGCGCGGGCCCTCGTATCGTCGAAGGTTCCCTCGTCCAAGGCGAGGAAGTAGCGGCTGATCAGGTCGCTCAGCACAGCCCGGTCGGCCAGCATCCGCAGTTGCCCGGCCGGTTGCTCCTGGGCCCCAGCGGGTTCTCCTGGCGCGGCTGCCCCCATCACAGCCGGTCCGCGGGGCTGCCGAACCACCGCGACAGGGCCGTGACGAGCTCAGGCTCGCCGCCGCCGGGCGCGGCCCAGGCGATGTGGCCGTCTGGCCGGACAAGCAGCGCGATGGCGCCGGCCAGTGGGTCGTCCGCCTCGCCCTCGGCCGCCCGGCCGGTGACTACGTCGACCCGGTCCGCCCAGGGGGCGGCGGTGGCCTTGCGCATCGCGCCGTCGTCACCGAGGTCGAGCAGCAGGCCGCGGCCTTGCTGGAGCAGCTGGTAGGCCTGCAGCACGCCGCCGGCGGTGACCAGTTTGTGGTTGGGCAGGCGCAGGCCGAGCAGGGGATGGTCGCCCGGGCCGGCTTCGTACCGGATCTCGAGCCCGCTGACCATCCCGATCAGGTGCCGGGCAACCTCGTCGTAACGGATCAGCTCCGTGAGGAGGTCGCGCAGCGGCTGCATTTCCGAGCCGCTGAGGAAGAGCAGGCCCTGTGCCTGGGTGTTCATCAGGAGCCTGGCGCCGACCGCGTGCCGCTCGGTGTGGTAGGAGTCCAGCAGCCCGGGCGGGGCCCAGCCACGCACGGTCGCGGCCAGCTTCCAGCCGAGGTTCACCGAGTCCTGGATGCTGGCGTTCATGCCCTGGCCGCCGGCTGGCAAGTGGATGTGCGCCGCGTCGCCAGCCAGCAGCACCCGGCCGTTGCGGTACTGCGTGGCCTGCCGGGTCGCGTCACCAAACGAGCTGAGCCACAGCGGTTCCGCGCGGTGGATGTCTTCGCCGGTGAGCCTCTCCCAGGCGTCCGCGATTTCTTTCCACGCGACCGGCTCGGTGCGCTTGCGCGGCGGGGTGCCGCGTTCGCACACGATGATGCGCTCGACGCCATCGCCGAGGTGGCCGGCCATGACCATGCCACCGGGCGAGGTCTCGCCGATCATCCGGGGCCGCAGCTCGACACCGCGGATGTCGGCGAGGAACATCTCGATGGTGGCTGCGGTGCCGGGGAATTCGAACCCCGCCGCCCTGCGCACGGTGCTGCGGCCGCCGTCGCAGCCTACGACGTAGGCCGCGCGCAGCCGCAACGGCCCCGCCGGGCCGGCCACATCGACGTCCACGCCGCCGCGATCCTGCGCGAGCCCGAGCACCTCGTGCCCGCGGCGCACGTCGACGCCGAGGTCGGCGACCCAGCCGGCCAGCATCTCCTCGGTCCGGGCCTGCGGCATGTTCTTCGCGCCGAAGTGGGCGCCGCGTACCAGCCCGAAGTCCAGGGGCAGCCCGCCGAAATGCCCGACATTGCTGGTCTGCACCTCCTCGAAGCGGCTGAGCAGGCCGCGCTGGTCGAACACCTCCATCGTGCGTGCGGTGAAGCCCAGCCCCCGGGACTGCCCGGTCGGCTCCGGGAGCCGCTCCAGCACGGTCACCGCCACTTTGGCGAGGCGCAGTTCGCCGGCCAGCATGAGCCCGGCCGGGCCGGCGCCGACGACGATCACTTCAGAGTCCATGAATCCTCTCCTGGCTGTTCCTGGCCTTCTTCGGGAGCCTTCGAATGCCCGGGCGGGGGCCCCTCAGACCGTCGCCGGTGTGAGGCGTGGACCAGCCGGCCGTCCACCGTGTAGATCTCGGCGGTGCCGGTCCCGGTGAATGACCCGCCGTCGCGCCGCGCGTCGATCATGATCTTGATGTACGCGGCGCCCGGCAGCACCTTTGCTGGCGGGGCGCCGCTCTCATCCAGCCTGAAGACCTCTTTCACCTCGAAGGAGAAGGAGTCTGCGCTGGTGGCAAACCACGTTCCGGTGCCAGTGCTGTCGGCCGTGTCGAGCGACATCGACCCATCCTCGGCGAAGAGGACCGTGTACTCGTCCACCTTGCCGCCGTAGGCAACCTCGCCGGCCCAGCGCCCGACGGGCGCAGGCATCCCGGCGGGCGCAGGCATGGAGTCAGCCATTGATGAACCTCCTGTGCTAAGGGTTGATGGGAGTGCCGGAATCCGCCGGCGGCGGTTTGCTGAGTACCGCTGGGCGAGTGGATCCCGGTCAATTACCTCTGAAACAGCGCTCGCATATGCTCTGGGGCTGCTGTGCGCCCCCACCCCGCTACCTGCTCGAGCAGCGCTGGAGTCGCCTCGAAGAAACGGTTCTCCGGGACACCCAGCTCGAACGGGGCGGGCAGGAAGGCGGACTCGCGGATTCTGGCGAACAAGAGATCTGCGGCCTCTGCGGGAGGCAGCACACCCTCCTCGACCCGGCCGCACAGACTGCGGGTGCAGGCCAGCAGTTCGCCGATGTCCTGGCCGACCGGCGCTGGCAGGCCGGGTGTCTGCGTTTTCTCCAGGTCGCGCAGCACCTGCTCGTCCCCGGATGCCATGAAGGCGCTCAGTGCCTTCTCCACCGCCACCGTGGGCAGGATGCTGGTCGACTTCCACACGCGGATAACCGCGTTCCACAGATCGTAGTGCCGGAACCCGACGAAAGAGCTGTAGACGAGGTCGTCGTGCACGTCAAAGAGGCCCTGCTGAAGGCGGTCGATGTAGGCGAAGCGCTCCGTAGACCAGTCGCCGTCGCGGGAGGCCTCGATGAGCCGCCAAGCCAGCGAGTTCACCACCTCGAAAGTATTCGTCAGGCCGCGCGAGTAGAGCGCGTCGATGAACCCGGCGGCGTGCGACGTCAGGCAATAGCGGTCGCCGACGGTTCGGGTGACCGAGTACTGCAGCCGGCCGGTGCTCACCCAGGGCCGGACCGGTGTGGCACCAGCGAACTGCTCGGCGATCTGGGGGAAGCGGGCCAGGAAATCGTCGAACTCCTGCTGCGGCGGCAGGTCCGGGCGGGGGTAGACCCGCTCGTCCAGCGTCAGGCCCACGCTGCAGAGCGGATTGAGCGCACCCTCGTGGTTGCCGAAGGGGATGACCCAGAGCCAGCCGCCATTGAACACGTGGTGCAGCGTTCCGTGGTGCCACGGGATCGGCTGCTTGTGTGATTGGGCGGCCGCCGTGTCGTCGAAAGGCTTGACCCCGATCATGTGCGTGAACAGCGACCGGGAATGGTGGCGGGCCCGGGTCGGCTGCTCATGCAGGCCGTACTTGACCGCGACCGGGGAGCGGTAACCGCTGGCGTCCACGAGGTAGCAGGCAGAAAACTCCTCGCCGCGGTCCGCTCGCAGCACCACCCCGTCAGCCGGGTCGATCTCGATGTCGGTGACCCGGGTGCCCAGGCGCGGCTCGGCTCCATACGCGATGGCGGTGTGGAACAGGTAGGCATCGACGTCCTGCCGGAATAGGTGGCATTCAGTCCGCTGCCACTCCGGGATCACCAGTTGGTTGATCTGCTCGGGCTGTTGCGAGCTGCCCTCGGCGTGGTAGACGAAGCCGAAGTTCTGCTTGCGCCCCGACATCGGGCTTATCCTCGCCAGCGTCCCGCGGAAGCTGGCCAGCGGTTCGATCTCAGGCACGTGGTACCGCTGCGCGATTATCCGGGCCATGGCCGAGGTGTAGGGGATCGTGGATTCACCAACGGCGAACCGCGGGTGCGTGCCCGCATCGATCAGCAGCACTTTCACGCCGTTGCGGGCCAGCACGGCGCCCAGCGTCGCGCCGGCCATGCCCGCGCCGAGGATGGCCACGTCGTAGTGACCGGTCGGCCGTGCCGCCTGGGAGTTCGGGCTCACTTTCATCCTCCGCTGACTCGAAAGCACCGCCTGCCGGGCGGCCCCGGCCGCCGCGGCGATCGGCGACCGCAGACGCCGAGTGGCGAGCGGAACGGGCCCGCTCGCCACTCGGCGTTCGTTCTCACCCGGCGGCTCTCGCCGCGTGCTGGGCGTTTCTCTCCTGGCTGGTGTCCTGTCTGCGTGCCTCGCCTGCCGGCTGCCGCCGGTCAGTGCCCGGCCGCTTCGGCCGCGCTGACCCGGGCGTTGATAAGGACCACTCCCACGACCGCGCCGACCAGGAAGATCGCCGCGCCGACCAGGAAACCTGCCTTGTAGCCATCGGTCAGCGCCGCGGCCACCGGGGTGCCGGCCAGCTTGCTGCGGGTCACCGTCGAGGCGACCGCGGCCAGGGTAGCCAGGCCAAGCGCGCCGCCAAGCTGCTGGCTGGTGTTGATCATGCCTGCGGCTATGCCAGAGTCCTGGGGGGCGACGCCCCTCATGCCGACCACCGTCGACGCCACGAAGGTGAGCCCCGCGCCGAACCCGCCGACCAGCATGGCGGGGAGCAGCACCGCGTAGTAGTTCGTGCCCGGGGTCAGCATCAGGTACCAGGCCAGGCTGGCGGTGGCCAGGACTGTCCCGGCCGCGATAACCAGCCGCGCGGGCAGCACGCCGAGCAGCCTGGGCCCCACCCCGCCGGCGGCCAGGCCAATGCCCGCCACAAATGGCAGGAAGGCCAGCCCGGTGTGCAGGGCGCTATAGCCCCGCACGACCTGCATGTACAGGGTAAGGAAGTAGAACATGGCGAGCATGCCCGCACCCATGAGGAACATCACCGTGTTCGCGCCGACCCGGTTCCGGTCACGCACCACGCGCGCTGGCATCATCGGCGCCCGGGCCGAGCGCTCGATCATCGGGAAGGCGATCAGCAGCGCAGCCCCGATGGCGAGGAACACTATGGTGCCGGCTTCGCTCCAGCCGTGCATGGAGCCGCTGTGAATCGCGTAGACGAAAGAGCCAATGCCCAGGGTCACCGCGGCCGCGCCCGGGATGTCCAGCGCGCCGTGATCGCGGTCGCCCTCGGCCAGCACACCGGTCCCGATGAGCACGGCTACGGCGATAGGCACGTTGATGAACAGCACGTACCGCCAGCCCAGGTATTCGGTCAGGGTGCCGCCGAGCAGCAGGCCGACTACCGAGCCGAGCCCGCCCATCGCGCCATAGATGCCGAGCGCCTTGCTCCGGGCCGGGCCGGCCGGGAACGTCGTGGCCAGCAAGGACAGGGCGGTAGGCGCGGCGATCGCGGCGCCGACGCCCTGCACCAGCCGGGCCGCGATCAGTGCGGGGCCGTTCGGCGCCAGGCCGCCGGCCAGCGAGGCCAGCATGAACACCACGAGGCCGATCCGGAAGACCCGGCGCCGGCCGAACAGGTCGCCGGCCCGCCCGCCGACCAGCAGCAGGCCTCCGAAGGTGAGCGCGTAGGCGCTGATCACCCAGTTCAGGTCGGGCGTCGGCAAGTGCAGCGCCTTCTGCATGGTCGGCAAGGCGACGTTCACGATGGTGTCATCAAGGACGAGCATGAGCTCGGCGGCGGCGATCACCAGCAGGGCGGGGCCCAGTTTGCGGTCGGCGGCTGTGGCCGGGGCGGCGGAGGCTGCGGTTTGCGTTCCGTCTTGCAGAGACATGGGTCTCTCCTGTGTCCTGTCCGGCGCGGACATGTTCTCTGGGGGGTCCAGACCAGGACAAACCGGGCATCTTCCCCGACTTCCCTGGTGAGCGCGTGATCAACAACTGTCCACAGTGCGACAGGTGTTGCACACCGTGGCAGGTCCGCACCGGCTGAGCGTCCGATCAGCAGCGACAATGAGCGCCGCACCCATGGAGATGTGTTGCAAAGCTCTCCGTCGAGCGCTCGGTGCAACGTCGTACCACGGCCAGGCCACCCCTGGAGAAGGCACGCGCTAGCTGTAGGCAGCCGGCCTGGAATCGGCGCCCCAGAGGTCAAGGGAGGCGTAGTTCGGGCCCCACTGCTCGCGGTAAAGGGTGAGCAGTTGCTCGGGGAATCCGCCGAGGATCGTGGTAAGGGTCTGCTGACTCGCTTCATCCAGCAGCCAGGGCAGGTAGAGCGTCCGGTCGCCGCCGATCCGCTCGCGGTGCACGTCGGAGAAGTGCTTCCACTCCTCGGCGGTCAGGGAGAAGTCGATCAGCGCCAGGCCCTCCGACTCCTCGTGCGCGAGGTGCCCGTTCAACGTGGTCACCAGCGTATCCACAAGGTCACCGAGTCGCGCGTGGCCGGAATCCGGATCGGCGGCGGCCGCATCGGTCGCGGCCAGCAACGGATCGATGGCCGCATGCTCCGCTTCCATCGCGTCGACCACTGCCGCCTGGTCTGGCTGGCCGGCCACGTGCACCCGGAGCACCGGCCACACGGCGAGATCCTCTGAGGCGTGGTGGACCGTCAGGAACTTCTTGAAGATCTCCCACCCCAGCGCGGCGTGCAACAGCTTGCCAGGCGAGCCGTCGGCCGCCGCCGCGATGCGGGCGACCTGCACCAAATCCCGGCGCAGCGCGTCGTGCACGGCGAACATCATGCTCATGTCGAGCCGGAATCCGGACCCGGTCACGTCCACCACCTTTCGTTGCTTCACTGGGGCCTGACACTATCAGCAACTCTTCCAACCGTCTATATTTCCAACTAATTAGCGGGCGAACTAACCTCCTGGCCGGCCTGCTCACTTCACCGCCGCACCAGGACCTATGGCCGCACTCGGACGGCCGGCGGCACCGCCGGCCGCCGCAGACAGTGGCCGAGGTGCTCCGAACCAGTGCCTCAGGGCCGGCCGGGGATCCGCTGACCGGTCTCCGGCCCAGGCCACATAACCGTCCGGGCGCACCAGCAGCACATCGCGACTGTCGAACAGCGAGCCCCGCTGTGCCTGTGCCGCCAGCGTCATCACCCGGTCCGCCCACGGCGCGGCCGCGTCCTCGAACCGCTGCCCGCAGGCCTGGTCACCGGAGAGGTCCAGCAGCACGCCACGCCCGGAACACAGGGGCCCGCCGAGGCCGGGGCGCAGGCGAGCACCGTCCGCCGGTGAGCGAAAGGCGGCGTCTGGGCACCGGGCACCGATCGCCGGATCTTGGCTCTGCCCGTACCGGATGTCCAGGCCGCTGATCATCCCGGCCAGCCGGTCCCGCACCCGGGGCATCTCCATAAGCTCGCGCAGCAGGGCACGGACAGGCTCGACCTCCGCCCCGCCGAGCAGCAGCAGCGACTGGGCGGCGATGTTGCCCAGCACCGTGCGGCCGAACGCGTGGCGCTCGTCGTGATAGCTGTCCAGCAGATGAGCCGACGCGTGGCCTGCGACATGGGCGGCCAGCTTCCAGCCCAGATTCACCGCGTCCTGCAGGCCGAGGTTCAGGGCCTGGCCGCCCACCGGCAGTTGCCGGTGGGCGGCGTCGCCCGCCAGCAGCACCCTGCCTTTCCGGTAGCGGCCCGCCTGGCGGTTCTCGTCGTCGAAGGCGTTCACCCACAGCGGCCGTCCGCCACTGATGTCTTCGCCGGTCACGCACCGCCAGGCCGCAGCCACATCGGCAAACGAGGGCTGGGACCCGCGTGGTATGGCCGGCCGCCCGGCCGGGTGCACCATCACCCGGGTCACGCCTGCCCGGGTGGCCGCGATGGCCAGTCCGTTCGGCAGCCGTTCGAACCGGCGGTTGCGGATGCTGATCCCTGACACGTCCGCCCGCAGCAACTGCCGCGTGGCTGCCGTTCCCATGAAACCGAAGCCGGCCAGGCGGCGCACCGTGCTGTCCTCGCCGTCGCATCCCACGAGATAACCGGCGGTCAGCCGCATGGATCCGGTGGGCGTCGCGACGTCGATCCTTACGCGGTCACCGTCGGCCTGCACGCCGCATACGGTGTGCTCGCGCCGCAGTTCGCCGCCGAGCTCGTGAACCCGCTGCTCGAGCAGCGCCTGGACCCGGGCTTGCGCCACCTTCCACAGCCCCGGGAACGCGGTCGGCGAGGCGCTGAAGTCCAGCGGCAGGCCGCCGTAGTGTCCGGCGGGATCGCGGGGCGGGTCACCCAGGGCGGGCAGCAGGCCACGCTGCTCGAAGACCTCCATCGTGCGCGCGTGCACGGTGGAGGCGCGGGACTCGGTGGTGGGCGCGGCCAGCTCTTCGAGCACGATCACCTCGGCGCCGCCGAGCCGCAGGTCCGTGGCCAGCATTAAGCCAACCGGTCCCGCCCCGGCGATGACTACCTGGGCGTCCACGTCAGCGGCGGCTTTCCGCGTAGGACTTGGCGAGCCCCAGCGTCGCGAGGCTGTTGCCGCTCAGCGCGTTCTTCACGAACTCACGTGCCTGTGCCGCGCCGGCGCCCGGGCCCAGCACCGCGGTGATGGTGGCCGGGTTGATCACCACCGTGTGCTGCGAACTCGCCGACGCGGTGCCGTCGCCGTTCGGCTCGAACCGCCATTCGCCGGTGTGCAGCGTCATCAGCGCCGGCAGCGTCACCTGCTTGTAGACGATCCGGTGGTGCGGGAAGCAGACGCGCACCGACTTGGTCGTGTGTGTCGAGCCGTCCTTCGTCCGCGTGTCCATCTCGAGGATCTGGATCCCGGTCGTCTTCTCCGTAAGCTCGACCCGGGCCACGTGCGGCAGCCGCTCGCGCCACAAGTCGGCCCGGTTGATGAAGTCGTACAGGTCCTGCGGTGAGCCGTCGACCCGCACCATGTCCTCGAACGACAGGGTGACCTGGCCAGCTGCGGCCAGTGTCGACTTGACATTGGCCTTCAGCGCAGCCAGCTCGGCACGGCTGTTACCGTCCACGGCCCTATCGATCCAGTCCAGCCCGTCCGGGTCGTCGCCGACCGCGCGATAGTCGTGCAGCAGCCTGATACGCGAGATGCCCGCCGGCAGCGGCTCGATCAGCCAGGCTCCTCCCATCGCCGCCACCGGCGGCGCACAGACCTCCTGGCGGAAATCGATGCGCCGCGCCTGCGGGTCGAGCGTGCGGCGCGAGGTCCACGTCTTCGGCTCGCCGTTGCCGGTGGCCCAGATCCGGATCCGCTCCTGCTGCCCGGTGGCTTCCAGCCGGTCAACGTGGATTGTCGGCGGGAAGATGCGCGGCCAGTTCGCCACCTCCGCCAGCAGCCGGTACACCTCGTCGGGCGGCGCCTCCACCGCGATCTCGTGCGTCACCTCTCGGTGGCCAGGCTCGGTCATGCCGTCCTCCCTAGAAGTTGCCCAGCCCGCCGCAGACGTTGATAGCCTGCGCCGTGATCGAGCCGGCTGTGTCCGTGGCCAGGTACCCCACCAGCCCTGCCACCTCTTCGGGCGTGCTGTAGCGGCCGAGCGGGATCTTCTGCTGGAACCGCCGCAGCACGTCGCTCTCCGAGGTGGACCACGCCGCCGCGTATCCCTGCCGCACCCGCTGCGCCATCGGAGTCTCCACGTATCCGGGGCAGACCGCGTTGACCGTGATGCCGGTCGGCGCGAGTTCGTTGCCCAGTGCTTTGGTGAAGCCGACCACGCCGTGTTTCGAGGCCGAGTAGGGGGCACCGAGCACGACGCCCTGCTTGCCGGCCGTTGAGGCGATGTTGATGATGCGGCCCCAGTCCCGGGTGCGCATGCCACCGGCGTTGAGCACTTCCCGGGTCACCCGGAACACGCTGTTCAGGTTGGTTTCGATCACGTCGGACCACAGCTCGTCCGGTATGTCCGCGGTGACCCCGCCACCACTACGGCCGACGTTGTTCACCAGGATGTCGACCCGGCCGAAACGGTCCACGCAGGCCTGGACCAGGGCGCTGACGCCGCCCGGGCTACGCACGTCGCACACCGTCCCGTCGACGTCGAGGCCCTCGTCCCGCAGTTCCTTCACGGTGGCCGTCACGGCGTCGGACGAGCGGGCGCACACGAACACCGGGTGCCCTTGCGCGGCCAGCGCCGTGGCGGTGGCTCGTCCAATCCCGCTGGTGGCTCCTGTGACCAGCGCCACTCTGCCGCCTTCGGCTGGCATGGGTCCTCCTTCGAGAGAAGCGGAATGTCTGGGCGCGCGCGCTCAAGCCCGCCGCGCCGTTGCTGGCTACGGTGGCCAGGAATCACTCAGCTGGCCGGGGCCCGGGAGGACAACAGGTCGTTGACGACCTCGAGTAGTGCGCGTGGCGTCTCGGCGTCGGTGACGGCCGAGTCCTCGAGGGTGATGCCGTACTGGCGCTCGATGCGGCTGCCGGTCTCGAGCAGCGCCAGCGAGTCGTATCCGAGGTCTGCGAAGCCCGAGTCCATGATGTTGCCGTCGAGGGCGCCGTCGTCGCCTTCTCCGGCCACGGTACGCAGGATGTCCTTGAGTTCATCGGCGGTCAGTTCCAGGCTGCCCATGTCATTCTCCGTTTCGGTCAGGATTCCTGAAGCCGGCTTCGGGCCGTGCCATCAATCGGCGGCCGCACGGCAGACCACCATGGCCGAGTTGAAGCCGCCATATCCGCGGGCGAGGACGAGCGCGGCATCCACTCGTGCGGCCCGCGGCTCCGCGAGCACCACATCGAGCTCGTATTCCGCGGCTGGCGAGACGTTCACCGTGGGCGGGATCAGCTGGTCCCGGAGCGACAGCAACGCCGCTGCCAGGTCGAGCGCGCCTGCTCCGGACAGCAGCCGCCCCGTCATCGTCTTCGGCGCGGTGACCGGAACACCCCGCGTCCCGAACACCGCCTTGATCGCGTCCGCCTCGATGCGGTCGAGTTCGGGCAGGGCCGCCGCGTCGGCGAAAACGGCATCGATGTCGCCCGGGGTGAGCCCGCCGTCGTCCAAGGCGAGTTCGACCGCGCGCCGCAGCCCAGGTTCGCGGCCACTGCCCGGCGCCGGGTCGAACGTCGCCGCGTACCCAACAATCTCGCCGTACACCGTCGCGCCGCGGCTCCGCGCGCTTTCGGCGTCTTCGAGGACGAGCAGCGCGCCGCCTTCGCCGGGCACGTACCCGGCGGCGGCGGCACCGAACGGCCGGTACCCGCGCGCGGGGTCGTCCTCGGTGCTCATCCGGCGCCCGGCGAGCTGCCCGACCCAGCCCCAGGGGCAGATCGAGGCGTCGACACCGCCGGTGACGATCAGCCGGGTTCCCTTGCGGATCTGCCGCCGGGCCTGCGCCACCGCATCGAGCCCGCCTGCCTGGTCTGAGACCAGGACCCCGCTCGGCCCGCGCAGCCCGTTGCGGATCGAGATCTGGCCGGTGTTCACCGCGTAGAACCAGGCGAACGACTGGTAGGCGCTGACGTGTGAGCCGCCTTTGAGCCAGAGGTTCTGCAGCTCTCGCTGGCCGAACTCGAACCCTCCGGAGGAGGCGGCCGTGATCACTCCCATGCTGTACTCGGGCCAGCCGCCTGGGTCCACTCCGGCGTCCGCGAGCGCCCAGTCAGCCGCGACCAGGGCGAGCCGGGTCATGTGATCGGTCTGCGGGAGCAGCCGGCTCGGCAGATGCTGCTCGGCGTCGAAGCCCGGGACCTCGCCGGCCAGCCGGGCCGGGTAGCCCGAGGCGTCGAACCGGCGCACCGCGGCGATCCCGCTCACCCCGGCACAGGTCGCCGACCAGAATGCCTGCGTGCCCAGGCCGTTCGGGGCGGTGACCCCAATCCCGGTCACTACTGCGCGGGTGGCCGGTCCGCCCGCCCCGCCGGGGTCTGCGCCCGGGCCGGGGCCGGAGCTCCCGTCCGGGGCGGGATTCGAGCTGACGCTGGTGGTCACCCCGCGCACTCGGGAACCCGCCGAAGCCGCTTCCGACCGTGAGCACCGCATCGGTCTTCCAGGCCCTCGCCTCACATGGGACGTAGTCGAGATCGCATTCCGGATCCGGTGTGTGCAGGTTCGCGGTCGGTGGCACCACGTTGTTCTCCAGGGCCAGCGCGCAGGCGGCGATCTCGATCGACCCGATGGCGCCGAGCGAGTGCCCGATCATCGATTTGATCGAGCTCATCGGCACCCGGTACGCGTGCTCGCCGAGACTGCGCTTGACCGCCGCGGTCTCGTGCCGGTCATTCTGCTTGGTGCCCGAGCCGTGGGCGTTGACGTAGTCGATGTCGTCGGGGTTCAGCCGGGCCTCGTCGAGCGCGGCGGTGATCGCCTCGGCCATCTCCCGCCCGTCCGGCCGCAGTCCGGTCATGTGGAAGGCGTTGCACCGCGATGCGAAACCGGCGATCTCCGCGTAGACGTAGGCGCCGCGCCGCAGTGCCCGCTCATAGTCCTCGAGGACGAACATGGCCGCGCCTTCGCCGAGCACGAACCCGTTGCGGGAGCCGTCGAACGGCCGCGAAGCGTGCTCGGGATCGTCGTTGCGGGGGGTGGTCGCCTTGATCGCGTCGAAGCAGGCCACGGTGATGGGTGAGATGGGCGCATCCGAGGCCCCGGCGATCATGACGTCGGCACTGGCCTCGCGGATCAGCTCAGCCGCGTAGCCGACAGAGTCCAGGCCGGAGGTGCAGCCGGTGGACACCACAGTGGTCGGTCCTTCCGCTCCGACCTGCCAGGCGACCTCGGCAGCGAAGGAACTCGGGACGAAGTAGCCGTAGAGATGCGGCACCGCATATTCGTGGTCGACCAGATGCAGCCGCCCGCCGTCGCTGACGACCCGGTATTCCTGGTCGAGCCCCATCGTGGCCCCGACCGCACTGCCGACCGTCACGCCGGTCCGGTGCGGCTTGAGCCCGTCCGCGCAGCCGCTGTCCGCCACCGCCTGCGCGGTCGCGGTCACGGCGAACTGGGCGGCACGGTCCATCCTGCGCACCGCTTGTGGGCCCAGCCCATGCTCCTCCGGGTGGAAGTCGACCTCGGCCGCCACCCGGGACCGGAAAGGACTGGGATCGAAGAAAGTGATTCCCCGGGTGGCGGTCCGGCCCTCACTCAGCAGGCTCCAGAAGTCCTTGACCCCGATGCCACCAGGGGCCACCACTCCGATACCGGTTATCACTACCCGCCTTCGCATGCGGACGTCGCCCCCTTCGGTCGGGTTAGCCGTATCGGACGTGCCATGGCGGTAACCGCGCCGGTCGCGGTCACGTCAGCCGTTCCCGGACCAGTGGTAGAAACGCTCGGCCATCGCGTCCTTCGGCGACCGCCAGGTGGCCGGATCGAAGGGCGTGATGTAGGGCTTGAGGTCGGAGCTGATCCCGGTGAACAGCGGGTGCGCCTTCGCCTCCTCGATCAGATCGCCGCCGTCGTCGGAGTCGAAGTCCTGCAGGTGGAAGTAAAGGCCGTGGAAGGAGAACAGCTGCCGGCGCCTCGTGCCCATCAGGTGCGGCATCTGCGTTTCGTCGAAGCGTGCGAACAGGCGCGCGACGTCGCCGCTGGAGCCGGGCTCCATGCGCGCCACGATCAAAGTGCTATGCACCCGCGTTCACTCCCTTGGTCGGTTCGCTGCTGTGCTTGCTCGGGCGGGCTTTCCTGGGGCCTGCCGTGTCTGCTTGGGCCTTCAGCGCACCGGAGCCAGCTGTGACAAAGCCTTTGCCCGCCCGGGCAGGGCGCCTGCAAGGTCAGTCTTTTGTTTAGCGGATCGGGTGGCTGATTCGTGTTGATGCTGGTCATGTGGGGCTTGCCGGGGTAGGTGCGGCGGAATGGCTGTCCTGGGTTCGGGGGTATTGTCGCGTTCAGGTCACGGCGGGGTTTCCGGTCAGCCCCTGTATCGCCGCGGGCGACGCCGTACCGGCGTGAAAATGGGCGGGTGGTACCGCCCGTGACGTCGTTTTGCCTCTGGCCGCGGTGGAGGCCGCCGGTCAGCCTGACGCCGGGAACCGGTTCCTAAGGGGCCGTTCAATGTTGCTTCGAGCACGCGGGTCAGTTTCTTCCGCTCGCCCCCGGTTCCCCGGGCGGTACCACCTCGCAGGCTAACAGTCCAGGAAAGGAAGAGGTGAGGGCCGGGTGGACGAGGTGACCGATGAGCCGCTGTACCGGGACCGGGTGTGCGGTATCGACATCGGCAAGGCCGGGATGGTCGCGACGATCCGGGTGCCGTCGGACAAGAATCCGGCGCGGCGGGCGGCGGAGACCCGCAGCTTCGGCACCACCGAGCGGGAGGTGCTGGCGCTGGCGGACTGGCTGCGCAGCTGGCAGGTGCCCGCCGTGGTGATGGAGGCCACCGGGGACTACTGGAAGGGGCCGTTCTACCGGCTGGAGGCCGAGGGGTTCGACTGCGTGCTCGCCGACGCGAAGCAGGTCAAGCACCTGCCGGGCCGGCCCAAGCACGACCCGGGCGACTCGCGGTGGCTGGCGGCGTGCTTCGAGCGCGGCGCGGTCACCTCCTGCTTCGTGGCCACCGCGGAGTTCCGGGTGATCCGGCTGCACACCCGCTACCGGCGGGACCTGACCGGCGAGCGCACCCGGGAGAAGCAGCGCGCGGAGAAGCTGCTGGAATCGGCGGCGATCAAGCTGTCGTCGGTGGTCACCGACCTGCACGGGGTGACCGGCCGGGACATCATGGGCCACCTCATCGCCGGGGAGCGCAGCCCCAGGGCGCTGGCCCAGCTGGCCCGCGCCCGCGCCCGCCGCAAGATCGCCCAGCTGGAAGAAGCCCTCGAAGGCGCGGAGTTCTTCACCGCCGGGCACGCCGGGCTGCTGGCCACGATGCTGGAGCGCATCGACCAGCTCAACGCCAAGATCGACGGGCTGACCGAGGTGATCGAGCGGCTGCTGGCCCCGCACGAGGAACAGCTCCAGCAGGCCGAGTCCATGCCCGGCTGGGGCCGCCGCTCGGCCCAGGACGCCGTCGCCGAGACCGGCGCCGACATGAGCCGGTTCCCCACCGGCGGCCACCTGGCCTCCTGGGCCGGCCGCACCCCGCTGGACAACTCCTCCGGCAAACGCACCGGACGCACCAGATCCAAGAAGGGCAACCGGTACCTGGCCGGCATCACCGGCGAGACCGCCGCCGCGGCCGGCAAGACCCAGACCCGCGAGGGCGCCCGCTACCGGCGGCTGTCCCGCCGCCGCGGCAAGGCCAAAGCCCAGGTCGCGCTCGGCAACACCCAGCTGAAGGTCTACCACGCCCTGCTGTCTCACCCCGGCACCCGGTATGCCGACCTCGGCCCGGACTACTACGACCGCCAGGCCAGCACCCGCCGGCAGATCGCCCACCACGTCGGCAAGCTCGGCGCCCTCGGCTTCGAAGTCACCCTCTGCCGCCTCCCCAGCCCCGACCCTGACCCCGCCGGAACAGGCACCCAGGCAGCCTGACCAGGCCGCCACCCTCACCCGGCTCCGCTGACGCTCCGCCGGGTGCTGCCGCGCGCCCAGCAGAGGTCCCATTTTCGGGTCATTGTCAGTGGTGCGGTGAGGCCGAGGAGCTGCAGCGGGAGCCGGTAGGGGTCGCGGTGGCAGGCGCGCAGCTGCGCGGCGATGTTCGGTACCTGGTGCAGGTGCAGGATCCCGATGACGGTGTTGCGGACGGCGGCTTTGGCCTGGTGCGCGCGGCTGACGCGGCTGGCGTCTTCCCCGAAGGTGACATCACGCGCATTCTCCGGGGGTGAGAATCCATACAAATGGGGCGTCTTCACGGAACATCCTGGTAGAGCCATGATCAACGACTCGCCGCCGCCGCGTGAGGTGTTGCACATGTTGCGGATTCGCCCAGGTCA
>WNFJ01513781.1_pt1 | contig 37994 bp, 33 predicted proteins | sample 5400461 | NCBI WGS metagenome assembly WNFJ01 (sample SAMN13153349, study PRJNA577476) | soil metagenome | isolation source: 115 cm saprolite on Douglas fir-dominated hillslope | place: USA:California | collected 2013-09-17
GGCCACGGGTGCGGCCCTGTTCACCGGCGGCGGCCGCAGGCGCCTCGGCGCTGTCGGCCCGCAGCCATGGTGGTGCCCAGAGTTGGTCGGCCGGCGAGTGCGAGGAATGCCCGTTCTGCGCGGCCCAAGCACTGACCCAAGCATCGGCGCCTGGGGCGCGGCCAGGCGCCCACTTGGCGGGCTCGTGCGCCGGGCCGGTCCGCACCGGGCCGGGCCGCACTGAGCCGTCCACGCTGGGGACGTGCGGGCCCGGGCTGCTCGTGTCCCACGGCACGGTGCCCTGCGCGTCAGGGCCCACGTCAGGGCCCTGCGCGTCAGGGCCCTGAGCGTCACGGTTATGGGCGTCAGGGTCATGGGCGTCAGAGCTATGGGCGTCAGGCTCGGCCTCGCTGGCCCAGCCGGGGGTGCCCGCGCGGCCGTCGCCGTGGCTGCCGGCTTCTGCGCGTTCCCCCTCGGCAGGCTCCGGCTCCGTTATCGGTATGTGCGCCGACATATCCGACCATTTGGGACTCGCTGGATCCATCGATTCTCCTGTACCTAGGGCGCTGACCCGGCTGCCCTATAAGGGCCGCGGTCACCGGATGTCGCGCCTTCGATGTTCAGGGCGTCAAGGGCTTGCCCGTCACCATTCGCCTGGTCAGGCTCTGGTTGACCGTTTTCTGGTAGAGATCGTTAACAAACTGCAGGAGATCCTTGCGGTCACGGGACGAGGTGGGGCTGTGCAGGTTCGTGTACTGAGCCCACATCAAGATCAGATAGTGACCCTTGGCCACCGCCCAGACGACGCCGGTGCCCCGGCCCAGGTTCCTGCTCGCACCATGGGGCGCGGGGAGCGGCTGAATGAACTGCCCAGGCGCCGTGACCACCTTTCCGACCTTCGCCGCGACGCTCGCGGTCGTCAGGTTCAGTACGCCGATCGTGCCCATCTTCTTCCCGTTCACTGACAGGTAGCTGGCCCGCAGCGCCTGGCTGCAGCCCTTGCGCACCGCTGCCTTGAGCCGCGCGCCGAACACAGCGCTCCGGCAACTCTGGCTGGCCCGCTCCGTCGTCAGGAGATAGCTCCGTGTGCCCGCCGCCACCTGCGCGGGAAAGAGCTCGGCGAGCGTCAGCGGAACGGGGTCGTTCGCCTGGCTCGTGATGTACTGCCAGGCACCGAGATTCGCCGGCGGGGTCGGGGCGGGCGGCGATGGCGATGGCGTCACCGGCTTGGCCGTGCTCGGTGCTCCCGCGGTCTTGTGCCTGGTGGTGAGGGCGTACCCCGCCGTGGCGGCGAGTGCCACCACCGCGACCACGCCGATGGCCGATACCAGCAGGACGCGGGAGCGGCCACCGCGCCGCCGGGTCCGCACCCGGCTCGCCCTGCGCTGTCGCGGCGGCGCGACCGTGGCGGTCTGGGCGGAACCGGCCCTGGCATCCCGTGGTCGCCCCGGCGTGCCGGTGCGCGCCTCGTCGCCTGAGGTGTCCCGCTGGCCGTCGGTCTCCCCGCGCAGCGTCCAGATCTCGGTCGGGTCGTCCTCGCCGTAGGTCCACATCTGCGACCCGTTGACCCCGCCGGAGAAGGCGCTGCGGCCATGGCCGTTACCGGCTTGTGCGGCCTGGGCCGCGTGCACCGACCACGGGCCGCCGTCCCAGTCACCGGCCCACGGGCCGGCACCCCAGTCCGTGCGCCACGTCCGCGGAGCCGGATCACGCTCCCCCTGGCCGGCATCGCTGGCGGCGTCGCGCCCGTGGCGGCTGGCGGTGAGGACGTCAGGGCCTGCCGCGTGACGGTCCTGCTCCGGCACGCTGTGGCCGCCGCCTCGCGCGCCGTTCCACCCCTGAGCGTGGCTGACCGGGTACTCTGGGTCGCGCGCACCCGGAGTAGGCGGGAATCCACGTACCGGGTCCCGGTGCCTTTGCATCCCAGTTAACCGGTACCCAGAGTCACCCCGCGGCCAGTTTTCTGGCATGCGGGCACCCTGATCGCCCGGATAACTCATAGGGGGAGCGTAGCGTCCCACCCGCCTGCCACGCCGCCGCCAGCGTATAATGCCAGGTGACGGCGATGGGATGTGCGGTCAAACGGCGGCTGTCACGCGTCATTTTGACCCGCACCGACAGCGGCCGGTAGGCTGCTTGGACGTCCGTGTGCACCGGTGTGCCGATGGCGCATGTTCAGCAGAACGCGCTGTGTGCCCATCTGGGCCGGCGGACCCCCGTGCGGCGCGCGGCAGCCCGTCCGGGCTGGGATCCCAGATCAGGAACTACACGCGAAGGCTTTACGACTGTGCGCACATTTAGCCCGAAGGCTAAGGACATCCAGCCCCAGTGGCACGTGGTGGACGCGTCCGATGTGATCCTCGGGCGGCTGGCCAGTCACGTCGCGACGCTGCTCAGAGGAAAGCACAAGCCGATCTTCGCGCCGCACCTGGACACCGGTGATTTCGTCATCGTCGTCAACGCGGGGAAGATCGCGCTCAGCGGGAACAAGATCGATCAGAAGAAGGCCTACCGGCATTCGGGGTACCCGGGCGGACTTCACTCGGTCGCCTACCGCGAACTGCTGGCCAAGCATCCGGAGAAGGTGGTCGAAAAGGCCGTCAAGGGGATGCTGCCCAAGAACTCGCTCGGCAGGAAGATGCACCGCAAGCTGAAGGTCTACGCGGGCCCCGACCACCCGCACCAGGCACAGCAGCCCGTCCCTTACCAGATTACCCAGATCGTCCAGTAGGCCCGCAGCCAGCCGGCGCAGGGCGGATCGGGCGCACAGCCCAGCAGCGCCCACCGCCATCAGGCGCCCACCCATCAAGCGCACATAGGAAGCACGAGGAACAGACCGTGGCACAGCCCACCGGTACCGAGACACCCACCGAGGACGTCGAGGCGAGCACCGACGGTTCGGCCGCAGACGGCGTTTTCGACGCCGGCGAGACGGCGGGATATGGGTCGGACTACACCACAGAGACGCCCGCGGAAGTCGTGAGCGCCATGGCGCGCCCCGTGCTGACCGGGCACGGCGGCGCCACCGGACGGCGCAAGGAGGCCATCGCGCGCGTCCGCGTCATGCCCGGGTCGGGACAGTGGAAGATCAACGGTCGTACGCTCGGCGAGTACTTCCCGAACAAGGTTCATCAGCAGCTCATCAACGAGCCGTTCGTCACCCTCGGCGCCGAGAGCCAGTTCGACGTGATCGCGCGCATTTCCGGCGGCGGGGTCACCGGGCAGGCCGGTGCGTTGCGCCTTGGTATCGCGCGGGCGCTGATCGAGATCGACCCGGAGAACCGCCCGGCACTGAAGAAGGCAGGCTTCCTGACCCGCGACGCCCGGGTGAAGGAGCGCAAGAAGTACGGCCTGAAAAAGGCCCGTAAGGCGCCACAGTACTCGAAGCGCTGATCCGGCAGGCGTCGGCAGGCTTGCACCAGGATCCCCTGGAGCGACATTCTATGGGCCGTCTATTCGGTACTGATGGTGTTCGCGGAGTCGCGGGCCGTGACCTCACGGCTCGGCTCGCGATGGATCTCGCGTCGGCGGCTGCCGCCGTGCTCGGCGATGCCGGTGAGTTCGCCGCGGCGGCGCAGGCAGGACGGCGTCCCGCCGCGGTGGTCGGCCGTGACCCGCGAGCATCCGGCGAGTTCCTCGAGGCTGCCGTCGTGGCGGGCCTGGCGGGCATGGGCGTGGATGTGATGAGGCTCGGCGTCACACCGACGCCGGCCGTCGCCTACCTGACCGGCGCGCTCGGTGCCGACTTCGGCGTCATGCTGTCGGCGAGCCACAATCCCGCGCAGGACAACGGCATCAAGTTCTTCTCCCGCGGCGGGTACAAGCTCCCCGATCCCGTCGAGGACGCGATCGAGCGGCGGCTCGGTGACCTGGCCGCGGCCCAGACGCCCGCGCCGGGATTCGGCCGGGTGACGGACGCGCCGCAGGCGCGTGACCGCTATCTGGAGCACCTGGTGTCGTCCCTGCCGGGCGGCGGGACGGGCGGTCCGATCGCCGCAGCGGGCGACGGCCTGCTGGCCGGCCTGCGCATCGTCGTGGACTGCGCGCACGGGGCCGCGTACGACGTGGCGCCCGAGGCGTTTCGCCGCGCGGGTGCGGAGGTCGTCGCGATCGGTGCGCAGCCGGACGGGCTGAACATCAACGAGGCCTGCGGATCTACACACCTGGACGCGCTCATCGCCGAGGTCGTCGCGCGCGGCGCCGACGCGGGTATCGCACACGACGGCGACGCCGACCGGTGCCTGGCGGTCACCTCCGACGGGCAGGTGGTGGACGGCGACCAGATCCTGGCGATCCTCGCGGTCGAGCTCAAGGAGGCGCACCGGCTCGCGGGCGACACGGTCGTCGCGACGGTGATGTCGAATCTCGGTTTCCACCGGGCCATGGAGGACGCCGGCATCCAGGTGGTGGAGACCGCCGTGGGTGACCGCTATGTCCTCGAGGCCATGCAGGCCGGTGGCTACGTGCTCGGCGGCGAGCAATCGGGTCACATCATCATGCTGGAACACGCGACGACCGGTGACGGTCTGCTGACGGCGCTGCACCTGCTGGGCGCGACGGCCAGGCGCGGCCTTGCGCTCGGTGAGCTTGCGAAGGTCATGCAGAGGTTTCCGCAGGTGCTCATCAACGTTCCCGAGGTGGACAAGTCCCTGGTCAACTCCTCGCCAGGGCTGGCGGCGGCCGTGGCCGCCGCCGAGGCCGAACTCGGCGCGAGCGGCCGGGTGCTCATCCGCCCGAGCGGGACCGAGCCCGCGGTGCGCGTGATGGTCGAGGCGGCCGGGGAGGAACAGGCCCAGCGGATTGCGAGCCACCTTGCCGAGGTCGTGCGCACCGACCTCGGTTGAGGCGCCGGCCGGCGGCGGCGCGGTGGCGATGGTGAGGTCGCGAGCATGAGGTACGCACACGAGGTCGCGAAGGTCCGCGCGGCCGAGCAGGCGCTGATGGCGCGCTCGCCGGAGGGCGCCCTGATGGCGATGGCGGCGGCCGGCCTCGGCGCGACGTGTGCGCGTCTGCTCGGTTCGGTGTACGGAGCGCGGGTGGTGGTGCTCGCCGGCCGCGGCGACAACGGCGGCGATGCGCTGTACGCCGCGCAGCGGCTCGCGCGCCGCGGCGCGCGCACGCACGCCGTGCTGACCGGGTCGCGGGTCCACCCGGGCGGCGCCGCCGCCTTGCGGATCGCGGGCGGGCGGGCGGTGGCGGCGACCGATCAGGCCGTCCCGGGGCTCATCGGCGAAGCAGATCTGATCATCGATGGGATGCTCGGCATCGGTGGCCGCGGCGGGCTGCGTGAGCCGCAGTCGTCGCTGGCCGAACTGGCGGCGCGCGCGGGCGCCGTGGTGGTCGCCGCCGACCTGCCGAGCGGGATCGATGCCGACACCGGGGTCGTCGCGGGCGCGGCCGTCCAGGCGGATGTCACCGTCACCTTCGGCACCTGCAAACCCGGCCTGCTGATCGACCCCGGCGCATCGCGCGCGGGAGTGACCGAACTGGTCGACATCGGGCTGGCCAGCGAACTCGCGGAGCCTGACGTGGTCGCGCTTCAGTCCGAGGATCTTGCCGCGATGCTGCCGCGCCCGTCGGCTGAGTCGGACAAGTACCGGCGCGGCGTCCTTGGTGTGCTCGCCGGGAGTGACCGCTTCACCGGGGCAGCCGTGCTCGCGGTCGGCGGCGCCGTCCGCGGCGGCGCGGGTATGGTCCGGTACCTGGCATCGTCGCCGGGTGTGGCCGGCCTCGTCCGCGCGCGCTGGCCGGAGGCCGTGATAACGGTCGCGGGCCCGCACACCACCGCGGCGCAGGCCGCGGCCGTGCTCGGCGAGGTCGGCCGCGTACAGGCCTGGGTCGCCGGGCCGGGCATGGGTACGAGCGCCGACGCGGGCCACCTGCTCGCCGCGGTGCTTGAAACGGATCTTCCCGTTGTCGTCGATGCGGACGGGCTCACGCTGCTCACGTCGGCCGGCCTGGTGCCGCTGCGCCGCGCCGCGCCGACATTGCTCACGCCGCACGCGGGTGAGCTGGCCAGGCTGCTCGGCATCAATCGGGCGGACGTGGAGGCGCGGCGCCTTGAGCACGCCAGACGGGCCGCCGTGGAACTCGGGGCCACGGTGCTGTTGAAGGGCTCGACGACCGTGATCGCCGGGCCGGGCGGACCGGCCTGGGTGAATACGATGACGACGAGCTGGCTCGCGACGGCGGGCTCGGGTGACGTCCTGTCCGGGCTGGCCGGCGCTCTGGTCGCGCAGGGTCTTGAGCTGTCAGCCGCGGCGGCCGCCGCGGCCTACCTGCACGGCCTGGCGGCGCGGCTCGCCTCGGGCGGCGCCCCGATCAGCGCGGCCGACGTGATAGGCGCCCTGCAGGAAGCGTTCAGTACGGCCGGCCAGCCGACGGCGGCCCGGTCATGACGGTGGTGCGGTCGCTTGGGCTGTTCGTCATCGCCGCGATCGCCGAGATCAGCGGCGCGTGGCTGGTCTGGCAGGGGGTACGTGAGCACCGCGGCATCGGGTGGGTGGGCGCGGGGGTCCTCGTCCTCGGCGTGTACGGCTTCGTCGCGACCCAGCAGCCGGACGCGCATTTCGGCCGCATCCTGGCGGCCTACGGCGGCATATTCGTGGCCGGCTCGCTCGCCTGGGGCGTGGTCGCCGATGGCTACCGGCCGGACCGTTACGACCTGATCGGGGCGGCGATCTGCCTGCTCGGCATGGCGGTCATCATGTTCGCGCCGCGGCGGTAGTGTCGCGGCTATGAATGCGCCGACTGTGACCTTGCGGCCGGTCGCGGCGGATGATCTCCCGATGCTCGAACGGTTCTGCGTGGAGCCCGAGCTGATGGGGCTGGACTGGCAGGGTTTCCGTGACCGCGGCGCGATCGGCCGCAGGTTCGCCGAGGACGGCTTCCTCGGCGAGAAGGACGGCCAGCTGATCGTGACCGCGGACGGTCATGCCGCCGGGTTCGTGGCCTGGCGCGCGTTCAGCTACGGCAGGCCGGAGCACGCGTGCTGGAACATCGGGATCATTCTGCTGCCCGAATGGCGTGGCCGTGGCGTCGGCAGCACGGCGCAGCGGCAGTTGGCCGACTACCTGTTCACCTTCACCCCGATGGTCCGCGTCGAGGCGGGGACGCTGCCGGAGAACGTGGCCGAGCAGCGCGCCCTCGAGCGGGCCGGCTTCACCAGGGAGGGAACCCTGCGCCGCGTCGGCTTCATCCACGGTGCCTGGTGTGACGGCATCCTGTACAGCCGGGTACGCACGGAGCCCATGATCCCCCGGCCGGCCTGAGCGCGGCAGGAGCGGCGGTCATGACTTCAGTGGTGCTCCGTCGGCGCGGCGTGGCGCGCGCCGCAATCACGGATTCGGCTCGCACGGTTCGTGACACAAGGGGCGTGCGGGGTTCCGGTGCGCGTGGCGGGCTCGCGGTGGGGTACGGACCGAAACCGGTCACTGCCGGCGGGTTACCTTCGCCAGGGAAATTGGGACATATAACTCGGAGGAGGTCCCGACCCGTCAGGAGCCTATGAACGCCGCAGAAATGCTTGCCCGCGACCTCGTTCTCCGGGTGTGCGCGAGCGATGGGGAGTTCCGCAGAGACTGGCTTACCGGCGGCGTCGGCGGGGTTTCGCACAAGCGGGTCGTCCCGCTCGCCGTGACGCCAGGGGCCGACCCCGGGTTAGCGGACGCGATCGCTGGGGCGGCCGTCGAGACGGGGGCCGACCGGCTGCTCGCGTGCCGGACCAGGGCCGCGTACATGTACGACAACGTGACAGTGCTGCCCGCGAGCGGCAAGGCACTGCTCGACCTCGCCGCCCGATGGGGGCAGCCGGACGACTTCCTTGTGTGCCTGCCGGACGGCTCGGCCGCGGTCCTGGTCAGCATGGCCGGCTATGCGCTCGGCGCGGGTCCGCCCGTGTTCGTCGCCGCGCTGGCCGGGCCGGACGTCGGGGGGGCAAGAGAGAGGTTCGCCGCGTGGGCGCGGGCTACCGGTGACCAACGCCTGCGCCTGGTGGCAGGGCGCTACGGCGGCGTGCCGGCCAGCCGCCACGCGTCCCGCCGTACGCTGCGCCCAGACGTTCCAGAACGACTGTCGGCGCTGGCGGCCGCCGTTCGCGGGCGCCCGGTCGCGGCGGCCGTGGCGCGCGCCTGCCGCGGCGCGCTTGGCTGGGGCGCCGTCGCGGTGATCGTGATCACCTTGCTGTCCGCGCCGCGTGCCAGCCATGCGCTTCCCGCCGCGGCCGGCGCGATCTGGCTGCTGCTCCAGGTGTTCGCGCTGGCCAGAACGCACACGCTGAGCTGGGCCGCCTGTCTGCGGATGACCGCCGCGGGCGCGGCCTGCGCGACCGTGATCGCGGCCATCGAGTGGGTTGCCGCCGGCCGCGGCCCGGCGGGCGGCTGGCCGGCGTTCGCTGGTCCCGCGGAGGAGGTTGCCTCGCTCATCCCTGTCGCGGTGTTCTGGCTGGCCGCGCGGCATAGGTTCACCCGGCTTGCCGCGGTGGACTACGTGCTGCTCGGCGTGGCGTCCGGCGCCGGGTTCGCGCTTGTCCAAGGCGCGATCACGGCGCTGGCCGCGCCCGGCACCGGCTGGCATCTGGCCGCGCTGCTGCCCGGCTGGATGGACGCGGGCGCGGTCAGGTTTCCCGGTCACGCGGTGACCACCGGCCTGGTCACCGCGGGTATCGGCCTGGCGGTGGCGGCATGGCCGCGCGGAGTGAACGGGACGGCGGCGAGGTGGCGCTGGTGGCGCATGCTCACCTGGCTGCTGCCGCCTGCGCTGCTCGGCGCGGCGATGCTCGACCACTACCACTACGACGCGTCAGCCGCGGGCGGCAGCGTCGCCTCGTGGGCATCACGCCTGCACGCCGCGGTGGGCAACGGCCACCCGAGCCGCTGGTTGCTGCTTGTCCTGCTGGCCACCGCGGTGGCGGCGGATTTCCGCGCACAGCGCCGCGTCCTCGATGTGGTGCCGCCGGTGCCCGGCGTGCCGCGCTGGGCCGGGCTGGCCCGCGCGGCCAGGGGATCGGTGATCAGGGCCCGGCTCCGCTGGCCGGGCCGCACGACGCGCGGCAGGCTCGCGCGGCGCTGGGCCGCGCTGCGGGCGGCCGCGGCCGAGGATCTCGTCGCCCTGGGCCACGAGATCGCGTTTCTGCTCGTCGTCGCGCAGCGGCCGGGCGGCCGGCGGCCTGCGATCTTCCCTGCGTCGCTCGCGTTCACCAGGCAGCGGCGCGAGCTTGCCATGCGCGAGGCCCAGGCGGGCGGCCGCGCCAGGCGCGACGTCCCCCGGCGTGCCGGGCTGTGGGCCGCCTGGCGCGGGCTCACCGCGGCGCTCGCGGTCGGCGCGATCACGTTCCCGGCCACGGCGCTGCTGTCCGCGCCGCGGACAGCAGCGCCGCGGCCGGCCATTCACCAGCTGGCCAGGCACGCCGGTGGGACAGGTAACGCCCAGTGGTTGCGGCCGGGTGATCTGGCGACCAGGATCGGCGCGTGGCACGCCTGGTTCGGCCAGTTCATCCTCTCCGGGCAGATACTGATCCTGGCCGCCGGGCTGAGCGTGCTCGTGCTGTTCGTCTCGGGCTGGACGGTCCCCGTGCCACTGCCGAACCGGCCGGGTGCCGGGCCGCGCGCCCGCGCGGCGGGCGGCCCGCTCGCGCGTCTGGTCGTGCCCGCGCCCGCCCAGTTCGTGCTTGGTGCGCTGAGGCTCACCGGGGTATTGCTGCCGCCAGCTACGGCCCGGCTGCTGCGCGGCAGGCCGGTGGCGCGGCCGTACCAGCGGCGGCCGGCCGTGCAGCAGGCACTCGCGCCCGCCGGGCTCCTTCCGGCTACGCCGCAGAGCGCGGCGGTGGACGTGCCGCCCGTGACGGCGCGCCGCCGGTCCCGTGGCGACGAGCTCGGCCGGAGCGGCTGGCTGTTTCCGCCGGACCGGGTGCGCCGGTGGCTGGGTCACGCGCCCGAGTTCGGCGTCGCCTCGAACACGGCGAACGGCGAGCCGGCCGCCGCGGCGGACCTGACGGCCGCCCTCACCAGCGCGCTTCAGCAAGTCGCAGAGGCGGCCGGCTCGCTGCGATTTGACGAGGTCACGTTCCGCAATCATCCGGCCAGGACGGTCGTGGATCGCGCCACGGGCACGGCGGTTTTCTTCACTCCGGCAGGCGAGTTCACCGGCTGCGCGTTGCTGACCGAGGACCAGCTCTTCCGCCTGATAACGGAGCTGAGGCTGTGACCGGAGTGCAGCGCGCAAGCAGCGGGCGCGCCATGCGTGACGGGCATGACCCGCGTGACCGGCGGGAGGGGCCGCCGTGACCGGCGCGGCGCCACGCCGATGAGCGCACCACGGGCGGGCTCGGTCACCGCGCTGCTGCTTGCCGCGCCGCAGGTGATCGACCCGGGCTGGCTGCGAGGTGCCAGCCCGCAGGGCGCCCCCGACGCGGCGCCCCGCGCCGCCAGCCCGGAGGGCGGCCCCCGCATGTCGCCCCGCGTCGCCAGCCAGGCGGGCCGGGCCACCGGCGCAGCCGGCCCGGCGAGCCAAGGGGAGCGACGGCCCGACACCGCAGCCGGCGCAGGCCCTGGTGACCACGAGGGGGACGGCGGAGCTGCCGACGAGCTCGTGTGGCCCCCGGCGCGCGGGGGTGCGGCCGACCCGGCCGGCGCTGCTGACCCTGCTGGCTCTCGGCACCCAGCTGACGACGGACCCGGCCGGGACGCGGTGCCCTTCGCGGCCGCGACACCAATTGCCCCCGCGGTCGCGGGGCGGCTCGCCGCGGCGGTCGGGGCCTTGGGCGAGCGGCTCGTGTTCGGCTGCCCGGTCGCGCCCGCTCGCGCGGGCGAGCTCGCCGCGACCATCCCGGCGGACGGGGCCCGGATCCACGCCGCGTTGCAGGCCCTGGGCACGCCCGAGGCGCTCGTCGTGCTCCCCGACCTGTCCGCCGCGCTGCTCACCACGTCGGCGGGATTCGCCGTCGCGGCGGGCCCGCGCCAGTTCGTCGAGGCCGTCGTGGGCGGCGACCTGCGGCGGGCGCGCGCGGGATTCGCCGAGTTCGCCCTCGCTTCGGCCGGGTCCTCCGCGGCGCCGCTCGACGCGGCCAGGTATTACGGCTGCGCGCTGTCCGGGCGCCCGTGGCGGCCCGGCTGGCTGGCCTGGCGGGCCGCGGCCGACGTACCGTACGGCAGCGGGATCGGTGGCCAGCTCACGGCGATGCGGCAGTTCGCCGACGGCCGGCTGAGCGCGGCCGATTTCGGGCGAATGTTCCGCGCCGCCCGGCGGCAGGAGGTGTGGGCGGGCGAGCGTGCCACCGGCTCGCTCGCCGCCGCACTCGACGCCACGTACGGGGCCCTCGACGGCTATGTACCGCCCGGCGAGGGATACCCGCGGGCGCCTGGGCAGCTCGACCTCGACGGCCTCCGCGAGGCCGTCAGCGTCGCGCTCAGGGACGTATAGGCACATCACAGCCCCCGCGGCGGCGCGGCGGCGTCCGCCGCGCGGCCTGCCAGGCGGCGAGCAGGAAAATGATCTGCCGCGGGACGCTCCGGTGCTCCATGTGCGAGGCTTTCGCCGACAAAGGGCGTATTGAGATCTGTGCGCGGTCGCGGTCACGGTGAACAGGGCGGCTGCCACCGCGCAGCCGTCAGGGATCGGTTGGCGACAGCTGGGCGATCGGTGGGAGGGCAAACATGTCAGACGCCGCGATGAACGCGTTCGTACCGTTGCGAGGCAGCGAACGCCGCCCCCTGGCCGACGCGCGGGCGGCCGAGCCTGTCGATGGTTCCGAGCGGATCGAGGTGACCGTGATCACGCGCCGCCGCACGGACCTGCCCAGCGAATACGTGGAGGGAACCGCGACAATGTCGCGCGAACAGCTCGCGGAACGCCATGGCGCCGACCCGGCCGACATCGCGCGGATCCGCGACGTGCTCGGCGCGTTCGGCTTAGCGGTGACGGGCGCGGACGCGAACTCGCGGCGGGTGTGGCTGGCCGGGACGGTCGCGGCGATGGCCGAGGTGTTCGGCGCGTCGCTGAGCCGGGTGAGCAGCGCTCACCCGACCGCGGGCAGCGCCGTGCACCGCTACCGGGTGGGCGGCCTGCGGGTGCCCGCGGAGCTGAGCGGCGTCGTCACCGCGGTGCTCGGGCTCGACGACCGGCCGCAGGCCCGCCCGCAGTTCCGGCTCGCGCAGCTGGCCGGCCCGGCCGCCCGCCAGCAGTCCTACACCCCGCCGCAGGTCGGCCTTTCCTACCGGTTCCCCGCGGGCACGGACGGCAGCGGCCAGACACTGGCGATCATCGAGCTCGGCGGCGGCTTCGCGGCCACCGACCTGAACGCCTACTTCTCCGGTCTTGGGATCGCCGCGCCGAGTGTGACGGCGGTCGGGGTGGACGGGGCGGTCAACGTCGCCGGGCAGGACCCGGGCGGCGCGGACGGAGAGGTGCTGCTCGACATCGAGGTGGCGGGCGCGCTCGCGCCGCGCGCCGCACAGTTCGTGTACTTCGCGCCCAACACCGACCAGGGCTTCGTCGACGCGGTGTCCGCCGCCGTGCACGCGAGCCAGACGCCCACGGCGGTCAGCATCAGCTGGGGCCAGTCGGAGGATTCTTGGACGGCTCAGGCGCGCACCGCGCTTGACCAGGCATTCGCCGACGCGGCGGCCCTCGGGGTGACCGTCTGCGTCGCGGCGGGCGACAACGGCAGCACCGACGGGCAACCGGACGGGCAGGCCCACACCGACTTCCCTGCCGCCAGCCCGCACGCGCTGGCCTGCGGCGGTACGAGCCTGGTCGCGGACCCGTCCTCCGGCGCCGTCAGCTCGGAAACGGTATGGAACGGCGGCCAGGGTCAGGGCGCGACGGGCGGCGGGGTCAGCGACACCTTCGGCCAGCCGTCCTGGCAGTCGGGTGCGGGCGTGCCGCCGCGCGCGGGCGGCGGCGCCACCACCGGCCGCGGTGTTCCTGACGTCGCTGGCGACGCCGACCCCGCGACGGGATACCAGGTCTTGGTGGACGGCCGGGCGGTGGTGGTCGGCGGCACGAGCGCCGTCGCGCCGCTGTGGGCGGCGCTCGTCTGCAGGCTGGTGCAGGGTACCGGCACGCGCCTCGGCCTGCTGCAGCCGCTGATCTACGCCGGCGTTTCTCCCGGTGCCAGCGTGCCCGGTTTCCGCGACATCACGAGCGGCAACAACGGCGCCTACGCGGCCGGTCCCGGCTGGGACGCGTGCACCGGCCTCGGCGTGCCGGCCGGCGTCGCCCTGCTCGCCAGGCTCAAGGGCTGAAGGGCTGGCCGGGCGGCACACGCCGCGGCGGCGGGCCGGCCCACCGGCATCAGGACACCGGCACACCGCGACACTGGCAAACTGGGACCCCATGGAAACTCCGGCCTGGGCGGTCGTCGAACTGGCCGCGGTCAGGCACAACGTCGCGCTGCTCCGCGAAAAGGCCGCAGGCGCCCAGTTGATGGCGGTCGTCAAGGCCGACGGGTACGGGCACGGCATGGTGCCGTGCGCCGTGGCCGCGCTCGAGGCAGGGGCGGACTGGCTCGGGGTGGTCCAGGTCGGCGAGGCGCTGCGCCTGCGGGCGGCCGGAATCACCGCGCCGGTGCTGTGCATGATGGCCATCCCGGGCGCGGCGTACGAGGAGGCCGTCAGGGCCGGCGTCGACGTGTCCGCGGGGAGCACGGGGATGGTGGCCGATATCGCCGCCGCGGCCGCTCGCGCGGGCCGGCCGGCGCGGCTGCAGCTCAAGGCGGACACCGGCCTGTCCCGCGGCGGAGCGACCGCCCGCGCGTGGCCAGCGGTGGTGGACGCGGCCCTGGCCGGGCAGGCGGCCGGCCACCTCGAGATCACCGGGCTGTGGTCCCACCTCGCCGCGGCCGACCTGCCCGGGCATCCGTCGATCGCGCGCCAGCTCGATGCGTTCGCGTGGGCCCTGGCGGGCGCGGAGAAGGCGGGAGCTAAACCTGAGATCCGCCATATTGCCAATACGGCTGCCGCGCTGACCCTCCCAGCGGCAAGGTTCGACCTGGTCAGGCCGGGGGGCGCCATTTACGGGCTTTCGACCCTGCCCGGCGGCCCGCCACCTGAGTTCCGGCCGGCGATGACGCTGCGTACCAGGCTGGCTCAGGTCAAGCGGGTGCCACCGGGCACGGGAGTGTCCTACGGGCACACGTACGTGACGGCGGCGGAGGCGGCGCTCGGCCTGCTGCCACTCGGGTACGCCGACGGCGTGCCGCGCGTCGCGTCCGGCCAGCCGCTCGTGCAGGCTCGCGGCAGGCGCTGGACGGTCGCGGGCACGGTCTGCATGGACCAGTTCGTGGTCGACTTCGGCTCCGAGCCCGTGACCGCGGGGGACGAGGTCGTCCTGTTCGGCCCGGGCGACCAGGGCGAGCCGACCGCGCAGGAGTGGGCTGACACGCTGCGCACGATCTCCTACGAGATCGTCACGGGCATCGGAAACCGCGTCGCCCGCGTTTACTGTTGAGTAACGTGGTGAGACTCACGTGACACGAAGAAAGGTGTGCCGATGGCGCGGTGGCGACGGATCACTGGGGTCACCAGCATCGCCGCCGGTGCGGTCGCGGCCGCGATGGGTGCCGCGGTGGCCGCGGAGAAGATAGCGGTCGGGCGGATCCGGCTGCGCCCTGACCCTGCGGCGGCCGAGCCGCTCGGACAGTTGCGCGGACGTGAGCTGACGGTCGCCGCCGACGACGGAGTCCCGCTGCACGCCGAGATCGACGGGCCGCAGAATGCGCCGGTCACGGTCATCTTCAGCCACGGGTACACCCTGAACCAGGACTGCTGGCACTACCAGCGCCGTGACCTCGGCGCTGCGGACCACGCAGGCAGGCTCGTGTTCTGGGACCAGCGCAGCCACGGCAGGTCCGGGCGGTCCGATCCCGGGCACGAGAACATCGACCAGCTCGGCCGCGACCTGCGCGCGGTGATCGAGGCGGTCGCGCCGCGCGGCGCGCCCGTCGTGCTCGTCGGCCACTCGATGGGCGCCACGACGATCATGGCGCTGGCCGGCCAGCATCCTGAGCTCTTCGGCAGCCAGGTCACGGGCGTCGCGCTCATCTGCACGTCGGCGGGCCGGCCGGCCGAGGTGACGCTCGGGCTGCCGGGACCGCTTGGCACCGTGCTTCGCCACGCGGCACCCAGCGTGCTGCGGGGCGCGGCCAGGGGCCGCCGCGCCGATTTCGTGGAGCGTGCCCGCCAGGCCGGCGGCGACCTCGCGTTCCTCTTCACCCGGTTCATCGCGTTCGGCGACCCGAGCACGAGCCCGACGATCACCGACTTCGTCGAGCAGATGATCAGGGCGACTCCCGTCGACGTGGTGGCACGGTTCTTCGCTGCGCTCACCGAGCACGAGGAGATCGCCGCCCTGCCCACCCTCGGCAAGGTGCCCACGCTGATCATCGCCGGCGGCCGGGACCGGCTCACGCCGAAGTCGCTGTCCGAGGAGATGGCCGCGGAGATTCCTGGTGCCGAGCTTGTCGTGGACGAGGGTGCCGGGCATCTGATCATGCTCGAGCACCCGGAGCTGGTCACCACCGAGCTCGCGCGGCTGGTCGAGCGGGCCGGTGCCTGCGTGGGCCGAAGGGGAGAGCGTTCCGCATGACGTCGCCCGGTCCAGGCGAGGCTGCTGGCGGACCGGGTGAGGTGAGCATAGCCGCAATGATCAAAGAGACCACAGTGCGAACGGCCGCCGAGATGCGGACCCTCGGCCGCGGGCTCGCCGGCTGCCTGCGTGCGGGGGACCTCGTCGTACTCACCGGACCGCTCGGGGCCGGCAAGACCACGCTGACCCAGGGCATCGGCGACGGACTCGGCGTCCGTGGGCCGGTCACGTCGCCCACGTTCGTCATCGCCCGCGTCCATCCGCCGCTCGCCGGCGGACCCGCGCTCGTGCACGTGGACGCCTACCGTCTGGGCGACGCGGCCGAGGTGGATGATCTCGACCTCGACACCGACCTGGACCGCGCGGTGACCGTGGTGGAGTGGGGTGCGGGCCTGGTGGAACGGCTCGCCGAGGACCGGCTGGAGATCACGATCGGGCGGCCGCCCGGCGGCGCGATCCACGACGAAACCCGCACCGTGCGGCTCACCGGCACGGGCGCACGCTGGGCGCGCCGCTGACACCCGCCCGGCGCGCTCGCTGCCCGGGCTGGCGCGCTCGCCGCCACTGATGCCAGCCGCGGGGGGACACCTGGCCGGTGCGAGCCGCCCGTGTCCGTGGCAGCCTGTCCGGCGCACCCGTGCGCCGGACAGGTACCCGCATCGGCCCTGGCCACCGCGATCCGGCGGACCGATCTGCGCGTGCCGGTCGAAACCGTGCGCGCCGAGGCTCTATAGTCCTGGTCAGTCCTGCCTTGCCGTCCGTCCCCGCACCGTCGCGCACGGTCGATCCCCTTCCCCCGGAGGCGCGCCGTGACCTATCAGGGGCCTCCTTCCCCGAGGTCAGCTCAACCGCACGGGCGCGATCTGCCCGACGAGGAGTACCCGCCGCCGCGGCGCACGGCCGCCGGCCGCCCCAGGCGTGCCAGGCGGCGGTCACCCTGGTTCTGGCCTGCCATCGGGCTGGCCGTCGTGGGCGCGGTGGTCGCGGTGGTGGCGCTGGTGCAAGGTGGTGGCCAGAGCAACGCGGGCTCGCAGCCGGGCCCCCTGGTCACCACGTTCATGCCCGGCGAGATCCAGCGAGTGCCCGCCGCCTGCGCCGTGATTCCTGGCGCGGTGCTCGACCAGTACGTGCCGGGCCGGTCGAAGCCCGCCGCGGCGCAGCCCCTGGAGGGCAAAGCGGCCAGCCAGTGCTCGTGGACGGTGGACAAGCCGCGGCTGTACCGGTTCATGACAATCGCGGTGGAGGCGTACGCGCCGAACGGGCTCGCGAGCGGTGACGGCAGCGCCACCCGGGCGGCGCAGGACGCGTTCGGCGAGGTGCAGGCGGCGAAGCAGTTCCCGGCAAAGAAGTCGCAGGACCCGAAGGCCGTCGTGACCGCGGTGTCCGGGCTGGGTCAGGAAGCCTTCTCCGCCGACCAGCACTACCGGCGCGGCGCTCTGCTCGACATGGTCACGCTGGTCGCCCGCTACCGCAATGTCCTTGTCACCGTGATCTTCGAGGCTCGCACCGGCGGCAGTTTCGGCCCCGACCCCATCGGCACGCTCACCGCGGGCGCGCGGGCGGCCGCGAGCAACGCGCTGACCAGGCTCCGCTGACCGCCACGCGGTCGAGGCCGCACCAACCATCGCGTTACGCTCACTAGGCTGGTCATCCGTGTTGTTGCTTGCCTTCGATACGGCGACAGAAGCGGTCACGGTCGCCGTGCACGATGGCGGCCGGGTGCTCGCGGCGGCGACGACCGTCGGGGCCAGGCGCCACGGCGAACTGCTCGCGCCGTCGATCGCCGGTGTGCTCGCCCGGGCGGGTAAGGAACCCGGCGCGGTCACCGCGGTGGTGGCGGGAAACGGCCCGGGCCCCTACACCGGATTGCGGGTTGGCGTGGTGACCGCTCGCGCGCTCGGCGCGGCGCTCGGCGTACCCGCGTACGGTGTGTGCACGCTGGACGCGATCGCTTACGCGGTGGTGAACGGCGACGGGCCACGTGCGCCGCGCGGGCCGTTCATCGTCGCCACCGATGCCAGGCGCAAGGAGGTCTACTGGGCCGAGTACTCCGCGACCGGCACCCGATTGTCCGGCCCGGCGGTGGGCCGGCCCGCCGGACTGCCGCCCGGCCGGCCGGCCGCAGGGCAGGGCGCGTGGCTGTATCCGGAGTCGTTCGGTGGCCTGCTCGAGCCCCACCACCCGACGGGTGCCGCGCTCGCGTCGCTCGCCGCGCGGCGGCTGGCCGAAGGCACCCCGCTGGATCCCCCGCAGCCGCTCTACCTGCGCCTCCCAGATGCCCGGATCCCGGGCCCAGCCAAGGTCGTGACGCCGCGATGACCGTGCGGATCCGCCGGCTGCGCGACAGCGACCTTCCCGAGGTGCTCGCCATCGAGCGGAAGGTCTTTCCGGAAGACGCGTGGACCGAGGAGATGTTCGCCAGCGAGCTCGACCAGGCCGCCACGCGTTACTACATCGTGGCCGAATCAGAAGGGACCGTCGCCGGGTACGCGGGCCTCAGCGCGCTCGCCGGGGACCGGGGCGACGTGCAGACGATCGCGGTGCGGGCGGACCGGCAGGGCGAGGGCATCGGAACCGCGTTGCTCGCCGATCTCATCGGCACCGCGGCGGCCCGCCACTGCCGTGAGGTCTTCCTCGAGGTGCGCGCGGACAACGACCGCGCCCGGCTGCTCTACCTGCGGACCGGGTTCACCGAGGTCGGCGTGCGCCGCGGCTACTACCAGCCGTCCGGCGCCGATGCCGTCGTGATGCACCTGCGGCTGCCCCGCGGCGGCCAGCTCGGCCGGCCCGGTCTGGCGGGACGGCGATGACCGCGCCGCTCGTGCTTGGCATCGAGACGTCGTGTGACGAGACCGGCGTCGGGATCGTGCGCGGCAGCACCCTTCTCGCCGACGCGGTGGCCTCCAGCGTGGACGAGCACGCGCGGTTCGGCGGCGTGGTGCCCGAGGTGGCGAGCCGCGCGCACCTGGAGGCGATGGTGCCGTCGGTGGGCCGCGCCCTCGGGCAAGCGGGCGTGCGGCTGGCCGAGGTCGACGCCTTCGCGGTCACCGCGGGGCCCGGGCTGGCCGGCGCGCTGCTCGTCGGCGTGGCTGCCGCCAAGGCGTACGCGCTCGCGCTCGGCAAGCCGCTGTACGGGGTGAACCACCTCGCCGCGCACATCGCCGTGGACCAGCTCGAACACGGCCCGCTGCCACGGCCGTGCGTGGCGCTGCTCGTGTCCGGCGGGCACTCCTCGCTGTTGTTCGTGCCCGACATCGCCACTGAGATCGTGCCGCTCGGCGCCACCATCGACGACGCGGCGGGCGAGGCGTACGACAAGGTGGCACGGCTCCTCGGGCTGCCCTTCCCCGGTGGGCCGCCGATCGACGCCGCGGCGCGCGCCGGGAACCCGCGAGCCGTCGCCTTCCCCCGGGGCAAGTATCACGACGGCACGAGCGACTTTTCCTTCGCCGGGCTCAAGACGGCGGTGGCCCGCTGGGTCGAGGCCAGGACCGCCGCCGGGCTCACGGTGCCTGTCGCCGACATCGCGGCGTCGTTCCAGGAGGCCGTCGCGGACGTGCTGACCAGGAAGGCCGTGGACGCGTGCCGCGCGAACGGCGCCGGGCACCTGCTCGTCGGGGGCGGGGTGGCAGCGAACTCACGGCTGCGCGCGCTTGCGCAGCAGCGCTGCGCCGCGGCCGGGATCGTGCTGCGCGTCCCGCGGCCTGGTTTGTGTACGGACAACGGCGCCATGGTGGCCGCGCTCGGCGCCGAACTGGCCGCCCGCGGGTTGCCCGCCTCAGCGCTCGACCTGCCCGCCGACTCCTCGCTCCCGGTGACCACCGTCGTGGCCGGGCGGCCAGCCGGGCAACTCGAGCCGGGCAGCGCACCCACCCGGTAGCCGGCGCGGGTACGAAGACGACAGCCCGGCGGCCGGGTGACGCCGGTCTCGCGGGCCGGGTGACGCCGGTCTCGCGGCCGGGTGACGGCGGCCGCCCACCCGCGGCGACGCCCGCCGCGGGCTCACCTGAAGTTGACGGCCTCGCCGCCGTTGTTCGCCCGGCCGTTCGTGTCCGGCTCACCGAATACCTGCCTGACGACTCCGTGCCTGTGACGGCCCTGATAAGTGGTGTCAGGGTTCTCCGCCGCGGGCAACGTCGCCAGGTACTGGCTCTCGGCCTCGATCAGAAGCTCAAGTTCGCCCCGGTCGAGATAGACGCCGCGGCATCCGCGGCACTCCTCGATCATGATGCCGCTGCGGTCCCTCGTCACCATCTCGGCAGTGCACTTCGGGCACTCCAGCATTCCCACACCCCCCTGTGGTCGGGTAGTCCCGTTAGACAGTCACGTAGTATCCCTGCGCAATAGTATTTCCGCAATTTCGAGCCCATTGATGTCATTTATAACGGTCGCATAACTTAGCGGCCGCGCGGATAGGACTGCTGGGCTCGCGGCCCTCCGCATCCCGGCCGGCGGCCGGGCCACGAGCAACTCGCCGTATGCTCGTGTTGACGAGCTACCTCGGTCCGGATACTGTTCAGGACTGGCACTCTCAAGAGTAGAGTGCTAATGCGACGGGCCGGTCTGGCACCCGCGACGGCAGGCCGCCACGTTCGCCTTGCCCTAAGCAAACTCTCTTCATCCCTTTCGGAGGGGGAGGTCAGATCGTGTCGACCGCCACCAAGGTAGTTCTCAAGCCGCTCGAGGATCGCATCGTGGTCCGGCCACTCGAGGCCGAGCAGACCACGGCGTCAGGCCTTGTCATCCCGGACACCGCCAAGGAGAAGCCCCAGGAGGGCGAGGTTCTTGCGGTGGGCCCGGGGCGCTGGGACGACGCCGGCTCGAAGCGGGTCCCTCTCGACGTCAAGGTCGGTGACATCGTGCTTTACAGCAAGTACGGCGGCACCGAGGTGAAGTACAGCGGGGAGGAGTACCTCGTGCTCTCGGCCCGCGACGTGCTCGCCACCATCGACAAGTAGGCCGGAGCGCAAGGGCGGCGCACGTGGCGGGCGCCTGATCGCCCGCCACGTAGCCGCCCGGACCCGGCCGGGACCGTCGCGGGCGTCCCAGATGCGGCAGCGCGATGCGGCTGCGTCCGGGGCGGTTGGCACGCGGCAGCCGCTGTGCACGTCGGGTCGGGCATGCCACGCTGGCGATGCCATCATCGCGGCGCCGCCGCCCAGATCCAACTGGCCCACCGTAAAAACATTGACCCACCGTAGTTTGGGGTTTTCATGGCAAAAATACTGGAGTTCGACGAGGATGCCAGGCGCGCGCTCGAGCGCGGCGTGAACAAACTCGCGGACACCGTCAAGGTGACGCTGGGCCCACGCGGCCGCAACGTCGTCGTCGACAAGAAGTGGGGTCCACCCACCATCACCAACGACGGTGTCACCGTCGCGCGAGAGGTGGAGCTTACCGACCCATACGAGAACCTTGGCGCACAGCTCGCCAAGGAGGTCGCCACCAAGACGAATGACGTGGCGGGCGACGGCACCACGACGGCGACGGTGCTGGCTCAGGCAATGGTCCACCAGGGCCTGCGCCGGGTGGCGGCCGGCGCGAACCCGGCGAGCCTCAAGCGTGGCATCGACGCGGCCGCCGCCTTCGTTTCCGACCGGCTGCTCGCCACCGCGCGCGACGTGGGCGAGCAGGACGACATCGCACACGTGGCAACGGTCTCCGCGCAGGACGCCAAGATCGGCGAGCTGATCGCGGAAGCGTTCGCCAAGGTCGGCAAGGACGGCGTCATCACCGTCGAGGAAGCGACCACGATGGGCCTGGAACTGGAGTTCACCGAAGGTCTCCAGTTCGACAAGGGCTACGTCTCCCCGTACTTCGTGACCGACCCGGAGCGGATGGAGAGCGTCCTCGAGGATGCCTACATCCTCGTGCACGGAGCGAAGATCTCCTCGATGACGGAGTTCCTGCCGCTGCTCGAGAAGGTCGCGCAGACCAAGAAGCCGCTGCTGGTGATCGCCGAGGACGTCGACGGCGAGGCGCTGTCCACCCTGGTGGTGAACAAGATCCGCGGCCTGCTGCAGGTCGCCGCCGTGAAGGCACCTGGGTTCGGTGACAGGCGCAAGGCGATGCTCGGCGACATCGCGGTGCTCACCGGCGGTCAGGTCGTCAGCGAGGAACTCGGTCTCAAGCTCGACAGCATCGACCTCGACGCGCTTGGCCGCGCACGCAGGATCGTGGTCGACAAGGACACCACCACCATCGTGGACGGCGCGGGCGACGAGACCGCGGTGCAGGACCGGATCCGTCAGATCCGCAACGAGATCGAGAACACCGACTCGGACTGGGACCGCGAGAAGCTGCAGGAGCGGCTGGCCAAGCTGTCCGGCGGTGTCTCCGTGGTCCGCGCGGGTGCGGCGACGGAGGTGGAACTCAAGGAGAAGAAGCACCGGCTCGAGGACGCCATCTCGGCGACGCGCGCCGCGATCGAGGAGGGCATCATCACCGGCGGCGGGAGCGCGCTCGTCCACGTCGCGGCCGAACTCGGCGACCTCGGCAAGACCGACGACGAGGCGAGGGGCGTGGACGTGGTGCGGCTCGCGCTTCCTGAGCCGGCCCGCTGGATCGCGCTCAATGCCGGTTTCGAAGGCTCCGTGACGGTCGCCAGGATCAGGGAACTCGGTCCCGACGAAGGCTTCAACGCGGCGACCGGCGAGTATGGGGACCTGGTCGCGCAGGGAGTGATCGACCCGGTCAAGGTGACGAGGTCGGCAGTCCAGAACGCCGCCTCGATCGCTGGCATGCTGCTCACCACGGAGGTCCTCGTCGTGGACAAGCCCGAGGAGGAAAGCGAGAACGGCGCCGGTCACAGCCACGGTCCCGGCGGGCACATGCACTGACCGCCGCGGGCCGCCGGCTTGTCAGGGCCGCGGCCAAGGCACTGATCCAGTTCATCGACCCTGCCCCCGCCACATGGCTGGGGGCAGGGTCTGTCTCATTTGGGCCGCCGCGATGGTCCCTCGCGCGGTTGTCAACGGCGGCGACGTCGGTGGCCCCCAGCGAGGTAAGAAAATACTTGCCATGTCGATACGATTTGTCTGCTTGACCGGGCCACCCTCGAATATGCTTGGTACTTTCAGTAGCCAGTTCATTGCAGATGGTGATTTCGGTGGCGTGCAACATCACTGTGACCATTCCGTTGTCAGCGATAGGGGCAATATCCGGCCGCGTGCTGGGCATCATGCTGAGATGACGGAGGGATGCACCGCCCGGTCGATCGGTGACGGGGCACAGGGGGAAAGGCCGGATTTTCCGGTACGGGTGGACGAAATCGACCTAAGACATCTGACGGACCTTGCCGTGCAAGGACATCCGGACGCGATCGAATCGCTCATCGAGCACTTGCGGCCGATGATCGTCCGATACTGTCGTGCGCGTCTTGGCCGGGTCGCCGGTCACTATCACATCGCCGACGACGTCGCGCAGGAGGTGTGTATCGCGGTGTTCTCCGCGCTCCCGAGATATCGCGACATGGGGCGTCCTTTCGCTTCATTCGTGTTCGGGATCGCGGCGCACAAGGTAGCGGACGCGCTGCGCAGCGCCGTCCGGCTTGCCGTACCCACCGAGGACCTGCCCGACGGCCCGGACGAGGGACCTGGGCCGGAAGAAACAGTGGTCAGATACACCGAAGCTGAACGCGCGCGTGCGCTGCTTTCCCTGTTGCCCGAGCACCAGCGCGAATTACTAACGCTCCGCGTAGTAGCAGGCCTTTCCGCGGAAGAGACGGGTAATGTACTCGGCATGTCCGCGGGGGCGGTGCGGGTAGCACAGCATCGGGCTCTTGCCCGGCTGCGGGCACTTGCCGTCGAGGAGTCGATTGCGTGACGAAGGGGCGCGGTCCGGCTACGCCCGGCGGGACGCCGCGACGCAGTCGGCGAGATTTGCGGCAGTGGGAACGACCGGGTGAATCGGGCGTAGAAATCACCGATATTGGTGCGATATGCCGCACCGAGACGATCCTTGATGCGCTCGCGAACCGAAGGCCCGCTCCGCCGGCCGGCAATGCCACACGCGCGGGTGACACCCAGTCCACCGCGGGGGAACCGGACGCGGGCGAGCAGGGCGCGCGGGCGCCCGGCGTGCCGGATCCGGGCTCGCATGACCAGGACGCGCGGGCGCCTGGGGTGGCGCACCCGGGCTCGCATGACCAGGACGCGCGGGCACCTGGGGTGGCGCACCCGGGCGCGCGTGAGCTCGAAGCGGGCGGCGGCGCGGCGGAGTATTCCGTGTATTCCGCGCAGGCTTCCACGGCGCAGGGCGCGGAGCATGCCGCCGCGCCCAGGGGCGACCAAGCACTCTCAGTACTCGCCGCGCTGGCCGCCGATGTCGACGAACCCGCCCGGCCATCGTTCGGCGAGGACCCGTGGCAGGATGACGCTTTCCTGCTACAGGTCCGGATGGCCTGCGGCGGGAGCCGGGTCCCTGGCACCGCATCCGCAGCGGCGGGCCGCCGGGTGCCTGGCCGCCCCGTGCATGTCGGTGCGGCGTCGCGCTCGTCACGCCGCTGCCGCAGCCAGGGGGCGACGTTGGTCACCTCGTGGTATGCGCCGATGCGCAACGGCGTGGCGGTGGCCGCCGCGGCGGCGGTGCTCGTCCTGTCCGTCGCGACCGCGGCCGCGATGCACGGCCGGCTGTCCTGGCTGGTCACAACCTCGGGGCCGACCACGGTGGCCCGGCCGCACGGCAGCGGCACGCCGGGCGCTCCCACGGCCGGAGTGCGCGCAACCGGCGGGCTCAGGCCAGCAGACGGCAAGCCGGCGATCGAAGGCCCGGTGCCGGGAGGATCACGCGCTGGACGGCCCGGCGCACCAGATCCCGGTGCACGAGATCCCGGTGCACGAGACCCGGGCGCACAAGCTTCTGGCGGCGGTGCTGGTGGTGGCGGTCCGGGCAGCGGCGGTGCGGGAGGCGGCGGTCCGGTCAGTGGCGGGGGGCCAAGCGATCCGATCTCAGCACGCAGTTCATCGATGGGGCAGGCGAGCGGATATGGGCAGCAGGGATCCGCCCCCGCGAGCCCGCCGGCAATGGCCGATCGTCCCGCCGCGCGTCCGGGTGGGCCAGGCGCGGCAGGGAACTCTGGTACCGCCACCACCGGCGCCGCCCCGGGCGGCCCCAGCGTGAGCGCCGCCGCCCCAGGGGGTCCTGGCGCAGGAGGTGCCGCCCCGGGCGGTCCTGGCGCGAGCGCCCCCTCGGTCAGTGCTCCTGGCGCAGGCAGCCCGGCCGGCAACGGCCCTTCCGCGGGCGATCATTCCCCGCCCGGCTCCGCCACAGGCGATTCAGGAGCGAGCGGACCCGGCACGGGCACCACGACATCCGGCCCCAGCCCCGGCTCAAGCCCAGCCGGCCCCAGCCCCGGCTCAAGCCCAGCCGGCTCAAGCCCAGCCGGCCCGAGCGACGCCAGTCCTGGTGCGGGCGGATCGGCGACGGGCGACGGCCCCGCGCGCGGCGGCCTGTGGCCAAGCAGGCCGGAGCATCGCCATGGCGCGCACAGCGCGGCGGGCGGGACATTCCACCGGCACTCCTGACACGACGCCGCAGCGCGGACGCGGCGCGCCAGGCCCTGACACGGCGGCGCGCTGACGCGGCGCGCCAGGCCCTGACACGGCGGCGCGCGGACGCGGCGCGCCAGGCCCTGACACGGCGGCGCGCGGACGCGGCGCGCCAGGCCCTGACACGGCGGCGCGCTGACGCGGCGCCGCAGCGTCGACAGGACCCCGCAGCGTCGACAGGACCCCGCAGCGTCGACAGGACCCCGCAGCGTGGACGCGGCGCGCCAGGCCTGACGCGGCGCCGCAGGTGCAGGTGCGGCGCGGGGCGCTGACGGGGTGCGGCGGCTTGGCAGGGCTGCGGCGCTTGCGCGTCGGGCGGCCTTCCGCCGGTCAGCACCCTGGACGGCCGCTAGCATGGACACTGTCCTTCTGGGGTTCCCGACGTCTGCCCGCGGTGTGCCCCACCGTGCCATCAGGATGCTGCGATTCAGAAGGTGACATGACCGACGATGTCAAGTTTGCCCCGCCGGGCTTGACGTTCGACGACGTCCTGCTGCTGCCCGCCTACTCCGCGGTGCTGCCGAACGAAGCGGATACCGCCACGCGGCTCAGCCGCAACATCACCCTGCGCATTCCGCTCGTCTCCTCGGCCATGGACACGGTCACGGAAGCGCGGATGGCGGTGGCGATGGCGCGCCAGGGGGGTGCGGGGGTCCTGCACCGCAACCTGTCCATCGAGGCGCAGGCGCAGCAGGTCGACACCGTCAAGCGGTCCGAGGCCGGGATGATCACGAACCCGGTGACCTGCGGCCCCGACGCGACCGTGGCCGACGTGGAGACGCTGTGCGCGCGGTTCCGGATCTCGGGTGTGCCGGTAACCGGCCCGGACGGCACACTGCTCGGCATCGTCACGAACCGGGACTTCCGCTTCGAGCAGAATCTCGGCCGCCCCGTCGCCGAGGTGATGACGCACATGCCGCTTGTCACCGCGCCGGTCGGGGTGGGCCGGGACGAGGCGTTCACGCTGCTGAAGCGGAACAAGGTGGAAAAACTTCCGCTCGTCGACGAGCGCGGCAGGCTCAGCGGCCTGATTACCGTCAAGGATTTCACCAAGAGCGAACAGTTCCCCAGCGCCACCAAAGACCGGGCGGGCCGTCTCGTCGTCGGCGCGGCGATCGGCGTCGGCGAGGACGCCAAACGCCGGGCGCAGGCGCTCAGCGACGCCGGCGCCGACTTTCTCGTCGTGGACACCGCGCACGGCCATCACGCGGCTGTCCTCGAGATGGTCGGCCAGGTGAAAGCCAACGCCCAGGTGGACGTCATCGGCGGCAACGTCGCCACCCGGGCAGGCGCCCAGGCGCTGATCGACGCGGGCGCGGACGGTGTGAAGGTCGGCGTCGGGCCCGGGTCGATCTGCACGACCCGGGTGGTGGCCGGCGTGGGTGTGCCGCAGGTCACCGCGATCTATGAGGCGGCGGCGGCGTGCCGCGCGGCGGGCGTGCCGCTGATCGGCGACGGCGGGCTGCAGCACTCCGGCGACATCGCGAAGGCGATCGCCGCGGGCGCGGACACGGTCATGCTCGGCAGCCTGCTCGCGGGCTGCGAGGAAAGCCCGGGTGAGCTTGTCTTCATCAACGGCAAGCAGTACAAGCTGTACCGGGGCATGGGGTCGCTCGGTGCGATGCGCGGCCGGGGCGGCGGGCCGGCCGACCGGTCCTACTCCAAGGACAGGTACTTCCAGGACGACGTGCTCAGCGAGGACAAGCTGGTGCCGCAGGGAGTGGAGGGCCAGGTTCCCTACCGCGGCCCGCTCGCCGCGGTCGCCTACCAGCTCATCGGCGGGCTGCGCGCCGCAATGGGCTACTGCGGCGCGGCCACCATCGCCGGCCTGAAGGAGGCGGCGTTCATGCAGATCACCGCGGCAGGCCTGGAGGAGAGCCACCCACACGACATCCAGCTCACGGTCGAGACGCCGAATTACCCGGGCCGCTAGCAAGATCCCTGACGGCTGCCACGTAACGTCCCGGTCCAGACACGTGTCACCAAGTCTTGGCGTGGCAGCGAACGGCCGTTCTGGCGAAGGGGACACGACGCCGGTGTCGAGGTGCCCGGTCCTTGCGGCCCCGGCACCCCGCCGCACCCCGCACGGCCACGACTCGAGGGCTCCGCGGCAGCCGTTAGGCATGATGGTTTGAATTGGAAGGGGTTGGTGGGAGACAGTGACGCAGGTGGAGATCGGACGGGGGAAGGTGGGCCGTCGCGGCTACGGCCTGGACGAAATCGGCATCGTGCCTTCGCGCCGTACCCGCGACCCCGAAGAGGTGTCGATCGCCTGGCAGATCGACGCGTACCGGTTCGACCTGCCGCTCGTGGTGTGCCCGATGGACAGCGTCGTGTCACCGGCCACGGCGATCCAGATCGGCCGGTTCGGCGGGCTCGCGGTGCTCGACCTCGAGGGCCTGTGGACCAGGTACGAGGACCCTGAGCCGCTGCTCGCCGAGGTGGCGTCGCTCGACGACGCGGCCGCCACCGTGCGGTTGCAGCAGATCTACTCCGAACCCATCAAGGAAGACCTGATCGGCCGCAGAATCGAGGAGATCCGCGCCTCGGGTGTCACCACCGCCGCGCGGCTGTCGCCGCAGCGCACCGTGCAGTATCACAAGGCCGTCATCGACGCGGGCGCGGACATCTTCGTCATTCGCGGCACGACGGTTTCCGCCGAGCACGTATCAGGCCGCGCGGAGCCGCTGAACCTCAAGCAGTTCATCTACGAGCTCGACGTGCCGGTGGTCGTGGGTGGCTGCGCCACCTACACGGCGGCGCTGCACCTGATGCGGACCGGCGCGGCCGGCGTGCTCGTCGGGTTCGGCGGCGGCTCCGGCCACACGACCCGCGCCGTGCTCGGCGTGGCGGTGCCGATGGCGACCGCGATCGGCGACGTGGCCGCCGCGCGCCGCGAGTACCTGGACGAGTCGGGCGGCCGGTACGTGCACGTGATCGCCGACGGCGGCATGACCCACAGCGGCGACATCGCGAAGGCCCTGGCGTGCGGCGCCGACGCGGTGATGGTGGGCTCACCGCTCGCCCGCGCGGCCGAGGCGCCAGGCCACGGTTACCACTGGGGCAGTGAGGCGCACCACGACACGCTGCCGCGCGGCGCGCGCGTCCGGGTGGGCACGATCGGCAGCATCGGGCAGATCCTGCACGGCCCGTCCACCACACCGGACGGGTCGATGAATCTGATGGGCGCGCTGCGCCGGACGATGGCGACCGCCGGGTACTCCGATCTGAAGGAATTTCAGCGCGTCGAGGTGGTCGTCGCGCCGCAGGGATAGAACCGCAGGGACAGAGCCGCAGGCATAGAGAGGCGAGGACCGGCGATGGACATGGCCCGGCTGGGCGACGGCCAGCGGTCGGCGGCGCTCGCGGCGCTGGCGGCGGCCGAGCACCAGGTCGTCGTGGTCGGCGGCGGCGTGGTGGGGGCGGGCATCGCGCTCGACGCGGCGACCCGCGGCCTGTCGGTCGGGCTCGTCGAGGCCAGGGACTTCGCCTCCGGCACGTCGTCGCGGTCGAGCAAGCTCATCCACGGCGGCCTGCGGTACCTGGAGCAGTTCAACTTCGGCCTGGTCCGTGAGGCGCTCATCGAGCGTTCCCTGCTGCTCCGCCAGATCGCGCCGCACCTGGTCCGGCCGGTGCCGTTCATCTTCCCGCTCACCCACCACGTGTGGGAGCGCGCCTACGTCGGCGCCGGCGTGGGCCTGTACGACACGCTCGCCTTCTCCCTCGGCGGGCCGCGCGGGCTTCCCGCGCACCGCCACCTGACCAGGAGAGCCGCGCTGCGGCTCGCGCCCGCGTTGCGCAAGTCCGCGTTCATGGGCGCCGTCCAGTACTGGGACGCCCAGGTCGACGACGCACGGTTCGTGCTGGCGCTGGCCAGGACGGCGGCCGCCTACGGTGCGCACGCGGCATCGCGGACCCAGGTCGTCGGATTCCTCCGCGAAGGCGCCCGGGTGACCGGCGTGCGCGCCCGCGACCTGGAGACCGGGGCCGAGCTCGACATCCGCGCACAGCAGGTGGTGAACGCGACGGGAGTCTGGAGCGACGACATCCAGGCGCTCGTCGGCGGGCGCGGGATGATCAACGTGCGGGCGTCCAAGGGCGTGCACCTGGTGGTGCCGAGGGACCGCATCCACTCGACCACCGGGATCATCACGCGCACGCCGTTCAGCGTGCTTTTCGTCATCCCGTGGGGCAGACACTGGATCATCGGTACCACCGACACCGACTGGTCGCTGGCCAAGGCCCACCCGGCCGCGACCCGCACCGACATCGACTACCTGCTCAGCCAGGTCAACCGGGTGCTCGGGATCCCGCTCACCCGCGACGACGTCGAGGGCGTGTACGCGGGCCTGCGCCCGCTGCTGTCCGGTGAGTCCGACGTGACGTCCAGGCTGTCCAGGGAACACATGGTCGCGCAGCCGGTGCCCGGCCTGGTGATGATCGCTGGTGGCAAGTACACGACGTACCGCGTGATGGCGCGCGACGCCGTCGACGCCGTGGCCCACGGCCTCGACGGCAAGGTCCCGCCGTCCTGCACGGACGCGGTGCCCCTGGTCGGCGCGGACGGTTACCCGGCGCTGTGGAACTCGCGGGCCAGGCTCGCCGCCGCGTCCAGGTTGCACGTGGCGCGGATCGAGCATCTGCTGCGGCGGTTCGGCTCCCTGGCGGAGGAGGTGCTCGCGCTGATCGCGCAGCGCCGCGACCTGGGCCGCCCGCTCACCGGTGCGGACGACTACCTGCGGGCCGAGGTCGTCTACGCCTGCACACACGAGGCAGCACGCCACCTGGACGACGTGCTGACCCGGCGCACCCACATCTCGATCGAGACGCCGGACCGCGGCCTCGCCGCCGCGCAGGAGACGGCCGACCTGATGGCGGAGGCGCTGCGGTGGGACGGCGAGCAGGTGGCGCGCGAGGTCGACTACTACCGTCAGCGAATCAACGCCGAATGGGCAGCCCAGGAGGCGGAAACGGACAAGGACGCCGTCGCGATCAGGCTCGGCGTCCCCGAGATCGTCCCCGCCGCAGATCCCGCCCGCTGACCCCCGCCGCAGCGGGCCGGCCGGCCCCGCGCCAGGGCGACACGCCTGCGTGTCCGAAACACACACCGGCGTCATCGCTGCGGCCCGCCGGGGGCTCATTGGCGCCGCGGATCACAGGTGCCATGACCCATGCGATCCACGGCACTGTGCGGCGCGGCGTGCCGCAGCCACTCGCGCCGCGCCGGGTGGGGTACGCGGTGTCATGGTGTGTTATTGCGGGGGTCCGCAATGGCAGTTGAGGGCCCCGGGCCAGGTCAGCGCCACCCTCAGCGGCCCCGCCCGGCCAGCACCATCCTGCCGACCGCAGGAAGTCCCCCGGAAGAGCTGGCCACCGCGCCCAACTGCCCGTCCCGTCTCACTACAGACCTTGAAAGGCACCCAACCCGACCTGCCGCCTTCCACTCAGCCGCCATCCAGGGGCGCAGGTCCAGCAGCCCGGCCCCGGCCCGTCGCCGCCAGGCCCGCGCGCCGCCACCACCACACAAGCAACTGCCGTACCACGTCGCCGGACGTACCGAGCAAGTCCCCGAACAGGTCGGTGCGCACCCCGTACATCTGCCCGCACCACACCAGCCGTCCACATCACGGCGGGTCAGCCGGATCTCGCCCGCCGGCCCTCCAACGGCGCCGCACCCGCCAGGGGCGCACCCGCCCACGGCGGCGCATCATGCAAGACTCTCCCCGCGATCAGTCCACTGTCGTGGCTGTACTATGCGCCTTCGTCAGCGATCACGCTCACTGGGCCCACACCACACCAACCGACCCGCAGCCCACGCCAGGAACAGGGAGATCGGTCACCCAGATTGGGCCGCTGACCGACATCCAGGCCGCTCTGACCGTCGTAGGCACCCGAAACGCCGCCCACGACGGGGCAGTGACCGTTGTCGACCTCAACCACACACATCTCGTCGGAGCCAACCTCGTCGGCGCCAACCTCGTCGGCGCCAACCTCCGAGGCGCGAACCTCATCCGCGCGAATCTCACCGGCGCGGACCTCCACGGCGCGGACCTCCACGGCGCGGACTTCCACAACGCGGACCTCGTCGGCGCGGACCTCACCGGCGCGGACCGCGTCGGCGCGGACTTCACCGGCGCGACCCTCAACGCACCATAGGACTCCCAGCCGGAATGAAGGTGCCACGCCCGTAGGCCACCACTGCGCCCACTCACCGTGCCAACCCCGCAGGCGGCCCTCACGCCATCAACCATCCGCGCCACGCACAGTTACCGGCAGATGTCAGGCGTCACAGGCCGTGACACCACCATGCCGCCACTGTGAACCCCGACCCAGCCCAGAACACCCCCCGCCTACCTGCACGAACACCGGACGCCGGCCCCAGCACAACAAGGTCAAGGTCAAGAGCAAAGCGGAAGGTCAAAGTCAAAAGCGGAAGGTCAAGGTCAAACCGGCGGGCCGCAGCGCTGTCCACGTGCTCAGCTAATCGACATGCGGAATGCGTTGATCGGCTAGGCCGTGAATGATGCGGCGGCGGATCGACGGGTGAATGTCGAACTCATCCAGGCGCTCAGGCGGTACCCAGGTGATTTCTGACGCTTCGCCGGTGGTGGTGAGGTGCCCGCCGATCTGGCGGCCGGTAAAGCACGTGTTGACTGGCTGGCGTACCTCGCCATCGGCGTAGGCGATCACATGACGCGGGTCGCTGAACACACCCACCAGGCCGACGATCTCAATCTCCAGGCCGGTTTCCTCCCGGCACTCACGCACCGCGCATTCGGTCAGTGTCTCGCCCTTCTTTAGCCCGCCGGTGGGGATCGTCCACCGCCCCGAGTCGGGCCGTAGCAACAGCAGCAGATCGCCACGGCTGTTGCGGACGATCACGCTGGCCGATGGTTTGCGGCTCGGTCCCAGTAGTCCACCCGCCGCGCCTTCTTCGCCGTGCTCACGATGCCCCCACCCGCGACTGGCTGCCGGCCGGGCGCGCCGACGCCCACACGCGTTCAAAGGATTCCAGGTAGGTGTTGAAGTACGCCCCATCGACCCGCCGCAGGTGCATGACCGGCGAGTAGGCGGCCAGCAGGCCGTACACGTGCGTGTTGACCAGCATCTCGTCATCGAAGCGGTAGATCGAGTTGTACAGCGGGGTGTCATGCAGCCGCATCTCACCGGCCCCCGCCAGCGGCTGGTAATACGACAGCACCGCCGTGACCCGCCCGGCGACGCCGCCGCCGATCTTGTTCTCCAGGTCACGAGCAGCTAGCTGCGTCCCCGCCGGGTCACCCAGCAGCAACCGCAGCCGCGCACCTGCCTCGGCCCGTTCACCCAGCAATGGCACCCAGCCCGGATGATCCTCCGTCAGGAACAACCCCGCGAACGCCAAAACGTCCACGTTACGGCTCGCTTGCCGGAGCAGGTCGATCCACAGGTGACCTGGCACGTCCGCGCGGCGAGGATACGTCGCGATCAGTTCCGCCCCTTTGAGCGCAGCATGATCAACTGCGCCGGGCCATAGATAACTCTCGTCCTCCCGCAAGATCGCCGCCACCCGGTAGCGCGTGCGCGGATACGGCGTCACGTCCCCATGCAGCCAGCGATCGACCGTCTTGGTGGACACCTGCGCAGCCTGAGCAAGAGTCTGCGGGTGCAGTCCGGCCCGCAGCATGCTGCGCCGCAGCCGCTCATTGACCATGACCCATCCTCGCACAACCTAGACATCTACCGACAGATCCCGTCTCTCAAGATGTCTGCAGATGTCGTGCGGTGTCATCGCGATGGGACACGGCAGCGGTGTGAACTTCTCGCTATTGAACGGTCACACCAAGGACGCAACCTCCGCCGAATGGCTTAGCAATCATGTCGGATCTTTCCGGTATCCCATACGAGGCATCTACTCCCGAGGCCGGCGCGACGTGCCACGGCAATCTATGCGGCTCTGTCTCAGCTGTCCGGCTCACCGTGCCGCGCCCAGCACCCAACGGCCGAGACGATGATTCGCCGCTGGCCGTGTGGGACATGTGCGAACTGCACTGGCCCTCCTTTCACTGGGCATGTGAGCGCAGCGGCCACCCAGTGATCGACACCACCGGAGACCTGCGCGCCCTGCAGGACGAGTTCGGCCGCTGGAACGTGTGGACCAGCGACGCCGGGCGGCTGTATGCCGCGTGCTATGTGACCGGCCCCGATGGGCCGCACGGCATCACCGTGGATGCCTTTCTCGTCGGGCAGTTGCGCGCCCAGATGCGCGCCGTTGACGCGCACGAACTGCATCATGCCTGACCCGGCGCGCCGGCGGATCGGCTGACCGTGACCCGCATTGAACGTGTCATCAGGATCTGCGACCTTCCCCACGACGGCGACGTCAGCGGAACCCCAGCACTATTCACCCTGGCCGACCGCATCTACACCGTTGACGCATGCCCCGAGCACAAGGCCCAACTGCGCACCGCCGCCACCCTCCTCGCCTGTGCCGTGACCGCGCACCGCGCCAACATGCCGAAACGGCAGGGAACGCGGAACCGGCCAAAGCAAACACTGCGGCTGGGACGCTAAGACTCCGACCGTCCCGCACCCATGAGCCGGGGCGGGACCGGATTTATCCACCTACGTCGGGCTGGGACTCTAAGCGAGGGGTGCCGCCGGGGCTAGGTCGGGGGCAGCCGCAGGCCGCCCCGCCGCCGGGCAGCTTACGGCACCCCTCGCTCCCAGCCCGCCGCAGGCCACCGGCCAAAATCTGGCCCCACCCTCCCCGCGTTACCCGCCCGCCGCCCAGTACGGTAACCGAAGAATCTTGAAGCAGTTTAATGGTACATATTGACAGTCGTGCTACAGCATCACCTATGGCCCATAGGTGGGGTAGGTCGGGTGCGGTGGGCGGCGGTGCGGTCAGGGGATGTCGATGAGTATCTTGCCGACGACACCCGCCTCGGCGGCCTCGTGCGCGGCTACGATCTCGCCGAGCGGGAACCTGTGCACCGGCAGTTCGGTCAGCGCACCCGCGGCGAGCACGGCGGTGACGGCCTGCGCGGCCGGGGCGAGCCATGGCCGCGGAACGCCGTAGATGAGCACGAACCGGAGCATGACGTTGGCGGTCATGCAGGCGCGCACCGGCAGTATCGGGTCATTGGCCTCAGCGGCATAGGTGACGATCACCGTCTCGGGGCCCGCGACCGCGAGATCGAGGCTCAGGTTGGCGCCGAGCGCCACCTCCACCACCCGCTCGAACCGCTCGGCGAAGGACCGGACCTGGTCGACGGCGTCGCTGTCGCGGTAGTTCACCACCTGGTCGGCGCCCGCCTTGCCGGCCAGCGCGGCCTTCTCCGGGCCGCTGACCGTCGCGAGCACCCGCCCGCCGTCGTGCTTGGCGAGTTCGATGGCGAAATGCCCGACGGCGCCCGCGCCCCCCGCGACAAGCACGTTCTTGCTGTGCACCCGGCCGTCAGTGAACAGGCACCGGTACGCGGTGAGCGCTGGCACCCCGAGGCTGGCACCGATGTCAAGTGACGCGCCGTCGGGCAGGGGCACCGCCTGTTCCTGCGGCACCACAGTCCACTGCGCCGCCGTGCCCCAGCGCTGCCCGGCCGCGGCCAGCCACACCCACACGCGCTGGCCGACCCGCGCGGGTGGCACGCCGGGGCCAACCGCGTCGATCTCCCCGGCGCCGTCGTGGTGCGGAATCTGGAACCCGTCCATGGGGCGCGGGGTGGCGCCGCTGCGGGACTTCCAGTCCGTCGGGTTGACGCCGGAGACCCGTACCCGGACCCGCACCTGGCCGGGCCCGGGCTCCGGGCGGTCGATCTCGGTCACCCGCAGCACCTCGCGAGCGGGTCCGTGCCGGTCAAAGATCGCAGCCTTCACGTCGAGCCCTTCCGTTCCTCGTTCGTATTGATGGCGTCACGCAGCGGGCGCGGGATCGCGTGCCTGCCGTCTACCTGCCGACCCTAACCGCCGCGGCCCGGGCGGCGCGGCCCCGGGCGGCGCGGCCGGGCGGCGCGGGGCACGGCGTGGCGCGGGCGGCGCGACGTGGGCGGCGCGGGGCGGCGGCATCGTGGTGGCATGGCGGCGCTGCCGTGGCCGTGACCTCGTAGACTGGCCGCCTCAGCCGGCCAGAAGGGAAAGGCGGTCGCGTGCACGCCGCTGGTGACTTCGACACCGTTCTCGTCGTCGACTTCGGCGCCCAGTACGCCCAGCTGATCGCCCGCAGGGTACGCGAGTGCCACGTGTACTCCGAGATCGTCCCGCACACGATGCCGGTCGGGCAGATGCTGGCGCGCAAGCCGAAGGCGATCATCCTTTCCGGTGGCCCGGCGTCCGTCTACGCCGATGGCGCGCCACCGGCTCCGCCCGCCGCGCCGGACGGCACCGGGCTGCTGCAAGCGGGCGTCCCGGTGCTCGGCATCTGCTACGGCTTCCAGCTCATGGCGGCCGAGCTCGGCGGTACCGTCGCGCGGACGGGCACCGGTGAGTACGGCGGCACCGAGATCGTGGTCAGCGCGGAGGGCGCCGAGGGCGACCTGTTCGCCGGGCTCCCCACCCGGCAGCAGGCCTGGATGTCGCACGGCGACTCCTGTACCGCGGCGCCGCCGGGATTCTCGGTCACCGCGAGCAGCGCGGGCGCGCCCGTCGCGGCCATGGAGGATCCCGCGCGCCGCCTCTACGGCGTGCAGTTCCATCCCGAGGTGATGCACTCGGAGTTCGGCCGGCCGGTTGTGCGGCACTTTCTCGAGGCGGCCGGTTGCCGGCCCTCGTGGACGATGCTGAACATCGTCGAGGAGCAGATCGCGCAGATCAGGACGCAGGTCGGCAGCGGCCGCGCGATCTGCGGCCTGTCCGGCGGCGTGGACTCCGCGGTCGCTGCCGCGCTCGTGCAGCGCGCCGTCGGCGCGCGGCTGACGTGCGTGTTCGTCGACCACGGCCTGCTGAGGCAGGAAGAGGCCGAACAGGTCGAAAAGGACTTCGTGGCCGCGACCGGCGTCGACCTCAAGGTGGTGGAGGCGACCGGGCAGTTCCTCGACGCGCTCGCGGGCGTGACGGACCCGGAGCAGAAGAGGAAGATCATCGGGCGCGAGTTCATCCGCGTGTTCGAGCAGGCGGCGCGCGAGATCGTGGCGGACGCGGGCGCGCACGGCGAGTCGGTGGATTTCCTTGTGCAGGGCACGCTGTACCCGGACGTGGTGGAGTCGGGCGGCGGCTTCGGCGCGGCGAGCATCAAGTCACATCACAATGTCGGCGGCCTGCCTGACGACCTGGGGTTCCGCCTGGTGGAGCCGCTGCGCTGGCTCTTCAAGGACGAGGTCCGCCGAGTCGGCGAGGAACTGGGGCTGCCGGCCGACATCGTCTGGCGCCAGCCGTTTCCCGGGCCTGGCCTGGCGATCCGCGTGGTCGGCGAGGTGACCGCGGACCGGCTGCGGGTGCTGCGGGCCGCGGACGCGATCACCAGGGAAGAGCTGACCCGCGCCGGACTGGACAGGGAGATCTGGCAGTGCCCGGTCGTGCTGCTCGCCCAGGTCCGGTCGGTCGGCGTCCAGGGCGACGGGCGCACCTACGGCCATCCCGTCGTTCTGCGCCCGGTGACCAGTGAGGATGCCATGACGGCCGACTGGGCCCGGCTGCCTGCCGACGTCATGACGAGGATTTCCACCCGGATCACCAACGAGGTACCCGAGATCAACCGCGTCGTGCTCGACGTGACGAGCAAACCGCCGGGCACGATCGAGTGGGAGTGACCGGGCCCGTCCCCGCGCACGGTCAGGCGCCGCCCCGGACGGCCGGGACCCGCGCGAACGTCCGGCCCGCGACGATCCGCCGCAGCCGGTCCATGGCATCCCACACGTCCACGTAACGCGTGGTGATGGGGGCCAGGCCGAGCCGGAGCCGGCTCGGGGGACGGTAGTCGCCGATCACACCGGCCGCGGCGAGTGCCGCGACGGCACGCTCGGCCTCCGGATGGCGCAGGCAGACGTGCGAGCCGCGCCGCCGCGCGTCGCGGGGCGATGCGACGGCGCAGCCGAGGGGCGCCAGCCAGGCGTCGGCCAGCGCGATCAGGTACTCGGTGAGCCGCATCCCCTTGGCGCGCAGCGCGCCGATCCCGGCCTCGGCGAGCAGCCGCGTGCCCTCCTCCACCGCCACGATGCCGGTGATGGGCGGGGTGCCGGTCAGGAAGCGGCCGATGTCAGGCACCGGGTCGTAGCCCTGGGCCATATCGAACTGGCTGCGCTGCCCGAACCAGCCCCATACCGGCTGGGTCAGCTGGTCCTGCAACTCGTGGCGCACGTAGAGGAACGCGGGGGACCCGGGGCCCGCATTGAGGTATTTGTACGTACATCCGGTGGCGAGGTCGGCGCCTGACGCATCAAGTTCGACCTGAACGGCTCCCGCGGCGTGGCACAGGTCCCACAGCATCATCGCCCCTGTGCCGTGGACCGCCCGGGTGACCGATGCAAGGTCAAGGACCGCGCCGCTGCGGTAGGCGACGTGGGACAGGCTGACGAGCGCGGTCCGCGCGCCGCACTCGGCGAGCGCGGCGTCGAGCGTGCCCGCGGCGAGCCCGGTGTCGATATCGCTGTGGATCAGCCGCAACTCGAGCCCTCGCTGCCGGGCGATGCCTTCGAGGACGTAACGGTCGGTCGGGAAGTTGTCGTCGTCGGTGATGATGGCGGACCGGCCCGGGCGGGCGTCGAGTGCGGCGCTGGCCAGCTTGTAGAGGTTGACGGTGGTGTTGTCGCAGACCACGACCTGACCGGGCGCCGCGCCGAGCAGGTGCGTACCGAGCAGGTCACCGGCCCGCGCGGGCAGGCCGATCCAGTGGTCCCACGAGCCGATCAGCCCGGCGCCCCACTCGTCGCGCACCACCTGGCCGATCCGCTCGGCGGTGGCGCGGGGCAGCCG
>WNFJ01107769.1_pt1 | contig 37991 bp, 32 predicted proteins | sample 5400461 | NCBI WGS metagenome assembly WNFJ01 (sample SAMN13153349, study PRJNA577476) | soil metagenome | isolation source: 115 cm saprolite on Douglas fir-dominated hillslope | place: USA:California | collected 2013-09-17
ACGCTACGTGATTCTCGAGGACGATGAAGGCAGCTTGCGGGAATTGGTTGAGATGTCCTCGACGCGTCAGCGTACCTCGCCTCGCGAGGAGCCCGCGCCGCCGAAGGAGCAGGGCTTGAAGGCGTTGGTGCGCGGCCTAAAAGACGAAGCGGAGATGGAGGCGATCGCCGACGCGCTGGAAAAGACGCGCTGGTGCCGCAAGGACGCCGCAAAAATGCTGGGGATCAGTTACAAGGCGCTGCTCTATAAGATGCGTCAGTTTAATCTGGATACGCCGCGGACGAGGAAAGTAGCTTCGACAACGTTGGCATAGGAGTTGGGCCCCTATCGTGGGAACGCGGCGCGTCTAGCGCCACTACCCTCAAAGTTGTTGAATTTTGGCAAGAGTTGCACGCGGGTAAGCCAAAATATGTACGCCGTAGTCGGGGGGACGCGGAAATGACGGAACGCCGTACAGCTCGACGCTATGATCTATCTATGCCGATCATCATCCGGGTCCCCGCAGAACGGGCATGGGATTCGCGGCAGGGAAAGACGCGCGATATCTCCACACGCGGACTCTATTTTGTTGTGGATCAGAATCTGGAGTCCGGGTCGCAACTGGATATCACAATGACGCTCCCCGCGGAGATAACGCATGGTTCCGAGGTTTTTGTCCGAGCCCTGGGCAAAGTGGTGAGAGTGGAACGTCGGATGGAAGACGGCGATGCACGAATGGGCATTGCCGCAGTAATCGAACGGTACGATATTATTCGAGGGGAAGCAGCCCGAGTCTAGCCGAATCTTCAGGCAGGATGTGATGCGATCCGCATCAGTTCAAGACACTTGGTCGTCCCGCTTTTTTTGCGGACGAGAAAGCTCTTGAATTCAACTTGAAATCAAGGCTGGATTGGGCCTACTATCCCGCCAGAATGTTCCGTGGAGGGTCCAGTGAAAGTGTCGGATCTCATTGGGTCGCGCAAGGAAGTGTTCTCCATTACGGAAGAGACGAGCGTTCATCAGGCCGCGCAATATCTGCGCGAGAAACAGGTCCGCTCGGTAGGCGTCATGAATGCAAGCGGAAAGCTTGTAGGAGTGATCTCGCACAGTGATGTCTCCGACAAAGTTGCGGCAGAGAACAAGTGCCCCGCTTGGATGAAGGCTTCGGATATCATGACGCGGGAACTGGTCACGGTAACGCCAAACATAACGCTTGAAGACTGCCTGCGATTGATGGAGCAGAACACGATCTTTCACTTACTCGTAGTTGATGAAGGACAAGTATTCCGAGGGATGCTCTCGGTAAGCGACATTTTGCGAGTGGTAGCGTCGGACGAGAAGGCCCGGGCGGACTTGTTGGAGTCGTTTATATTCCCACCAAGATAGATTGCAATTTGTAGCGATCAATGGGGAGCGATGCTTCCTTCTCGGCTGACTCTACCGGCAGAGGGCCGTGTAGAGAAGATCTTTCGCCGCGGAGGGAGATATTTTTGCTCTAAGCTTTCTCTAGGAGGATTTGACTTCCAAGGAGGTACTATAACTCCCTCCGTTGCTTTGAACTTAAGTTATTGAAGTCAAATGCTTTAGCGCAAGAACTCAGGACGTGCCGTGTGCGGACCCAGCTGCGGTCATTGGCTAGCGGAGTGCAATTCATCTCCCGCCAAGGCTGTCTGCAGGCTATGCCTCTCCCAAAACCCAGGATGCACACACACACCGAACCGGTTAACTTACTTCCTCCGGATGAAGTCATATTTGGCTGGTCGGCGAGGATGCTGGAGTTGCAAAAGCGCGCAGCAAAGGTGTGCGCTACAAATGTGCACGTGCTCATACAGGGTGACGGAGGGACAGGCAAGGAAGTGCTGGCGCGGTGGATCCATAAACACTCCACATGGTGCAACGGCCAGTTTGTTAAGGTCAACTGTGCTGCTATACCCGGCACGCTGATGGAGAGCGAATTATTCGGTTATGAGAAGGGTGCGTTCACTGGAGCGCACGTAATGAAGCCGGGACGAGTGGAGCTTGCCCAACATGGAACCCTGTTTCTCGATGAAATTGCAGACCTAGATCTAGGGCTGCAGAGCAAACTTTTGCATTTTCTCCAAGATGGGCGCTTTTCACGCATTGGGGACGAGACTGAGAGAGTGGTAGAGACCCGATTGATTTGCGCGACGAATAAGGACTTGGAAAAGGAAATCGACTCGGGAAGATTCCGTGCGGACTTGTATTACCGGATAAATGTCGTAAGTCTGAAGTTGCCGCGACTTCGCGAGCGGGTGGAAGACATCCCGGTACTTGCTGAATTTTTTCTCAGCCAGTTTCAGAACAAATTTGAAAAAAAAGCGGAACCGTTGGGCAAAGGCATGATGCAGTATCTGCAAAACCTGGAATGGCCCGGAAACATTCGGGAGCTCTCCAATGGTATTGCACGGTACGTGCTCATTGGCCCCGAGGCCAGTATGGTTCAGGAACCAATCGTTCGACGGCCCGGCGCCAACCTCAGGAGTCACTCTGGCGCGGATGCAATCTCTCTAAGACAGATTAGCTGGGAAGCCATTCGGGATAAGGAAAGAAACTTCATCCTGGAAGCGTTGCAAGCCAACCAATGGAATCGCCGCAGGACGGCTAAGGCATTGAAGATAAGCTATCGGTCACTGATTTATAAAATTCGCAATAGCGGGTTGCTTGCCCGGGCGTAAAGAATTTGGCAACACGTCGTGAAAGGACAGCGCGGCCTTCCGAATCCTCCGCAGACTAAAGGAACAGTTGGAGATCTTTCTTTGTAGAGTCGCTTGCCTCCCTGAGTCCTGAAAAACTTACACGCTCTCGGATCGAGTGCAGCCAGCGAAGCGTTACCCGAGAGGCGGTACGATGTTGGGTGAAGGATTTTTGTGGGCCGAAACAGCGGGGTCGAGTTCCTTGATTTTGCGTCCCAATTCGTAGTCGTCCCAGCGGCCAATGGGTCCCTGGCCCTAGGGCAGGACGTGCGGCGTTCCTAAAAAGCATCTTCCCCTGAACTAAAACTGTTCTCCGTACCAGTAGTCATGGTAACGGCCGCTTCTTTATTCTTCATGCGGACAACACAGAGCAGCTATTCCGCGGGCCCCTCCCCGCCCCAGCTAACGAGCTGACTAAGCCCAGAGAAAGTGACAAAAGTGAAAAAGAGTGTAAGAGGATGGGTGTGTGCGGTAAGCGCGGTGATCTTGAGTATGGCTGCAGCCTTCTTGAGTGGCTGCGCGGGACTGGTTAGCGGGAACACAGCTGGCAATCCGCCCCCTCCGTTGACGCTAGTCATCACGAACATACAAAGCGGATCGATCACGGTTTCTAGCGCTCAGATCCTTTGGACAACAAATGTTCCCGCCAATTCCTCGGTCGATTACGGAACTACCATTGCCTACGGAAATACTACGCCAGTTGATTCGGCCATGGTCACGAGCCACCAGGTGACACTTTCCGGTCTGGCGGCCGGAACGACCTACTATTACCAAGTTAATTCCGCCGACTCGAAAAATGACCATGGAAAGAGCGGTGGTCACACAGTCAAGACAAACGGTTTCAACATTGCAGGCGCGATCAGCCCTGCGACGGGAGGAAGCGGAACGACGGTAACACTAAGCGGGGCGGCGAGCGCCACGACGACGGCAGACAGCTCTGGCACTTACGCATTTACCGGATTACCCAACGGGGCGTACACGGTTGCTCCTAGCCGCGCGGGTTATACGTTCACTCCAAGCAGCAAGAGTGCGACAGTCAATGGGGCCGACATTACAGGAGTGAACTTCACAGATAATGCCGCAGCAGTAGTGCCGACAATCACGACGCAGCCGACGAACCAGACGGTGACGGCGGGACAGACAGCGACATTTACAGTGGTAGCAGGGGGGACCGCACCGCTCAGTTACCAGTGGCAGAAGAGCGGGGTGAGTATCGCGGGAGCGACGTCCAGCAGCTACACGACGCCGGTGACGACGACTTTCGATAGCGGGTCGACGTTCGCGGTGGTGGTGACGAACGCGGCAGGGGCGGTGACGAGCACTGCCGCGACCCTGACGGTGAATCCGGCACCGGCAGCGCCCAGACAGCGACATTTACAGTGGTGGCGGTAGGAACCGCGCCATTGAGTTACCAATGGCAGAAGAACGGTGTGACCGTTGCGGGAGCGACGTCCAGCAGTTACACGACGCCGGTGACGACGACTTCCGATAGCGGGTCGACGTTCGCGGTGGTGGTGACGAACACGGCAGGGAGGGTGACGAGCAGTGCCGCGACGCTGACGGTGAATCCGGCACCGGCAGCGCCGACAATCACGACGCAGCCGACGAACCAGACGGTGACGGCGGGACAGACAGCGACATTTGCAGTGGTAGCAGGGGGGACAGCACCGCTCAGTTACCAGTGGCAGAAGAGCGGGGTGAGCATCGCGGGAGCCACGGCCGCGAACTACACGACACCTGTGACGATGACGGCAGATAGCGGATCGACGTTTGCGGTAGTGGTGACGAACACGGCAGGGACGGTGACCAGCGCAGCAGCGACGCTGACGGTGAATGCAGCGCCAGTCCCGGTAATCCAGCCAAGTCCGACATCGTTAAGCTTTGTAAACGACCCGGTCGGAACTACTTTGTCCCAGGCCTTAATCATCAAGAACACTGGTACTGCCACCTTGACGATCAGTCAAATCACTGCGACTGGTCCGGGCTTCAGCGTCAATGGATTCTCGCTGCCCCTGAGTGTAAATGCGGGGCAACAGACCACAGTTACGGTGGCCTTCCTACCGACTACGGTAAACACCGTTTCCGGTAACATATCTATGGCGAGCAATGCGCCCACGTCGCCCACATCTGTACCTCTCAGCGGCACGAGTGTTGCTGCTATCCTCACCCTTGGCATCAGTCCGACGACAGGCCTGAGCTTCGGAAATGTGACAACAGGAACTTCCTCACCCACTCAAAACGTCACGATTACCAATACCGGCAACTCCAACGTGACCATTTCCCAGATCAACTTGACCGGTGCCGGCTATTCGATGACAGGTGGTGCACCTGGAATGCTCTCTCCGTCCCAAAGCATTACTCTAGTTGTCGCGTTCAGCCCGACGACGACGGGTGTCGTAAACGGCAGCATCACTATTGTGAGCGACGCGACGGGGTCACCTGCGATCGTCTCGCTGTTGGGAACGGGCGTCCCGCCCGTACAGCATTCCGCGGCACTAACGTGGAATGCCAGCACCTCGACCGTAGCTGGTTACAACGTTTATCGCAGCACGGTGAGCGGAACGGGGTATACCAAGATGAACTCCTCGCTGGTCACAGGTCTAACCTACACGGATTCAACCGTACAGAGTGCGACGACCTACTACTACGTGGTAACAGCAGTAGATTCCAGCGGAAACGAAAGCATTAACTCGAACGAGGTGTCCGCTCCGATACCATAATTGCCAGGGCGACAAGAAAAGCTGACGTTTCGGGTCATGATGATTGGGCTAGTTGGACCATGCGCCGGGCTGGCCGGAGAATGGCTTTGAAGTCCTTGGCTCGAGAAAACTTGGATGTTGCTGACTGACGGGTGACGGGAATATCCTACGCCGCCTGCGCCCGACTACGGACATAAGGGCGTAAATGCAGTGAGATGTCTTTGGAGTTAGATTCGTGCGGGGAAGCTTAGATTTGGCTGGGCCTGACGGACAGGGTTAACACCTGTACTTAATTTAGCCTTCCAACCAGTTTATCGATCATTGCTAGACCCCTACACTGACGTTCGGGCGAAGACTGGAGAGGTTCGAACGATGAGACGGAATAGAAACGAGAATCGACTGGGGCCGCTGGCGCGTTTACAAGACCAAAGTTTTCGCGTATGCAGTGGGCTGTTGCTACTAGGGATGCTTGCGTCGGTGGCCATGGTTTGTGGTTGCGCTGGTCTAGTCACCGGGCAGCAACAACCTCCGCCGCCTGCGAAGACGTACAGTATCTCAGGAACGATCAGTCCAGTAACCGGCGGGAGTGGGGCGACAGTGGCGGTGAGCGGAGCCGCGAGCGCCACGACGACCACCGACAGCGCGGGCAACTACACTTTCACGGGGCTAGCCAATGGGACCTACACGGTAACCCCGAGCCACACGGGCTTTACCTTCACTCCGAGCAGCCGAAGCGTCACGATCAACGGGGCGAACGCCACTGGAGCGAACTTCACAGCAACAGCGCAAGGTGGACAGACCTTCAGCATATCGGGGACGATCAGTCCGGTAGCGGGGGGAAGTGGGGCGACGGTGACGGTGAGCGGAGCCGCGAGCGCCACGACGACCACTGACAGCGCGGGCAACTACACTTTCACGGGGTTGGTCAACGGCGCGTACGCGGTAACTCCAAGCCACGCGGGTTACACATTCACGCCAAGCAGCCAGGCAGCGACGATCAACGGAGCCAACGTCACGGGAGTAAATTTCACAGCTGTGCCGCAAGTCGCACATTCGGCTCTGCTGACATGGAATCCCAGCACTTCGGTGGTGTCCGGTTACAACATCTATCGGAGTACAGTGAGCGGGGCTTCATACACGAAGATCAATTCTAATCTCCTTGCCGTTCTCACCTACACCGACACGACCGTGCAGAATAGTACGACCTACTTCTACGTGGCAACGGCGGTGGACGCAAACGGCGTTGAAAGCGCTAACTCGAACGAAGTCTCCGCTACTATCCCGTAGTCCCGTACGCCCGGGGTTAGTCAGCCTGTTCGATTGGTTCTTTCGCGGTGCGTGTTTGACTCCGTGCAAGCACCCCGAAAGGCTATGTCCTTGCGTTATAGCCACTTGACGATGGACTGAGCGACTAAGGCGCCGTAGGTCTGACTCGCCCTCGACTGTGCCCAAGAGATCTCTGAACCTTCAGAGCCGGCGTAGAGGGTTTGCCCGGCGGAACTCCGGCCTCACCGCCCCAAGTTGGACCTCAGGCTCGCCCCAAGAAAGGAAACAAAAGGACAAGCGACCGGCAACTTTGTGGAACTTTATTGGACTTTTTCGAACCCTCAGGTTTTTGTCTGTTTTGACGACAAATCTCTAACACTCTTCTAATGAATGGGTTACTTCATTTCCCTCGGGATTTCTGGCGAATCCCTGGTTGGCAGCCTCCGTGCTTTTTAGCCTGTTGCGCCTGCTGGGCACGAAGCGCACTGGCAGCACTTACACGTATTCTGAGGAATTCTAGTGGTCTCAAGAGAGCTTAATATAGCGAATGGGTCCCCGGCTCTGGGGAAGCAATCATACATTTCGGGAATAAGTCCGGAAATGCAGCCTATCCACAGGCTAATTTGCGAGATTGCTCCTACGGACATTCCGGTCTTGCTGGTAGGTGAAAGTGGTACCGGAAAAGAAGTGGTCGCCCTGCACATCCATGGTCTCTCGCAATACGGAGATTTTCCCTTCGTGAAACTGAGCTGTGCCACTCTGACGCCCGAGTCGATTGAGAAGCGAGTGGGCAATTCCGAGAATGGGCACAGTGAGGAAAGGGGAAAAAGCGCGGGCACGCTGTTTTTCGATGAAATTGGGGACCTTGATGTCGATTGCCAGCGCCATCTTCTACATTTGCTCCCCGACGGGAACGGACTTCCTGCGAGTCAATCGCTAGCAGGGCGGATTATTACGTGTACAACGCGAGACCTGGAATCCGAGGTGCAGAACGGAAAGTTTCGGAGCGAGCTTTTTTACCGGCTCACCGGGGTGTGTTTGCAGCTTCCTCCCCTCCGGCGCCGGCGTGACGACATTCCCTTGCTCGTACACTATTTTCTAAGCAAGTACGCGCGATTCTTCCAACGTGCAGAAATGACACTCAGTGATGAGGTGATGCAACTGTTGACTGACCATCCGTGGCCGGGAAACATCCGTCAACTGGAGAACGTGATCAAAAGAGTCGTGGCGCTGGAAAATGATGAGCTGGGCGTAGCGGATTTGAGGGTCTCGCCGGTGGCGTCGGCGTCGCGTTTATCTCATGCAAATATGTTGCCGCCTTCGCTCAAAGCGGCCTCGCGAACAGCTTCCCGGCAGGCTGAGCGGCGGCTGATTCTGCAAACTCTAGAAAAGACACATTGGAACCGGAAGAAGGCGGCGGAAGCGCTGCAGATCAGTTACAAGTCCCTGCTCTTCAAACTAAAACAAATCCAGGTGCCCGAGTCTGAAGAAGTTTAGAGGAAATTGGAGTAAAGCCATGAGTAAATCGAGACTGTTGGTGCTGATACTGGGGATGGCGATCCTTGCGATGGCAACGTATGGGCAAACTTCGAGCGGCAAGCCAGGCCCGGATAGCAAGCTGGTTACCGCGAAGGATGGAACTGCGGCAAGCGAAACTGTCGGCGATGTGGCCTTGAAACCAGCAACAGAAGATCCCAACTATGTGATCGGCCCCGATGACGAGTTGATCGTGACGGTCTGGAAGGAGCCAGACATTTCGCGCACGATTCCCGTAAGGCCGGATGGGAAGATTTCACTTCCCCTGTTGAAGGATGTTCAGGCGGCGGGATTAACACCCATGCAGCTGACTTCTGAGCTTACGACCCGCCTCACGAAGTTCATTTCGGCCCCCGAGGTGACGGTCATAGTTTCAAGGGTCAGTCCGCCTCGAGTATTTGTGGTTGGGGAGGTGGGGCGAGCGGGGGCGTACCCATTGGTTCCCGGGATGACGGTACTGGAAGCACTCTCCAGCGCAGGGGGACTCACGCCGTTCGCAAAACAGTCCAAAATCTCCGTTCTGCGGATCGAGAGCGGTAAGCAAATTCAGCTTCCTGTGAATTACAAAGAAATACTTAAAGGCCGACGACCAGAACAAAACGTGCCACTGAAGGCTGGCGACACGGTCGTTGTGCCGTAGGAGTGGTTATGAATCTAAAAATGAGCAGGACCGGAGTGATGCTGTGCAGCCTCGTGTTGATGGCTTCATTGGCCAGAGCGCAAAGTACGAATAGTGGGTCACAGCAAGGTCTTCCGCCCCTATCGCCGCTGGGACCGATAAAGACCATTGGCGACACAGTGACTCCCGGGGATTCCTCCGCAAGCGGGAACCCGGACGTGATTGCCGATTCGCGTCCCTTGGCAGGAGCGCAGGAACTGACACTGGGTATGCCCGCATCTGTTCATAATTTTCTCTTGCCTAGTTTCAGCGTCATAACCCAGGCGGGGACGAATGGGTTCAGTTCCGGATCCGGATCCACCAGCAATGCAGCAACGTCAAGTACGAGTTTTCTGTCGGGACGCCTGGGCATGAACCGCATCTCGCGGAAGTCCGAACTCTTGCTGGATTACGTTGCGGGGGCAAGCTTTACAAATGATCCTAGGCTCGGGAATTCTTTGATCCAGGGTCTGGATGCTTCTGAGACCTTCCGCTGGGGCCGCTGGTCTGTGTTGTTTGCCGACCAGTTCAGCTATTTGTCGAGTTCGCCATTTGGTTTCGGTGGAGTGGGCGGGTTAAAGAATCTCGGGGTAGGCCTGGGAAATGGTGTGGGTTCCAGCCCGGGAATTAACTCCAGCTTCGCACCGGACCAGTCTGTGTACATCAATGGCATCCCGCGTATAAACAACACAGGGCTCGGCCAGACGTCCTACTTGCTCAGTCATCGCTCTGCACTGACCTTCGTCGGTTCCTACGGAACTCTAAATTTCATGGACGGTTCGCTCCGGAACAGCAGCGCCACCAGTTTCCAGGGTGGATATGACTACCTGTTGAGCCGTCAGAACGCCGTCTCCGTCACATATCGATACGATGACTTCAACTTTTCAAATTTGGCTCAGAGCATCCATGTACAGGGCTTTCAGGTTTCTTTTGCGCGACGGATCACAGGGCGTTTGAGCTGGCAGATTGGCGCTGGTCCATCTCTGCAGGAATACCAGAAGCCGCTGTCTGGAACGGGAACGGTGGTGAGCCCGCTCGCGAACACTTCCCTAAGGTACCGCTGGAGATACACGGGATTGGCGTTGAATTACTCGCATGGCGTGACAAATGGCAGTGGGATTCTCCCCGGTGCTGAAACGGACATCTTCTCGGCTGTGGCAGCTCGAACTCTTGGCAAGAATTGGGATTGTTCTATCGATGTGGGGTATTCCCGAAATCAAGCCGTTCGGCAGACGCATACCCTCACGGTGGGTGCCTCTCCCCAGACGTGGTTCACGACCGCCCGAGTTAACCGACGCTTCGTGGGCTATGGAGAGCTTTTTCTTTCATTCAACGCATCCGGCCAGTCCAGCCTTTCTTCCCTTTGCACATTACCTGGCTGCGGAGTCAGAGCCGTCATTTCTACGGCATCGGTAGGCTACACATGGGGACTTCGTCCAGTGGTGTTGAGGTAAGGAGGATTGAGTCCCGCTGAAGCAGAGAAAGGACCACATCAGGAATGATAGCACCTCACGAATTGACGATTGAGGATTACAAAACGATCTTGCGTCGCCGGATCTGGATCATAATCATACCAGCGGTAGTCCTTGCAATTTCTGCATATGCGGTCTCGTTATTCCTGCCGAGCCGGTACGTTTCCGCGACCGTGGTTCTAGTGGAGGAACCAGCAGTTCCCGAGAACTTCGTGAAGCAGGTGATCGGGGGTGATGTGAACCAGCGCCTGGCGACGATGCAGGAGCAGATTTTAAGCCGTACGAGGCTTCAGCAAATTATTGAAAAATTTGGGTTAGACAAGAGAGAAACCAGTCAGATCTCGATGGAGGAAATGGTTGCGCGTCTTCGCGACTCCATTACGGTGAGCGCGGTCCGACCGATGGCGGAGACCCGTGCCAACGGATTGCCGGGCTTCACGGTCAGCGTGACCGCACGGCAAGCGGACCTTGCTCAGAAAATATGTGAGGAGATTACGTCCTTCTTCATGCAGCAAAACTTGTTTCTGCGTGAGCAGCGAGCTGAGGACACGACGGAGTTCCTCACCAAACAGCTAAATGACGCCAAGGCAAGACTGGACGCCCAGGATACCAGGCTTGCGGACTTTCAGCGCCGCTACATGGGAGAGCTGCCAGACGAAACCCAAACCAATTTCAGTCTTCTCTCCGGCATGGCGACTCAGTTGGAGGCTTCTTCCCAGGCCCTCAGCCGCGCACACCAGGATAAGATTTTCGTGGAGTCCATGCTCAGTCAGCAAATCGAAGCGGAAAAGCTGACTCACGTGGGTTCAAGTCCGGTCACGCTCCAGAAGCAACTTGGCACGCTGGAAGATGAACTTGCCGGTTTGCGGTCGCGCTACACGGACGAGCACCCGGACGTCATAAAGGTAAAATCCGAGATCGCCCGGTTACAGAAGAGAATCCAGGAAGAAGCATCTGCGGGCAGCCCCCCGACAACAAGCGGGCCGGATAAAGAAGGTTTAACCGCGGAGACGTTGCAAGCGAAACAACTGCGGGCCCAACTTTTCCAGATTAATCAGACGATCCGCGAAAGAACCGCGGAGCAAACACGGCTTCAGCAGGAGATCGGTAAGGTGCAAGCAAAATTGCAGCTTAGCCCGGCGATAGCACAAGAATATAAAGCCCTAACGCGTGATTCCCAAACGGCGCTGACTATCTACAATGAGCTCCTGAAAAAGCACAGCGATTCGGAAATGGCGACCGATCTGGAACGGCGGCGACAAGGCGAGCAATTTCGCGTGCTGGATCCGCCGAGCCTGCCGCAAAAACCTACTTTCCCGAAGCGGCCGCTTTTCGGAGTGGGCGGATTCCTGGGCGGACTGGGACTGGGCCTAGCCATCGCTTTCGCTCTGGAAGTACAGGATACGACGCTTCGCTATGAGAGGGACGTGGAACGTATACTCAAGTTGCCGACATTGGCGATGATTCCCTTTATTGAAGTGCGAAATGACGGTCAAAGCAGAGTGACCGCGCATGTTGGGCAGCCAACGAAGCTGGCGATTCCTAGCGTGGTGGAGTAATGGCCCATGTATAAGAACTTTTTTGGATTGAAGGACTTACCGTTCAACTTTAGTCCGGACCCCAGTTACCTGTATTGGACCCCGGCTGCAAAAGAAGCGTTGTCAGCTTTGACTTACGGAATTGAGAGTCGCAAGGGTTTCATCTTACTTACCGGTGAGGTGGGAACGGGCAAAACGACGCTGTTGAATGCACTGCTTAACTGGCTGAGGGAACACGACGTAGCCACGGCTTTTGTTTTCAATTCGCAACTGTCCGGTCCCAAACAGCTTTTCGATTTCATGATGGCGGACTTCGGTATTACTTGTGAGTCGCGTCTGAAGAGTCACGTTCTATTGAAGCTGAACCAATGGCTGCTGGAGCGCTATCGGGCAGGGAAAACGACCGTGCTGATTGTGGACGAAGCGCAAAATCTCTCTGACCAATTGTTGGAAGAGATACGCCTATTAACAAACCTGGAGACTTCAACCGAAAAGCTCCTGCAGATCGTGCTCTCGGGCCAGCCGGAGCTCGACGAAAAACTGAATCGGCCACAGTTGCGCCAATTGCTTCAGCGCATCGTTTTTCGCTGTCGAACCGTTCCGCTGACTCCGGAGGAAACGTATGGCTATATCAATGAACGACTGCGAATTGCGGGCGCAAACGGCGCACCGGTGTTCTCCACAGAGGCGATGGATTCCATTCAGAAGTACTCCAGGGGAATTCCGAGAGTCGTGAATCTCCTATGCGAGCATTCCTTGATCAATTCCTTCGCCGAAGGACTGAAACCTGTGCCGCCACAGATTGTCAAGGAAATCGCACAAGAGTTTAACCTTGGTGAATTTGCGCCGGCACATCGACAAGTTCCGGTCGCCAGGATTGATAAGGAACCGGGTGAACGCGTGGAAGGCCTCATGCGCGATCTATTTACCTACTTGCGGCCCGAGGACCGCCCCCGGTCCTTTGCAGGAACTCTTCGGGAAAGGAAGTCATGAGCAAGGTTTACGAGGCATTGAAGAAGGCGCAAGAGGAACGATCTTTGGTAGGGCAGCAGATCGAAAACGAGAAGGATTCACTTGGGAGCGAAGGGCCACAGCCGGCCACAATCCTGACCCCGGCTAGTCCAAACGTCTTGACCCGATCGCCAATCGTGAGCGCTCCGGCATCTGTAATCCCGGATCTTGGTCACCTACCGCACGCTCCGGCAGGTAACCGAGACCTGAAAACGGGACAGTTTCTGCGTTTCGAAGACTTGCTGAAAAATTGTGCCAAGCCTGCGTGGGTTCTCGATCCTCGCTCAGTCGTGTTTTGTGCATCCAATCGGCAGGTATCAGGAGCAGAGCAGTTTCGCACGCTGCGTACTCGGCTTTACAACTTGCGAGAGACATCGCCGTTCAAGAAAGTTTTGGTAACAAGTGCTTTGCCGGGGGAAGGTAAGACGTTTGTAACCACAAACCTCGCGCAGGCCATCGCCCGTGAACCCGACCGCCGGGTTCTCATCATTGACGCGGATCTTCGTAGCCCTGCGCTACACCGGCCCTTGGGTGCGCCTCTATCCCCGGGGATGGCTGAGTATCTGCGTGGAGAAGCCACTGAAGCGGAGATTATTCAGCACGGTCAGGAAGGAAAGTTGTGTTTCATCGCGGCGGGTACCGGAGAAACAAACCCCAGCGAATTGCTCTCCAACGGAGGCTTCGCAGATTTACTTGAACGGCTAAGTCCTCTTTTCGACTGGGTGATTGTCGACTCTCCCCCGTGTCTGCCGGTGGCCGATGCCAATGTGCTGGCAGGGTCGTGCGACGGGGTTCTCTTGGTCGTGCGGGCGCGATCGACGCCCGCGGCAGCGACCGAGCGGGCTCGTAAGGAGCTTCAAAGAAGAAAAGTTGTCGGGGTCGTTCTGAATGCGGTCGAAGAGGCATACGTACAGGAACACTATTATTATCAAGGGTATGGGCCCCGTCCCTCCGCAGATTAAAGGACCTAAATCAGGGGTATGCCAAGACAGATAAGCCGGTGGAAAACAATTAGGATTCTAGGACAACCATCTTCAGCAAAGTAGCCACCAATCGTTCCAATATAAGTGAGGAAACCAGCCCAGTCTGTAGATAACCCATTTGTAATCATAGGGTTAAGCTAGAAGGGACACGTCCGGCAAAGATGGCATAGAGCGTGCACCCTTTAAGGTTTCAATAGAAGGCCCGGATGGGACTTTTATGGCGGTAGCATGGCTGAAATAGGAAAAATGAAAACAAATCCTCCAAAGACCGACTTCGAACTCGATCTTGAAAATGGCGTTGAGTCCGAGGCCGTCCGTCACCCCTGGTTTGCGCTCCAGGTTCGGGCACGCCATGAAGTGGCCGTGGCGGATCATCTTCGAGGTAAAGGGTATGAATGGTTTCTGCCGCAGTATAAATGCAGGAAGCGGTGGTCCGATCGGGTGAAGATTGCGGACGCTCCTCTCTTCCCTGGATACCTGTTTTGTCGGTTCAATCCCTTGAACCGACTTCCTATCCTGAAAACTCCTGGTGTTGTTCAAGTTGTTGGTTGCAATGGCCTGCCGATACCGGTCGACGAAAACGAGATTAAAGCCATCCAAATCCTGGTTGCCTCGGGAGTGTCGAACCAACCGTGGCCTTTTTTGGCGCTAGGCGACCGAATTCGAATCGAGTCAGGCCCCTTGCGTGAACTGGAGGGGATCCTGGTGAAGTTCAAAGGGGATAACCGGCTCGTACTCTCCGTCACGCTACTTCAGCGTTCAGTGGCGGTGGAAATTGATTCCGCCTTTGTGACCTCGTTGCGCTCGTCCCCAGCACAGCATTTGGAAAAGATAGACACGCAACGTACCGCGCCGCAACTCGGGGCGTAGCGGTCGGTATGTGGGTGTTTCCAACCTCGAGTTTCCTAAAAGATTGAGGAGAACTGAAGAACTTGGTGAGGAAAGCGCGCAGGATCCTACAGTGGTTGTGGGCGAAATTTCTATCCGCAAGCGGTTGCCTCTGGTGGGCCAAGCGGCAACTTCGCGGTGAAGGAGCCGTGGTCGTGCTGGCCTTTCACCGAGTTCTAGCGGAACCCAGCTATGAGACAACGTTCAGCCAACCAGAAATCATTGTTCGACAGCGCACCTTCCGCGAGCTTGCGGCTCACGTCGCGGGCCGATATGAATCAGTTGGCTTGCAAGATGCTGAGCTCGGGACGTCATGCAAAAAGCTCAGGGTGGCGTTTACGTTTGATGACGGGTGGGAAGACAACTATGGAGTTGCATTTCCGATCACAAGTGAGTACGGGATCCCGCTCGTTATTTTCGTAACTTCCGGGTTTGTCGGCAGGAACTTCCCCTTTTGGCCCGAACGGGTTATTGCATTACTGCGAGCGACACAACCGTCAATCAAAGATATCGAAATCACAGCCACGATTGAGAGCCTAAAAAAGTGCACGCCGGAGGAGCGCGAGCAACAGTTGGCCAGGCTTTCGGCAAAGGCAAGTGAAAAAGGCACGTCGTTCGAGCCATCAGACGTAGGTGGGACGCTCTCGTGGCAGGAGATCGCAGAGATGGATCAAGCCGGCGTTAAATTTGGGTCCCACACGCAGACGCACCAGATTCTCACCACGGTGCGGGAGGACACGGCTCGCCAGGAGGTTCGGGAGTCAAAAGCCACTTTAGAGAACGCGTTGGGCAAACGCTGTGATACTTTTTCGTATCCAAATGGAAACTGGTCTCCGGAAACTCGGCGGCTAGTGGCTGAAGCAGGATTCAAAATGGCCACTACCATCGAACCTGGCGCTTGGACTGTGTCTTGTGATCCCCTTTGCATTCCGCGGGTCAACGTATACGAGGGCAAACTCGTCGGGCTGACGGGCCGGTTCTCACCCGCAATGTTTGAATACACGACTTTCTGGAAAGCCTGGCGCGCGACGAAAATCAAGTCCCGTTTGAGAGTCGAGTCCAGCAGCAACCCATTTCCAGTTACGCAGTGACCCGCCGATCAAGATAACAAACTCAATGAAAAATGTGACCACTCTCCTCCTTATCAGCAGCGAGGGCTACTACGGCGTGGAAAATATGATTGTCACGCTTGGCCGGCACCTGTCACAGCAGGGTAGTCACTGTGTCATCGGCGTATTTTGCAACTCCCACTCGCCCCACATCGAAGTGGGCCAGCAAGCTCGGCGACACGGACTTACCGTAGAGATTGTACAGTGTGAGGGAAGGTGGGATCGGAAAGCAGTGGCGCAAATTCGGAAGCTGTTAGTCAAGCACAACGTGGATATCTTGCACTCTCACGGGTACAAAGCAGATCTGTACGCTTTTGCAGCTGCCTGGCCGAATCGCGTGGCGCTCCTGGCCACCAGCCATAACTGGACCGGCAAGACTTTGAGCATGCGTGCTTACGCTGTCCTCGACCGGATGGTACTGAAGGGATTTGACGAAGTTATTGTGGTGTCCGATGCCGTAGCAGACACACTGGTGCGCTGGGGAGTCGCGCCCAACAAGATTTCCAGGATCTTCAACGGCGTGGACATCGAACACTTCCATGTTGCCGCGCCTGCGCTGCGAAACGAGATTGCGCCTGAGGGCCACGCGCTTATCGGATTTGTCGGCCGATTGGTGCCGGACAAGGGTGGAGCGACCTTACTGCGTGCGGCAAAGCAGGTACTCGCTGTTCAACCGAAAACCAAGTTCATCTTTGTGGGAGAAGGACCAGCACGACCTGAATGGGACGCAATTGCAACCCAGCTTGGGATCAGCGAGCACGTATCATTTCTGGGCGTACGCGAAGATATGCCGGGAGTCTACGCTTCACTAGACGCTGTTGTGCTGCCCTCGTTCATCGAGGCACTGCCGATGTGTTTGCTGGAAGCGATGGCGGCAAGCAAGCCAGTGATCGCAACGCGGGTGGGAGCTGTGCCCGAACTAATCCAATCCGAGGAGACCGGACTACTGCTTGATCCGGGCGATCTCGACGGGCTTGCGGGTGCGATCCTTAGGCTCCTGGGTAATCCAGAACTGGCACGCCGACTTGGAGAAAACGGGCGGGCTCATGTCGCCCGTCATTTTTCGGCTGAGGCCATGGCAAAGAACTATATCGCAAAATACCAGCAAGTGCTGAGGTGCCGGCCCACTGCGGTAGACAGCCAGGCTACGTGGGAAGCGAATTAAGAAAATGATCGACAACCAAGAAGTGAAGGTAACGATCATTGTGGCTTGCCGCAATGAGATTAAAAAAATCTGCGGATTCTTGAATTCGCTCTTGTCCCAGGACATGACTGGTATCTCTTGGGAGGGAATCATCGCGGACGGCATGAGCGATGACGGGACGCGTGAGGTCTTGGAGCAGTACACTGCTCAGCATCCGCAGCTGCACGTCATCACGAACCGCGGGCGCATCGTCTCAACCGGCCTGAACGCTGCGATCTGCGGGGCACGCGGAGAAATCATCATACGCATGGATGCGCATACTTTCTACGCGCCGAACTACTGCCGGCTCTGCGTCGAGACGCTAGAGCGCACGGGCGCGGACAATGTCGGTGGTCCGGCGCGAACGCGAGCAGTAGGGACTCGAGCCCGCGCCGTAGCGGCTGCATATCATTCCCGCTTCTCTACCGGAGGCGCTAGATTCCACGACGTGAATTACGAAGGCTGGGTCGATACCGTGCCCTACGGGTGCTGGCGCAAGATAACGTTGGAGCGAATCGGATTGTTTGATGAAACCCTTGTTCGTAATCAGGACGATGAGCTGAATTTGCGATTGTTGCGGGCGGGCGGGAAAATCTGGCAAAGTCCGGCCATCGTTTCCTGGTATTCGCCACGCCCCACTCTTTCGAGCCTCTTTTATCAGTATTTTCAATACGGGTTCTGGAAGGTGGCTGTGATTCGGAAGCACTCCATTCCGGCCTCCTGGCGTCATGTGGTGCCGATAGGATTTGTGTTGTCGAACATTTTGTTCTTTGCTGGGACGGTCGTAACAAAAGCCATTGGAGTAGAGCAGTGGTTTGCGACCAGTGCCGTCCTGTGGTTCAGCTTGGTTGCAGCATATGTCTTGGCCATACTAACGGCTTCCCTGATTACCGCTAGACGGAATGGGTGGGCGACTCTGCCCCACCTCCCCGCTGTCTTTGCTGCATATCATCTCTCTTATGGACTAGGGTTTCTAGTAGGCCTGCGTTGGTACTTCTCGAAGCCGACTGCGGCGTCCTACCTTTCGCCCGTTTTTGTACGAATTACTCGATAGGCTCGGTCGGCAAAACAATATTTATCCTTTGGCGTTTTTCTCGATGATGCCTGAATAGTTTTCATCCACACACAAAGATTCAGCACACGGAGGACTCCTTGAACAAAAGCATTCAGGTTCCATATCATCGTCCAAGTATCGGCCGAGAGGAAATCGATGAGGTTGTGCGCACTCTGGAGTCCGGCTGGCTGACCACGGGACCGCGGACGGCGCAGCTCGAGCAGGAGTTCAGTCAATATGTTAAAGCTCCGCACGCTCAGGCAGTCAATTCCTGCACTTCCGGCCTGCATCTGGCGCTGGCGGCACTGAACATCGGCCCAAAGGCGGAGGTTATCACAACCCCCCTCACGTTCTGCGCGACCGTCAATGTCATACTGCACGTGGGCGCCACACCGGTACTTGCCGACGTGGGACAAGACGGAAACATTGACCCTGCGTCGGTTGCGTCCCGGATAACGGAGCGAACCCGCGCCATCATCCCCGTTCACCTCGCGGGATTGCCGTGCGAGATGAACGCCCTCTGGACGCTCGCCCGGCAGCATGGGCTTCACGTGATTGAGGATAGTGCGCACGCGGCCGGTGCGCACTATCGTGGCCTGCCGATTGGCGCTGGCGACCCGGCAAAAGGCAACTACAGCGATGCTGCGGTTTACAGCTTTTACGCAACAAAGAACTTGACAACCGGCGAAGGCGGGATGGTCACGACGCACGACAAGGCGCTGGCCGAGTCGTTGAAGACCCTATGTCTGCACGGCATCAGCAAAGATGCCTGGAACCGGTACTCAGATCGTGGGAATTGGTACTACGAGGTGCTGCAACCCGGGTTCAAGTACAATCTCCCGGATATTCTGTCTGCGATCGGGATTCATCAACTCAGAAAGCTGGAAGGTTTCATCGAGGATCGCACTCGAATCGCGGAGGCTTACAACCGGGCTTTCGCGGACGTCGAGGAGTTGGAACTCCCGCCGGACAAGGACGATTGCCGGCATGCTTGGCACCTATATTCAATCCGGCTCAAACTTGCCAAGCTCGAAATCAATCGTGACGAGTTCATTATGGAATTGAGGAGGAGGGGAGTCGGCACCAGCGTTCATTTTATTCCCATCCCCCTCCATCCGTTTTTCGCTTCAATGGCCCAGCGGCCTGAAAACCAATGCCCTCGTGCCCTGGCGTTGTACCCCCGTTTGATTTCCCTGCCGCTCTATCCGGGGATGACGGAATCGCAAGTCGAGTACGTGGCGGAATCGGTCAAGCAGGTCGCCCGGAGCGCTCGTAAGAAGCCTGTGCTTTCAATAAGGTTGGCTCCAGCGCAAAATGCCGGCGTTGTCCTTTGATGCTGGATTTCGAGACTGCATGACGGTCGAAAAGGTGGCAACGCGACTCGGCTCCAGCCAAACAAACAACGACGCGGCGGAGTTTGAGCTATCGAGAGGCTACCGCACTCGTAATCGCTGACCACGAGGATTGTTTTCCAACGTGACTGCGCATCACCCGCTTCACGTAGGAACAACGAACACATTCCGGATCTGCCTTCTTTAATAGTTCGCTTCGAGCATGACGATGTCTCAATACCTTCTTACTGGTTCTTCGTCAGCTGTACGCCAAGCGAGCAGCCGATTCGGCCCAGTCGCATAAACAAGTTTGTCCCCTTCAAAAATGATCATGGCAGCTTAAGGTTAACTTCCTATGACATCCCGACCTCTTTCGCTTGGAAATAGTGGCGCTTTAGACCAACTGATCTCGCTTAGGCGACTGCTGACGGAAATGGCCAGATTACTGGACCGTCTGCCGCAGATTGTTTTTAGTCGTGGTACCCAGATCCTATTGGATGCATTGCTCTGCGCAGGCGCGCTGTTCTTGTCCTACCTGCTGCGCTTTGAATTTGCCCTTTCCCCCACAGAATGGCACCAATTGCATGTGTGGTTGCCCGTTCTATTCGTGGCAAGACCAACGTGCCTACTCCTATTTGGTACCTACAGCCGTATCTGGCGGTATTTCAATCTCGACGACGCGTTCGTATTCGGGCTCGTCAGCACGATCCCCTCTCTTATATTGGTTTCAATTCGGTTTTTGTTGCCAAGCAGCTCCAGTTTCGAGCCAATTCCCTTGAGTATAATCATCATCGAGTATGGCGCATTTGTGACGCTGGCTCTATCTCTGAGGGTGCTTCGGCGGATGACTTTTTCAATAGCCGCTGCGACTCATCGACAATACCTTCGGATTCTCCTAATCGGTTCCGACAACTCTTTGTCCCATGCCACGCAGCGCTTGCGAACATGCGATGACGTACTCGTGGTGGGGATGTTGGTGTCGGAGGGAGCACTGAAAGGATTGCGAATCGGGGGGTTCTCGGTGTTGGGCCACGTCAGCACATTGGCCAAGGTGCTTTCGTCTTCGGCTATTGATCTAGTTCTGATTACCGACACGACGCTCGCTTGCACAGCGGACATAATTCAGACTTCAACCGAATTCGGCGTAGAAGTGAAGATACTTCCCGACACCGCCAATATTATTCGTGGCGACGTACGCTTTGCTACTCTTCCGAAACCAGAGATTGTCTTGGGACGAGGGATATCGGCGAGTGCGCCACACCCGCTGGTAGTCGAGGCGTTCCGTGACAGGGTCGTCCTGATAACGGGTGCAGGCGGTTCCATTGGCTCGGAACTCAGCCGCCAAGTAGCGCAGTTGCCCGTTACGTCTCTCATCCTGATGGATCAGGACGAGAACTCCATATTCGAGATTCGCAACGAGCTTGCGAACCTATCAGGAGTGAAGCTGATTCCTGTCGTGGGAGATATATGTGACCGAGTTCAGTTACAGCGGCTGTTTGCAAAGTACAGTCCCAAAATCGTCCTGCACGCTGCCGCATACAAACACGTTCCGGTCATGGAAGAGAACCGCTGCGAGGCGGTTCGAAACAACGTTATTGGAACAAAGGAAGTGGCCGAGGCAGCAATGGGGTTCCAGGCGGAACGCTTCTTGCTGATCTCAACCGATAAAGCGGTCCGGCCCACAAGTGTCATGGGTGCTACCAAACGTGTGGCGGAGCTTACCGTTCAAGCGCTTGCATCGAACGGACATCTAACGCGCAGCGCGTGTGTTCGGTTTGGCAATGTTCTGGGAAGCCGTGGAAGTGTTGTCCCGATATTCCTTCGCCAAATCAAAAGTGGTGGTCCTATCACGATTACCGACGAACATATGACCCGTTATTTTATGACCATTCCGGATGCAGTGCGGTTGGTTCTCCAAGCTTCGACATTGGGATCGCACGGAGATATTTTCATGCTCGATATGGGAGACCCGGTCAAGATAACAAATGTTGCGCGCCGGCTTATAGAAGCTTCCGGGTTGCGTCCCGGAACAGATATCGAAATCAAGTACACTGGTGTGCGCCCCGGAGAAAAACTTCACGAGCAACTGTGGTCGGATGATGCCACTGTAGGCGCGACACTCTTCCCGGAGGTATTTAGAGTGGTTGCGGAAGCACCACACGAAGTATTTCGGACGTACCTTGAAGACCTTATAGAGGCCGCCAACACTCGCGACGACAGCGCGGTACTGACAATTTTGCGACGCATGCCAATCGATTTTAAATCTGGTCAATACGCGAAAGCAGCGGTGGCATAAGTCGAATTAGATGTCCAGCATCGCTGTAATTCTTCAGAGTCTTGGCCTTCGCCTTGCCTGCCCTCTGGAGGCGGATGCCCCAGATTTCTCCCTTGCTTCCCTTGATTCCGCCGCACACCCACCATTGCCATCTCTCCGGCTTGCTGTTCGGACAAAGAGTTTTTGGCTGTCCACTTTGGGTCGGAGGCGACCGATTGAATTATACTTTGTCCAGTATGGCAGAGAGAATTCAGGAGGTTTTCTCGACACTGAGATCGAGCAGGTGGAGAGTGCCGATTTACAAAATTGTTGCCTTTCGTCTGGCGGAATTCACGAGTGGCCCGGGTTCCCTTGGCTTGAGAAGTCAGAAGACGGTTTCATGAAAAGGAACGAGCAGCAAGCATGATTCATTTTGGCCTGACAGGCTATGCTTCGACCTTTCTTTACGCCAGCTTTATCCTGGCCTTTTTCCTGAGTGTTTTCTGGCGGCCGATCGTCGGAGTATATTTTCTCGTCCCGCTAATTCCCCTTCAAACAGCTAGGTACTATCTGGTTGATCTCCCGCTGGGCAAAAGCGTAGTCGATATTATGTTGCTCGGAGTAATGCTGGGTTTATTAGTTCATCGACAGCGAGTTTTTCCGAAGACGCCCTGGAACCTGTTGCTAGGTCTCTACACGATTTTTACTTTTGTGTCGCTGTGTCTGGGTTCCTTCTATTTAGAGTCGGCACTTCCATTCTCCTTAAGTGATCCACGGCTAGCGGACTGGAAGAACTACATGGTTATGCCGCTGATTCTGATCTTGGTCGCCGCCACCGTCCGCAACACCAGTCAAATGAAAATTCTGGTCTTGCTGATGTGCGCTGCCGCGTTAGTGTTGAATAGGGGTTTCTGGGACACGATTTCGGGCCGTGACTTTTCTAATTTTTCTTATGACCTGCGAGACACGGGCGGAATGGGCTATGCCGGGGTCAATGGGTTTGCTGCATTCGAGGCGCAGTTTGCCGTATTTCTTCTTGCGCTAGCTGCCTTCAAGGAAAAGCTCCTAGTGAAACTTGGTTTCATCGGGCTGGCCGTGTTTTCGGTGATCTGCTTAATGTACAGCCTCTCACGCGGCGGGTATCTGGCGCTACTGGCTGGCTGTTTATTCCTTGGATTTGTGAAGCAACGGAAGCTGCTCGTCTTGTTAGTTATATTTATTTGTATGTGGACCAGCCTGACTCCCCCGGCAGTCCAACAACGTGTGCAGATGACCTACAACGGAACTGGTGGGGAACTGGATCATTCCTCCGAGCTGCGGCTAGATCTATGGAAACAAGCCATGCCCATATTCGATTCCAATCCCGTGATAGGAGCAGGGTTTTATACGTACGCCTATAGCCAGCATATGGACAACTATAGGGATACCCACGACCTTTTCATCAAGGTTCTGGTTGAGACGGGTATTATGGGTCTCATGATCTTTCTTTGGCTCCTGGTAAAGACTTTCGTCACGGGCTATAAGTTGTTCAGACGGTCGCAGGATCCGTTCCTAGCCTCCCTCGGACTCGGCCTTGCCGTGTGGGTGGTTACTTCCTTTGTTGCGAACTGCTTCGGAGATCGTTGGACCTATCTCCAGGTAAATGGTTACATGTGGGTCCTCGGCGGCTTGGTCGCGAGAGCATTGATCCTTGAACAAGACGTCACAGTGTCGGGCGCCGAAAATAGTAGCGCTGCGTCCGATGCTCAGGCGGCCGGGGAAATGCTCAGGCCACAGCCCACAGGTGTTATTTGAACCGTCTCTTCTATCTGATTCGATAGGTGAGAGACTCAAAGAAGAAAAAAACTTAGGAGCGGCCCGCATCTCCGGAACCCAGGTCCGGCTTTGGCCGAGTTAGAATGCCGGTGCATATTCTGACCCTATCTCCCAGCATTGTATTCGTCGGAGCACACATGGAGGCATGCGCCCCGTTCAGACGACTCATCGAGCGTGGCGATAATGTTTTGGGCCTAGTAGCCCTGGATGCCGAAAGCATGGTCAAAGTGGCCGGGGCAGTGGATCTCACTCAATTGGCTGAACAGGCGAAAATCTCCACGCTGTGCGTGCGCAACATAAACCAGCCGGACTCGATCGCATGGATCAGTCAGAAGGCACCCGATCTCCTCTTGGTAGTGGGATGGACTCAACTGCTTAAGCCTGAACTCTTGCGCGTTCCGAGATTTGCCTGTCTCGGTTTTCATGCCTCTTTATTGCCGAAGTACCGAGGTCGCGCTCCGGTGAATTGGGCGATGATCAACGGAGAAAAAGTTACGGGGAACACGATGATCCTCTTGGAACCGGAGGCCGACACAGGGGACATCGTGGCGCAGCGAACCATCCAGATAACTGACGAAGACGACTGCAAAACCGTCTATCAAAAAGTGGGCCAAACCGAAGTGGAAATGTTGGAAGAGATTTTGCCGATGATACGACGCGGAGTTCTTCCACGCAAGAAACAGGATGACACTCAGGCCACAGTCATGCCCAAGCGGCGTCCCGAGGACGGACTTATTGATTGGAGGCGTTCAACGCGAGAAATCTATAACTGGGTTCGAGCCTTGACTCAACCTTACCCGGGCGCGTTTTCCTTTCTGAATAGCGAGAAAGTTTGGATCTGGGAAGCTCGTATTGACGGAGGGCCGATCGTAAATCAGAGCCACAAGCCTGGCAGAGTCATTCTGGATTCGCAAGGTTGGCCTTGGGTATCTACAGCCGATGGATGGATCCGAATCGTGAGCGCACAACGAGAGGGTGGGCAGAGGGTCTCGGGGCATGTGGCCGGTATGACATTCATTCGCGAAGGAAGCGTGCTCGGCGAAGCTAAGGAGGCATCGAATTGAAGGTTCTCGCGGTAGCGGCGCATCCTGATGATGAACTGCTTGGCCTAGGCGGGACGATCGCCTCCCATAGTGCAAGGGGCGACCAAGTTCGGCTCGCGGTGATGTGCGAGGGTGTGTCGACCCGCTATACTCCCGATTGGGACGCCGAGGTCAGGAAACAAGCGCAAGAGGCCGCACGAATTCTTGGAGTCGCAGACTTGTTCTTGGGGAATTTACCTGACCAGCGGCTGGAGACGTTGCCGTTATGTGAGTTGGTGAAAAAAATAGAGTCATTGATTGCGGAATGGCAACCAGAACTGATCTACACGCACTTCGGTGGAGACATTAACCGGGATCACAAAATTCTGACGGAGGCTGTGCTGGTGGCCGCGAGACCCTATTCAGCCCCTTCTGTAAAAGAGATCCTTATGTTCGAAACACCCTCGTCGACGGAATGGGGTTCACCCGTGTTGGCCGCGCCTTTTCAACCGAATGTGTACGTGGACGTGAGCGCGTTTGTAGAGCGGAAGATTCAGGCGTTCAGCTGTTATTCGGCCGAGGTCCGTGAATATCCACATCCGCGGAGCCCAGAAGCGCTGGCCGATCGGGCACGCTACTGGGGCAGCCTTATTAACCGGCGTGCGGCGGAAGCGTTCGTACTGGTGAGGTCCACAAGATGATGCGCCGTCTAGCTGATATAATTATTGCCGTCGTAGCTCTGACCTTGCTCAGTCCTTTGCTTGTTCTGACCAGCCTGGCCATTCTGATGGAATCGTCCGGCAGCCCCTTGTACGGAGGATGGCGCATAGGAAAGGACGGCTCGAGATTTCGCATGTGGAAATTTCGCTCCATGGTGCGCGACGCCAATCGCCTCGGAAGCTCCATCACAGCACCGAGCGACACGAGAATTACACGGGTGGGACGCTTTCTTCGAGCGACTAAAATTGACGAACTCCCCCAGTTCTTCAATCTGTTTGTAGGGGATCTTACCCTGGTAGGCCCGCGTCCGGAGGACCCCAAGATTGTGGAGCTCTACACCCCCGAACAACGGGAGACTCTCAAAGTGAAACCTGGTATTACCGGTCCGGGGCAGTTGTATTACACGACGGACCAGGCGGACAGAATACCCGAGGGAGTGAAACCTGAAGAGTTTTATGCGGATCACTTGCTCGGTGAAAAACTGCGCATCGACCTAGAGTACTTGAAACGGCGCACCGCGTTAACCGATTGCCGCGTCGTTCTTCAGACGGTCAGTGTAATCGCGAGAGGTCTGACTAACATTGTACGCAATGGCGAGCGTGAAATAGTCATCTGAGGCCACAGGGCCCAGCAAATCCCTCCTCTGTTTCTGGTTCGATCCGCAGGAATTCTCTGCATTGCCAGATTTCGTCAAATGCACTCTGCAATGAACACACCAGGCCAGCGTCTTTGGGATACCACTTCGACGAGGTTCTTTCGGCGTGGCCACTATTTGCTTAAGCTGACGGGCGATATTCAGCACCAAACACCAGGCGTGGTGCAAGAGGCATGTAAGGCGCTGATCATGGCAGCATCAGATTTCGCGGGCAGGGGGCTGTAGGCTTTGATGTCCGCGGCAATGCGACACTTTTGTCTTACTGCCTCTAGGATTGCTGGCGTACAGAGGATATTCCGGATGCGCAGCAGGGGACCGGTGGTTCTCTTCTACCATGGGGTAGAAAAAGATATCGCGGACCCGGAAATTCAGAGAGTACACCTGCCACTCCGGACCTTTGAAAAACAAATCAATTTTCTGCGGCGTCACCGTGAAGTGATTTCCATCGACGATTTGCATGAAAGCATTATGAGTGGATATCGTCTAGAACCCAGGCACGTTGTTTTAACTTTTGATGACGGATACAGAAATAATTTGCACATCGTGGCTCCGTTTTTACAAACATCGAATCTGCCATTCACAATCTTCGTCAGCACCAGGCATGTCTCCGACCACCGTAGGTTCCCGTTGTATTACATTCGCGTGGCCATACTGTACACGGAGAAAAAACACATCCATCTTAGGAGCATTCAGAAAAGCTTTGATTTGACGACCCGGGAAACGCGCATGTCCGCAGCCACCACGGTTGTAGAAACCGCGAGGAGTGCGCCGCTGGACCTCGTGGAGGCTCTCACGGTAGATTGCATAGAAGAGCTTCCGCCCGAAAGATGGGAAGAATTGAATGCCCGGTTCATCTCCGAGGAACCAATGGACTGGAACGATGTCAGAGCCGTCAGCTCCATGGGAGGGACAATCGGCTCTCACTGTCATGATCACTGTATTCTGCATGTGAATCAAAACAAGAAAGAAGTATGTCGGCAACTGAAAGAGAGCAAGGCCGCGATTGAGAAGAATGTGGGGACATGCAGATATCTGGCCTATCCCAACGGGACGCCGAGCGACATCTCCAACGTAGCGTACCACGCAGCGAATTCGGCGCAATTCCGCATGGCCTTTACCACCATTCGCGGGGAAATCACTCCGAAAGTGGATTGCTTACTTGCGCCTCGGCTCTTTGCTCTCCCCGAGTATGAAGAGTTCTGCTATCTCTTGAACCGAAGCAGTAAACAAAACGAGGTTTATCGGACTGCTTGCCCGCAATACACAGATCTGGGGCAGCCGTCGAACTCTGAGAGCGAATCGTTGTGAGCGATCTACGAACTTTATATCGGGAGGCTTCTCATTACTTGAGCGGCCAGGTGGCCGGTTTGGCATTGGGATTCATCTCCTTCCCGATCTTCACGCGCGTTTTATCGGTGGCCGACTATGGAATGATGTCCCTCGTCTTCCAAATTTCGGCTATGGCTGCAGTCCTCTCCAAGATGGGCCTTCAGAACTCAATTCAGCGGTTCTATCAGGAGCAAGCCGCTTCATCGGAACCCGGTGCGCTACGAAGGTTTTGTTCGACGCTTCTCTTTGGAGCCGCGCTGTGTGGACTAGCGGTGGCCGTTCTGTTCCTCATCGGGCTGGAACTGGCCTCCGACTCCATGTTTTCGCCTACGTTAAAGAAAGTGCTGCTGATTGGATCTGGCCTCATCTTCGTGCGGGGCCTTCAGCCCATTGTGATGAATTTCCTCCGTGCTCAGAGGAGAACTAAAGCTTTCAATGGCTTCGACGCCTTGACGAAGGGCACGAGTATCGCGTTTGTCTGTTTGCTGTTGTTCACTTGGAGCCGCGGTGTGCGGACAGTGCTGATCGGCACAGTGGCCGTCGAGCTGGTGTCTGTTTTCGTGCTGATTCTCATGGTTCTGCCTAAGGGTACGATTTCGCTCAGCGCTTTCGATGGGAAGCTGTTTCGATCTGCCCTTGCGTTTGGCATGCCGCTAGCCGGTTGCGAATTGGCGGCGGTCATACTGGATTCCGGCGACCGGATCCTTGTGCAGCACTATCTGGGATCGGTGGCACTGGGGTACTACTCCTGTGCCTACAACATCACAAACTACATCGCGATGTTTTTGATGTATCCGGTGAATCTCGCCGTGGTTCCCATCTACATGAAGATGTGGGATACGCGCGGCCCTCAGGAGACGGGAGCTTTCTTAAGCAAGGCCCTTGACAATTTCATTATGGCGGTCATGTGCGTGCTGGCGGGTGTGGCAGTAACGGCGCACTCCGCGGTAATCGTCCTCGGGTCGCAAAAGCTGAAGGAAGCCGCTCCTTTGCTTCCTATATTGGTGCTGGGAGTAATGTTGTACACTCTGCACATTTTTTTCACCGCGGGTCTCATCATTCACAAGAAGACCGTTACCATGGTGAAGATCGTCGCGTCTGCGGCAGCTCTAAACATCGCCTTGAATATTTGGCTGATCCCCCGGATGGGATTGCAGGGCGCGGCCGTCTCCACACTCATTAGCTACGCCGTCTTTCTGGCTCTCATTGCTCGCGCGTCACTTTCGGTCCTGCCCTTGCGAGTGAATGCTCCGGCATGTTTGCGTTATCTGCTAGCGGGCGTGACTAGCGTCGCGCTGGTTTCCCGGGTGGAGTTTTCTTCCCACTTCTTCAACTTTCTCGTAAGGGGAAGCCTGTGCGTCTCAATCTATGGCGTCGTACTGTACGGGATTGATCGCCGGGTGCGAGCAACCGTCAATGAAGCCTTTCGTTCGGCGAGCAATCCTTTCAAAAAGCGGCCTCAAGAACCAGGGTTGACGACGCCAGAAACTGTCGGAGCTCGAGAATAGTTCTGAACACTCGAGCGGCCGCTCACATGTGGGCGGAAACGTTCAAACTACGATTCACCTTACCAATATGTCTCGTAACGCAGCAGTGGACCTAACAACCCTCGCGCATGAAGCCGGCGAGAGTGACTGTAACGCGGTGGCGGCTTCTCTAAACGTGCGCATCAAAGCCTTCGTCATGGACCTCTGGTGTTACGTTCCGTATTACGACCGTTACCTCTGCGAAGGGCTGAAGGTCAAGAACATTGAAGTAACACTCGGGTCCGTATCCCCTTATCAGGATCCTGAATACTTTGCCAGGATTGGCCTGTCCAACGATCCGGGCCTCGTTGACGTCGTCCCAAAACTGAGAATTCCCAACGACACAATCAGGCGAGTTTTGATGCTCGTTGAGTGTTGCATCAATATGTGCGCGCTCCTTGTCCGGTTTGCGTTCTCGAAACCTGACATTCTCCATATCCAGTGGATCCCGATGGTAAGAAAACTCCCCTTTGAAGTCTGGTTTCTGATTCTGGTAAAAAAGCTGGGAATTAAGCTGGTCTATACTGTGCATAACGTGCTGCCGCACGACACAGGAAAGAGGTTCGTGCTAGCCTTCAGACGCGTGTACAAAGAGATGGACGCACTCATTTGTCACACTGATGAAGCGAAGGGCCGGCTCATTCGCGAATTCTCCGTCGATCCGGAACGCATTTGGGTGATCCCGCATGGCCCCCTGCTTCATGATGCCAGGCGGGACTCCGTGAAAGCATCGAAGGCTGCTCTTTCCCTTCCAGAGAACGAGACGCTGGTTCTCTGGCAAGGCATCATCCGGCCGTACAAAGGCCTCGATTTTCTGTTGGAAGGCTGGCGCCGGATCGACGCCAGAAGGTTGAACGCGCGACTCCTCATAGCTGGTACCGGAGAGCCAAAACTATTGCAGGCAATCAAGGATCAAGTGGCCCAGCTGGGTTTGCAGGAATCCGTGCGCCTTGATTTCAGATTCATTCCAGACAAAGAGCTGCCCACGTATTACCAAGCGTCCGACATTTTGGTTTATCCCTACAGCACGATAACCACTAGCGGCGCACTCATGACGGCCCTGGCCTACCAGAAGGCAATTGTGGCTACAAACCTGCCAGCTTTTCAAGAAGTGCTGCGCGACGAGGAAACCGCGCTGCTTGTGGACTATTGTGACGTCGACGCCCTTGCGCGTTGTATCCGTCGGCTCATTAGGGACCCAAAGGAACGAGAGCGTCTCGCTCTTGGTGTGGCGACTTCTGGCGACTTCAATTCGTGGAGCCGCATCGCGGGAAGGACACGGCAATGCTACGCTTCAGTCCTGAACTCGGCGCGGACGGAGGCTTTCTATTGATGAAAGCATTGTCAATCGCCTACCACGACGTGACGGATGGGTCGAATGGCGAGCTACTGGGGTACAAGGCGCTTTACAAGCTCAGCCGCGATGACTTTCACAAGCACATCCTGTCGATCCGGCAACAAGGCGCGGAAGTCGCGGTCTCTTCGATTGACCGCTATCGGGAATGGGGCGGGCACGTTCCGGTATTCCTGACCTTTGACGACGGTGAACTCGGGGCATACACATGTGTGGCTGACGAGCTGGAACAATACGGTTGGCGGGGCCACTTCTTCATCACAACAAATTGGATCGGACAAGCGGGCTTCCTCGACCGCGCGCAAATCCGCGAGTTGAGAAGTCGCGGTCACGTTATTGGCAGCCATTCCTGCTCTCATCCCGCGCGCATGTCGCACCTCACGCGGGAGGAGCTTAAAAGGGAATGGTCGGAGAGTTGCGCCATTCTGAGCGACATTTTGGGAGAGCCAGTGAAAGTGGCCTCGGTCCCGGATGGGTTCTATTCGCGGAAGGTCGGGAAAGTCGCAGCCGCTGCCGGGATCCAGGTATTGTTTACGTCCGAGGCGACTGCTGCCACATCGATCCTGAATGGTTGCTTGATACTTGGGCGGTACTTCATTCAAATCCATACGCCATCCTCCACCTCTGGTGCGATTGCGGCGGGACAGATGTGGCCCCGATGGCGGCAGACCGCACTTTGGAAGGCGAAAAAGGCCTTCAAAGCACTCACAGGGGAGTCCTACTTGACCATAAGGCGTCACCTGATATCGAAAGTCCTGCCGCAGGGTGCAGCACCGAATCGCGCAAGAAACTTACCAGAAGGGGGGAGCGCCGAGATTGAACAGAGGAACGGATCTCCAACTCACAAGTGATTAAAGAAGGCTTCTCGCGGCCCAGGATTTCCCCAGATATCCAATTTCGCTGAGAAAAAATCAGAATGAAACTTGGGTATCTGAGATCAAGCAAAAGAGAACCGGCCGCGGCAGCGAAATCCATGAGCTTTGCCGAGATCGGAAAGCGGAGTTCTTTGCACAGAGTCTAAAAAGGAACGTAGTAATCGCGAGTTCTTGCTAACCGTAGCACCGCCCCAGCCCGATCGACCAACTCCGGGCCTATCATGCGACTGAAGCTACTTTTCTTAACGTGGCTGATCGGCGCCCCACTCGCTTCGGCGCAATCGGGCCCAGTGATCTTCTTCTCTGACCTGATCAGCGGCCCTAACAGCCACGGCGAGAGCGTTGGTGTCTTTTCCGGAGCCTACGTGACGCTCTATGGCAATTTCTTCGGTTCATCCCAGGGCTCCTCGACAGTGACCCTTAACGGAGCGCGCTGCCTACGTGTCGTGTCGTGGGGAACGGCGTGGCAGTGGTATCAGAAGATCGTCGTTCAGCTTGGCGCGAGTTGCTCTAGCGGCAATTTCGTGGTCACCGTCGATGGAATACCTTCCAATCCGATTCCCTTTGCAGTTCAGAAGGGTCGCATTTATTTCGTATCGACTGATGGAAAGGACAGCGGCAGCGGATCATACGCGAGTCCTTGGAAGACGATTCCTCATGCTGTACAGACTACTGGCAAGGGGGCGGGCAACGTGATTTACGTCAAGAATGGGGTTAGCCAAGCCGCTGACGATGGGCAAGGCTGGCACGCCGCACTATTGCTTCGGGCTGAGTGGTGCAAGGGCACGACATCCCAACCAAATGCTCTCGTCGCCTATCCCGGCGCCAGTGTTACCCTCGGCACCGCCACTGGTCCCGAAGTTGGGATTCGAGCCACTGACTCCAGTGCGGGAGGTGGTGCGTGTGAAGGAGGATGGACTTTTGCTGGATTTCAACTGCGCGGCACTGACATGGCAATTGGCCTAAACGGTCAATCCCGATCCTCTCCTTCCAGTAATTGGCGGATCATCGGCAACGACATAACGTGCCCCAATGGCAACGGTGCGACTGCCTGCTTTGAAGCTTCGTATAGCTCTAATTTGAGGGCGTACGGCAACAACGTTCATGACGTCGGAAGGGTCGGCCCACCCACTGCTTCGGCGCTCTATCACGGCGTCTACTTTTCAACCGATACAAATCATGTGGACTTTGGGTGGAACACGATTGCGCACATCCGCGGTTGTCGGGGGTTGCAATTGCATTCGACGGATGGTTATGATTTGTACGATTACTCTATCCACGACAACGTCATCCATGATACCCAGTGCGATGGCATCGTCTTGGCTACCACCAATCCCTCACAAGGTCAAATATCGATTTTCAATAATGTCATATACAATGCTGGCGAAGGGCCGAACAATCCTGAACATACTGGAGCCTGGAATTGTATTTACTTGGCCGCGTACACTAGGAGGGGACCAGTTGGCCACGGAACCGTAGAGGTCTATGGGAACACGATGTATAACTGCGGGAGTTTCGCATCACCCCCGTATCGAGGGTCCAATAATGCTGTGCAGAATGCGGGTGGCAGTGACCCCGTTAAGATGCATCTTCAGGACAATATCATCTTCCAACTCAGTTCTTCGGTGCCGTACTTCGACAACCAGAACCCCCTACCCGATGGAATCTATGGCGCAAACAATGTGATGTACGGGATCGGGAAACCACCTTCGAACAGTCATTTGACTGGAACAATTAACAGCGATCCGCGATTTGTCAATCCCGGCACCGACTTTCACCTGTTGTCAGCAAACAGTCCGGCCATCAGTGCCGGGACCAAAGCGGCTCCTGCTGCGACCAACGATCATGATGGCTTTCCGCGGGGATCTCCACCGACAGTTGGGGCTTACGAATACGCCCCTCCGGCAGAGGACAACAAGCCCAGAGCACACGCAAAACGATAGTCTTGTATCCAGCACGGGCCCGTAGGAACTGGCGATTCACTTCCTGGCAGGCGAAAAGCGAGCCAGAAGTAGAGGGCATGCAAACCACTCGCAGCGGATGGCCTGCCCGAATTTAAGTAGAACTCAAGGAGTATTTCGAATGATCCGTTTTCGTCGTTCACGTATCAAGTTGAAGATCCTTCTAGCCAGACTAACGGGTCAGCCCAGAGAAGTCGTACTACGTCACAGATTCAATCTCTGTGCCGAGGCTTGGGCAGAAAATCTCGAGCACGCACATAGAGTGATCGCCGACAAGGCTTTCCAAAAAATGGGGATATCAGCTACAGATCGAATTCTCGAACTTGGCTGCGGAGAAGGCTGGGCCTCTCGCATAATGGCCAGCCGCCTCGGTGAAGATGGGCAGGTTGTGGGGCTCGATATCTCCGACGAAATGGTTCGACATGCTCAGGCCAAGAGCAACCAGTCCAAGAATGTGAAGTTTATTTGCGCCGCCGCCGAGCGCGTTCCGTCTCAGGATAACTTTTTCACAAAGATTCTAAGCATCGAGGCCTTCTATTACTTCGAGGATCAGGAGCAGGTGCTGCGCGAACTGCTCCGTGTGACGGCCCCCCTGGGCCAGTTGTTCTTGGCCTTCTGTCTTTACAAGGATTATCCGGACGGACTCTCTGTTGCGGACGAGGTGAAAGTGCCGGTTCAGATCCGGAGTGGGTCTGAGTACAAAGAGATGTTGCAACGTTCGGGCTGGTCTGAGGTGCAGACCGAGGAGTTCGTCATAGACCAGGAACCTGGCGGCCGAAAACCCAAGGCGCACGCCCGTGCGCTATTCATCAGTGCACGGAAGCCCGGCGCCTGAGTGCACATCTTCACCATGTTGCAATCGGCTCCTTCTCGAATTCTTTCACTTCCAGCGCTGGTGCAATTCTTAATTTTTAATCCATCAGGTTCGCGCCCGCCTGGTGCCAGTGAGCACGACCGTGCTACCGAATAATCTGGCGGTTGTGCTGGGGATGTTCGAAACCGGGCTGGCCGTGGGGAGGAGTCTGGGAAGAGCGGGCGTACGCGTTTTGGGGCTCGATTCTGTCAAGAAAATTGGCTTTTATTCGAAATACATAGACTGCAGGATCTGCCCACATCCTGTCGAGCGCGAGGGTGAATTCATTGCTTTTCTTCTTGAACTAGCCAAGAACCAGGAACAAAAGCCGGTCCTTTTCATCACCTCCGATGAGTTCTTGATCGCTGTCTCCAGGAACCGTCGATCTATCGAGAGCCGATATCTACTGAGTATTCCAGAACCAAATATCATCGAATCCATTACGGACAAGCTGAAACAGTACGAACTATGTGGAAAAGCGGGCGTCGCTGCTCCCAAAACATTTGTTGCCCACAGCTTCGCCGATGTTCAGCAAATCAAGGATGAGCTGCCTTATCCAGTCTTTATTAAAGGACGCGAAGTCAACTGTTGGCGAAAGGTTATGGGGGTCGATCAAAAGGGATTTTTGGTGAACAACCCAGGAGAACTCCTGGCCACTTTTCGTCTGCTTTTCGAGCGCGGTGCGGTGGGATTGATTCAGGAAGTCATCCCGGGTCCAGATAGCAATCACTTCAAAGCATGTTGTTACGTTGGACGTGAAGGTGATGTGCTGTTAGCTTTTGCATTACAAAAGGTTCGCCAGCAGCCCATCCGCTTTGGTTTCGGTTGCGTGGTGGAGAGCATTTATTATCCTAAGCTCTTGGAACTGGGAAGAGAATTCCTGACCAGAATCGAATATCGCGGAGTAGGATCGGTGGAATTCAAGCTGGATGAAAGGACATCCGAGCTGAAGGTAATCGAGTTGAACCCGAGGTACTGGCAACAGAATGGACTAGCCGAAAAGTGCGGTATGAATTTCCCACTGATGAATTTCCTCGATGTGACGGGCTGCAAGCCGAAAGCGATCGTCACTTATCGTGACAAGATCAAATGGATCAATATCTATCACGACTTCGAATCTTTTCGGGACTACCGGAAACTGGGAAGACTGTCGATAAGACAATGGTTGCAAAGTCTGCGGGGAGCGAAGATCTATTCAGACTACGCGCCGGATGATATTTATCCCTGCTTCTATGAACTTACCTCGAGGAAAATCCTGTCCAGATCCCTGAAATTTGCCGCCAAAGCGGTAAGACGAGCGTTCGGTTGAGAAGGTTGTCGTCGATGAAGGCAGAAGAAAAAGTGCCTGTCCCGGTGCTGGTTCCTTTCCAAAGCAAACCGTTCTTTGAGCAATATGAGACTTTTGACATACGAGCCGTCTTTTATCGGTTGCGCCAGGAATCATTTCTTCAAAAGGGCTTGCGGAAACTAGGCTGGCGTGATGCTGCCCAGACGCTGGCCGCCAAATTTGAGATCGTTCAAGACGAAGAGTTGCTCGGTGAGGTTTTTGCTTTGTGGCTCTCCCCTGCAATTCGTTTATCTGCTTCCCAAATGGGATATCTGCTCGATCGCATGCCACGCCTGAAGTGGGTCTACTCCCAGATTACTGGGACGGATCACCTTGACCTTTCCGTGTTTGGGAAACGTGGCGTGGCAGTCAGCAACAGTGGGCGATTGAGTTCACGGCGAATAGCGGAAATGGCTTTGGCACTTATTCTGGCTCACGCCAAAAAGCTGCCCGACCATTTTGCCATGCAGCGGCTGCATCGATGGCAAGCTCTTGCTGGCGATGAACTCTATCGCCAGACAGTGGGAATCGTGGGAACTGGCAACATCGGGAACGAACTAGCCAAGCTCTGTAGAGGAATCGGCATGCGCGTCATTGGGGCCTCACGGGATCCCATGAAATTCGCGGCCGATCCGGCACCGTACGACGAAGTCGTCAAGCTCGACTCCGGGCTCAACAGCTTGCTCGATCAATCGGATCACGTGGTTCTCGCCCTACCCTTGAACGCGCAGACGCATGAATTGATTGACGCCGGGCGCTTGAGTCGCATGAAGCCGAGCAGTTCGCTCATTAATCTGGCTCGGGGCGCGCTGGTGAACGAGAACGCTTTGTGTGAAGCCTTGTCCAAAGGAGCCTTGGGAGCAGCATACATCGATCTACCGAGAAAATTCCCTCCACCGTTTTGGAGCCGGCTCTACCAGACACCGAATTTGATATTAACCCACAACTCAGCGGCCAAGAGCAGTCGGCTGGCGGAAGAGGCGTTTCATCAGTTTATGAGCGGCGTGAAAACAATGATTGAATCTGGAAATCCTCCTGACAGAGTCATATGAGCTTACTCTCGCGCATGAGCATTGATCGTGGTGTTTCGGGGCACATTCATGATTGATCTTAAGCTAGGTGGAAAACTGGGGTACTTGGTATTGAAAGCCATGTCCGTACCGCCTTCGCAGCAATTACCCGGCGGCCCGGCTGAGAGAGTCGGTGCGGCAAAACTAGAAGAGGATTTCGGTAAAGAAATATGGAGGTATGTTCAAGGGCGTGTTGTGGTGGATTTCGGCTGTGGGTTCGGACACGAGGCCGTAGCTGCGGCCCTTCACGGAGCAGCCAGGGTGTACGGCCTTGACATATCCGAAGACTTTATCCAGAGAGCTGGGAAGGAGGCGGAGACCGCCGGAGTTGCAGACAAGTGCGTTTTCTTGCATGGGCAGCGGCAGGTGGGGGATGTGGAAGCACTCTACGGAACCATTGACACTGTGTTTTCTTTGGATGCCTTCGAGCATTTTCTCGATCCCTCGCAGATTCTCGAGCAGATTAGCAGGCTGCTGAAACCAGGAGGGCGTTTGTTAGTCAATTTTGGCCCCCCTTGGAATCATCCGTACGGCGCGCACGCGCGTTACTTCACGCGAATTCCCTGGGTGCATCTGATTTTTACCGAGAAGACGATCCTGAAAGTTCGTGCCCTCTACCGGAATGACGGCGCGACCAGGTTGGAAGAAGTTCGCGGCGGCTTGAACCGCATGACCGTGGGGCGTTTCCGTTCGCTGATCCGTGCCCACAACTTCGAAACTGAGGTCTTTCGGCTGCAACCAGTCCGGGGGACAAGTCGGTTAGTCGCCCGCAACATTCTAACGGAGTATTTCACCAGCGCCGTGGCCTGCGTGTTAGTCAGGAAGGCCTGAGCGATCGCGACCTGCCGTGACTACCGTCGAGGAATTCTTGCAAGAAAACTCCCAATTTGCGCGGGACCTGGACGAGGAGAAACTCTGCCTTACCTTCAATCCGCGGGGCTATCTGAAAAAAGTGCGCAGGGCGGGCTCCCCTCGCGGATGGAGAAGGCAGTAGGAGCTTACCCTGGAACTGGGTGCGCTGCTTGAGTATGATTTCGACCCCGAACAAGGAGGTAAAGACGGACAGGATTAACTCCTGTCCTTCAAAGGTACCTTTGGCCAGTAGACCCTCTCCGCCATCCGGTGGCAATGTGAATCCTGGACGGATAGTGGTCTCCTGGGGGAGCATAGCACCGTACTTCGCCAACGTGGCACTGCCCTTCCGGGACCTGTCAAGTTGTTGGGCCTGTGTTCAATGTAGCTGTGCATTGCGCCCGGATAGAGGCGTGAAAAAGGAAGGTTTGAAACCCCCATGCGATTCAAGTGCCTATTTCTCACCTCGCTGCTCTGGGCCTCCGCCGCCCTGGCTCAGCAATCTCCGGCTCCAGTGCTATTCTTTTCCGATCTCACCAATGGTCCCGCAACGGGTAACTCCGACTCTACGCACGTCTCGAATGGTGGAGTGTACGTTACACTCTATGGAAATTTTCTTGGCGCGTCACCCGCGGTCACGCTGAACGGAGCGGCATGTCTCTCAATTGTTTCTCCGCCGGCAGCTTGGATGTGGTATCAGAAGATGACCGTCCAGTTGACAAGTACGTGCGCCAGCGGAAACTTCGCAGTTACAACCGCGTCTGGAACATCAAATGGCCTCCCGTTCACCGTGAATGCGAGCAAGATCTACTTTGTCTCCACGACGGGTTCGGATTCCAACAGTGGCAGCTTTGCCTCGCCTTGGGCCACCCTTCCCCACGCTGTTCAGACGGCAGGGACAACCGCCGGAAACATCATCTATGCGGAAAACGGGGTCAGCCAAACAGTCGACGACGG
>WNFJ01038519.1_pt1 | contig 37889 bp, 33 predicted proteins | sample 5400461 | NCBI WGS metagenome assembly WNFJ01 (sample SAMN13153349, study PRJNA577476) | soil metagenome | isolation source: 115 cm saprolite on Douglas fir-dominated hillslope | place: USA:California | collected 2013-09-17
TGAAATGCCGCACTCGCCGCAGAACTTCTGTCCAATCGGGCTCAGTCGTCCACAGCTCGAGCAGCGGATAGCCGTGATCGGCGACGAGTCGACGACCTGGCGACCGTCGCTTGCGAGAAGCGCATTTTCCAGGGCTTCGGCGAAGGCGCGAGCACTCGGCAAACGATCGTCGCGCGACTTCGCCAACGAGCGCAGCACGAGCTCGGCAAACGGCGCCGGAATGGCGCGGTCGGGCGCCACCTCGCGCGGGTCCGGAGGGGGCTGCGAGAGGTGCAACAGGAGAGTGCCGCTCTGGGTCTGCGCCACGAACGGCAGAACACCGGCAAGAAGCTCAAAAAGGATGATGCCCATGGAGTACAGGTCGCTGCGCCCATCGAGATCATCGCCGCGTGCCTGCTCCGGGCTCATGTATTCCGGTGTTCCGCAAACGAGCCCTGGTCGGCTGACGCTGGCTCCCGCAGCCGTGGCCGTGTCTTCGGCGAGTAACTTCGCAAGCCCAAAATCGACGACCTTCACGAAATCCATGCCCGATCGCAGCGGCTCGAGGACGATGTTGTCGGGCTTTAGGTCGCGGTGCACGATTCCCAACGCGTGCGCTTCGTCGAGAGCGGCAAGCGTCTGACGAAGCACATCGACCAGGCGTCGTAAAGGCAATGGCCCGTCGGTGTGCACGACGCGGCCGAGGTCGCGCCCGCGCAAATATTCCATGACGATGTACGGGTGCCCGTCGATGGTGCGGCCGAAGTCGAAGATGGCGACCGAGTTCGGATGGCTGAGGCGGCTTGCAGCGCGAGCCTCAGTCAGGAATCTCGCGACTGCGAGTTCATCATCGGCCAAGTGGGGGTGAACCGCTTTGACGGCCACCGTCCTGCCGAGCGCAACCTGCTCCGCGCAATAGACGCGCCCCATGCCGCCGACGCCAACAAGGTGCGTAACGCGGTATCCCCCCGGAAGAGTTACGCCAATGAGTGGGTCTTCGCGGCTGCGCGACACGGGCGCCAGCTCAGCCCCACATGCTACGCAATAGCTGTGCGTATCGGTGCACTCGCAGGCGCAGCTCGGGCAGCGAACCATCCTGCGTACATTAGGCTCCAAATGTGTGACGGCAAAGAGTCGCGGCTATTGTGTCTCGATTGAGACGTCTCTTTGTCGTTAGGTCCCTGCCAGGTCAGTTCGGAGACACGACCGGTTCGAGCTCCACGAAACCGCGCCCTATCTCGGCTCCGCGACCGTCTTTGACGACGACGCGCACGATTGACGGGTCCGAGATGTGGCGCGGCGCGATGCGCCCGGTCCAAATACTACCGCTTCGCTGCCAGGCCACTCCCAGGGGAGCAAGGTCCAATGTGGCCTCTACGAAGACCGGCTCTACGCCGAGGTCGAGGCGCCCGGAGGGATCGGTTACCGTGATGCGGGCGTCGATAGGGTCGAGAGGCCAGCGTGCATTGGACGGCGCGAGTTCGACTCGCGCACTTAACCGTCGGCGTGCCAAAACGACCCTGGTTTCTGCGCCGCTCGCGGGGTCGCGTAGGTGAACGACGCGAAGGGGCGCATCCTTCGACAGGCGCAAGCCGCCCGTCAGGATCGACCAGTACAGCGGTATCTTGACTTGGCGGCTCAACGCGCTTGTGGGCTCGTACGCCACCTGGAGCCCTTCGGAACCCGGCACGAAGACGATGCCGTCATCCGGCATCACGATGGCGCCGTCAGCAGCCACGAACGCACCCTCAGGCAGTTCGTAGCGAACGACTCTAACAAGGCGCGGGGCCGACCAGGCGCCGACGATGCCTTCCTTGCCAACCGCGCGCACATGCGCCCAATATCTGCCGGGCTCCAGAGGGTTCGTTGTCGTGCAGTTCGGATCGCTGGTTGTCATTCGGTCGATCACTCGGACCATCGTTTGATCCGTGGCGATCTCAACTCGGTAACTGGCGACGTTCGGAACCGTCTGCCACGAAAGGCGAACAGGACTGGCGGCCCCCCCCGGCTCCAGCGCGAAGCCCCCGCTGGTGTCGTCCCACTGAGGCGGTGCCGGAATGACGCGCGACTTGTCCGGATTGACGCCGCGGCGGATGAGGATGCCAGCACCGTCGTACACTGGAAAGCCTATGCCGTTCGAACCGACAACCAGGGCGCCCTCATAGATGGCGGCTGCGGTCGATTCGTCGTGAACCTTCACGTGCAACTGGCCGCGCCAGTCGGTGAGCGTGCCTGCTTTGGTCGACACCAGGAACGCATGTGCTCCCTTGGGCGCCAATGGCATGCGAACTTCGAGCTCACCCTCTTCGAGGACCAGGTGATAGCCGCGCGTCCATTTGTTGATTTCGCTGGGTAGCTTGGCCGGCGGCTGCCAATGGGCGAGCGCGCCTGGTTCAAGCGTCACGCTGACGCCATCGGGCAAGTTCATTTCGAGCGGCGCGTCCGTGGACGCTTGCACGGTAATGCCAGCGGTCAGAACGTCCGCCGTTGTGGTGTCCCGCCATTCGCGCACACCGTCGGGCCGGACGCGTCCGTTGCCGCGCACGATTGCGGCTCCTTCCATCCCGGCGGGTGCGCTCGGAGCAATCGCGGCCATTGCGGCCGCGCCAAGCAACCCGACAATGTTGGCTCGAAGATTCACTAACGGTTGCTACGGGCCACGCCGAGGCGACCCTTAAGGCCCTAGCCCCGGTCTCTCGGCGCTGCGCGGTCGAGCCAGCGCGGGCAGCAAGCTCTTGGCGGACGCAAGTTTCCTGCTCGAGCTGCGGTCGAAGTCGAGGCCGTGAACGGTCCGAAGGGCGGCCATCTGGCTTGAGATTCAATGCCGAGCTGATTGCTTGCTGCGTTGTCATTGGGTGTGAGCTGCAGTCGCGAAAACAGCGAGTCCTCGCGCGGCAGCACTTCCGCGACTTGCGGGCGCTGGTGTCATCGTTCGCGCACGGCTGCCCGGCTGCGCATGACCGCGGTCGATAGGGCGAAGAGGAGTGCGCCCAGCACGAGCACGGCAAACTGCAATCGGCGCGGCGTGTCTCCGCTTCCGGCGAAGGACGCGACCGTTACAAAGAGCGCATTATTGGTTGCATGGGCCACGATCGTGGGCCGCACCCCCGCACAGCGTTCTGCGGTCCAGCCCAGGAAGAGGCCGGAGACAAAGGCGGCCACGCCCTGCACCGGGTCGATATGAAAGAGGCCGAACGCGGCAGATGTCGCGACGATGGCGGGCCAACGACCCCAGCGAAAAAAGGTCTCCTCGGCGATGGCCGGTGCAACGGCGATGGCGACAATGCCGGCGATAAAAGCGGCCGGCGTAGGCAACAACAGCGCCTTCGCCAGGAGCTCCATGACGCCGTGGCCGCGCACCCGCAGAAGCTCGCTTGCCGCCCCGCACGACAACCCGATGCCCAGCATTCCAGTAGCGGCGGCACAGACTCCCACCGTGGTCGCGGCCGAGGGCCTCAGACGCAGTGATCCGAAGATGTCTTTGCCCAGGCACCGGGCCGTCGTGACTGCAACCGTCGCGAGGACGACCGCGTTGATAAGGCCCTGCACCATCACGCCATGGGACGAGAGGGCAAACCGCGTAAACTCGTCCACGATTTGCTCTCGGCGAGGCCCCGCGCGAATGACTGCCACCGCGAGCACGACGCCAACGCATGCGCCCTGGGCGAGAAAGAACCCCACCGGGTAGGCAAGGACAATCGGCCATATTGCCGGTCGTCCAAGTTTGTCGGCCGGTTCCGGAGCGCGGCGCACTAGACCGGTACGTTCTTGCGGACGAGCTGTTGGCGCGCAGCTTGAGCCACGGCGCCTGTCACGTTCTTGCTACGCGCCAGGCCTTTGAGCTCGTGATCTCTTAGGTGCATGACGAGCTTGGCGGCGAACGCGAATGGTGTTCGCGGGTTCTGTACGAGGTTCAGCTTGATTTGGTGCGACCGCGTCCATTCGCGGTTAGTTGCGATGAGGCGAAGCACGTCCTCCGAAACAGCCCGACTCGAGCTTATCCGAACCACTTCGTTTTCCTGAATGCTCGGGCTCTTGATGGCCGCTTGCGCGACAAGGCGGTTCGAGTCGCGCACCAGAAGCAATCGCTCGCTTGCCGTCCCGATCATCGCGCGCCGAATCTTCTGCGAATTGGTCATCATGCCGAGGCGCGCGTGAAGCGGAAGAAACTTATCTTCGACCACTTCGTCTCCAGTTTCCTCGTCGAGCCGATGTGTGTCTTCCGTAGCGGCATCAACGGGCGCCCGGCGTGCTGCCGCTTCGGTTTCGCGAAATAGAACGTCGTCGGGCGTAGGCTCTGGACTGGGCTCCGCGATGAGCTCTTGGCCGATGGCCGCGGCCGCCTCCCTATAAGCCGGAATTCCCTTGAGCTCGATCTTGTTGCGCACGGCGAGCTCCAGGATGCGATCGGCCGTAGACATCCGGGTGGCTTTGTTCATGTACAGTTTTTCGATGATCTCGGGATGGGCGAGAAGCCGTTGCTCGTTGGTGGCCACGAGCTCTGCTACCGCTTCGTTGGCGGTCGCGGCCACGGCTGCAACCGTTTGGGGCGCAATGGCGGCATGCGCCAGAATTTTCTCCAGGACGGCAGTGTTGTGCGCATAGAAGGGGGCCACGAGCCCAAGAACGCCCGCGGGAAGATCTCCTCCAAGCGCACCGGCGAGCAGCGGAGGCGGCAGCTTGCCGAGTGTGGCCTTTGCGGCCGAGGCAACGGCTTCGTCCCCGGACTCCGACAGCACAGCGATGACTGTGAGCGCTTCGTGCGGCTTGAGCCCAGGGGCGACTCCCTTGGCTGACATGAGTCGCAGCGGGGCTGGTGCGGTCGCTGCCAAGATGCGCTGGACGCCGGCGGAGAGCTTATCGATGTCGACGGGGGGATCCATCGATCCATAAGCATACCGATCGCAGGAGCTTTCGGTGAAGCGCGACGTCGGGCGCCCCAGGTTTGTCGCGTAGGTCCCGAACCCACGTGAATCGGGCCCGCCCCAACCGAACGTGGTCCACGCATTGAAAAACGCTCTAAGCTTTCCTTGGTGTCCGAGACGGTCGACATTCGCCGCGAGATGAAACAATGCCCGAGCTGCGGGCAGCGTTTTTCCGCGGACGCGGCGTTCTGCCCGTTCGATGGCGTGAATTTGAACATCGCAGTCCTCGAGCCGCTGCGCGATCCGCTCCTGGGCTCTATTGTCGACGGGCGCTATCAAGTGCTCGACGTGCTGGGGGAGGGGGGCATGGGGCGCGTGTTCAAGGTGCGCCATTCGTCCCTGGAGCGGACCTTTGCGATGAAGGTTCTGCGGCGGGACCTGGCGCGCGACGAACAGCTCGCTGACCGCTTCATCCATGAGGCGAAAGCGACGGCCAGCGTGAGGCACCAGAACGTAGTTCAGATTACCGATTTTGGAATGCTGCCAGAAAGAATCCCGTATTTCGTGATGGAGCTCCTCGTCGGGCAGACTCTCCGGCAACTACTTAAGGCCGGGCCGATCCCGGTCGATTACGGCTCGCGCATCGTCAACCGCGTCGCGAGCGGGTTGGAAGCGGCGCATACGGCCGGAGTCATCCATCGCGTCTTGACACCGGACAATGTGTTTCTCATCGCGAACCCTCATGCCGACGGGTCCGGAGCTCCGTGGGAAGAGCGGAGGAGTTCAACGTCGTCCCCTGACCTCGAGATTCGAATCGTAGACTGCGGCGCCGCGAAAATAATTGGGGCAAGCCGGATCACGCGCACTGGGATTGTTTTCGGAACACCGCACTACATGTCCCCCGAGCAAGCGAGCGGTCAACCAGTCGATCACCGAGCCGATGTGTATGCGCTCGGTGTGATCATGTACGAGATGTTCACAGGCGGTCTGCCGTTCCAGGCGGACACGTATATGGGAGTGCTTACGCAGCACATGTTCGCACAACCGACACCCCCTAGTCGCGTGGGTGTCGCCTGTCCGGGACTCGGTGCTGTGGAGGAGGTGATTCTCAGGTGTCTCGAGAAGAGACCTGAGCAACGTTTTGCATCGATGAGCGAGCTCGCGGACGCTCTGGAACGGGCGGTACGGCCGACCGAACATCGCCTGCCCAGAGCTCTTGCGGCTCCCCACGGCGGGGGCGATGGGCTCTACGAGTCACTAACCGTCCATGAAACCGAAAGCGATGCCCCAGACCCCCCCAAACAGGGGCGCAAGTGGGTATGGATGGCCGCCGCCATCGCCTCTTTGGGAATGGCGGCCGCCGTTTGGTCCATTGCGCGCGCGATCGACGTAGCCCCCGTGGCCTCGTCCGCATCCGCTGTGGACGCTGCGATTGGGGTACAGCGATCCCTGGAGCCTTCCGCAGCGCCTTCAGCGGCGGCGCCGGCGTCCATGGCGTCGACCGCTGCGACACCCCCCGCTCCCCCGTCGGGCCGCCCCATACGTCGTGCGGTTCCGCGGCGTGCCTTGCCGGCGCACGGTGCCGGCAGCATGGATGACGTCGGGGACCCATTTTCCGTGCACCGGTAGGTTTCGACCACGCCCCACCCAGGTTCGTGTTGTTGGGCCCCGCCCGCCGCAGGTTTGTGGTTTTGGCCCCGCCCCAGGTTTGTGGTTTGGGGCCCCTCCCCCAAACCAGAGCCGGGGGACGTGCCGTCTGACATCCAGGCGGCTTGACACTTCCACGCGCAGCCTTCCATGCTGACGCTGAGCCGTGGCAAAGCAGAAATTGCTCCTCGTCGACGCGGATCCGCGCAGCGTTCGCGTGCTCGAGGTCAGCCTCAAAAAGGCTGGCTACAGCGTCACAACCGCTACCGACGGCCTAGATGCGCTCGCGAAAATCGAATCGCTGACGCCGGACCTCGTTCTAACCGATACGCGGCTGCCCAAACTCGACGGGTACACGCTCGTTCGAACGCTAAAGGAGCGCACTGAGTGGTCCGCGATCCCTGTCGTCTTTCTCACGAGCCAGAAGTCGATTGAAGACAAGATTCGCGGACTCGAGCTCGGTGTCGAGGACTATCTCACCAAGCCAATCTTCGTCCGCGAGCTCATTGCGCGCGTGAATCTGCTGTTGGCAAAGCGCACGCAGGAGAACATCGCAGCCACCAAGCCCACCACGTCGGGCCGGACGCGATTCAGCGGGTCGACGCAAGACATGGCCATCGTGGATCTCTTGCAGACCTTTGAGGTATCGAGGAAAAGTGGCGTGGTGCACCTTCGTGGTGCAGCGCAGGACGCCCGCATCTACTTCCGAGACGGTAAGGTCGTCGACGCAGAGCTCGGGCGCCTTCGTGGGGAAGAGGCCATTTACCGGGCGCTCATTTGGAACGACGCGCTTTTCGAGGTCGAGTTCAAGCCGATCCAAAGTGAGGACGTTATCGGCGGGTCGACGCAGGCCATTCTGATGGAGGGCATGCGCAGGGTCGACGAGTGGGGGCGTCTTTGCGAGCAGCTGCCACCCCTTTCGACCGTGTTCGAGATTGACCACGAGCAGCTGCTGGAGCGGCTCAACGAGATTCCGGACGAACTCAACGGGATTTTGCGTCTGTTCGATTCCGCGCGGGCGCTTTCGGACGTCGTGGATGATTCGCCTTTCGAGGATCTGTCGACGCTTTCCACAATTACCAAGCTCTATTTCGAGGGTCTTCTCGTTCCCCGACTGGCCGCAGTCCCCGCCGACGAAGCTCCCGCGCCGCGAGTGGAGCCCCCGGCGATAGTGACGCACGACGACAGCCCGAGGCCAAACCTACCCTCCAGTGGAGAGATGGCCATTGTCCCCGCGTCCGACTCTTCGACCGTGCGACCGCCTGCGCCAACGCCGTCGATTCCAAAAGCGCCCGTCGCGGCCATGGCCCTGGCGCCTTCGGCGGGTCGCATCCAGGCCGCCCAGCAAGTGGCTTCGGCGCCGCCGCTGACCAACGGCACATCGGCTTCCACATTGGCAGAAGAGGGGGCACCGCCAGAACTCGTTCAAAAGAGACCCGAATCGTCCGTTGTGACGACCGCGCGATGGGACCCACGCACCGCAGAGTTGCCCGCCGCCGGACCGAGCCCGGTGGTGGCGGCGCCCGAGCCCTTGGACGAGGAGTCGACTTTGGACCGCGACGAATACGACCCTCCGGGGAGGCAGGCAATGACGGCGCCCCTCGAGGCGGCCGACGATATCCCTGGCGTGCTTCGGATGAGCGCCAGCACGCGAGCGCTGGTTGTCGGCGCTGTAGCACTGGCCGTCGGCATTGGGATCTTCGGGGGTCTGTTCGCGATGCGCAGCCGTCAGCAGCGACTGGCGGATGCGGCACGCGCGCGGACGCAGACGATCTCGCAGAGAGACACGCCCGAGGCCGCCCCCGAGCCAGCCAGTTGCCCCCGCCGCAGAGAGCATCGTGGTGCCTGCTCCGGTTGCGAATACGGCACCAACCCCACGGCCTACCTTTGACGGCACGCCCCACGCAGCAGGTCTGCCTCCGCCCGCTGCCCCGGCTCGGGCTGCGACCGGCGAAGAGAAGCCAATCGACGCGCGCCGGCCGACGGCGGGTGCCTCTTTGGTGATACAAGCCAGTCAAGCGTTGGCGGTTGGGGCCGTCGGGCACGCGCTACAGCTTGCTCGTCAGGCCGTAGCCACGAATCCTCGGGACGCGAATGCCTGGCTCACACTGGGCGCGGCCTGTCAGGCCTCAGGAAACGGTGCCGGAGCACGTGAAGCCTACCGAAGTTGCATCGCCCAAGCCCACGGACCCAATGTCAGCGATTGTCGGGCTCTGGCTGGAAGGTGATGCGCGGGTCGAGCCGCGGATACAAGAGATCAACCAGGAGATTCGCAGCGACGACGGCGATGGATGTGACGATCAGGCACCCGCACACGACGGGTCCGTCTCGGTCGAGCGTCGCGCGTAGACTCAGCTCGCCCAGGCCGGGCCAGCGAAAGATCGTTTCGGTCACGATGGCTCCGCCCATCAATGCGCCCACATCGAGGCCAACAGCCGTAACGATGGGCAAGAGGGCACTTCGCAGGGCATGAAAGGCCACCACCGCCCAGGGGCGCACGCCTTTGGCCTTCGCCGTTCGAACCCAGTCGCTGCGAAGGAGCACCTTCATTTCGTCGCGCACCAAGCGCGTGTAATAGGCTGCGCCGTAGATGCCCAGGGTGAGCGCAGGCAGAACGAGGCAACGGGCGTGCTCGGTGAGTGTCGTCCCGTAATCGTCTAGCGGTAACCACCGAAGCTCCCTGGCCAAGACCAACTGGAGCAGTAGCGCAATGAGGAACGTTGGAGCGCTGATGCCGAGCAGGCTCGTAGTCACGAGAACCCGGTCGAGCCATGATCCGCGACGGATTGCGGCCAATGTGCCTGTCGTGATCCCGAACAAGAGTTGCGCGAAGACGCCGGCCAGGGCCAGCACGAGCGTGCGGGGTAGACGCGCCGCGAGCAAGTCGACCACCGGCGTGCGCCGCTGGAAGCTCATCCCGAAGTCGATGTGCAGCGCTTTGGGTCCGAGCGGCAGCACCACGGCACAGCTTGCGTGCGACGGCTCGGCAAGCGATTCGGATAGGCGCGGCCCCACATGGACGAGCCGCCGCCAAAAGAGTACGTAGCGAACCGCCGGAGGCCGATCGAGACCGAGCTGTTGGCGGATTCGCGCGACATCGGCGGGACGGGCCTGGACGCCGGCTACGGCGCGCGCCGGATCGCCGGGGAGAAGTTCGTTGACCGCAAACGCGATCGACACGACCGCCCATACGACCGCCAAACGCGCTCCGAGCCGCCGCACTACAGCGCTCCTCGTCCCAATGCGCGCTCGAGCGCGCTTGCGGCGCGATCGATCCAGGTCGCGCTTACTTCGAGCGGCCACACAGGGTGCGGCTGATAGGAATGCACGTAGCTCTGATGAACGTGAAAGAAATGATACGCGTAGGCAAACGCCCACGGCGCCTCGTCGCAGAGGATGGCACTCGCGTCGTGATAGAGCTGCCGACGTCGATCGCGAACAATCTCCCGGCGGGCCTGCGCGACGAGTCCGTCCAACTTAGCATTCGAATAAAAGGCCGTATTGTGGCCTGACTCGGGGCCAATCGCCCTGGTCGTGAAGAGAGGATCGAAGAAAGAGCTCGGATCGGGGTAATCCATTTCCCAATTGGCTTGCGACAGCGCAGCAGCCAACGGCCTGGCCTGAAGGGCAAGGAAGGCCTGCCAGCTCATTAACTTGAGCTCGATGCGAAGACCAATGCGTGCCAAGTCCTGTTGCAAAAGCTGGGCTGTAAAGACCAGCAGGCCACCGTCGTAGAGGGGATAGTCAATCGACTGAGGCCACCCGCCCTTGCCGGTTTCGGGGTCGAACGGATATCCCGCCTTGCGCATGTGCTCCAGCGCGGCCGGGTAATCGTAGCGCTGGCCTTCCACCGTGGGGTCGTAGCCCGGCACATTCGGTGGAATGAGTTGCGTCAGGCCCGTCATGGACTCAGGCTTCAGAAGCCGGTAATGATCGCGATCTATCGCCGCCGCGACGGCGCGCCGGACTTCGAGGTTGTTGAACGGCGGCATACGCGTGTTCATGGATTCCCCGTAGACCCTCGTATCCGCGTCTGCTGCGCCCAGCGGCCGCCAGCGCGGGTCCGCCGCAAATCGTCGCTGGTCTGCTTGCGTTAGGTCGCGAATGGCATCGAGCTCACCCGCCTCGAAGCGGAAGCGCTGCGCGAGAAGGGGCATATTGAAAGTCCATTCGACTGCGTCGAGGTAGGGAACGCCGGGGCGGAAATAGGCCTCGTGGCGGACAACCCGTAGGCTTGTCCCGCGCTTCCAGTCGCCCGCGAGCAGTTTGAAGGGGCCGGCACCGCAGGGGAGCCAGGTGTCCGAGTATCGGGCGCCGGCTGTCCGGCACACTGGCCGCAACGTATGGACTGACAGAATGGGCAGGAACGTCGCATCAGGTTCCTTGAGGTGAAACGAAACGACGTAGCGACCGTCGACGACCACGCCGTCAAGGTGCTCGGCGCGCCCTTCGGCGAAAGCTTCGTAGCCGACGAGGCTGTCGAAGTAGCTGGCGTTGGGATCGGGCGTCGCCGGATGCAGCGCCCGCTCCGCGGAGCGCTTCACGTCCTCCGCGGTGAGTTCCTCGCCGTCGTGCATCAGGACGCCTTGTCGTAAGATAAAGCGATACACTCGGCCGCCGTCATCTGTGTCCCAGTGGTCTGCGAGATCCGGAACGATCTCCGAGCGACGGTCGAAGTCGACTAGGCCTGCGAAGATGAGATGCTCTGCCTGCAAAGCGAGCCCGTCGCTTGGACCTGCCGGATCGAGGTTGCGGATGTCCTGAAAGGAGGCGAGACGCAGCGCGCCCCCCCGCCGCGGGAGCGCCTCCTCGTAATGCTCGGAGGGAATCGGCGCCGGCAACGATCGTCGGCAACCGACGATGAAGGTCGCGATCGCGAGAAGCGAGGCAATCGCCCACGTGGGGCCCCGCCCGCCCCAGGTTTGTGGTTTGGGGCCCCGCCCCCAAACCAGAGCCGGAGAGGCGCCGTGGTTAGGCGCGGGGATCGAGGGCATCGCGAAGACCTTCTCCAAGCATGTTAAATCCCCAAACAGCGAGGACAATGGCGGTGGCCGGGGCCATTACGAGCCATGGGGCGGTGAGGTACTCGTCTTGTCCTTCTGAAAGCATTCTTCCCCAGGTCGGAGTCGGCGGCGAGATCCCGACTCCCAGATAGCTAAGGACGCTGTCGGCGATAATCATTTGTGCGACTTGTACCGTTGCAGCAACGACCAGCGTACCGGCGACGTTTGGGAGCACGTGCCTTAGGAGTAGTTTCCAAGTCGACTGTCCGAGCGCCCGCGAGGCCTCAATGTATTGGAGCGAGCGGACCTGCATGGTCTTGGCGCGAAGCACGCGCGCGATGCCCATCCACCCGGTCACGCCCAATGTTACAAAAATCGTCGGCGCAGTGGTGCGATCGAGCGCTGCGCCGACGGCCATCACAAGAAGCAAGAACGGAAAAGCGAGCATTACGTCAACCATCCGCATGAGCCATCCGTCAACGTTCGTGCGCGGACCGCGAAACGACGTCACCGCAGCGGCCGCAGCCCCGCCCATCGCGGCGATCGCAGCGAGTCCGGGCCGACCGAGACCCAGTGCGGCGATGGCGCCACCCCCACCCACAAGGGCAGGCCACGGGACGCGAATGCGGGTCCCTTCGTACCAGCCCGAAACGATTCCCACCGCCGCGCCGACCGTGCTCGCGATGAGCGTCGCCGAGCAAGCAATGAGAAGCGACATCCGACCCGCGGCGGCGAGTCGGGAGAGCACGTCGCGGCACAAGCGGTCGGCACCGAGAGGAAATTCAAGGCTGGGTCCCACCGGGGTCTTATCTGCCGACAAGCCGTGCACAAAGTCGCTCTCCAAAGGACCGTGATGCACTAGCAGAGGTCCGAAGAGAACGAATGCGACGAGCAGGCCTATGACTGCTGCGCCCGCTCTGGAAAGGCGATTCCCGGCGAGGCTTGCCCGCGCCCGCGTGTCGAGCACGCCTAGCTCCGGTCGTCAGCGGCTAGGAACGAGGTGACGGCGCTTGTGAAGGCGCCGGGGCACTCTTCGGCCGGCGACGCGCCGCAGTCGAGCACCTCGAAGCGTGATCCACCGAGCTCGCGTGCGAGCCGGCGCCCTTGCTCCACCGGGGATGAGCGGTTTGCCCGGCCCCAGATGACGAGCGTTGGCGTGGTAACGCGGGGCACGCTTGCCATGAGGGGTCGGGTGTCGAGCATCGCGCGCATCGTGGCGTAAGCGGCCTCCCGAGCCGCGGGAGCGTCGAAAAGCTCGAAAAGGTGATCGATTCGACGCGCCGAGGCGCCATTCGCAGCGGCGCGCCCCGGTGAGGAAAAGCGGCTGCGAAATAGAGCGCGCCCGAAAAGCTGTTTGAAGACAAGCGGGCCGAGGACGGGGACGCTGGCGATTCGTGCGACGGTGTCGAGCCGGGGCGGGTAAACGAGGGGGTTGACTAGCACCAATTTGTCGACGAAGTGCGCGTAGGTAGCCGCGAGCGTCAGCGCGACGGCCCCCCCCATGGCGTGCCCGCAGAGGGAGAGGCGCACCAGGCCCATTGCGGATGCCAGATCGACGAGTGACTCTGAGAAGGCATCGAAGTCGTATCGATAGCGGCTTGGCGGCGGCTTTTCGCTTTCGCCGAATCCAGGCAGGTCGGGTGCGATTACATGGAAGCGCTCGGCCAATCGCCCAAGTACGTCGTCCCAAGCGACGCGGCTCGCCAGGTAGTCGTGGACGAGGACGGCTTCGACGAAGCGAATGCGTGCGCCCCGTGCGGCGACGTCGCGCGTGATCGGTTGGCGAGGGTCACGACGCTCCGGCATGGTCGCCACGGCGGCAGAAACATAGGCCCCAGTCGACTTGCCCCGCAAGCGCGCCCGCAATGTCGACTCGCGGTGAGACATTTCTTGTCACACCATCGATCTAACCACGCGAAACGAGTTCCATAATGGAAAAGCGCAAAAAAAAGCAGATCAATGGATTGACCGCGATCTTTGCAGTGGTTTAAGGTGCAAATGATTCGGGCGATTGTGGCGGTTGTCGTCACGACGGCTCGATGCGGAAGTGGCGCCCCTTCGCGAGATGTTCCGTTCGTAGCTTGAGCACGACGAAGTCGCGTAGAGGGTGAGGGAGCAGTTGTGCGGGCCGGTGTGCATCCGGCTTTCGCGGCTGCACGAACGATTTGTCGGCGGACCGGGAGGATAGAGCGCATGGACGCGAAGCACGATCCGAAGGACGCTCCGAGTGAGGCGGAACTCGCGACTGAGGGGTCGCTCGCGCTGCAACCAATGGAGGCCGCCCCGGCGGTCACGCGCGAGCAACGCCGCTCGCGCCGAAAGCGTGCGATTCGAGCCCGTACCATAAGTGTCAAGCGGATGACGAAGCGGGAACTTGAGCTCGGTCGGTTGCTCTACCCGGAGGCCGAGGAGGCCGAGCGCCCGGGGACACGCTCGGACTGCCTCGAGGGGGCGCGCCCGTGTCCATTCGTCTCGTGCAAGCATCACCTGTACCTCGACATCTCGGCTCGCACGGGGGCAATCAAGCTCAACTTTCCCGATCTCGAGGTCTGGGACATGTCCGAGACTTGCGCTCTCGATGTCGCCGATCGCGGGGGTACGACGCTCGAGGAAGTAGGCGCGATCATGAACTTGACGAGGGAGCGCATTCGTCAGGGGGAGGTCAAAGGGCTCGCGAAGCTTGCCGCCTTGCGCGACATGATGGCGTTGCGCGACTACGTCGACGAAGGCCCGATGGGCAAGCGACGGCTGCCCGTGCTCGCGGAAGAGGTCGAGGACGAGGAGGAGGGCGATGGCGCCGAAGACGCCGACGAAGACACGGCGACCGCCGACACTTCGACCGATACGCCTGGCGACGCCTTCGACGTCGTCGATGTCGACTGAGCATCCCGCAGCACTTGAGGAGCGTGCCCGCTCCTAGTCATTGACCGCAAGGTGCGGTCACGGTACCGCGCAAGCATGGCGATTCGTACCGCCCTGATCTCCGTTTCAGATAAGGCCGGCCTTGCCGCATTTGCACACGCTCTCGTTGACCACGGCGTTCGCGTCTTGTCTTCGGGTGGCACCGCGAAAACCCTTGGGAGTGAGGGAATAAGGGTCGAGACGGTGGAAAGCTATACGGAGTCGCCCGAAGTGATGGGCGGCCGCGTGAAGACGTTGCACCCGCGCGTGCACGCGGGAATCTTGTCGCGAGGCGAACGAGACAGAGCGGATCTCGATCGGCTGGGGGCGCGCGAGATCGACCTGGTGGTGGTCAATCTCTATCCCTTCGAGCGCGTCGCCGGAGATGCAACATCCACACACGAGCACATCATCGAGAACATCGACATTGGCGGACCTTCTATGCTGCGCTCGGCGGCGAAGAACTACTCACGCGTGACCGTCGTGTGCGATCCCAAGGACTACCCCCGCGTGCTCCAGGAGTTGCAGGAGCACGGGGACACGACGATGCGCACACGCGCCGAGTTTGCGGCAAAAGCCTTTGCGCATACCGCCGCGTACGACGGCGCCATCAGCGGCTACCTGTCGTCCCGCGAACCGGACGGAAGCCGGAGCCAGTTTCCAAGGTATCTGACCCTGACCTTCGAGCGTGCCTATGGCTTGAGGTACGGCGAGAACCCGCACCAGCTCGGCGCGTTCTACGTCGATCGGGAGCCTCCGGAAGGGTCGCTTGCGGGCTCTCTGAGCGTTGGCGCAGGAGGCAAGGAGCTAAGCTTCAACAACTTGGTCGATGCGGACGCTGCGCTCGAAGCCGTGCAAGAGTTTGATCAGCCCGCCGCCGTCGTCGTCAAGCACACGAATCCGTGCGGAGTAGCGGTGGCCGCTTCCCTCGCGAGTGCGTATGCCACGGCGCGTGACGCGGACGCGCTCAGCGCGTTTGGCGGAATCGTCGCGCTCAACCGCGAAGTCGACGAGGCCACCGCGAAGATGTTGGCCGAGACGTTTTTGGAGTGCGTCGTCGCTCCCTCCTTTGCCGCGCCCGCTCTCGACGTACTCCGGGCAAAGAAAAACCTGAGGCTATTGTCGACGGCGGGTTGGCTTGGACCCGACCATGTCGCGCTCACGTACAAGCGCGTGGGCGGGGGGCTGGCGGTTCAATACAGAGACGCCACCGCGGCGGGCGAGGTGACCCGCGGCAAGGTGGTCACTCGACGGACACCTTCGCCCGACGAGTTCGAAGACTTGGAGTTTGCATGGCGCGTGTGCAAGCACGTAAAGTCGAACGCGATCGTTTTGGCCCGCGCGCAGACGACCGTCGGCATCGGGGCGGGGCAGATGTCGCGCGTGGTCTCGGTCCAGATCGCCTGCGAAAAGGCGGGTACCAAGGCGCGCGGGAGCGCGCTTGCGTCCGATGCGTTTTTTCCCTTCCCGGACGGCGTGGAGGCAGCCGCACGTGCAGGGGTGACCGCTATCGCGCAGCCCGGCGGGAGCGTGAAAGATGGTGAAGTCATTGCCGCCGCTGATGCTCTGGGTCTAGCGATGGTCCTGACCGGCGTGCGCCACTTCCGCCATTAGCCGCCAATGTAGGCCTGCGTGTGCGAGCTCGCGCGGGGGCTCGTGCGCGAGTGTGGCGCCGCGCGCTGCTCCGGTTAAAGTTATGATGTCATCGCCGTGCCGGATATTGCCGCCGCTTCGAGTGCTCGCTCCATTGGGCGGTACTTGCTTTTTGGGGAGATCTCCGCCGGAGGTATGGCCACGGTGCACTTTGGCCGCTTGAGTGGCCCTGCCGGATTTTCCCGTACAGTCGCCATCAAACGCCTGCACCCGAATCTGGCCAAGGACCCCGAGTTCGTTGCGATGTTTCTCGACGAGGCACGGCTTGCGGCGCGAATCCGCCATCCCAACGTAGTTCCCACGCTCGATGTGGTCGCCACCGAGGGCGAGATCTTTCTTGTCATGGATTACGTGCAAGGTGAATCGCTCGGCAAGCTTCGACTTGCCATGCATGCGACGGGCAAATCGACCGATCCGCGCATTGTGGCGGCTGCGATGAGCGGGGTTCTCCATGGCTTGCACGCGGCGCACGAAGCCAAAAGCGAGCAGGGCCAGTCGCTCAATATCGTGCACCGCGATGTGTCGCCGCAGAACGTCCTTGTCGGAGTCGACGGAGTGGCGCGGGTCTTCGACTTTGGCGTAGCCAAGGCGATTGGCCGAGTGCAGACGACACGCGAGGGACAAATCAAGGGCAAGATTGCGTATATGCCACCCGAGCAACTTGAGGGTGCTGGGGTGACGCGACAAGTGGATGTGTACGCTGCGGCGGTCGTCACGTGGGAGACGCTGACGGGGCAGCGCCTCTTCTCCGGCGATCACGAGGGTGCGCTCGTAACGTCGATTCTCACGAACTCCGTGAAGCCGCCGAGCAAGGTGGCTCCGCACGTGCCGCCGGCGTTCGATCGTGTCGTGATGCGTGGGCTCGAGCGCGATCCCGCTCGCCGCTACGCCACGGCTCGCGAGATGGCGCTCGATCTCGAGCGCTGCGTCGGAATCGCTTCGCCGTCCCAAGTGGGCGAGTGGGTCGAGTCGCTCGCGCGAGACGAGCTTGCGAAGAGGGCCGCCCACATGGCTCGGATCGAGGGGGTCACGCCCACTCAGCCTTCGGAACGTCGGCTGCCGATCAAGAGCGGGCTGACAACGCCGGCGGGTGAGGCGACCGACGCGACCGTCCCGTCGCGTCCCAGGATTTCCGGGACGCTGTCCGATAGGTTGCACATGGTCGTTGCACCGACTCGTGCTTCGGGCCGCCGTCTGCTGGGGCGGGTGGCGGTGGTAGCGTCCGTCATCGCCGGAGGACTGGCGGCCAGCGTGTTGGTGGTGCTCCTGGCCGGGCGCCATGCCAAGGCTCCCGGGGGCACGGTTTCATCGGCCGTTTCCACAAGCCCGAGCGAGCCCTCGGACCTGGCACCCGTGCCTGCGCTGACGACGAGCGGGGCGGCGTCTCTCGACCTCCCAGTCTCGACGAATGTCCGGAACCTTGCGCACACGGGTGAGCAGGGCGACGCGGCCACGAAGCCCGCGCCTCTGCAAGCCCACCCGCCGGGCAGACCGGCAATCGACGAGAAGGGGCACAAGCACTACAAGGCGGCTTGTCTATAGTGACCTGCTCGGGCCATTCTATTGGCCATGCGGGATCGCCTGTGCGTCGGAGTGTCAGCCACACTTTTTGCCCTCGTGCTGTGGACGGTCAACGCGGCAGCTCAGGACGAGAAGCATCAATGCATCAGTGCTTCCGATCAGGGGCAACAGCTACGCGATGACGGCAAATACCGGCTTGCGCGCGAGGCGTTTGCACGGTGCGCACGCGAAACGTGCCCGATCCCGGTGAGGCAGGACTGCGTCCACTGGCTCCTCGAAGTGGACCAAAGCTCAGCCACCATTGTCATCAATGCCAAGGACAACAAAGGCAACGACTTGGCCGACGTAGCCGTGGCCGTCGACGGCACCTCGCTCGTTACGAAGCTGGACGGCAAGCCCCTCACGGTCGACCCAGGTGAGCACACTCTCCGATTCGAGGCCCCCGGCTTCGCGCCGGTCGACGAGCACGTTGTCATCCATGCTGCCGAGAAGAACCGAGCCGTCAACGTGCGGCTCACTAGCGTCGCTCCCACGACTCCGCGAAGCGAACCTGGCCCGGGGGAGTGGCAGCTCGGCCCAAACGACGTAGGCCAAACGCCTACTCCGACGCCGGTGCGTTCACCTCCCACGCTCGGTTGGTTATTCGCAGGAGTCGCGGTAGCAGCCTTCGCGAGCGAGACCTACTTCGGCGTCGCCGGGATGAACCAGCGCAACGACGACTTAGCGCGGGGCGGGTGCGCACCGCATTGCTCGGCGGGAGAGAGAAGTTCGATCCAAACGAAGTTCGTTATCGCTGACGTCGCGCTTGGAGTGGGCGTTGTCTCCTCGGGCATTGCTGCGTACTTCTTCCTTCGCCATCGCCCACAGAGGCAGGCGGCGGTTGCCACGAGCGTCGATCTGTCGCCGCGTCCCGGCGGCGGTGAGGTGACAGTGACCTGTCATTTCTAGGCACCCTCAAACCCGAAGGTGTGCCATTAGGATTCCGCAGCTCGGGCACGGGCTTCCGCGCAGGTTCGCTCCTATAATTCTGCAGCGCCGACGATGGCTGGCGATCCATGTCCACAAGGGTTCTTCATCTTATTGCCATGGCCGGTCTCACCACTGTGCTCTGCAAGTGTTCGCTTTTGTTCGACCTGGGCGCGTTGGATGGGACCAACGAGGGTGGCTCGAAGGCGCACGATGCGACCGATGGCAGGCCAAGCCTGGACGCAGCTGGCGACCAGGGCGACGTTGGCCGGGAGGACGAGAGCGATGGGTCCGCGAGGGGCGAAGACGGTCCTTCGAACGACAGCGACGATGACAACGACGACGGGGGAGCCACTGAAGGGGACAGCTCCGAAGCAAGCTCGCGATCCGACACGCCGAACGACAGCCCCGATGGGGACGCCGGCGACGCCAACGATGTCCAGGCCGACACGTGCCCATCCGGCTGGCTAGACTTGCGAACGCTGGGTGCCTACGCGTCGAGTACCGCGGATGGCAATCCGCCGATGTTCGCGATTGACGGCAATTTCAGCACGCGTTGGGAAAGCGCCCCCATGCTGGACCCCCAATATATCTACATCGACTTCGGCACCGGCACCCAGGTGGCCATCGAACGAGTGCAGATTATCTGGGGGGGAATCACGTGTGCGAGGAACTACGAGCTCCAGGTCTCGAACGACGGGCGGACGTGGACGAGGATTTGGACGCTCCCGTTCCCCAACACAGTCGGCACCCCAAATCCCCCGCCAGCGAGCAACCCCTGGCCGTATGCCGTCGACTCGCTCGGATTTCCCGCGACGCCCGCCGAGTTTCTGCGCGTGTACACGACCGCAAGCTGTGGTCTCGACGGGTATTCGATTTGGGAGATGAGGGTCTACGGGCACAGGCTCCCGTGCCGATAGCGCGCTAAGAAATCCGCAGGTTGTTGGCCCACACGCGCACGCTGTGATTACCACTGTCAGACGATGGCCGCGATGACGGAGACCTGCAGCGTGTGCGGGGAGCGGTTCGACGTACAGTTTCGTTACCAGATGGAGGAACGCGAAGGCGGATTCGCGTTTTACTGCTCGCATGACTGCCACGGCAAGGCGGTGCGGGGCGAGACGACGGGGGGAGCCACGTGCGTCGCGTGTCGGAAGCGTTTCCGCGTTGAGCTTGTCTTCCAGGTCGTTCGGATACGCGGCGAGCTGTATCACGCATGTTCGGAAGATTGCCGGCGGCAGATTCTCGCGGAAGCGGGCGGAGCACGCCTGGGCCTTGCCGCTGCGGTTCCCGAGCCAGGGGCCCCGAAGGAGACGTCGCCCTTGGCGCCCGCCGCGGGCGCGTGCCCGACCGCCCATTCGAAGCGACGCATCGCGGCTCCTTCGCATTTGGCAATCTTCAACCATAAAGGTGGGACGGGAAAGACGACCACGTCCGTCAGCCTGGCGGCTGGCCTTGCCGAGCGCGGCCTGAGAGTGCTCTTGGTAGACACCGACTCGCAGGGCAATGTAAGCGCTTCGTTGGGCATCAAGGCCGAAAAAACGCTCTACCATGTTCTTGTTATGGGCGTTCGCCCGGGCGATGCGGCGATCCAGGTGCGACCGAACTTGGATGTTGTTGCGTCCAACGAGACGTTGGCTGCGGCCGAGCTCTATCTGGCGGGCAGGCAGAACCGCGATCGCCTCTTGCGCGACCGCCTCTTGCCCGGAACCGGATCGTACGACGTTGTTCTTCTCGATTGCTCGCCGTCCCTTTCGCTCATGAATCAGAACGCCCTGGTGGCCGCCGACGGGATCATTGTTCCGGTGGGCTGCGACTTTCTGTCGCTCGTCGGGGTTCGACAGGTGATCAAAACCGTGAAGAACGTCAACGCGCTTCTGCACCATCCGGTGCAGATTCACGGCGTGTTGCCCACCTTCTTCGACTCCCGAGCCCGAATCTGCCGCGATTCGCTTGACGCCCTCAAGCAACACTTCGGCGATCGCGTGCTTCCGCCCATCCGAGCGGCGACGCGCTTCAAAGAGGCGCCGGCACAGGGCAAGACCATTTTCGAATTCGCTCCCGACTCCAATGCCGCAGAGGACTACCGCCGTATCGTCGACCTCCTTGTCGACGGACCGGGCAACACCATGGCGCTGGCGGTCGGGACCTGAAGGGAGCGAGGGCGAGCGATGGCGTCGCGAGAGGAAGAAGCAGGACTCGGCGGAGCGCGCGTGCTCGATTCGGACGAAGTCCAAGGGGTGCTCTCGGGATCGTTCTATTCGCCGCTGCCGCAGGCAGCTCGAGCTCGCAAGACCGAGCCAAGGCCGGCGCATTACAAGGTAATCTGCATCTCGCTGTATACGAAGGACCTTGAAAGGCTCGACGCGTTCGTCGATGAGCTCAAAGCGCGCGGCTTGACCAAGGCCAACCGCAGCGCACTCATACGCGTTGCGCTCGATCAGCTGGATCTGGATAAGGTTCCGCGCGGGCTTTAGCAGCTCAGCTCGCGTGCGCGCGCGACCCTGCCGCCCTCTCGCACGAGTTGTGTGCGATGGGAAAAAGAACGGCCAGGACAAAACTCTCTTGTGCATCGAAAGGACTTCTTCGTGCGGTGACACGATTTCCTTGTGACGCACGCGAAGTGGATCCTGTCGCGACAAGACTTCTTTGCGGCGCGACAGAGGCCTTGTGTGCAGGACAAACACTTTCGTTTGCACCGACAAAACTTTTCTTTGCACGCACACAAGCGCTCTGCGCAAAGCCGAAAGAGCTTTGTGCGCGCGGAAGTCGTCTTTGCGCGGGGGCGAGTGCGCTTTGCGCACCGGCGATCGTGCTTTGCACGCTCGCTTCTGGTCCGTTCTTGCGGCAGCGCGAGCCTTTGGCAGGCTGACGCGAAGCCCGAACGCGCCGCGGAGCGCGTCGCACGCGGGCAAACGCGCGGTTGTCGAAAAATCGACCGCGTCGCGGCAAATCGTCCCGGCTCAAGACTTAACGCATTGGAGGGCCCGACTGGGAGCCGGCGATCGTCGCCCCTTCCGCCACGGACCCCCGTTTCTCCACCCGAAAGGACCATTCCAATGTCGACTCCTACCACCGTCAACGTCACGACCCAAAAGGGCGACACCGTTCTGCAACTTCAGGCCCTGCGGCACAGCATCCTGGTCAGCCTGCCCGGCGTCGACCGATTCCTCCTGTCCTTCATGACCCTCTCGCGCGACGAGCTCGTCGCGCGCGTACAGGCCCGGCTCGACGCGGCCATTGCGACCAAGACATCGCGTCAAGCGATGCACAACGCGGTGGCGGCCGAGCGCATTGCTGAAGCGCAGTTCAGGCCGCTGCGCTCGGCGTTGCGTTCGTACGTTGCGGCGGTCTACAGCGCGAACGCCCCCCAGCTGCAGGAGTTCGGCTTCGTGCAGAATCGACGACCCGCCAAGACGGTCGCTTCCAAGGCGACGGCCATCGTCAAGGCGAAGGCCACGCGCGCCGCTCGCGCGACCAAGGGGCGGAAACAGAAGGCCGCCATCAAGGGCACGCCTTCCGGGAGCGAAACGCACTCCACGCCGGCTTCTTCTGCACCGTCAGAGAGGCTCCAGCGACTTCCAGAATCCGGCGATGTCGTCCGGTAAGGGCGCCTTGAGCACGAGCCGTGCGGTGGTGATCGGGTGCGGCAGAGCGATTTGCGCTGCATGCAGGGCGTGGCGGGGCAGCTCGAGACGCAAGAGGTCGATTTCGGTAAGGCGACCGTCGGCCGCGCGCGCGAAGGCTTGTTCGTCCGGGCCATAGAGCTTGTCGCCGACGACGGGGGCACCCAAGGAGGCCAAATGCAGGCGAATCTGGTGTTGCCGGCCGGTCTCGAGCTCGCAATGGACGAGCGAGTACGTTGACCTTGATGGGCCGCGGCGCTCCTCTCTGACGTCAATCCCAGTCGCTGCGCGAAGGGCTTGCGGAGCGTCTGAAATTCGCATTTTGACTCCAAGCGAACTCGTTTTGTCGAGCACCATGCTCCGCTCGTATCGAAAGCGCCTCGCGCCGTCGCCGCGATCGGGCACCCCCCAGGTGATCGCCACGTACGACTTCTGCACGCCCTTGCGCCCCTCAAAGAGCTTTTTGAGCGCGCGGTCGCAGGCGCGTGTCTTCGAGACAATGAGGACGCCGCTCGTTTCGCGATCCAGACGGTGGCCCAGGGACAGGAACGGGCAGTCCGGACGCTGTGCCTGGAGCACCTTGATGAGCGTGTTTTTGTGGTAGCGCGCGGTCGGATGCACCGGCAAGAGAGCCGGTTTGGCCACCGCCACGAGATGCTCGTCTTCCCAGATCGTAGGCACGTCAATCGGTACCGCCGCTTCGTCCCACGGAGGTCGCCAGAGCACGATTCGTTGTTCGGGCTGCACGCGATCGCTCGGTCGCAGGCGGCGGCCCGCGGCGTCGTACGCGCTTGCGCGCACGATCGCTTGCGCGCGGGTGCGACTTGTCCGATGCAGCTCCCCGTGAACAAAGACGTCCAGCCGCCGTCCGGCGACCTCCGGAGGCACCCGCAAGACGGACGCGACGGAACCCTCGACTACGTCCGGTGGGCGCACAAAGGAGACGTCTGACGCGCGAAGCCGCGACATAAGGAATCTATCTTGCCGTGCGCCCTGGCGTTGTCGCAAGCGGTGTTGCGAGAAGCGAGAGGTCACGACGCTCCTCGTCGGCCGCGCTTCGCGCCCGACTTCGTCGATGCTACAAGGGCGAGCTCCGATGGATATTGCCTTCGTCACGACCGAGCTAGCTCCTTTTGTAAAGGTTGGAGGCCTCGCGGATGTCTCCGCCGCGCTGCCAAAGGCGCTCCGAGCTCTAGGCCACACGGTGACCACGGTGGTCCCCCGCTTTCCCGTCTTGGAGGCGCAGGGCCTTCTTTTGGCCCGGCGTTTGACGCCGCTGAAGTTCATGCTTGGCGATCGCTCGTTCGAAGCCACGGTGCTCGACGGGCGGCTGGCCTCCCAAGTGGACCTCGTGGTCGTCGATGTGCCCGGTCTCTTCGATCGCGGGGGTGTATACGGGGAAGGCGGGAAGGACTACGCCGATAACGCCGTCCGCTTCGCGGTGCTTTCCCGCGCGGCTGCGGAGCTGGCTCGCCAGCGCGCGGCCACAGGTAGGCCGTTCGACGTCGTGCACTGCAACGACTGGCCGACCGCGCTTGTCCCAACGTATTTGCGCTCGCTTGCCCAGGAGACCCCTGCTCTGGCAACAACGTGCACCGTGCTCACGATCCACAACGTCGTTCACCAAGGCGTCTTCGCGAGGGAAGAGCTGCCGGCGATTGGCCTCACGTGGGATACATTTCGGATTGACGGCATCGAGTTTTACGGGTCGCTCAACTTGCTAAAGCAAGGAATCGTGACCGCCGACGTCGTGACGACGGTCAGCCCGACCTACGCACGGGAAATTCAAACGCCACAGCACGGCGCGCGTCTCGAGGGTCTCCTTCGCGAGAGGGGAGAATCGCTTGTCGGCATCGCGAACGGTGTCGACTATGCCGTCTGGAATCCCGCAACAGACCCTGCCCTAGCCGCGCGCTACGATGCGGAGGACGTTCCAACCAAGACTCGATCCAAGGGTGCGCTTCAGAAGGAGCTCGGGCTTCCTATCGCACCCGAAACACCCCTGGTTGCGTTCGTAGGGCGTCTCACCGAACAGAAAGGTGCGGACCTGCTCGCGCCGGCTCTCGCGAAGGTCTTGCGAACGACCGAGGCGCAGCTAGTTGTCGCCGGCGACGGAGACGGCGCAATTGCACTGGCGATCGAAGCGGCGGTCGGCAAGTCCAATGGCCGCGCCGCCTTCGTGCGTGCAGCGAGCGAAGCGGTTGTGCATCGCTTCTTCGCGGCGGCCGACATTGTGCTCGTTCCGAGCCGCTACGAACCGTGCGGGTTGGTCCAAATGTACGCCCAGCGATACGGTGCGCTGCCCGTGGCCCGAGCAACGGGTGGTCTCATCGACACCGTTGTCGACTGCGACGCCAACCTGGAAACGGGAACTGGGTTTCTCTTCGCCGAGGCGACCGTTGACGACTTGCTCGCTGGAGCCCAGCGGGCCCTCGCGGCACGCACGCTGCCTCGCTGGCCGGCGCTCGTGCGCCGCGTCATGCGCCTCGATCGCGGTTGGGAACGGCCTGCACGTCGATACGAGCAGTTGTATCGTTCGGCTCAAGCTCGCTAAAGCAGTGAAGGAACTGTCGCTGGTACTTGTCCTGGTCGCGAGCGCCTGCTCACGTGGGCCGAACGTCGAGCGCTTGTACGGCGCAAGAGTTGTGCAAGGGCACTCTGTCGAGTCGCTTGCGTATGCAGCCTTCCTGCGCGGCGCGATGGCGGAGTCAGCGGGCGACGCGAAGGAGGCCCTTTCTGCGTTCAGTGAGGCCGCGCGAGAGGACCCGAGGGGTACCGAGATTTGGACGCGCATTGCGGCAGCGCGCTGCGGGATTTCACCACACGACCCTCATGCTGATGAAGCGTTGTCGCGCGCGCTTGCTCTTGACGAGAAAAGCGCGGGCGCGCTGACCCAGAAGGCGCAGTGTGCGATGGCGCGCGGGGATCCGAGCGCTGCACACTCGGCGGCCGAGCGCGCAGCGGAGGACCCGTCGGCAGATGCAGCGAACCTGCTTATCGCGTCCGAAGCAAGCCCGGACAAGGCGGCGAGAGAGAAGCTGGCGGCCCTGACCATCACGGCACGCGATCCGGTTGTCGCGTGGGAGGGTTTGGCGAGTTGGGCCCGGGCGCACGACGATCTCGCGCTCTGGGTGCTGGCGCTCAAGACGCTGACACGAATCGCTCCCCAGACACGTGACTCGGTTGCCAGCTCTGCGCAGCGGCTCGCCGGGATGGGAGCGATTGGCGAAGCGCGCGCCGTTGCGGCGGCGGCAGTGGATGCGAGCGAAAGGCCGTTGCCGGCCGACTTGGCTCTCGCCGCGCGTCTGTCGGTCGACGATGCGATTGCTCTTCGCGCCGAAGCGGTTGCGGTTCTACGGGCGGCCCGTGTCCGGGTGAGCGAAGAAGAGGTGGCCGCGCGAGCGCTTTTGGTAGGGGAGCGAGGGCTGGCCCGCGAGGTGGCGTCGGTGCTTCTGCGAGCGGACCCAGAGGCGTTCGGCGCTCGGGTCGTTCTGGCGGCTGCTGGCGGCGAATTGCTCGGGATCGCCGCAGAAGTCCGTCATAACGCTCGGCCTGTGAGCGGCGCCGCCTGGGTGGCGCTGGGGACGGCGATGGTTCACGTCGAGCACCGGGAGGTGGTGCGCTCGGCATTGGCGATGCTGGCTCACGAGTCGATAGAAACCGGCGATGATCTCGTGGTGCGCCCGGCAGTGGAGCTCGCGGCGCGCGGGGTCATCGAGGCCGAGGCGCTGCCCACTGACGGTCGCGTGGAACTTGCCGTTCTTCGTGGTGAAGTGCTCAACACCGACTCGCGCCTCCTTGACTTGCGCCACCAGGCTCTCCTCCTTTCGTTTGCGCTGCCTGAAGCGGCAAGCACGCGGGAGCTTGGGCGTCGTCTCGCTCTTGTTGCGCCCGCGGATCCGCTCGTTGCGGCTGCGACGATGCGCATGAGCGTTGTATCGGGCAAAACGAAGGACAAAGAGGCAGCAAGGGAGCTCTTGTCGCGCGATCCGGGCGACCCACTTATCGGTACGACGGCGCTGCGCTTTGCGCAGCAAGCCGGTGACGACGAGATCGTACGGCGCGCGCAGTCCGGTCTAGCGGCGGTTCTCGGTCCAGAGAAATGACGCCCCGAGAAACCCAACAGCCGCGCCGGCTCGTTTTTCTTGCCTGCCAGCGCGGGGCTCCGCCGACTACGAGGTGATGAATGTCGTAACTCTCGTCAGACTCGCTGGCTCAGCGGCGGCTTCCGGCGTCTCGTTTGAGTGAGGAGCCGATGGGTACGAAAACCCCGCTTGCCGCTCTCAAGTTCGAGGACGTGTATCGTGCGCACTTCCGGTTCGTGTGGCGCACGCTTGCCACGTTCGGCGTTCCCGATGCCGATTTGATGGATGTCACGCAGAATGCGTTCATTGTGGTGCATCGTCAGCTGCCGGCCTTTGAACGCAGGGCTCAGTTGACGACTTGGCTATTTAAGATTTGTCGCCTGGTCGCCAGCGACTATCGGCGATTGGCACGCTTTCGTCACGAGGTCGTTGTGGACTTCGACGAGGTTCCACTCAGCAGCGAGGAGTCTGAAACGCCGTTGGAGCAAGTCGACAGACGAAACCTGTCCCATTTGCTCCACGCAACCCTTGCGAAACTGCCAGAAGGAAAGCGCGCGGTTTTCCTGCTCTACGCTCTAGAAGAAATGTCGGGACAAGAAATCGCTTCCTTCCTAGAAATTCCACTGGGGACCGTGCGTTCCCGACTTCGAGTGGCGAGGGAGCGCTTAGGTAACGAGATTGCATGCGTCCTGAAGATGCGAGCGGAGGCTGTGGCCTCTCGACTGCTATCGCTAGCGAGCGAATAGGGGCCGAGACTCGGGGGTCGTGTCGTTCGCCGGCGGCAATGCCAGGTTGATTTCAATCTCGTCGCCGGTGTCGGTGTAGTGGACTTCGAACTGACGAAGACCGGCGACCCTCGAAGGGGAGGGGGTTGGGACGCTCACCGCTCGAGGGCATCGCCCCCTTGAAACTCGTTCTTGCCGCCAGGGACGTTGCTTCATCCGTCTTGTAGTCGGCGCAGCCCGGTGCTGGCAGGCAAGCAAATGTCATGGGCGCTTCACACGTGCAAGTGCGCGCCGCGCGTCGGATGCAAGGGGCGAGTCGGGATAGCGCGACACGAGCCGCTCGAAAAGAACACCGGCGCCGCGCGCATCGCCCTGGCGCTCCGCAGAAAGTCCAGCTTGAAAGAGTCGATTCTCCTCGTCGAGCGTGCCGGCTTGCACTTTCGTTGGCTCGGTCACTCGCTCTTTCGCGGTCGGACTGGCGGGACTCGGAAGAGATTTGCTGGACGAAGGTGCCCGAGGGGCGGCGGGCAGTTCTTCGGGCGCGCATCCCCACGATTGGTTCGCGGCAATAGCCGTTTCGCCGGCTGCCGTTTGAACACCGACGACTCCTTCGTCGACTCGCACACAGGTCTCGGTCGCACCGGCCTTACCGCTCACCGTCACACGAAAGACCGTTCCGTGCACCACTACCGTGGCGTCGGGCGTAATGACCGAGAACGTGTGCCCGTCAGCCAAATGGGGCACGCGACACCGAATGTAGCCGGTTGCGAGATTCACGCTGCTCGTTGATGCGGGTCCGAGTCCAGCGAGCGACATCCGACTCTTTTCGAAGATCTCGATCTCGAGACCAGTCGCTGCGCGAAGGCTCGCTTCGGATTGCGGGGCTGTAATGAATTCGCCGTCAAGGGAAATGGTTACGGCCTGACCCGGGGCGAAGGAATGCCCCACACCGTGCTCGATACGAGTGACCGTACCGTGCACGCCGGCAACTGACAGCGAACGATCGGCGGCGCCGGTCCCCGGCGACCTGCGAAGCGCGAACCACCCCGCCGAACCGACCAGAGCGACAAGGCCTGCAGCCATCGCGGCGATGGTGCGCCATCGCGGCGGCGCAGCGCGTTCGGCTTCGTTCCCTCGCGGAGCAGCGAGAATCGCCGAGACGATTTTCTCTCGGTCGACCTTGAAGCGCCTGGCCTCGACGTCTACCGGCCGCGATTGGGCTGGCGCGAAGAGCTCGCGAACCTTGGCTTCGTCGCTCATCTATTCCCCCGGTCGAGCCGCAGCTGAATGCGTCGTAACAGTTCTTTGCGGCCCCGAACGAGCCGGGATTGAGCAGCGGCCAACGAGACGCGCGTCACCGCGGCGGTCTCGGCCAAGTCATGACCTATCAGGTCGTGCAGAACCACCGTTTCCGCCAGCGCCGTCTTCATCTGACCCAGGACGGCGCGGACTACGGCCAGTTGGCAACGGGCGTCAACCTGCCGCTCGCCAGGCGGCACTGCCGCGATGTCGACTGAGCGGGCCATCTCTGTTTCAGCACTCCGAAGCAGCCTTCGCTCACGGGCTTTGGAGCGCAACGAATCGAGCGCAACGTGGCTGGCGACGCCCGATGCCCACGCGCGAAGGCTCAAGACGGATTCCGCACGGTTTTCGCCAAGCGCACGCACGATTCGCTCAAACGTCGCTTGCACGAGGTCTTCGTAGTCGGGCCCCGCGTCGTGGAGAACTCGTTGCAGGCTGCGCGCCACGGTTGGGTAGAGGAGGTCATAGAGTGCATCCGCCGCCCACCGTTTGCCGTCGGCGATGCCGCGCACGAGGTCGGCTTCGGTGGGGGGATTGGGATCAATGCGCTCTGGTTGAGCGAAGACCCCGATCCTGCCGGAGGAGCGGACCACCATCGTGAGGAGTTTATCACAATGCAAACGAAAGACAGCCCGCGGCTCGGGCCAAGGACTGCACGTTGAACAATGAGAGGACATCATTTTCGCAGGTGTCTTCTCAGGTTTCCTTTTTCACCAGGTCGTTCGACCCTCGATTCGCCAGGCAAGCGAAAGCGCGCTTCGAGTTTCATAGGTCGACGCGAATTTCTTTGCCTGCCTGAGCGAAGGCGGATCGACTCCATCTCGGTGAGGACGATCTTTCGGAAAAGAAAGGAGCGGCTCGCGGAGCCGTTTGAGGACCTCTACCGAGCGCACTTTCGCTTTGTGTGGCGAGCGCTCGGCAGTATGGGCGTGCGCAAAGTCGACCTGATGGACTTGACGCAGAATGTATTCATCATAGTGCACCGGCAGCTCGCGAGCTTCGAGGGGCGGTCGAAACTGACGACCTGGCTGTTCACGATCTGCCGCCTCGTCACGAGAGATTATTTGCGCTCGTCCGTCATTCGCCGGGAAGTCGTCTTCGACGAGCGCGAGATTGCCCTGCGCGCGGGCGCATGGGACGGCGTGATGCAGCGGCTCGATTCGCAGGAACTGTCGCATCTGCTTGAATTGATTTTGAGCAGGATTCCCGAAAAGCTGCGAGTCGTTTTCGTCATGTTCGAGCTGGAGGAACTGTCCGGAGACGAAATCGCGCGTATGTTGAACGTTCCAGTCGGAACGGTGCGTTCGCGGTTGCGTCTTGCGCGTGAGGCCGTCCAGCAAAACATGAAGCTCCTCAGAAAGCCCAATGACGAGGCCCCCCTGGGCGCGGACCTGAATAGAGCAGGCGATCATGAGGACTTGTCGCCAGCAGTTCGCATGCTGGCCTAATCACCGCCAGCGTCTTTGGACGCGGCGGTTCTGTACACGCTATTGCAGTAGGTGCCTCCGCACATTTCGGACGGGTTACCGCCGCAAGCAGTATTGCAGCGCAAAGCGGTTCCCTGTCCGCCGTACGTATCGCCGCAATAGCACTCTGTAAAGTACTGAGTGCCCGCGTACAAATAACCATGATACGTACAAGCGGCTACGCAGGTTTCGGCCGTATTGGCTTGGTCATCGTACGCCCGATAGGGGAGATCGCGCGTCATGCTGTCGGCAAAACAGCCTAGATACTGTCCTGCCGGTGGCGCTACAATCGTATAGTACACGCTGTTGGCGTTACTTCCTCCACACATTTCAGAGGCATTACCGCCACACGGAACATTGCAGTTGGTTGACGGACCTTGTCCTCCATAACTGTTCGCGCAGAAGCACTGGTTTCTGGCCCGCGTACCCGCGTACAAATAGCCTGCCGTTTTACAGGCAACGAGGCAGTGCTCCGTCGTGTTCGTGGGATCATTGTATGCGAGGTGTGACGGGTTTGGACTGCTCTCGTCCGCAAAGCATCCTAGATACTGTTCGGCATACGCAGACGCGGGGATTGCGTCGCCGCTGTCATCGGCGGTTGGCTCACTGCTGGCGGCGCGATGGCTGTCATCCGCCGCCTCAAGCTCTGATGCGCCTGTCGACGACGCGTCAAGACCTCGCATGGAATCCGGAGCGTGCGCATCGGCCTCGGAAGAATTGCTTGCGGGCGGCAGCAAAGACACGATTGCCTCGTCGCACCCGAGTGTGAGGGAAACGCAGACGGACAGCGCCGGAATTAGGGCCGATCGGCGAGAAGCTGAACTGGCCACCTGCGCGACGAGCATATCACGACGCCAACGAAAGACCGCCCGCGGCTCGGAGCAAGGACCGCGCGGGGGCAGCTTAGTTGAGGGTCCTGTTCAGAGGTCGAGGCGGAGCCCCCCCGTGAGTGCGAAACGAATGCCCTGTTCACGCCCCACACGAGTCCCCTTGACCTCAATGGTGACCGGCGGTGTCAACGCGGATACGTCTCCGCCGACGAGTAGGCGCAGTTCTCTCCAAAGGGTGGCGGCGACATCCACGCCCAGGCTGCCGCCAAACCGAGTGGTCCCTCCGCTGTCGCTGCGTCCGCTCGAAGGATCGAACGCCGTGATGAGCATGCGCTCCAGTAGCGGCGCACCGATCATCTCGACGTTGATTGGGGCTCCGCGTTTTCCCAGGCGAATGGCTGCCCCGAGCGAAAACGTCAACCATGTCAACGAAGCATCCGCCGACGCGTGCGCGTAGCGGAAACCTGCAACCGCGTGCATTTCAGGTGCAGCCGAAATCCCAATCCATCCGCGGCCAAACCCGCCGACGCGATATACGCCTTGTTGGAGGCCTGGCCCCGTGAGGAAACCGATGTCGAACCCGAAGGCCGTGGAAGGGTGCGGCAAAGTAGGCCGCTCTGCGCCGACCGTTGGCGAGGGGGGCAGCGGGACTGTCGCGAGCGCTTCGGCTTCCAAAACGAGAGCAGCAATGACAAGGCCGGCGGATGCCCAACGGCTCTCGATTGCGTCGCGGTCGGAAAAGAAAAGCGCTCGTTGTGCCAGCAACGTCCCAGACACCGAGCGGCTCCGAAAGTCGATCTCCAATCTCGGCCGGTCGCCTTCTACAGCCCGAACTACAGCATACCAATTGATGCCAAGCGACTCGTCGGTAGTGGCCGCGAGCGGACAGCGCCCACTGCCGATGGCGCTTTCGCACCGGTTGACAACGATCTGCGCGACAGCTGACGCAAGGTTGGGCGGAACGTCGATGGCGACGGCGGTCAACATTTGGTCGAACGTGCTCGGAGCCGACAGGGGCTGTCGTACTAGAGCGCGGCCGGATGCGTCTAGTTCGGGGGGCCTACGACGGCGAAATTATGCGAGCTTGTTGCCATCCCAACCTTTTTTGCCTGCCGGATCGAGGCTACGCCGACTCAATATCCGCGCCCCGCTAGTTCTTGGTCAGCGAGAAATCGTAGGTACAGCTCGTGGAATTGAAGGGGCTCGTCTGTTCGAACGTCTCTTTGCCCGTGCCCGCCCCTCCGTTGATCGTGAACGACGACGAAGTCAGCGTCGTGTAGGTGCCGCCCCCGTCGTCGATCGCAATCGATAGCCTGCAACTGGACGCACGGGTGCAGGTCGACTCGTTCCAATCGGACGTGCAGAGTGCCTGTCCCGCATCTGCGGCGCCCGGACCGCCCAGTCCGAACATCGCGTTGCCACTTACCATGAACGACTCGTTGGCATTGACGATCAGCGTCAGATCCGGGGGATTCGGACAAAAGGTTCCCCCATCTTCCGCAATGAAGTGCTGCGTGTAGGTTCCGGCCAAAATGGTGCATGCCCGGAAGCCCGTGCTCGCACCGTCGGGATGGTCGCCCTGTGTCGACGTCATGCCCCCGCACGCGATGAGAAGGACAGGCATTGAGCAGCCAAGCAGCTCTTGCAAAGGCTTCATCGTTGTTCCTCCATCTCTGGTTCCACCTGGACCGCCGCAAGCTCGCGAATGTCTGCGGCGGGCCATCGCGCGCGAAGAGAAGCGAGCGTGAGCTCTTCGCCATGCAAGTTGTCCACGTCTAGGACGTGCAGCGGCGACAGCGACAAGATTCCGACGAAGCGCATGTGTCCGGACGCCGGCGTTTCGAGCTCAACGGCGCCCGGAAGAACCGCTGCCTCTGTGGTCGAGGGAGAAAGGGAGAGCGCAACTGGGTTGCTTGCCGGATCGAGGTACGTTGGACAGACCCAGTGAAGCAGGTACACGGGCTCCTGTAGAAGATTTCGGTACCGCACTGCGTACGCGTCGTTCGGCCGGACATGAGAATCCGGTGCCAGCAGCTCACGGGCGTCGCGTGCTCTCGAGGACCGGTACAAGCTGACGCCGACGGCGCGTGCCATTGAGCTGCCCAACGGAGATCCCCTCGCACGGAATGCCTCGGTGTCTTCACCTGCGGCGTGCCACCTTATTGGCGCGATGACGAGCACGCTCATCACGGCCGCAGCGGCAAGGCCACTTCCGAGCAGCCCCCACCGCACTGTGCGCGACCCTGGCCTCGCACGCGGATCCGCCACCGCCATGGGAAGTCGCCGCATGACATCTTCGACGGCTGCTTGCAAATCGACATCGGGCAGCGGTTCCTTGAGCTCCTGCAATGCTCGCTCGAGCTGCGCTGATCGCGCGGCGCATACCGCGCACGCTCGGAGGTGACGGCGCACGCGATCCGATTCGTTTTCCGTCAACTCTCCGTCGAGGAAGCGGACGAGTTCTTCCTCTTGCACGCATCGTGAGATCATGGGTCCTCCTGCATCACGGAACGCAGCGCTCGCAGTCCGTGGTACACACGCGACCGGAGCGTCGACTCCGATGCCCCGAGAACGGCGGCCATGTCGTCGTAGCTGAGCTCCTCATCGAAGCGCAGAAGCATCGCTTCCCGTTGCGATTCGGGAACCTTCGCAAGGGCGCGAAGAAGCTCGCGCTTTCGCTCGCGAAGGAGCAGAAGGTCGAGCTGGTTCAGGTCGTCGGTCGCAACCGACGCGAGGTTCGCGCTGGCAGCGGTTGCATCGGTCCATGAGCCGAGCCGTGCGCGCCGACGGAGCTCGTTTCGACAGAGGTTTCGCGCGATCGTGAAGAGAAAGACTTTGAAAGCGGCTCGCGACTCGTATCGTGCGCGGTGTGCCCAGACCTGGAGCCAGGCTTGCTGCGCGATTTCCTGACCGGCGTGAACGTCGACCACGAACTTGGCGCAGAATCGGACGAGACCGCCCATATGCCGTTCGGCGAGAATCCGCAGCGCATCCGCGAGTCCCACGCGCACCAGTGTCATCAGCTCGTCGTCGCCACGCTCGCGCAGCGAGGCGCTGTCGGGCTTCGAGGACACGGCGACGAGCTTCGCATTGCGCATCGGGAGACTCACCCTAAAGAACACCGACCGCGAGGTGGCGTTGAAAAGGAAGACGCTCCTCTGCACCTTCTTTCAACGGGCAGGACGAAGCGGTGTTCTTGTTAATAAGAGCCCCCCTCGCCTGGCGCCCTAGGGCGTGGGCCAGAGGCCCCACGGGAGCAGATTGATGTCCGAGCCCAAACGTCCTGCCCGCTGCGCCTTTGCTCCCGGCTTGGTTGCGCTGCTCCTCTTGGTTCTGCCGCTGACGAGGCCGCTGCTCGCGCGCGCCGCAACGCCGCCGGAGCGCACGGTGCTCGCGCTCATCGTCACGAACAACGGTGGCGGCGGACTCGGGCGCCCCGACCTGCACTATGCCGACGACGACGGCGCAAAGTACTACGAGGTGTTTCGCACGATCGCGACCGAAGACGCGACGTTTCTCCTCACGCACTTCGATCGCGACACTGACAGGCTCTTTGCGCACCTACGCGGCAAAGCCCAAACACCGGACCGCGCTCACGTCGATGCGGCGTCTCGAGAGCTCGCCCAACGCGCGCGCTCGGCGCTCGCTCTCGGCAAGAGCGTCGACTTCTACTTCGTCTTCGCCGGTCACGGCGACGTTGATCAGGGCCAGGGCTTCATTGAGCTCGCCGACGGCCACCTGACCGGCGACGACCTCGAGGCACTCCTCAAGTCGATCCCTTCCACGCGCTCCCACGTCATTCTGGACAGCTGCAATTCGTTCTTCGTTTTGGGCGCGCGCAAAGCGGGCGGTCAGCACTTTGCGACCTCGGAGGATGCCGCGCGAAAGCTCAGCGAGCGCTTGCCTAATGTGGGGCTCTTCTTGTCGACGAGCGCCGATGGAAAGGTCTTCGAGTGGTCGGAGCTGCAGTCGGGCATCTTCAGTCATGCCGTGCGCTCCGGACTCGCCGGCGCCGCCGATGCGAACGGCGACGGCATCGTGAGCTACGCGGAGCTGCGCGCCTTCGTCAACGTCGCGGCCGCCGACGTGCGAAACCCTGCGTACCGTCCGCAGGTCTTCGCCCGTGCTCCCGGCGGGCGCGATGGCGAGGCGCTCTTCGAAATCGCGCCCAAAGAGACCGTTCGGCTCGACCTCGAGAGCGAACGGCAGCTTCGGCTGACCGTGCGCGACGCCGACGACTTGCCGTGGGTCGACGTCCACAAGGAAGCGGGCGCCGCGCAGTCGCTCTACTTGCCGCGCCGCTGGGGGACGCGCGCCGTGGTCGAAGAGCGCGAGGTTACGCTGGCGGGCAGCCAGGCGGTGGCGCGGCGCTCGCTCGACCTGGGCGACGAAGCTTCCTCCGCAACGTTTGGCAGGCTCGCGCTCGTCGACTCGCCGCACGATGCCCGCGGTGGCGGCGATATGTTCCGCTTGCTCTTCGCGCGTCCCTTCGGTCCGCGGGCATTCGCTCAATACGAGGCCAACGAGCGTTACCAGCCCGCGCAGGTGTTCGGCGTTTCGGAGGACGATCGCGAGCGCATGCGCGTCCTCCTCGCGGAAGTCGCTCGGGAAGAGCACGACCGGCGCATGGTATGGGCGGCGGGCTGGTTCAGCAGCGCACTACTCGTCGGCGCGCCCGGTGCCTACCAGGGATTCCACGACGGTTCGGAGGGAGGCCGAATCTTCGGCTTCGTATCGCTCGGGTTGGGAGGCGCATTCGCCGCCCTTGGACTCTACGAAGCCGTCACGCCGTCCCGCGGCGAAGCCAACTACGCGCGCTACGCGTGGGGCCTGAGCCAGAGCCCGACTGACTTCGCGAAGGTCGTCTCGAGCAGCGAAGAAGAACTTCTCCTCGAGGCCAAACACTACCGGAAGGTGCGAGGAGTGGGGCGATGGGTTGGGTTTCTCGGATTGACAGCCGCGACCATCGAGTTCGCGCTCAACGAATTCAGCGCGAAGCCCGACGAGCTCGCGAGATGGCAGTCCACAGAGTCCATCGCCGTCCTGGGCCTAGCCACCATTTGGTCGTTCGTGCCGTACCCGACCGAGCGCCTCGCGGAGATCTGGAAGGCCGACCCGACGCGGCAGCGCTTTCCCCCCGTGTCGGTCGCACCCGTTTACGGAGGCGCGATGCTCGGCCTGCATGGCTCGTTCTAGGGGCCTCAGGCGAATAATTGTTGGTGATGGGTACCATGACAAGGAAGTCATGGTCGGCACAATCTGTGCCTCTCCGAGAAGGATCCGCAACAGCGCAACCGACTGCCCGTCAAAGCGCAACATCTGTCCGCAACATATGGCTCGAATCGCATCGCCTAGTGCGGCCTTTGACGTTCAGGAGCGATGGCACCGCATTCGCACTCGGCCCGCAGCGTGGGCATACCCCTCTCTCGTCTCCGTGCTTACTTTTTTCCGGCGCTCCCGGGCTGGCTAGTCAACGGTGCCCCCGTAGCTCGCCAGGGCCTTGTCCGAAGGTGGATTGGGGCCGCGCGTGCGCGGCTTCGAGTCGCTGAACAGCTTGACCCCGAGTATGAATTCGCGGCCGCAATAGCCCTGTATCGCGAGGGGTTGGTCGCCCTGGTCGGCGCAAGCCTCGCCGCGACGGAGGAAAGCGTGCCCGAAGCGGATGTCGCAGACGCCGGCAGGGCCTTCCTGGCGCTGGAGCGAACGTGGCCAATCTTGCAGCCCCGTATCGACCTTGGCGAATTTCAAGCGGCTCGGCGCGTCTTGTGCGAGCCCCCCCGCCTCAATGAGGCACCTCCCGGGAAAGACGAGGCATCCGCGGCATGCGCATGCATTGCGCGCCTCGCGGTCCTGCTCGAGCGCGCCATCGATCCGCGCAGGCGCGGCGAGACGATTCGGCGGCGTGCGGTCGGGTCTGCCGTGTTCGCGCTCGCCCTGCTGCTCGGCGCCGCGACACTTTCGGCGCGCATGCGCATGATACGAAGCATTGCTCGAAACCATCCGGTAACGCTGAGCTCCGTCTACCCCGGTACGCATGCGCGCCCCGGCGCTCTCGTGAACGGAATTCTCGAGTATAGCTACGGGGCTCACACCGACGTCCAAGACGACCCATGGATTCTCCTGGACTTGGAGCGCCCCAGGCGCATCGGCAAGATCGCCGTGCACAACCGGGGCGACGGTTACTTCTCCGAATGCCTCCCTCTCATTCTGGAAGTGGGGACCGACGGCTCGAGCTTCAAACAGCTCGCGGTGCGTGAGACCGTCTTCTCCCGAACCGACCCGTGGGTGCTCGACCGCCTCGACGAAACCGTCCGTTACATCAGGCTCCGGAAGACAGGGCGCACGTACATCGCGCTGACGGAGCTCGCGGCGTATTCGCGCTAAAGGGGGGCTGTCTATTCCGGTGCGCGCTCCAGCACGATAGCGTGGTAGCGGCCACTCCACGTCGGGGTCATCTCGAAGGTATGCTCGAACGGGTTGGCTTCGAAACGACCGGCCAGCCGATAGCCCGGCACGGTCTCGAACGGCCACCATTCGCCATGATCGCCGTTCGCATCCAAGCCCGACGTAATGAGGATGTAGTCGGCGTGGCTCGTCTTGGCTTGCTCCGCGTTCTCGACGAAATCGGGCAGGAGATTGACGCCCGGGCGTTTCAGCATGTCGCGCTTTTGTTCGGCAGATCCGTCCAAGCCCGTGAAGAGCTCAGGCGTCGCGGCCACATTCGCCTGCTCGCCGTTGCGAAGCCGCGCGATCCAGGCAATGGCGCGAATTCGGGCGTCATCCACGAGCCGCTGCGTGCGGATGGCTTGCTCCAACGGAACAGCGATGTACACGAGAGCGAAGGCGCTGACGAGCCACACCGGCGCAAACAAGGTACGCCGGCGGCTCCGCGAAAAGAACGCGTGCAGCTCCCGCATCGTGAAGCCGAAGCCAATGCAAAGAGCGGGAACGGCGACGATGTAGTTACGAAAGAGATACGCCTTGCTCGTGAACGCGATCGAACAGATTGCAATCGTCGCGTGCACGGCCGCGACGACGCAGAGCTGGCTTCGGCCTCGGCAAGCACGCACGAGTCCCGTCACGCCGCACGCGGCCGCAAGGATCGAAGCGGCGGGCCAACGGTGAAACGCACGAACCGACAGGCCGGCCAGAACCGCCGACAAATGGTCCGGCCCCGGCTTGCGAAGCACGAAGAGGGGAAACCCCCCGTCGACTGTCTGCCGCGTTCGAACAACCAAGTCGTTGATTGCCGTGTCCCAATGCAACAAGACGTGCGGATTGAGACAGAAAAAGGTGGCTGCGACCAGCGGCACCGACGCA
>WNFJ01050488.1_pt4 | contig 37824 bp, 28 predicted proteins | sample 5400461 | NCBI WGS metagenome assembly WNFJ01 (sample SAMN13153349, study PRJNA577476) | soil metagenome | isolation source: 115 cm saprolite on Douglas fir-dominated hillslope | place: USA:California | collected 2013-09-17
CCCGCCACGTCGCCGAGACGAAGCACCTCGACCTCGAGCTAGGCGACGACGTCGAAGCGGTACTCGACTTCGGCAGCCTTCAGCTGGGCAATGGCGAGTACTTCCTTTCGGCAGGGATGTGGGCTCACGTCGACCCCACTCACATCGAGCCGTCGAACTACTACCACCATTACGATCGCAGCTTCCCGTTCAAGGTGACGGGCAATCCGCCGATGCACGACGAGATGTTTGTCCATCCCGCGAGCTGGCGCTTCGGCAAGGTCGTCGCCTCGCCCGGCGCGCACGAACGACTGGGAGGGAACATCGACTGAGTGGCGGTAGAAACCGACCAGGCGGCGGCCAGCGCATCAGTGCCTAACCTCGCCACGGTCCTCGACGCCTGCGCGTGTCCTGATTGCCACTCGACGCTGGCGGTCGCAGGCGCAAGGCTGAGGTGTGCCAACGCTCATGAGTTCGACGTCAGGGCGGGCATACCGGTTTTCTTGCAGATTGCAGCGGACAACGTGGAGCAGCGCTACCGAACCAACTACGCGACGATCGCCGGCGACGACCTGGTCAAGCCTCTGGAGGGCAACCGGCCCGCGCGACACGAGAAGCTGAGGCAGTTCATCGGTTCAGTTCACGGAAAGCGCGTCCTCGATATCGGCTCGAGCGATGCCGAATACCTCCGTCAGATGGACGCCGCGGTCAAGGTGGCGCTCGACATCGCGATCGAATACCTGGAGGTGATTCCACGTGACGCCAGTGTGGTCCCGGTTTGTGGCGACGCCGAGCGATTGCCGATCAAGGCCGGCTACTTCGACGTGGTGATCATCTCCGACGTGCTGGAGCATGTCCTGCATCCGGAGAAGGTCGTCGAGCAGCTCCTGCGCATCTGCAAGCCCGACACGCGGCTGATCGTGCACGTGCCGTGGGAGGAGGATCTCGGCAAGTATCGTGACTCGGCCTACGAGTTCACCCACCTTCGTTCTTTCAACTCTTACAACGTCGCCGTGCTGTTTGTCGACTTCTACGAGCGCCGCAGCAAAGCCACGTATCCCAACGTGAATGCCCCGCTGCCTTACCGTCTGTACGGAGTCCTGCCGCGTCCGGTCTACAACTGGCTGATCTTCACGCAGCGGACGCGCGCTGGCAGCTACATGACGCGAAAGTGGGAGCAGTGGGTGGCCGAGCTCCCCCGACGCGAATGGTGGCTGCTGTGGTTTTACCGGCCTCTCTTCCGGATGTTCGAGTTTCGGCCACTGCGTTCCACACGCGGCTACCGCCTTGCGATGTGGCTGCGCAGCAAGCTGAAGCGAGACCCGGCGTGAGGCCGAACGAGGGCCGGCGGCTGAAGATCCTTCTTCTGTGCGACGACTTGCGCGGACACGCCAACGCGATCAAAGACCACATCAGCGCGTTTCGCCGGCTCTCGCGACACGACGTGCGGACCTTCAACCCTATCGGGATGCGCGATAGCGTCGCGCTCGATCTCGACGAGTTCGACGTCGTCGTCATTCATTATTCCATCGTCCTTAGCCACCAGCGCTATGTTTCGGATGCGTTCCGCGAGAAGCTGCGGCGCTACCAGGGCCTGAAAGTCCAGTTCATCCAGGACGAGTACCGCTGGGTGGATCAGATCACGGCGGCGATGCGCGACGTCGGCATCGACGTCCTGTTCACTTTGGTCGACGAGCCGTCGGCGTCGATCATCTACGACACGCGACTCCCTGGCGTGCGCCGCGTCCACACACTTACGGGATATGTCCCCGACGAGCTGGCAAGCCGTCCTTGGCGGCCACTTGCGGAGCGGACCATCGAGGTCGGGTATCGCGGTCGCGACATCCCTTATTGGATCGGCCGGCTGAGCCGTGAGAAAGTCGAGGTCGGCTGGCGTTTTCTCGAGAGAGCACCGCGTTACGGCCTCAAAGTCGATATCGCGTGGAGCGAGCATGACCGCATCTACGGCGAGCAGTGGATCGACTTCATATCCTCGTGCCGGGCCACGCTGTGCAGTGAGAGCGGGGCCAGCATCACGGACTTCGATGGCAGCGCCGAACGCGCGGTCATCAACTACATGCGAATCCACCCGGAGGCGGGTTTCGAAGAGGTCCATCACGCCGTGCTCGAGCCATACGAGGGCAACGCACCGATGCCGGTGGTCTCGCCCCGGGTCTTCGAAGCTGCCGCGCTCGGGACGGCTCTGATCATGTTCCCGGGACATTACTCCGGGGTTGTGCAGCCCGATGAGCACTACATCGTGCTGGAAAAGGACTTCTCGAACATGGACGAGGTGGTGCGGCAGCTGCGCGACGACGGATTGATCGCAGCCATGGTCGAGCGGGCGGCCGATCACCTGGTCCGGTCGGGTCGGTGGGGCTTCAAGGCGCTCATAGAGAGGTTCGACCAGGTCGTCGAAGAGGAAGCGAAGGGGCAGCACCCTCGTCGCGTCGGGCATGGATATCGCCTGGCACGAATCGAACGGCCGCTGCGTGTGCCGGCGCCACGCGTGCGGGTCGTTCGCGCTGCCCTTGACGTCGTCTCCGCGGTCAGAGGCAGAGACTTTGCGCGGCGAAAGGAAATCGAGTCGGGAGTGCTGCTGGTCAAGGCGGCCGTGGCCTTTCGCGCTGCGCTGGGCGACTCGACGCTCCGTCCGATCTTCCAGGAAGGTCGCCGTCAGGGGTTCTCCAGGGCAGGGCTTCTCGACGAGCTGCTCGATTTTTCCTTGCTCGTCCGCGCCGCGCGCGGGAGCCTTGAGAGCCGGGAAAAGTTCACGGTCGTGTCGGCCTTCGTGCGGTCGCAGAGCCTGCTCCGTTTCACGAGCGAGCCGGTTCACGGCCAGGGTGTGCCCGAACAGTCCGCCGACTCCAGAGAAGCTCTTCTCCACGGATCGCTCGAGCGCATCGAGTGGAACCACATGGCACTCGGTGGAACCGTAACCCTGGCGCGTCCGAAAATCATGATCGGCATCGGCCGCGAAGGCCTCAAACAGTTTGACCTGCTGGTCCAGATCGGAAAGCGGCGTCCCGAGCTGCTGAGGCGAGCGCTTCGGCCGGTGCTCGAGTCCGGAATGACGGAGAAGGCCACGGTCGCCTGAGCCCTTGGTGAGAGGGGGTCGCTCGTGTACTGTTATGCGTTCCGACATACCGCCAATGTCGCAACAACGAATTCGCTACTTCGTCTTAGCTATGTTCATCGCCTGCGGGTTGCTCGGCCTGCAGAGCGCTGTGGCGCGCGCACACGCCCCCGTCCGAACCGCCGTCGCGCACGCCGCGGCGCTGCCGCAGCGAGGCCCGGTGATGGTCTCCACCGGCCTGAAGCGGGAGGTGTTCGGCTTTGCCCTGGCCAGCAGCCTTGCCGATCCAAACGTCGGCTATCCGAGCTGGAACTTCTCAGCGCTTAGCACGGTTGCCTTCTTCGGCCCGCACGTCAACGGGAGTGGGGCGATCGTCGCCGATTCCGGCTGGAACGTCTGGAACTCGAGCGCCCTGAGCAACCTGGTGTCAACCGCGCACGCGAGCAACACGAAGGTCGTCCTCACGATCATCCTGCAGGACTTTCAGCCGGGCACCCCGACCATGTGCGCCGGGCTCATCAACCGCGCGACCACCGTCGCCCAGGCGGTGGCGCAGGTCAACGCGAAACATGTAGACGGCATCAACGTCGACTACGAAGGCCTGAACGGGACGTGCTCCAACGGACAGACAGCGCAGTCGATGCTCACCGACTTCGCGCGCCAACTGCGCAGCGCGATGCCCTCGCCGGCATACCTCTCCATCGACACGTACGCAAGCTCGGCAGTCGACACGCTGGGATTCTTCGACGTCGCGGGGCTCAACGGATACGTCGATTCCTTCTTCGTCATGGCTTACGACCTCGAGTACTCCAACTGGCGCCGCTCACCAACCAACTGCAGCAGCTTCTGCCTCGGTCCGACCGCGCCCCTGAGCGGCTACTACTACAACGACACCTCGACGGCGAGCCAGTACGCTAGCGTCGTCGGTGCGTCCAAGGTGCTGCTCGGGGTGCCTTACTACGGGCGCAAGGCGTGCGTCGGCGGCGGAGTGCCAAACGCCTATCCGACCGGCTCCGTCACGGCTGACACCTACCTCGACGCGTCTGGCGAGAGCACTGATCCCGCCGTGAGCTCCGGGAGCTACGCGGTGCACCGGGACGCCAACGATCCCGCCGGCCGGGAGCGGTGGGACACCTGGTTCAACGCCTCGCTCGGCTGCACACGAGAGCTCTACTGGGACGACGTCACCTCTTTGGGACTCAAATACGACCTGGTCAACCGGGACGGTCTGCGCGGCGTCGGGATCTGGAACCTCAACTACGGAGGCGGCGCTCCCGAGCTGTGGTCGACGCTGATCAGTCATTTCGCGGGATGCCAGAGCGTAACGGCAACGTCAACGCCGCGATCGCCGGCAGCCGTCGGCACCTCGGTGACGATCACCGCCGCCGCCCTCGGCTGCGGCAGCGCGACTCCCCGATACGCGTACTGGCTCCAGACCCCGGGTTCGTCGAGCTGGCAGCTGCCCCAGCAGTACTCGACAAGCCCAACATACGTGTGGAGCACCACGGGCCTGAAGGCCGGGACCTACCGCTTCGTCATCTGGGCCCTCGACGCCGCGAGCGCGGGCACCTACGGCAACACCCTCGGCCGGTTCGACGCCTTCACCGAGCTCGACATCACGCTGACGCCGACGCCGTGCACCGGCCTCAACGCGACGTTCGCGCCCGCCGCCGGAACGCTTGCCGGCAACGCGGTCTCAGTCACCGCCACCGCGTACACCTGCCCGCACCCACGCTACCAGTTCGAGTTGCTCGCGCCCGGGTCGCACATCTGGCGGGTGGTCCAGCCCTACTCGACGAGCGCGACCTTCAGCTGGACGACGACAGGCGCCGGCACCGGCACGTACCGGTTCATCGTCAAAGCGCAAGACGCGAGTAGCGCCGGGCTCGCGACCAGCAACCTCGGAACCTGGGACGTCTACATCGCTCCGCAGTACACGCTGACCAAGGCTTGTACCGGCTTGTCGGTGACTGCCTCGCCGTCGGGGGCGGCACCCGTCGGATCGCGTGTCACCCTGACCGCCACCGCCTACGCGTGCCCAAACCCGCGCTATCAGTTCGAGGTTCTGGCTCCCGGCTCGCAGACATGGCAGGTCGTGCAGGCTTATTCGTCCAGCGCGGCCTTCACCTGGAACACGGCCGGATTGCCGGCCGGCGCTTATCAGTTCTCGGTCTGGGCCAGGGACGCCTACAGCCCGGGCCTCGCCGGCGACTCCCTGGGCACGTGGGACGTGTACGTCTCCCAGGCGTACTCGCTCGACACGCCATGCACCGGCGTCACCGTGAGCTTCAGCCCCGCGTCGAGCGCGAAGGCGGGCAGCCCGGTGTCGATGACCGCGACCGCTTCAGGCTGTACCAGCGCGCAGTACCAGGTCGAGATGCTCGCACCTGGATCACAGACCTGGCAGGTCGTGCGCCCCTACTCCCCGAGCTCGACGTTCACGTGGAATACGGCTGGGGCGCCTGCGGGAGCGTACCAGTTCATCGTCAAAGCCCGCAACGCGAGCGGAGTCGGTTTGGCCGGCGGAGCCAATCCCAACGGGACATGGGACGCGTACGTGTCCACGTCCTACAAGGTCACCTGATGCCGGTGGTCATGGACCCCTCCGCTATCCTCTCGGTTTGATGACCGTGACTTCGCGCCTCAGAGCCTGGGCGTCGCCGATCGTGCACGACCTGATGATCATTGCTCGGCCACCCAGGGGCCAGGCGCCCGACATCCTCGTCAAGGGCGAAAGCGGAAGCACGCTCGTCGACACGTACTGGAACCACCACACCCTCCACAACCGGAAGTTCGTCAGCGCGAAGGAATCGGAGCGACACCTCAGGTGGCGCAACGACCTCTACCCCAAATTCCTCGAGCTGATGGACCTCTATGGCGACCACACCGGCGAGACGATCCTCGACTACGGCTGCGGTCCCGGCGAGGACGTGACCGGCTTCCTTCTCTGGTCGAACGCGAGGAAGGTCATCGGTATGGACGTGTCGGGCAAAGCGCTGAACCAGCTGCGCAACCGTCTCGCATATCACGAGATCGATGTTCGCCGTGTCGAGCTCATCCGCATCGGGGACGCAGTCGGACAGATCCCGCTCGACGACGCCTCGATCGATTGGCTTCACTGCGGCGGCGTGCTGCACCACACCACGCACCCGCACGACATCATGAAGGAGTTCGCGAGGGTCATGAAGCCGGGCGCGGAGGGCCGGCTCATGCTCTACAACCGGGAGAGCGTGATGTACCACCTGTATATCGCGTACGCGCGGCTCATCGCGGACAAGGCGTTTCCGGGCCTGACCGTCGACCAGGCTTTCACCAAGAGTACCGACGGGCCCGACTGTCCTGTCTCCGAGGCTTGGCCGGCACAGCGCGTCCTCGACATGATCGGCGGGGCCGGGCTGGAAGGGACTTTCCGGGGTGGTTACGTCGCGACGGACGAGCTGGCCTGGATCAAGGCCTATCGCGAGGCGGCACTGCGCGAGCCGCGGCTGGCCGAAGAACACAAGCAGTTCATCGTTGAGCTGACCTTTGACGATCAGGGCCTGCCGATGTGGCACGGTCGGTACGCGGGCATTGGAGGCGTCTACACCATCAGGAAGGCGTCCTGACCGGAGTCGAAGCATGACTGGTCAGGCCAGGATCCTTCTTCTCTGCGACGACCGGCGGGGCAGCGCGAACACGATCCTGGACCACATCGAGGCCTTCCGCCGTTTCTCGCGCCACGAGGTCAGGAACTTCAACACCAAGGCGATGGGCCGCAGTTTTGCCCTCGACCTCGACGAGTTCGACGTTGTGGTCATCCATTACTCGGTGGTCCTGAGCGACCCGCATTATGTCTCGCCGCACTTCCGCGACAAGCTGCGGAGGTTCAAGGGCCTCAAAGTCGAGTTCATCCAGGACGACTACCGGTGGGTCGACCAGGCGACCACGGCGGCGCGGGACATCGGGCTCGACGTGCTGTTCACGATCGCGCCCGAGCCGGCCGCCGGCCAGCTGTACGACGAGCGACTCCCAGGCGTCAAGCGGGTGGAGACGTTGACCGGGTACGTGCCGGACAGCCTGGTCGGCAGGCCCATCCGGCCGCTGCGCGACCGGGCCATTGACGTCGGTTATCGCGCACGCGACCTGCCTTTTTGGTTTGGCGTGCTGTCGCGCGAGAAGGCCGGGATTGGACAGCGCTTCGTCGAGCTCGCGCCTCGCTACGGCCTCAAGTGCGACATCGCGTGGAAGGAGCACGACCGCATCTATGGCGAGCGCTGGATAGATTTCGTCTCCTCGAGCCGGGCGACTCTCGGCTGCGAGAGCGGGGCGAGCATCGCCGATTTCGACGGCAGCATCGAGCGGTCCGTCCGCGCCTATCTCCGCGCGCATCCTGGGGCTGCGTACGAAGAGGTGGCGGAGGCGGTGCTGAAGCCGTACGAGGGCAACGTCGTCGTGCACGTCGTCTCGCCTCGAGTCTTCGAGGCCGCGTCACTCGGCACCGCGCTGGTGATGTTTCCCGGCGACTACTCCGGCGTCGTCCAGGCCGGCGAGCACTACATCCCACTCCAGAAGGACTTCTCGAACATGGACGAGGTCGCCGCCAGGCTCAAGGACGATGACTTTTTAGCGAAGATGACGAGCCGGACGTACGACGACCTGATCAGGTCAGGTCGCTGGAACTACGAGTCGTTCATCCGCCAGTTCGACCGTGTCATAGACGAAGAGGCGCATGTCACAAGAGGGCCGCGGCGCAATACCCGGTGGCGCCTGGCGCGCATCGAGCGCACGCTGCGCGTCCCCGGCATCCGGGTGCGCATGCTCCGTGGCGCGCACGCCGCGTGGCAACGCCTCACGCCGCGTAACCGTTCGATGGGATTTGCCATCGAGTACGAGTCGCAGATCGAAAAGGGGCTGCTTGCGCTTCGCACGGTGGCGACCGACAGCGACCTCCGCGCATTGCTCCAGCTCGGACGGCGGTCGGGCGTGCCGCTGGACAGGCTCCTGCGCGAGATCCTCGAGCTGTCGCTGTTGCGAAAAGCCGCGGGGGGAAAGCTCGAGGCCGGACAGTCCTTCGCGTTGAGCGCGGAGTACGACGCCAACCGCGGCGCGGCCTGCTTCGTCAGCACCCCCACCGGCAACCAGCTCGCGCGCCATGACGGGGCGGCGGCCCGTATCCGGGACGCGGTGCGTGGAGGGATGCTGCAGGCCATCGAGTGGGACCACCGCGCGTTTGGCGGAAAGATCCACCTGACTTCGATGGATGTCGGGATCGGTTACGACGGGCTCGAGAGCTTCACGCTAATCGCCGGCATCGGCAGGCACAATCCCGAGGTCCTCGAACGAGCCCTCGCACCGCTCCTCGAACCGGACCGATTGACCCTTCCTGTAGGCTAGCCAGACTGTGTGCGGAATCGCCGGGGCCATCGACCTTTCGGGGCGGCCGATCGCGAACCTCTCGCGCCGTTTGGAGCTGATGAACGAGCTCCAGGCCCATCGCGGCCCCGACGGCCAGTCCGCCTGGAAGCACGAGCGCGACCACGTCGGCTTCGCCAATCAACGCCTCGCGATCATCGACCTGTCGACGGGCGACCAGCCGATGGGGGATGGGGCGGGCAGCTGGATCTCATACAACGGCGAGATCTACAACTACATCGAGCTGCGCGCCGAGCTGGGCGGCAGGGGGTTCCGCACGACCTCGGACACCGAGGTCGCGCTCCGCTCCTACCAGCAATGGGGTACGGACTGCGTCAACCACTTCCGCGGCATGTTCGCCTTCTCGATCTGGGACGAAAAGACGCAGACGCTTTTCTGCGCCCGCGATCGCTTCGGGATCAAACCCTTCTACTACGCCGAGGTCGACGGAGTCTTCTATTTCGCGAGCGAGATCAAGGCGCTCATCCCATTTCTGCCCACGGTCGAGACCGATCTCGAGGGCCTCAAAGACTATCTCTGCTTCCAGTTCTGCCTCGGCGGCAAGACCATGTTCAAGGGCGTCAAGGAACTCCTGCCGGGGCACATCCTCACCGTGCACGACGGCCGGGTGGCGGTCAGTCGCTACTGGGAGGTGTACTACCAGCCGGACTTTCACCACACGGCCGCTTACTTCGAGTCCTCGATCCGAGACCTGATGGCGGAATCGGTGGCGCTTCATTTGAGGTCGGACGTGCCGGTCGGCGCGTATCTGAGCGGCGGCCTCGACTCCAGCATCGTCGCGTCGCTGGCGGTCGAGTCACAGGGACCGTCCTTTCTGGCCTTCACCGGTCGATTTGGCAACGACCCCGCTTACGACGAAAGTGGCTACGCGCGCGAGATGGCGGAGTGGAAGGGCTTCCAGGTCCTCGACATCGACATCGCCGCTTCCGATTTCGTGAGCTCGATCGAGAAGGTGATCTATCACCTCGACCAGCCGGTGGCGGGTCCGGGCTCGTTTCCGCAGTACCTCGTCTCGGCGCTCGCGGCCAAGCACCGCAAGGTGGTGCTGGGCGGCCAGGGCGGGGACGAGATCTTCGGCGGCTACACCCGATACCTCGTGGCTTACTTCGAGCAGTGCATCAAGGGCGCCATCGAAGGAACAATGAGCAGCGGCCCGTACGTCGTCACGTACGAGTCGATCATCCCGAACCTTGTCGCCTTGAAGAACTACAAACCGATGCTCCAGGAGTTCTGGCGCGATGGGCTGTTCGAAAACCTGGACCGCCGCTACTTCCGCCTCATCAACCGCGCGCCCTCACTCGGCGACGAGATCAACTGGGCGGCGCTCGGCCAATACGACCCGTATGAGACGTTCCGCACGATCTTCAACGGCGCCAACGTCGGCCACGAGTCCTACTTCGACTCGATGACGCACTTCGACTTCAAGACGCTGCTGCCCGCGCTGCTGCAGGTCGAGGATCGCGTGAGCATGGCGCACGGCCTGGAGTCGCGCGTGCCTTTCCTCGACCACCGCATCGTCGAGCTGGCGGCCACGATCCCGGCCGACATCAAGTTCGAGAACGGCAACATGAAGCACGTGCTCCGGTCAGCGATGCGCTCGAAGCTGCCGCCGCGCATCTCCAACCGGCAGGACAAGATGGGCTTCCCGGTCCCGCTGCACGAATGGATCACCTCGCCGGGCCCGGTCCGCGATTTCGTCCGGGACACGTTCTCGTCGCAGCAAGCTCGGTCCCGCGAGCTGATCGACAACTCGCGCGTCTTGAAAGGGATGGACGGCGAGGCACGATTTGGCAGGCAAATTTGGGGCTTGCTGAGCCTCGAGCTCTGGCAGCGTTCGTTCCACGATCGCGCCCATGAGTTCCGGCAGCGGCTCGTCAAGCCCGTTGAGGAAGTCACGCCATGAGAGCTCTGATCACGGGCGGAGCCGGATTTGTCGGCTCCAACCTCGCCGACCGGCTGTTCGCTCGGGGCGACACGGTCACGGTGATCGACAACTTCGAGACTGCGCGTCGCGACAACCTCACGCCGAACCCCAACCTGACCCTGATCGAAGGTTCGATCGCAGACCCGGACGTCGTCAACCGCGTCTTCGACGAGCACCGGCCCGAGATTGTCGTCCACGCCGCCGCGTCATACAAGGACCCTGACAACTGGTACGGCGACGCAATGACCAACGTGGTCGGGACGGTGAACGTCGTTCGCGCGTCAGAGCGATTGAAGGTCGGCAGGTTTGTCTACCTGCAGACCGCACTCGGCTACGGCCTGCATCCGATCGAGCAGCCGATCACGCTCAACCATCCCCTTCAGCCGGGCGGCTCGAGCTATGCGATCAGCAAGACCGCCGGAGAGCAGTACATCTTCCTGAGCTCGCTCGACTACATCTCGTTCCGGCTCGCCAACGCGTACGGTCCACGCAACCTGAGCGGCCCCCTGCCGACCTTCTACCAGCGGCTGACGGCGGGCAAGCCTTGCTTTGTCATGGACACCAGGCGCGATTTCATCTACGTCAGCGACCTCGTCGACGTGATCGCGTCGGCGGTCGATGGTCGAGGCCGGCGCGGCCCGTACCACGTGTCGTCCGGACGCGACTACTCGATCAAGGAGCTGTTCGACGCGACCACCAAGGCACTCGGGACCAAGCTCGACAGCGATGTGGAGGTGAGGCCACGCAATCCCGACGACGTGGCGACCATCCTGCTGGACCCCTCCAGGACGGAGGAGGACTTCGACTGGCGGGTGACGACTCCGCTCGACGTGGGAGTCGCGGCGACCATCGACTACTACCAGACGCACGGCATCGAGCAGACGTACACGCACCTGAAGCCGGTCGGAGAGAAGGCATAGACATCGGCGACCGCGTGCTGGTCGTGGGTGGGGCCGGATTCGTCGGCTCAAACCTCGTGCGGCGCCTGCTGGCCGAACAGGTGGGCGAGGTCGTGGTCGTCGACAACCTGCTTTCGGCCGAGCGCGAGAACTTGCCGGCAAACGACAGGGTCCGGTTCGTCGAGGGATCGATCGCCGACGCCGAGATCCTGGACGGCATCTCGGATGGCTTCGACTACATCTGGCACCTTGCGACCTACCACGGCAACCAGAGCTCGATCGCGAACCCACTCGACGATCACGACAACAACCTGATCACGACTCTCCGGCTTCTCGAGCGCGTGCGCGACTTCAAGCGCTTGAAGAAGGTCGTCTACGCCGCGTCAGGCTGTGTGCTGGCCCCGCACACGTTCGACGACGCACAACCGGTGGAGGAGGACGGAGACGCGCCGTTCGACCTCGACAGTCCCTACCAGATCTCCAAGATCGTGGGCGAGTTCTACTGCGTCTATTACCACAAACAGCACGGGGTCCCGACCGTGCGGGCTCGCTTCCAGAACGTCTACGGGCCGGGTGAGATCCTGGGTGCCGGGCGCTGGCGCGGAACCACGGCCACCGTGTGGCGCAACGTCGTTCCGACCTTCGTCTACCGCGCGCTGCGCGGCCTGCCTCTCGACCTTGACAACGGCGGAGTCGCCAGCCGTGACTTCATCTTCGTCGAGGACATCGTCGACGGCTTGTTGGCCTGTGCGCTCCGCGGTAAGCCGGGCGACGTCTACAACCTGGCGAGCGGCAGGGAGACAACTATCAAGGAGCTGGCCGAGCTCATCAACGAGCTCGCCGGCGGGCTTTCTGAGATCACGGTCACGCCACCCCGTCCTTGGGACCGTGCCGGCCGACGGGTTGGCAGCACTCGCAAATCACGCGAGCAGCTGGGCTTTGAAGCTGGAACAGGCCTCGAAGACGGCCTCCGGAACACGCTCGACTGGACGAAGGCCAACCTGGACCTGATCGAAAAGGCGATGGCCAAGCATCAAGATCGGCTCGTCGTGCCGTCCAGAGCCGCCACCGCCTGACTGGGCGCCGCACGGTGTCCGGAACCAGCGTGCCAACGCTGACGTTCCTCGTGTCGTGAGGCGGGCGTGATGCGGGCGACCGCAGCTGCGCAGCGGCGTGTGCTGCAGGTCGGCGCGGCGTTACTGCCGCTTGTCTACTGGCCGTGGACCTACGACAGCTACGTCCTCCCGAAGCTGCTGCTCGCCCGATCCCTGGTGCTGATCCTGGCCTTCCTGCTCGTCATCCGCTGGTTGGCTGCGGGCGCCATCATCGTGAACAGGACTCCGCTCGACCTGCCGCTGCTGGCATTCATCGGATCGGCGCTGCTGTCCACAATCGTCGGGGTCAACGCCAACGTCGGCCTGTTCGGCACCTACACGCGTTATGACGGCTTGCTGACGTTGATCACATACGCGGCGCTGTTCTGGCTCGCGGTGCAAACGCTCGAAGACTCTGACGATGCCGGCAACCTGCTGCGCGCGATGCTCGCCGGCGCCTACCTCGTGGCGATTCTTGCCATCGGCCAGTGGCTGCTCGCCAAGCTCCATGGAGTGGCGGTCCCACGCGCCTATGGAACGCTCGGCAACGCCAACGTGCTGGGCGCATATCTCGCGATGCTCATGGGCTACGCCTTTTACGAGCTCACCCGCGCGCCGTCAGCGGGTGGCCGGCTCATTGCGGCCAACGGCCTCGGCCTCATGGGACTGGCCGTGCTGCTGACGGTAAGCCAGAGTGCGTGGCTTGGCCTGGTCGGCGCAGCGGCCATCTTGATAGCCGGGGGACAGCTCCGCGCGCTGGCGCGCAGGTGGCGGATCGCATCCGCCGTTGGGGGGCTCGCGATCCTCGCGGCGGCGGGCCCGATCGTCCTGAGTCGTGGCACCGACATCGCACAGCGCCTCGGCATCTGGAGCGACTCACTAAAGCTCATTGCCAGCCGCCCCATCCTCGGCTATGGACCAGACACATTCGGCTTCGTCTACCCGCGCTTCCAGAGCGCACAGCGGGTCTTGGGTTACTCGCAGATCGACAAGGCCCATTCCGAGCTGCTCCAGATCGCGGCCACGCAGGGCCTGGTGGGCCTCGCGACCTTCTTATGGATCTCGGCCGTCTTCGTGGTGACGTTCTGGCGCCATCGAAGCCTTCCCGTGGCATGGCCTTTGTTCGCGGGATGGGTCGCCTACGAGGTGGTCCTGATGGTCAACTTCACCGCCCTCGGCTCGGCTTTTCCGTTCTGGATTTTCGCTTCGGCGTCGATCGTTCTGTTGGGGGCCAGACGGGAGAACCGCATCGTCCCCGCTTGGTCACGGTTGCCCGCGGCATCTTTGGGCGTGCTGACGACCGTCGGGCTCGTGGCGCTGGCCGTCCCTGCGGTGGCGCTGCCCTACCTCGCTGATTCGAGCCTGCGCGAGGCGGTGGCCGCTCAGCAAGCGTTCCGGCCGTGGGACGCCGCCGCGCCTGCCGCGCGCGCCCGCGACTTCAATCGCCAGGAGAGCGTCTATGCGGCTGAGGCCGGCGACGTCGCGTTCGACAGCCACGACTTTGCCGCCGCGCGGGCGGCTTACCTGGACGCCGCGAGGCTGGGCTCCTTCAACCCAAGGCTGTATCGCAACCTCGCCTTCGCCGACAGCGAGCTGGGCTTGCGGGGCGAAGCGCTGGCCGCTGCGCGGGAGGCCGTCTACCTGGATCCGTTCGATCCGGCCAACCAGGCTCTTCTCGCACAGATGTCGAGTCCTGGCCCGTGACCGACTTCGGTTCGCCTACGCCCTCGCTCTTGACCAGCACCCGTCGGAGATAAACTCCCCTTCGTGCCACCTCGCGAGCTGCCCAGCCGAGCGCTGTATGAGGGCCGAGATCGCGCGGGGGCGCGGTCCTTTCTATATGCCATCGGGCTAACCCCGGAGGACCTGAGCAAACCCTTTGTCGGCGTCTCCAACTGCTGGCTCGAGACGATGCCGTGCAACTTCGGGCTGCGCGAGCTGGCGGTTCCGGTCAAAGCCGGCATCCGAGCCGCGGGCGCCAACCCGATGGAGTTCAACACCATCGCAATCTCTGACGGCATCACGATGGGGAGCGAGGGCATGAAGACCTCGCTGGTGAGCCGCGAGGTCATCGCCGATTCAATCGAGCTAGTCGGCCGCGGCCACCAGTTCGACGCCATGTGCGCCATCTGCGCGTGCGACAAGACGATCCCAGCGTCGGCGATCGCGCTGATCCGGCTCGACCGGCCGAGCATCCTCCTGTACGGCGGCTCGATCATGCCAGGGCGATTTCGCGGGCAAGAGGTGGCGGTGGGCGAGGTGTACGAAGCGATCGGCGCCGTCGCCGCCGGCAAGATGAGCGAATCTGACCTGGCGGAGCTGGAGCTGGTCGCGTGTCCTGGACCGGGCGCATGCGGCGGGCAGTACACGGCGAACACGATGTCGATGCTGATGGAGGTCATCGGCCTGTCGCCGTTCGGCTTCAACTCCATCCCGGCGATGGACCCGGACAAGCCGCGCGCGGCGGAGGTCGCCGGCCGCCTGGTGATGTCGGTGCTGGAGAACGACCTCCGGCCATCGCGCATCCTCACCCGCCGCGCGTTCGACAACGCGATCGCCGCGGTGGCCGCCAGCGGCGGCTCGACCAACGCGGTGCTGCACCTGCTCGCGATGGCACGTGAGGTCGGCGTGGAGCTCGACATCGACGACATCGACCGGATCAGCAGGCGCACCCCGCTGCTATGCGACCTCAAGCCGGGCGGCCGGTTCGCCGCCGTCGAGCTGCATCGCGCGGGCGGCATCGGAGTGCTGACGAAGCGGTTGATCGAGGGCGGTTTCGTCGACGGTGACGCGCTCACCGTCACGGGCCGCACGCTTGGCGAGGAATGCGAGTCGGTGCGCGAGACTCTCGGCCAGGAGGTGGTGGCACTGCTTTCGAAGCCGCTTCGCGATGAGGGTGGCCTGGTGGTCCTGCGCGGCTCCCTGGCGCCCGAAGGTTCGGTGGTCAAGGTCACACAGCACACGCCGACGACCCATCGCGGTCCCGCCCGCGTGTTCAACCGCGAAGAGGACGCGTTCGCGGCGGTTGTGGGCGGCAAGATCAAGGCCGGCGACACGGTCGTCATCCGCTACGAGGGTCCGCGCGGCGGGCCAGGCATGCGGGAGATGCTGCAGGTCACGGCGGCCATCGTCGGCGAGGGCCTGGGCGAGACCGTGGCCATGGTCACCGACGGCCGTTTCTCCGGTGCCACGCGCGGGCTGATGATCGGACATGTCGCGCCCGAGGCGGCGGCAGGCGGCCCGTTGGCCGCGCTCCGCGACGGTGACATCGTCGACATCGACGTAGAGAGCCGGCGCCTTGCGGTGGAGGGGGTGGACGTAGCGGCCCGCCTCAAGGACTGGTCGCCCCCCGAACCGAATTACCGCAAGGGCGTCCTGGCGCGGTATGCGCTGCTTGTCGGCTCAGCCTCGGAGGGCGCGATCCTCAAGCCCTAGAGGTCACCTGGCTGTGGGCAGCCAGGCCGGACGGCGAGCTTCGTACGCCGCTATGGACGAGTCGTTGCGCTCGACGAGAGCGATCTCGTCCAACCCGCCGAGCAGGCATTCGCGCGCGAAAGCGTCGATGTCGAACCGGTAGCTGAAGCCTTCGCCCCGCACCTCTTGCGCCTCCAGGTCGACTGTGACCTCGGCCGCCGGGTCTTCCGACGCCAGGTCGATCAGGTGGCGCACCTTGCCTTCCGGCAGGGTGACCGCCAGCAGGCCGGTCTTGTGGCAGTTGGCGCGAAAGATGTCCGCGAAGCTCGACGCGAGGATGGCTCGATAGCCGGCGTCGCGGATCGCCCATGGCGCGTGCTCACGCGAGGACCCGCAGCCGAAATTCGCGCCGGTGACGAGCACTGTCGCGCCCTTGTGCTCGGGTCGCTCCAGCACGAAATCGCCCTCATGCCGCCAGTCATAGAAAAGGAACGGTCCGTAGCCGGTGCGCTCGATCCGCTTGAGGAACTGCTTGGGAATGATCTGGTCCGTGTCCACGTCGGCGCGATCGAGCGGAGCCATCCGGCCGCTGACGCGCTTGATGGGCTCCACGACTAAAGGAGCTCCCGGACGTCGACCAGGTGCCCTGTCACCGCGGCCGCCGCGGCCATGGGCGGGCTCATGAGGTGCGTGCGCCCGCCGGCGCCCTGCCTGCCCTCGAAGTTGCGGTTGCTCGTCGACGCGCATCGCTCGCCGGGCGCGAGGATGTCCGGGTTCATGCCCAGGCACATCGAGCAGCCTGCGTTGCGCCATTCGAAGCCCGCGGCCTTGAAGACTGCGTCGAGGCCCTCATCTTCTGCCGCGCGCTTCACAGTCGTCGAACCTGGCACGACCATCGCCCGCACCTTCGGATGCACATGCCTGCCGGCGATCACGCGCGCCGCGGCCCGCAGGTCCTCGATGCGCGCGTTCGTGCACGAGCCGATGAAGACGCGGTCGATGGCGATGTCGGCCAGCGCGATCCCGGGGCGCAGGTCCATGTAGCGCAAGGCGCGGGCGTCGGTGTCGGATCGCGGTTGGGGTACGCGCCCCGTCACCGGGGCCACCTGCCCGGGGTTCGTGCCCCAGGTCACATGCGGCTCCAGCTTGCCGGCGTCGATCAGGATCTCGTGGTCGAACCCAGCGCCATCGTCGGTCGTTAGCGACCGCCAGTAGTCGAGGGCTGCAGTCCACGCGGCACCACGCGGGGCGTACGGCCGTCGCTCCAGGTAGGCAAATGTGGTGTCGTCGGGCGCGACCATGCCTGCCTTGGCGCCCCACTCGATGCTCATGTTGCAGATCGTCATCCTGCCTTCCATGCTCAGCCCGCGCAGGGTCGAACCACGGTACTCGACGAGGTGTCCCTGCCCGAACGAGATGCCGGTCTTGCCGATCACGCCCAGGACGACATCCTTGGCGGTGACGCCCAGCGGCAGCTCACCCTCCACCGTCACGGCCAGATCGCGGGCCCGGGCCTGCGGCAGGCACTGGGTGGCCAGCACGAGCTCCACCTCGGAGGTGCCGATGCCAAAAGCGAGCGCCCCGAACGCGCCGTGGGTGGAGGTATGGGAGTCGCCGCAGACGATGAGCATGCCCGGCTGGGTCAGGCCAAGCTCCGGGCCGATGACGTGGACGATGCCCTGGCGGCGGCTTCCGATCTGATGCAGGGGGATCCCCTCGCGGCGGCAGTTCTCCGCCAGGACCTCCATCTGCTTGCGCGAGAGGTCGTCCGCTGCCCGCGCACCACCGCGGGTGGGGACGTTGTGGTCCATGGTGGCGAGTGTCAGGTCGGGGCGCCGGACGTGCCTGCCCGCCAGCCGAAGCCCCTCGAACGCCTGCGGCGACGTCACCTCGTGGACCAGGTGCAGGTCGACATAGAGGAGGTCGGGCTCCGCGAAGCGGCCGCCCGGCGCGGTGCGAACGACATGCGAGTCCCAGAGCTTGGCGGCCAGGGTGGAGGGCATCGGAGATGCCACTCTACCGGCCGTCGGACCAGGCTGCCCGTGTGGGCCGTTTAAAGCCAAGCCGTCTGGAATTGTGCCTCAAGCACAAATAAAGGCGCCCGGCATGGCCTAAGATTCCGCAACACATGGACAAGTCGTCGCGCGTGTTCGTAGGCCTCCTTCTTGGTCTCCTGGGCCTTATTGGCCTTGGTCAGTCGGGGGCTCGCGCGACCTAACCCAGATCGCAAAGAGATCGCAAAGCCCCCGACCGAAAGGCGGGGGCTTCTTGTGACATGGTGCTGGAGGCGCTCGAGCGCGAGGGAGTCGATCTCATATTCGGCTATCCCGGCGGCGCCAACCTGCCCATCTACCAGCACCTGCCCGCTCACCCCAAGCTCAGGCACATCCTGGTTCGCCACGAGCAGGGCGCCGCGCATATGGCGGACGGCTACGCCCGCGCCTGCGGCAAGCCGGGCGTCGTGTTCGCGACCTCCGGTCCCGGCGCGCTGAACCTGGTCACCGGCCTCGCGACCGCATACATGGACTCGGTGCCGATGATCGCCATCACCGGCCAGGTCGCCAGCACCCAGGTCGGGCGCGACGCGTTCCAGGAGACGGACGTCATCGGCGCCACCAGCTCGGTCACCAAGCACAGCTACCTGGTCACCAAGATCGATCAGCTGCCTCGGGTCATCCACGAGGCGTTCCACATCGCCACCACCGGCCGGCCCGGGCCGGTGCTCATCGACATCTGCAAAGACGTGCAGCAGGCGGATGCACCCCACGTGCTTCCTGAGCGGTTGGAAATTGCCGGCTACAAACCCAACGGCCACGCCGACCTCCAGCAAGCCAAGGCGGCGGCAATCGCGCTGGCGGGAGCCGAGCGCCCGGTCGTGCTCGCCGGCCACGGGGTCCTGTTGAGCCATGCGGAGACTGCCCTACGCGACGTCGCCGAGAAAGCGGCCGCCCCCGTCGGCACCACCCTACTGGGCATTGGGGCCTTCCCGGTCAACCACCCGCTGTCGCTGCACATGACGGGATTCATGGGCACCGGCTGGAACCTCAAGGCGGTGCAGAACGCAGACGTCCTGATGATGGTCGGCATGCGGGTCGACGACCGGGTCACCGCCCGGCTTGCCGACTTCGCCCCGAAGGTCAAGACCTTCATCCACATCGACATCGACGGCTCGGAGATGGGCAAGAACGTGCGCCCCCACATCGAGCTGGTCGCCGACGCCAAGCAGGCCCTCGAGGCGATGATGCCGCACCTTCCCGAACCCGAGAAGAGCCGCGGCACCTGGCTCGCCCAGATCGACGCCTGGCGTGAGGAGCATCCGCTCCGCTACACGCACTCCAACGGACATCTGCAACCGCAAGACGTGCTCATCGATATGTACAGGCGCTGCCACAACGAGGCGATCGTGGTCGCCGACGTGGGTCAGAACCAGATCTGGGCGGCGCTGTGGTGGAACTACGACCGACCGGGCCTGTTCCTCAACTCGGGCGGCTCGGGCACCATGGGCTTCGCCCTGCCGGCCGCCATCGGCGCCAAGTTCGCCAGGCCCGAGCTGCCCGTGTGGTGCGTCGCGGGCGAAGGCGGTTTCGTGATGACCGCGCAGGAGCTGTCCGTCGCGGTCGAGCACCAGCTCGACGTCAAGATCGTGCTCCTCAACAACTTCTCGCTCGGCATGGTTCGCCAGTTCCAGGACGACTTCTACGGCGGAGTGCGCTCGCAGGTCGACCTCACCCACATGCCGGACTTCGTCAAGCTGGCGGACGCGTACGGCCTGCCCGCCGTGCGCGTGGACGACGTCTCCCAAATCGGGCCGGCGATGGATGCCGCCGAGCGCACCAAGGGCCCATTCCTGATCGATTTTCGCATCGACCCGGAGGCCAACGTCTACCCGATCGTCCCGCTCGGCAAGAGCCTTAACGACTTCTGGGAGGCACCGGATAGATGACCAACCCCCACCCGCCCGCTCCTTCGGCGGGGGCGACCTCCCCACAAGGTGGGGAGGCGAGAGTTCGAGTGCTATCGGTGTTGGTCGAGGACGGACCGAACACGTTGAGCAAGGTTTCCGGAGTCATACGACGCCGAGGCTTCCACGTCCTGTCCATCTCCGTCGGTCCGAGCCCCGAGCCGGGCCGGTCTCGGCTGACCCTCCAGGTCGACCACGGCCACGCCGAAGCCGACCAGGTGCGCAAGCAGCTCGAGCGGTTGGTGGAGGTGGTCGAGGTCGAGGACCTCACCGGCCACGATCTGCACAGCCGTGAGTTGGTGGTGGCCAGGGTCGCCGCCTCCGACCTGTCGGAGCTGCTGCAGAAGGGAGCGAAGCTCCTCCACAGCGGCGCGGGCGGCGCGACGGTCGAGTTTGCGGGGGACCGCGACGAGGTGGGCGACTTCGTCGATGAATTGAAACGGCAGGGAGTCCAGGACGTGGTCCGCTCGGGCCCCGTCGTGATGAGGAGAAGCGCATGAAGATCCACTACGAGGCGGATTGTCCGCCGAGCCTGGGCGAGCCCGTCGCGGTCATCGGTTACGGAAGCCAGGGCCGCGCCCACGCGCTCAACCTGCGCGACAGCGGGGAGGACGTCCGCGTCGGCCTCTACCCGGGCAGCAAGTCGATCGAGCGGGTGGAGGCTGACGGATTGCGCGCGGTGCCGGTACCCGAGGCCGTCTCCGAGGCGACGGTCGTCATGGTTCTGACCCCTGATGCGGGCCAGGGCAAGCTCTTCCGAGAGTCCATCGAAGACCACCTTCAACCGCGTTCGATGCTGATGTTCGCGCACGGGTTCGCGATCCATTTCGCACAGGTCAAGCCCCACGCTGAGCTCGACGTCGCGATGATCGCCCCCAAGGGCCCCGGCCACCTGGTGCGCAGCACGTATGTACAGGGCCAGGGCGTGCCCGCGTTGATCGCGGTGCACCAGGATGCCACCGGGAAGGCCTGGCCGCGCGCTCTCGCGTATGCGCGTGCACTTGGAGCCGGCCGCGCCGGCGTTCTCGAGACCACCTTCAAAGAGGAGACCGAGACCGACCTGTTCGGCGAGCAAGCGGTGCTGTGCGGCGGCGTCAGCTCGCTGGTCAAGACTGGGTTCGAGACCCTCGTCGAAGCCGGCTACCAACCCGAGCTCGCTTACTTCGAGGTGCTCCACGAGCTCAAGCTCATCGTCGACCTCATGTACCGAGGCGGGCTCGGCTTCATGCGCTACTCGGTTTCGGACACCGCCGAGTACGGGGACTACGTATCAGGGCCGCGCGTCATCGACAACCAGGTGCGCGAGAACATGCGGCAGGTTCTTCGCGAGATCCAGGACGGCTCGTTCGCCGAGCGCTGGCTGGACGAGAACTCGAATGGTCGAGAGCAGTTTCTCGCGATGCGAAAGAAGGATGCCGAACACCCCGTAGAAAAGGTCGGGCGCGAGCTCCGCTCGATGATGACCTGGTTGGAGCCGGTAGAGAAATGAAGGAATCGGACGTAGACCGCGTATACATCTTCGACACCACGCTGCGCGACGGCGAGCAGTCGCCTGGATTCCACCTCGACGCCAACTCCAAGCTGAAGATCGCGCGACAGCTCGAGAAGCTCGGCGTCGATGTGATCGAAGCCGGTTTCCCCATCTCCTCACCGGGTGACTTCGAGGCCTGTCGCAGGATCGCTCACGAGATTCGAGGCGCCACCGTCACCGCGCTTGCGCGAGCGGTACGCGACGACATCGACGCGGTTTGGGGCGCGATCAAAGAGGCGGAGACGCCGCAGATCCACATCGTGCTTTCGGTCTCCGACGTTCACATCGACCGCAAGCTCGGCATGACGCGCGAGCAGGTGCTCAAGCGCGGCGCGGAGATGGTGGCGTACGCGCGCTCGTTGTGCGAGAGAGTCGAGTACTCGCCCGAGGACGCCGGCCGCGCGGATGTCGCCTACCTCATCGAGACGGTGGAGACGATGATCGCCGCGGGTGCAAATGTCATCAACATTCCGGACACCACCGGCTACTGCCTGCCGGCGGAGTTCGGAGAGCTCATGCGGCGGGTCATCACAGAGGCCAGGGGAAGCGAGAAGGCGCTTTTCTCGGTCCATTGCCACAACGACCTCGGGCTGGCCACCGCCAACACGCTGGCCGCGATCACGGCTGGAGCTCGGCGGGTCGAATGCACCATCAACGGCATCGGCGAGAGGGCCGGCAACACCTCGCTCGAGGAGATCGTGATGCTGCTGCGCGTGCGGCAGGCGAAGCTCGGGCTCGAGTGCGGCATCGACACCACCCAGATCACTCGCACGTCGAGGTTGGTGGCGGAGCTGACCGGCACACCCGTGCAGCCGAACAAGGCCGTCGTGGGCGCCAACGCGTTCGCGCACGCCTCGGGAATCCACCAGGACGGCGTCCTGAAGGATCGGCTCAACTACGAGATCATGAAGCCCGAGGACGTCGGCCTCGACGACTCCCGCATCGTGCTCACCGCCCGCTCGGGCAGGCATGCATTTCATCACCGCCTCGGCCTGCTTGGCATCAAGCTCGAAGATGGAAAGGCCGAACCGGCCTGGCAGCGCTTCCTGCAGGTTGCCGATACCAAGCGCGAGGTCACCGACGACGACCTGCGCAAGATCGCGGCCGGCGAGCCCAACGGCAACGGGCACGCGACGGCGGTCGACATTCCCAACGAGCACAACCACGTCGCGGACACCCTGCGGCACATGATCTTCGGCTGAGTTGAGAGCTGGAGCACCCCCACCTGGCTGGGGGCGCTGGGCGCCCCGAGCCACCCTCCCCACCCGGTGGGGAGGGTGAAGATCGCCTACCAGGGCGAACCTGGCGCTTACTCGGACGAGGCCGTCACGGCTCTATTTCCAGGGGCGGAGGCGGTTGGGCATGCGACGTTCCGCCTGACGTTCGAGTCGCTGTCACTCGGCGCGGTAGATGCGGCGGTCCTGCCGGTGGAGAACACCAGCGCCGGCGTGGTGCAGGAGGTGTCCGATCTCCTCTGGGAGCTGCCCGGCCTGCGCGTCGTGCGCGAGCACGTCTTGCCGGTTCAGCACTGCCTGCTCGGCTGGCCGGGACCCGTTGAGCGCGCGCTGTCGCATCCGCAGGCTCTGGCGCAGTGCAGCCGTTACCTGCACGGGCGGCAGATTCGCCCGGTCGCGTTTCATGACACCGCGGGCGCGGCACGGGCCGTCGCTGAGCAGCGGCAGCCAGGCACCGCGGCCATCGCCAGCCGCGCGGCGGCCAAGCGTTACGGCCTCTACGTGCTGGCAGAGTCGATCCAGGATGATTCCGAAAACCGCACCAGATTCGTGGTCGTCGAGCGAGGCGAGCCGGTGCGTCCTCGCGATGGAGCAGCCGTGTCGAAGTGCTCGCTGGCCTTCGTGGCCGCGCACCGGCCCGGGAGCCTCGCGCACGCGCTCGACTGTTTCGCTCGGCGCAGCGTCAACCTGACGCGGCTCGACAGCCGGCCCATCCTCGGCCGCCCCTTCGAGTACCGCTTCTACCTCGACTTCTCGATCAACGGCGAGCCCGGCGCGCCGGCAGCGGCCGAATCTGCGCTCAACGACCTGGAGGAGGCGTCCGCCGAGATCCGTTTGTTCGGAACGTACCCAGCGTCGTGAAACTCAAATTGGCTCTCGCGTAACAAATATTTCAGCCTTCACGATCTAGACCCATTAAGTCGATTGGTCTAAGCTCTCGATCGTGGGTCGGCAGCAGGGCGCATCTGTTGCGGAGAGCGCGCCCCCGAAGTCCGAACGGAAGCGACTGCCTGGGGTGAACCTTCGCGCCGGTGCTGTCAAACAGGCGCGCCACGAGGCGGGATTGAGCCTCGCCCAGGTCGGCAAGGGCCACGTCACCGCCCCGGCGATCTTCCTGATCGAGACCGGGCGCACCCGGCCATCGCTGCCCACGCTCGAGCACATCGCCCAGCGGACAGGCAAGCCCGTTGAGTTCTTCCTGGCGGATCCGTCGGGCGTCGCCGACGAGACCCACGACGGAATCGTCGAGCTCGAGAGGATGCTGCTCGACGGGCGCGAGCCAGAAGCCATCGAGCTGGGCCAACGCCTTCTGAACCTCGGCTCCTCCGCCCACCGGCTCGGCCATATCCGCTACCAGATCGCGCAGGCTTACATCGCGACCGGTAAACCCGAGCAAGCATCACAGCTGCTCGAGCAGGCCGCCGCGCACTTCGATGCCGGCGGAGACGTCTTGATGCTCGCGGAATGCCTCGGCTCGCAGGCGACGCTGGCGTACATGACGCAGAAGCCGGAGGCGCTGGCCCTCGCCGACCGCGCCCTCGCTCTCTGTCGCAGCCTCGTGCCCGTGCCCAACTCCACCGAGGCCCGGCTGCTGGCGATCCTGGCCACCGTGCACATCGTCAACCACGAGTGGGACCTCGCCATGACGTACTACAAGGAAGCGATCGATGTCGCGGGCTCCCTGTACGACCTGCGGCGACTGGCCAAGATGTACAACGGCCTCAGCATCGCGTACCGAGAGAAGGGCCAGATCGAGGTCGCCGCCAAATACGCGAGCCGATCGGTGGCGCTGCTCGAGGTGCTACACGACCGCATCTCGCTGGCGCGCGTCGAGAACGAGCTCGGCCTGATCTTGATGGCGAAGGGCGACCACACCGCGGCGCGCAAACACCTCGACCGCTCCCTCGAGCTCAGCGAAGAGGCGGACCTGGACACTGGGCGGTCGCACGTGCTCTTGAGCCTGTGTGAGCTCAGCCTTCAAGAAGGCCACGTGGACGCGGCGGGGGAGTTCGCCGAAAAGGCGCTGCGGCTGGCAGAGAGCCTGAAGGAAGGAATCAACGTCGCCGAGGCCCATATGTGGCTCGGCCGAGTCGCCGACCAGCGTGGGGACGATACCGCGGTCGACCATGAGTTCGAGCTTGCGCTGCACGGTCTCGGCAAGTTCGGGAGCGGAGAGAGGCTCCTCAGGTGCCATGGGACGTATGCGGAGATCCTCGAACGGCGCGGCGACCTCGAGCGCGCCTACGCCCATATGAAGAAGGCGCTCTCCGCCAGCCGGCCAGGGCTGCTGCGGGAGAGGAGCGGGGTCGCCGAGGAGCGAGCCGGCTCCGCCTAGGTAATCACTTCCCCGTTCTGCGGGGAAGTCGGACGCTCGCGGAGCGAGCGGCCGGATGGGGGTGTTACAGCTGCCGAGCAGGCACCGCGGAACCCGCGTGATAACGTAACTTCAGCGCTCAACATGGCCAAAACGCTTCGCAACTCCAAGCCGTCGCTTGCCGCCGAAACCGTCGTGGCCGATTACCGCCTCGCCTACAGCAGCCGCCGGGCCAGCATCATCGGCCGCGCCGAGGTTCTCCGCGGGAACGCCACGTTCGGGATCTTCGGTGACGGCAAGGAGGTGGCCCAGCTCGCCATGGCCAAGACCTTCCGCCCCGGCGACTGGCGGGCAGGTTACTACCGCGACCAGACCTTCATGTGGGCGACGCGCATGTCGAACGTGCGCGAGTTCTTCTCGCAGCTGTACGGGAACACGAACCTCGACGCCGATCCAGCGTCTGGTGGCCGCCAGATGGGCAACCACTTCGCGACGAGGTTCCTCGACGACCGCGGCGAATTCAAGCGCTCTGTCGACATGCCGAATTCCACCGCGGACGTTTCCAACGTCGCGGGCTGGATGCCGCGCCTCATCGGCCTCGCATACGCATCGAAGCTCTATCGGAACAATCCCCAGCTGCACACCGCCCAGGACGGCTTCTCGGTCAACGGCAACGAGGTGGCCTTCGGCACCATCGGCGACGCCGCCACCAGCGAAGGGCACTTCTGGGAGACGGTCAATGCCGCCGGCGTCCTGCAGGTGCCGATTGCGCTGTCGGTCTGGGACGACGGCTACGGAATCTCCGTGCCGATCAGCGCCGAGACCACGAAGGGCTCCATCTCAGAGGTGCTGCGCGGCTTCATCCCGGATGATCGCGCCGGCATCGACATCTACGTGGTGAGGGGCTGGGACTACGCCGCGCTCATCGAGGCTTATGCGTCCGGGATCGAACGAGTACGCAGCGAGCACAAGCCGGCGATCTTCCACATCACCGAGCTCACCCAGCCGCAGGGCCATTCCACGAGTGGCAGCCACGAGCGATACAAATCGAAGGAGCGGCTCCGCTTCGAGGTCGAGTACGACTGCATCAGGCGAATGCGCGACTGGATCATCGAGTCGGGCATCGCGAGCGAGTCTCAGCTGGAGGGGTGGGAGGCGGCCGACAAGGAGGCCGTCGAGGCGGCGCGAGACCTCGCGTGGGAGGCATACCAGGCGCCGGTTCGCGAGGAGCGAGACCGCGCGGTGTCGATCCTTCGGCGCATCGACACGCCCAAGGTCGCCGAGGTCGCTTCGACCCTGAGCGAGGCGGGGAAGGTGACCCGATCCGCGGTCCTCTCGGCCGCATCGTTTGCGCTGCGGACCCTGCGCGGCGCCGACTCACCCGAACGCACCGAGCTGGTCGAGTTCATCGAGATATACAAGCGCGAGAACAACGAACGCTACGGATCGCACGTCTACAGCACGTCCGACGAATCGCCGCTCAAGGTTCCGGTGGTGGCGGCGACCTACTCCGACAAGTCGACGGCCGTCGACGGGCGGCAGGTGCTGCTGCGCAACTTCGATGCCAACTTCGGCCGCGATCCTCGCCTGTTCGTCATCGGCGAAGACGTGGGGCGGCTGGGCGATGTGAACCTGGTCTTCGAAGGGCTGCAGTCCAGGTACGGCGACCTGCGGCTCACCGACACCGGCATCCGCGAGGCCACGATCCTCGGGCAGGCCATCGGCGCCGCCATGCGCGGGCTGCGGCCGATCTGCGACATCCAGTACCTCGACTACTTCCTCTACGCGCTGGAGGTGGCGGCCGACGACCTCGCCTGCCTGCATTGGCGCACGGTGGGCGGCCAGAAGGCGCCGGTCGTCATCCGCACGAAGGGCCACCGGCTCGTCGGCATATGGCACGCCGGCTCGCCGATGGCCGTGCTGCTCAACGCCCTGCACGGCATGTACATCGCCGTCCCGCGCAACATGACGCAGGCCGCCGGCTTCTACAACACGCTGTTCCGTGGGGACAATCCGGGTGTCGTGATCGAGGTGCTCAACGGATACCGGCTCAAGGAGCGGGTGCCCGACAACATCGGCGAGTTCACGGTCCCGTTGGGAGTGCCGGAGGTGCTGCGCGCGGGCACCGACGTGACCGTGGTCACCTACGGAGCGTGCTGCGGGATTGCGCTCGACGCCGCGCGCGCTCTCGACGAGCTCGGTGTGTCGTGCGAGGTGATCGACGTGCAGACCCTCAACCCATTCGACATCGATCACTCGATCGTGCGTTCGGTCGAGAAGACGCACGCCGTCCTTTTTCTCGACGAGGACATGCCAGGCGGCGCCTCGGCTTTCATGATGCAGCAGGTTCTCGAGCGGCAGAACGGGTGGTGGCACCTTGATGCCGCCCCACGCACGCTCGCGGCGTCGCCCAACCGGCCCGCCTATGGACCGGACGGCGACTATTTCACGAAGCCGAACCGCGAGAGCATGGTGGAAGCGGTGTACGCCCTTATGCGAGAGCGCCGGCCGGAGCGGTTCCCGCCCCTCGACTAGCTCGGGTCGGGAGGAAAGAGCTCCATGACCGTCAGCGCCGGCGCGCGGTTGAGCAAGCCGATACCCTCCAACACGTAGCCCAGCAAACCAGCCGCCGCCGGCATCGCGCGCGGGGGGACCGGCCGTCGCGGCGCCCTCACCTCGCGAGCGGGGGTCGCATCCGGGAGCCCTGCGAGGGCGCGTGCCTTGCGCACCGCCGCGTCCAGGCCACCGAGTTCATCGACGAGCTTGCGCTCGAGAGCCTGGCTGCCGGTCCAGACGCGGCCCGCGGCAATCGGATGGACCTCGTCGCGGGTCATGTGGCGCGATGCCGCCACGGATTCGAGGAAGAGCTCGTAAATCCTGTCGATCTCGTCCGTGACGATCCTGCGCTCCTCGTCGGTGAACGGATCGTCGTCGCCCTCGAGGGTGATGTGGCGCCCGAACGCAACCGTCTCTCGATTCACCAGGAGCTTCGAGAACAAGCCGCCCGTGACCAGCTTGCCGGTGAGCACGCCGATCGAACCGGTCAGCGTCCCGGGCCTCGCGACGATCCACTGGCCTGGAGTGGCCACCAGGTAACCGCCCGAACCCGCAACCGGGCCCATCGCGATCACGAGCGGCTTGCGCTTTGCGATGAGGGCGAGGGCCTGGCGCATGGCCTCGGACGCGGTCGCCGACCCACCGCGCGAGTTGACGAACAGCACCGCGGCCGCCGCCCGCTTGTCAGCCGCGACCTGGCGGGCGAGGGGGACGACGCTCAGGTCGCCGGCGCGATCATCGCCGACCAGCGGCACCTCGATCGGCGGCTTGATCGGGAGCCGCTCGCTGCGGCCGTCGAGGATCGTGCCCTCGATGCGCACGATCGCCACGTAACGGCCCCGGCCGGTGGTCGGGCGCGGCACGGGGAGCTTGCGTCGAGCCTGGTCCCAGGTCGCGATCTTCGCGCGGACGTCGCCCTGGGCGAGGTGATCCGGAAGCTGCTCCTCCGGCAGCACGCCGTCGACGATGTGCTGCGCGATGGCGGAGTTGTCGTTGTACGGTGAGCCGTCGATCAACTTCGCCGCTGCGTCGGTATCGACGCCGCGGCTCTCGGCGACGGCCCTGACCAGCTCCTTGTGATTGGACTCGAGCAGCCACGTGAGCTGCTCGCGCACCTGGGGCGACATGGTCGACTTGGTGAGCGGGTCCGCCGCCGATTTGTAGGGCGAGATCTGGATGAAGTCGGCTTTGATCCCGACCCGGGCCAGGCCGTCGGCCAGGAACATTCCCGTCGAGGCGAAGCCGAGAGGGCGCACGACGCCCGATGGCATCAGGAGGATCTCGTCACACGCGCTCGCCACGTAGTACGTGGCGGTCGTGTAGAAGGGAGCCCACGCGATCACGCGCTTGCTGGAGGCCCGGAGCTTCGAGACGTGGTCTCGCAAATCCTGGAGCGTCGCCATGGGCATGGGCACGGGCCGCAGGTGGAGGACCACACCTCGGACTCGCGGATCGCGGGCGATGGCGTCGAAACGCTCGCCCAGCTCTCTGACGCTGAGGCGCCGCTCCGAGACGAAGCGCTGCCAGAACGGGCCTGGCGGGTCGGGCAGGGTGGGGAGGCCCGTTTCGATGACGAAAATGACGTAGTCGGGCGCCCCGCCGATCGAGCGCCGTAGGCGCGACAGCAGCCACCAGACGTAGCGGAACGGAAAAAAGATCAAACTCCGCCTCTACCAGGCAAAAGCTTAGTGGCGGCGACCCCTATTCATTACACGACCTTTGTCATTTCGAGGTGCTCGTCCATCTCCTCACTCAGGCGAGTCGCCCCGTATTGCTGGCCGACGTGCTGGTGGTAGGGCACGCCGGTGAAGAGGTGGTGGCTACGCGTCGGGATGTCGGCGTCGGGCGCCCACTCCTTGCGCTGGAGGGACATGTAGCCCTCTTCCTGGTTGCGCTTGAGGTCGTCGAGGAGCACCGACATGCCGTGGCCGGCGGCGTGCTGCAGGGCGAGGGTGATGAAGATGAAGCCGACGCCAAGCTCGGCGAGGTCATCCCAGGTGATCGGGTTTTTCTCGTTGTGCCATTTGAAAGAGGACGAATAGTTGAACGCGAAGCGAGCGCCCGGAAACCGCTTTCGGATCTCGCCGCAGAACCGCTCCGTAGGCCCGCGCTCGGCAGTGGGAAACTCACACCAGAGGAGGTCGGGGATTCCGCTGTCGAGATAGCGCAGGCCGCGGTCGATGGCCAGCTGGATCCCGCGCCTGGTCTCCGGGGCCTCGGTGGCGGACACGGCGTCGGTCCGCGCGATGATGACGAAGTCCTTGTGGCCCAGGTCGTCGGCCGTGCTTCGCATCATCTTGAGCTTTCCGACGAACTCGTCCGCCGAGATGAGTGCCTTGCCGGCGATATGGCCGCAGCGCTTGGGCATGACCTGGTCCTCCAGGTGGGCCGCCGCGACGCCGGCCCGCACGTAGAGGTCGGTCGTGCGCTGGACGTTGAACAGGTTTCCATAGCCCGCGTCCATGTCGGCGACGACGGGCGGGATCTCGAGATGAAGCGGGGCGACTCCCTTCTCGGGGTCGCCCATCGCCATCGTCAGCTGGAACTTGCGGAGGGCGCTGACCGTGCGGCGGGCGGCGTCGGCGATCTCGACGGATGAGTAGAGGTCCATGTCGGTGGTGCCGAGATGGCCGATGGCGAACGAATACCCGCTGAAATAGACGGCGTCGAAGCCGTGGTACATGACCAGCTCGGCCCCAAACGGGTCGTACACGCCCGGCCCGAAGACGTAGGGCTTCGCGGCCAGGAGGCGCCGCAGCCGCCGGCTGGGGTCTTCGTTGCGGGACGCCGGGACTTCGAACCCGTCCGGAAGCAGGGGCGTGGACATGAGTTCCATCAGAGGCGCTCCTTCAGATGCCGCTTGAAAGGCGGCGTTTTTGTCTGGTTATTCGTTCTCGTGGTCGCAGTTGCACGGCTCGGGGCATTCGCACTCGTGCGCGGAATTGGCCGCCGGCTCGTTCTCCTGCGATTGATCGTGACTATCCATAGACGACAACGTATCAAGCACATCTATATAAGTCCAATTAATTGATTTGATCGTCATGATCAATAAAACCGATAGGTGGCGCCCGGTACCCGGTGGGGCGGGAGGACCTATTCGATCGTCGTGAGGAGGTCGAGAAAGGCCGCGACGATGCCCTCCGGCTTGCCGGCATCCCGCCGGCGATAGGCGACGATCGAGTTGTGCATCGGCGGCGCGTCCTTCATCCGGATCGATCGCAGAGTGTGGCTTTCGACCTCGCGCGCCACCGCGGTCCGGGGCAGGAGAGCCACGCCAAGGCCGCGCTCCACCATCTTCTTGGCGGCCTCGATCGAGTCCAGCTCCATCAGGCCGCGCAGCATCGTGCCGGAGGAGACGAAGGCGGCCTGCGTGATCTCGTAGTAGCTGGACGTGCGGTCGAACATGATCAGCTTCTGCTGTGCGACCTCGGCCATGGTCACGCTGCGCCTCTTCGTGAATGCGTGCTCCGGAGAGGTGACGAGGACGAGCTCCTCGGTGTGAAACGGACGCAGCTCGAGGTCCGGATGGCGGATGGCCCGTCCGAGCCCAAGGTGGACCTCGTCGCGGAGCACGAGCTGGACAACGTCTTCCGAGTGCCCCGTCCGCACCGACACCTCGACCCGCGGGTGGGCGGCGACGAACTTCTCCAGGAGCTGCGGCAGGACATATGTGCTGACAGCCGGGGCCGCGGCGATGACCAGGTGGCCGGCGGAGGCCGTTTTGACCTGCTCGAGCGCGTCGCGGCCCTCGGCGAGGGCCCGCAGGGCCCGCTCAGCGTAGGGCACCCATGCCTTGCCCGCTTCGGTCAGCCGCATCCCATGGGGAGTGCGCAGAAAGAGGGGCGTGCCCAGCTCCTTTTCGAGTCCATGGAGGCGGGCGGTGAGGGTCGGCTGGGTGATGAAGAGAGCCTCCGCCGCCCGGCTCACGCTGCCCCGGCGCGCGACTTCAAGGAAGCCTTCCACCTGGACCAGCTGAAGCGAGTTGACCTTGCCGTTACGCGTCTCGTCTATGGCCACGGGCGTGGCCACAAATTCTATCTATGGCGCTCGCGAATGAGCGTGACGGCGGACCACATCGCGAGCACCCAGACCGGGCCCATCGTGATGACGAACGGGCGGATCGTGTCGCTGGCCGAGTGGGAGTCCCGGTCGAAGGCCGAGAAAACCAGCACGCTGCCGTAGAGAAGGACGGCGAGAGCGGCCGCAACGCCCGCGGCAGTGCTGAGTCTCATGTGTGCGGTTGCAGTCTAGCTCTTGTAGTTCAGCTCGCCGGCCGCGACCGGCACTCGTAGGAAGTTCTCGGGCGGCGCCAACGGACATGCCCAGCGCGGGCTGTAAGCGCACGAGGCGTTGTAGGCGTAGTTGAAATCGAGAACGACGTCGTCTGAGCCGGTCGTGATGTCGAGGACGAGGCCGTCCGTGTTCTTGGCCGTGTCGAACAGGTAGCGCCCCGCGCCGTAGGTCTGGCGGACGGCGGTCGTGTCCTTGAACGGCACGAAGAGCCCGCCCGCGTACTGGACGAGGCTGAGGACCGTCAAACGGCAGGGCTCGCCGGCAAGCTGAAACCGCAGCACGCCTGCGCGCCGGTAGCGCACGGCGCCGTCCTCGCCGCCGGTGTCGATGAGCAGATCACTTCCGTCACCGGGCTGCAGATGCGCGGGGACGCGGAACGCCGGATCATGCGGAAAGTAGTGGAGGCCGGTGAACGCGTCTTTATCCTCCGGCTCCACCGGCGATTGCGGATGGGACTTGAACAGCGCGTCCTTGCCGGCCCTGAACCTGTCCAGCGCATCGGGCCCGCGCAGCCGGTAGAGGTCGCCGACTCTTCGCCGCCAATCCGCGAGGTCGAGGACGGCGACCGGGTCAATTGTCTGAAGGGGTCCCCGCGAACTCACGGCGCAGCCTCCGAGTTCGTGGGGTTGATCACCAAGCGTCCCAGTGCACGATCGGCTCGAGCGGGATCCTCTCCGCCGGCTTGAACTCTCCGCCGGTGTGAAATCCGAGTGCGATCAGCGCAGCCTGCGTGTACCGCTCATACGGGATGCCGAGGAGCTCGGCCACCTCGCGTTCGTATTTCAGATGGAGAGTCGTCCAGGCGGTGCCTAGCCCTCGCGCTCGGGCGGCGAGCATGAAGCTCCAGGCGGCGGGCAGGATCGAGCCATAGAGTCCCGCGATTTCGAGGTTGCTCGCACCGGGCCGGTCGACCCTGCCCCTGATGCACGGGATCACCATCACCGGCACCTCATGCATCCGTTCGGCCAGGTATTGAGCAGACGACTGCACGCGGGGCAGCTGCTTGCCTCGAGGATCTTTCGAATAGGGGTACCACGACTGCCGGTAGTAGTCGCCGATGACCCGCTTCTTCTCCGCGTCGGTGACGATCATCCACTGCCAGCCCTGTGAGTTGCCCCCGGTCGGGGCCTGCACGGCCACCTCCAGGCACTCGAGCAACAGCTCGCGCGGGACCGGCCGATCGAAGTCGAGTCGCTTGCGCACGGTCCGAGTGGTGGTGAGGATCTTGTGCGCGTCCATCACCACAATTCTGGCGCGTTACACGGGGTGGTCGGACGGCACGAGCTTGTAGCTCGCCTGCGGGGGAAGATTCGCCAAAGCCTGGTGCACGTCGTCCTCAGTGGCTCCGACGATTGAAAGTTCGTAATGACGTCCAGGCGTCTCCGCGAGCTCGTGGGTCGGTTCGGGGATTGCCGCCGCGGCGCTGATGGCGGCCGGTGCCGCCAACGGAGGCTCGGCTTTCGCCGGGCGGGCGGCTCCGTCTGACCGGAGAACGCGCCAGTGGTAGATGCCGACGATCGCGGCGACCACCACCACCGACAGGGCCTGTCCGAACCCGAGATTGGCCGGATCGTTCAGCCGCGGCTGGGTGCTGAACAGCTGCTGGAGCACGACGTACAGGAGGCCGATGCCGCCGCCCCACAGGTAGATCCGCCGGCCCAATGCCTGCCTCTCTCCCAGCCACGGCACCTGCCGCCAGTGGGCCAGCCAGACAGCCCCGCCGACGACCATCAGGGTGAGCCACAGGCTGACGGGATCCTTCCAATCGGGCGCCGAGACGCCGAGGAGCTGCGCCTCCGCCTGGACGAGCAGCGTGCCAAGAAAACCCGCAGCGCCAATCGCGAGCGCGGCCATGGACACGAAGGCTGCGAGGTTGGTGTAGAAGCGCCGCATTCCCGCCTGGCGCGCGGCCTCGCCGGAACCGGCGTCGCGCGTAAGGCGGAGCCGGATCAAAAACCACGCGACGCCGTACACCACCATGATCGAAGCGGGCTGGGCGAACTCTGCGAGCAGGTCGTTGCTTATGCCCGCGGGGTTCGCGACGCCGAGCACGTGCGCGACGCTGTAGTAGAGGATCTGGCTGGCGCCGACGAGCGCCACGGCTATGCAGATCGCGACTGCGATGAACCCCTCGACCGCGCGCAGCGTCGATCCGCGATCGTCCTTGGCGAATCGCGTGGCGAGGAGCCGTGCGTGGAAAGACCACAACACGAACCCGGCGGCCAGCTCGCCGGCCGGACCAGCCAGCGTCATGTACGTGAAAGTGAGCAGCGGGCTGTGCATGCCCCTCAACCACGCCACGTGGATCAACTGCTGGGCGCCGCCCAGCATCATGAACAGGCCGACGAAGAGGGCGATGTACATGTACCAGCGGCGCAAGGTGGCCGAGGCGCCCACCTCCCCGACTGCAGCCCGATCGCGCGCGGCGAGTAGGAAGTGAAACGTCCAGATCGCCGCCAGCACGATCGTCACCCACACGGCCTGGGCGATGAGCAGCTGTTCGAAATAGGAGCCGTCTAGCTGCTGCTGCGAAGCCACAGTTACGGTGTTCGCGAGCGCGATCGTCGCGCCGATGGAGGATCCCATGCACGCGAGGTACACATACAGGCGGCGGATCGCGGACGCGCGTTCGGCAGGATCTCGGCGTGCGAAGCGACCACCGAACCACATGTGGATCGCCCACACTGGAAACGACACCACCACCGCCGCCGTGTATCCGGCGAGGGCGGCGCGGTTGAACGGGTCCCCTCCGTTGTAGGCGGCCTCAAGCAATGTGACACCAAGGGTCGCGAGGCCGAAGGCGAGCACCACGAGCGCCACGGCGCTCACCACGTAGACGTACAGCCGCCGCATGATCACGCCCGAAGTCTATGCGGCGCGTAATACGATGGGTCCGTGATATCCCAAGAGCTGCTCGGGATCCTGGCCTGCCCCAAGTGCCACACCAAGCTGGAGCTGAAAGAGCCCGACCACCTGCGCTGCCCCCAGTGCAAGGTGCTCTATCCCATCGTCGACGGCATCCCGGTGCTGCTCATCGAGGAGGGCAAGCCGGAAGCCTGATCGGTCGGGGCTTACCTCAAGCCGCGTATTCGTAATGGCTCGTGTCGATGGGTGACTTCGAGCCGTGCAATTTCTGCTCGGCGTTGGTGATCTCGTCGTCGGTGAGCGCGTAGGCCTGGTCGGGCTCGCTGGCGGAGGTGGCGAAGACGATCCCGACCACGCGGCCCTGCATGTCGACCATAGGACCTCCTGAATTGCCCGGCCGCACTTTGGCCTGGATCACGTAGATCTCGCGGGTGACCGGCTTCTGGTTGTAGATGTCGCGACCCGCAGCCTCGATGGCGCCGTCGACGACCGCGGGCTGCACCGTCTCGGAACCGCCACCCGGATAACCGACGACCGCTCCTTCGGTTCCCCGCTCGCCCGGGTTGAGGGTGAGGCCGGCGTCCGTGTCGTCGGGCGCGTAGAGAATGGCCACGTCTCGATCGGAATCGAAATACACGACCTCGGCCCTGAGCACGACGCCTTCAGGGGTCTGCACCTGGTGGTTGCCGGTTCCTGAGACGACGTGCGCATTCGTGACCAGGTAGCCGTTACCGATCGGGAAACCGCTCCCCGTGACCAGGCCGCCGCAGCCCGTCCCGATCACCTTTACCACCACGTGCGCCGCATGCCTGACGCCCTGCGTGTCGACCGAGGCGGGGACGCGGAGTGGGGCCGGGAGCGGAGGCTCGAGCCCGGCGAAGACCGGTGGGAACGACACGCCCCCGAGGATCCCCTCGACGCGGGCCAGGAATGCCGGCGGGCGAGGCGCGATCGAATCGAGGGTGCGCAGCACCGTCGAGTGCTGGACCTGCTGCGCGACCTCCACGCTCGGGCCTCGCGAGAAGCTCAGGCCAAGAAACCAGCATATGGCGAGGACCGCGATGGTCGACAGCGCTGCGCCCCCGATCGAATCGGGCATGGTGTGGACGCCCTTGCGCAGGATGTTGCGCCGGACGGGCTCGCCGGCCGCGAAGCCGATGCTGGACCCGAGACTGCCGCCGATGACCAGGACGAGCACGGCGCCGAGCGGCCTGGCGACCGGGTTGTGGATGCCGATGTAATCGAGCAGCGGTCCCGCGGCCGCGGCGCCGAGCACGACGCCGATGACCAGGCCGACATACTGCGCCAGTGACAGCCAGAAGCCACGACGGTAGCCGTTCACCAGGCCGACCAGGGTGGCGGCCACGATCAAGAGGTCGATTAAGTTCAGGACTCTAAGTTAACCAAGTGACCGCTGCCGACACCCCAAGGCGATCAGTGAGGGACGTCGTGAGGCTCGACCTCTCCGATCTCCTCCGACCTGCGGTTGCGCGCGTCTCCGCGCAGCACCCACCATCCCAAACCGGCTACCCCTAAAAGCGCGACCAGGAACGTGATGCTCATCGCGAGCCACGCGGGAACCCATTCGCCGGCGAGGATCACAATCGGCTACGCGGGCGCCGGTTCGGGTTCGGGCTCGGGCTCGGGCTCGGATGGGACCTCGCCGGCCTCGCGCAGGTCCCGCAGGGGCATGAAGCTGCGCACCGGCGGGACGCGCTCGAAGTTGTACGGAGGCGGGGGCGAGGTCGTCGCCCCCTCCAGCGTGTTGGCCCGCCACGGATCGTCACCCGCGATCTCTCCGCCGTTCCAGCTGCGAACGATGTTGATCAGGAACAGCAGGACTGAGAAAGCGATGAGGAATGACGACACCGTGATGATCATGTTGGTGGTGGCCCATGCCGGATTGGCATAGGTGGCGATGCGGCGCGGCATGCCCTCCAACCCGAGCGTGTGCATGATCAAGAAGGTTCCGTTGAAGCCGATGAAGAGAGTCCAGAAATTCCACTCGCCGAGCGTGCGGTTGAGCATGCGTCCCGTGATCTTCGGGAACCAGTAGTAGATACCAGCGAAGATCGTGAAGACGCTGCCTCCGAACAGGACGTAGTGGAGGTGGGCGACGACGTAGTAAGACTGGTGCAGCTGCGTGTCGACGGGCACGGACGCCAGATAGACGCCGGTGATGCCGCCGATGAGGAATGTGGCGAGGAAGCCGAAGACGAACTTCATCGGCACCGTGAACTCGATCGATCCCCACCACGCGGTGGCGATCCAGTTGAAGAATTTGATCCCGGTCGGGACCGCGATCAGCATCGTCATGAGCATGAAAAAGGTCTCGACGTAGATGTTGATGCCGACCGTGAACATGTGGTGAGCCCACACGGTCATGGATAGGAAAACGATGCCGAACAGGGCCGCCACCATCGACATGTAGCCGAAGATCGGCTTGCGCGCGAAGACGGGAATGATCTCCGAGATCATTCCGAATCCGGGCAGGATCATGATGTAGACCTCGGGGTGTCCGAAGAACCAGAACAGGTGCTGATAGAGCACCGGCCGTCCCTGAGTCGTGAAGAACTGGGTTCCCAGCTGGCGGTCGAACTCGACGAGGATCATGGCCGCCGCGAGCGGGGCGCCGACCACCAGGAGCAGGATCGAGGTCGAGATCTGCGCCCAGACGAACAACGGCAGCCGGGTGAGCTTCATGCCCGGCGCACGCAGGGCGACGATCGTGGTCAGAAAGTTGGTCGAGGCCATGATCCCGGAGATGCACCACACGATGATGCTCAGGGCCCAGAAGTCGACCCCCAGGCTGTGGCCCTGGTAAGCCTTCTCGGTCAGGGGTGCGTATCCCGTCCATCCCGCATCCAGAGCGCCGCCCGTGAAGAAGCCTCCGTAGTAGAGGAGGATCGACACCGGCACCAGCCAGAAGCCGAGCAGGTTCACCCGCGGGAAGGCCATGTCGCGGGCGCCGATCATGATCGGGACCATGTAGTTGGCGATCCCGGTCAGGAAGATGGTGACGAAGAAGAAGATCATCGTCACGCCATGGGCGGAGATGAGCTGGTTGTAGGTCTCGTGATCGACCACCGAGAGGTTGGGCTGCGACAGCTGCAGCCTGATGATCAGGGCGAATATGCCTCCGATCACGAAGCTCAGCAAGCCCGTGACCATGTACATGATCCCGATCAGCTTGTGGTCGGTGGTTGTCAACCACAGGGTGATCGGCTTCCAGAAGGTGTCGTCGTAAGCCTTCGGGCGAGGCAGAACCTGA
>WNFJ01547342.1_pt1 | contig 37767 bp, 38 predicted proteins | sample 5400461 | NCBI WGS metagenome assembly WNFJ01 (sample SAMN13153349, study PRJNA577476) | soil metagenome | isolation source: 115 cm saprolite on Douglas fir-dominated hillslope | place: USA:California | collected 2013-09-17
GCGAGCCTGGATGGGCAGGCTCGCGTTCAGGTACGCCGGCCGGCCCGCGGACGCCGATGTGCTGGTCATCGCCGATGCCGGTATGGCGATCACCAGCCCCAGGGCTGCTACGGCAGCGGTCACGGCCCAGCGGGGCGCCTTCACCCCCGGCCTGCTGGCCAGGCCACGCCTGGCAAGATCACGGATCTTCTGTCTCATGGCGCATCTCCTTCGGGTCGCCGGTGACTTTCCGTGTCGCCGCCGACGGTAATTGCGAGACAGGCCAAGTTCCATGAATAAGTAATAAAAACGCACCAAGATCTATAAATAACAAATAAACATACAGATGAGCCACCGATGGGAATGTTGGGCAAGATCGCTATTGGGGCATCGGTGCGCAAGGTCGCTGTGTGAGGCCGCGGCGAAGTGATCTCCGCCCCTCCAGGCGGCTGGAGCGGGACGCCGGTGAGCTGAGCCGACGCTGATCTCCGTGGGAGGTTCTGCCTACCAGCAGGGAGAATGCTGGTCGTGGCGGTGCCGGAGGCTGCCGGGCCATGGTGGAGACGTGACCGAGACGACCGCAGCGAGCACCGGGGTGCCGGTGTCGATCCAGCTGACCGGCGGTCCCGCCGTCCTGCTGGAGATCGGTGGCCGGCGGCTGCTGACCGATCCGGCGCTCGACGCGCCGGGCCTGGTTCCCAGCGGTGACCGGACCTTGACGAAGACCACGGGACCGCCCGTAGCCGCACGCACCCTGCTGCGCAACCGTGATTTCAGGGTCGGCCCGCGGGCCAATCCGGCTCGCGGCTGATCCAGTCCGGACTCGACCACGCCCTACTACCGGAAGGAACCTCTCATGCCCCAGGTCACCGTCGGCCAGGAAAATAGCGCAGACATCGAGATCCACTATGAGGACCACGGCGCCGGCCAGCCGGTCGTGCTGATCCACGGATACCCGCTCAGCGGCCGCGCCTGGGACAAGCAGGTCCCGGCCCTGCTGGAGGCCGGCTACCGGGTGATCACCTATGACCGGCGCGGGTTCGGCCAGTCCAGCCAGCCCGCCACCGGCTACGACTACGACACCTTCGCCGCCGACCTCAGCACATTGCTGGAGCACCTCGACCTGCGCGAGGCAGTCCTGGTGGGGCACTCGATGGGCACTGGCGAGGTCACCCGCTACCTGTGCAGCTACGGGTCGGCGCGGGTGGCCAAGGGCGTGCTGGTCTCCCCGATCCCCCCGTTCTTGCTGCAGACGCCCGACAACCCCGACGGGGTTCCGCAAAGCCTGTTCGACGGGTTCGTGCAGGCCGCCCAGGCCGACACCCCGGCCTGGATGAAGGGCTTCCTGGACAACTTCTACAACGCCGACACGCTACGCGGCGTCCTGGTGAGCGACCAAGCCTGGCAGGCCAGCTGGAACCTCGCCGTCAGGGCCTCGGCCACGGCCGCGGTGGCGTGCATCGCGACCTGGGCCACGGACTTCCGCGCCGACCTGCCCAAGATCGACGTGCCCGTGCTGGTGCTCCACGGCGATGCGGATCAGGTCCTGCCGCTGGACAAGACCGGCCAGCGGCTGCCCGGCCTGATCAGCGACATGCAGCTCGCCGTGATCGAAGGCGGCCCGCACGCCATCCCCTGGACCCATGCCGGCCAGGTGAACACGGCGCTGCTGGGCTTCCTGCGCAGCTGATACCCGGCGCAGTTTCACCTGGCGCAGTTTCACCTGGCGCAGCCCCTGCCACCCAGGCCACTACCACCGAAGGAGTAACCATGTCGAACCACTTCAGCGCCGCCAACCTCAAGCACCCCGGCGACGATGCCCGCCTGGACCTGACCGACCTGTTCGTATTCGCCGCTTCCGACAACCCAGACCGGACCGTGCTGATCATGGACTCGAACCCGTTCGCGAAAGGCGACGGCTTCCACCCCGGCGCGGTCTACCGGTTCAACATCGACAACGACGGGGACTGCCTGGCGGATGCGGCGTTCAGCTTCACCTTCTCCGAGCTCAGCGACGGCCGGCAAACCGCCACCGCCTACTACGCCACCGGCACCCAGGCCCAGACCCGTGAACCGCGTGGTGACCTGCTCATCGAGGCCGCCGAGGTGGGCTTCGACGCCCTGGCCACGCCCGTCCAGGCCGGCCCGTGCCGGCTGTTCACCGGCAAGCGCAGCGATCCCTTCTTCGCCGACGCTGAGGGTGTCTTGCACTGGCTGGCCGGCGGCCAGGAAGGAAACTTCGCGTGGACCGGGAGCGACACCTTCGCTGGTGCCAGCATTCTGTCCATCGCCGTGGAGGTACCCAGTGACATGCTCGGCCGCGGGCCGCTGATCGGAGCATGGGCCACGACCAGCCTGCGCCGCGACGGCATGCTCGTGCCGATGGACCGGGCCGGGAACCCGTCGTTCAACCCGATCCTCAACCCAGACGACATCAAAGACCAGTTCAACGCCACCGACCCGGTCGACGACGTGAAGAACTACCTGCAGCCGCTGGCCGATGCGCTGCAACGGCACGGCTACGCACCGGCCGAAGCCACCGCTGCGGCCCGCACCCTGCTGCCCGACATCCTGCACTACGACCGCACCAGGCCGGCCCGCTACCCTAACGGCCGGGTCATGACCGACGATGTCTTCTCCGCCCGCATGATCTTCATGACCCACGGGCGGGCCAATCCCCAGGGCGTCCGACCGCACGACGACCTGCTAGCCCACTTCCCCTACCTCGGCCCACCCAGCCCCTAGCCTCCGCGCGGGATGGTTTCCGCGCGGGCGACGTGACCGATACCGCCGCCCGCGCGGAAGTCCGCATCGCCGGGTGATCTGTGCCGAGCCGTCCGGGCTGCCTGGCAGCGATGCATCCGAGGCATTGCCGTCACCCGCGTCGTCTGGCAGGGGATCGGCTAATCTGACGGCGGTGACCGTTGAGCTGGCCCTGCTGTCGCGGGTTAGTTACGGCAGCCTGGAGATCACCGGCTCCCGGCTGCAGGGCCTGCTTGCGCTCCTGGCCGAGGACCTGCACGCGGGGTGCAGCACCTCCCGGCTGGTGGACGCGCTGTGGCCAGACGAGCAACCCGAGCACCCGTTCAAGGCCCTCCAGGTCCTTGTGTCACGGGCCCGGGCCCGCCTCGGCCCTGGGGTCATCGTCAGCACGCCGGGCGGATACCGCCTCTCGCTGCGCGACGACCAGATCGATGCCTCCGCGATCCTGCTCAGCGCGTCCGAGAGCGAGAAGCGGTCCCGGGCCGGCGACCACCTCGCGGCGCTCGGGCATGCCGAGGCCGGACTCGCGCTGTGCGACGGTGCCGCGGACTGGGACGCCGGGGACGGCCACCCGCTGTCCGCGCTGCGTGCGGCACGGGTTCCGGTCTACCGGTCGCTGCTGCGGGCCCGCGCGCTCGCGCTGTCACGCCTGGGGCGGCGGGCCGAGGCCGCAGCACCGCTGGGCGAGCTGATCCTGGAGTACCCGCGGGATGAGGAAGTCCTGGCCGAACTGCTGCGGTGCGAGGCGGCAACCGCGGGGCCCGCGGCGGCCCTCTCCCGGTACGCCGATTACCGGCAGCGGCTGCGCGACGAGCTCGGCAGCGACCCGGGCCCCGCGCTGCAGGGCGTGCACCAGGAGCTGCTGCAGGCCGACGCGCCGGTGATCCGCCGCGGTGTCCGGCACGAGCCCAACCCGCTGCTCGGCCGGGACCATGACATCGCCGCCGTGGCCGCCCTGCTGCGCACGTCCCGGGTCACGTCGATCGTGGGCACCGGCGGCCTGGGCAAGACCCGTCTCGCGCACGCGGTCAGCATCCGGGCGGAGCAGCGCGTCGTGCATGTCGTCGAGCTCGCGGGCGTCGCCGCCGACGGCGACGTCACGGCCGAGGTTGCGTCCGCCCTCGGCGTCGGCGAGGAAGGCGGCAGCCCGGTCAGCCGCCGCGGCGCCCCGCCGGGCGTGCTCGCCGGGATCGCGGCCGCCCTGGGCCCGGGCCCCGCGCTGCTGGTGCTGGACAACTGCGAGCACGTCGTGCGCGGCGCCGCCGACCTGGTGCACGCCCTGGTGTCGCTGAGCAAGGACCTGCGCGTTCTCACCACCAGCCGGGCCCCGCTGGGTCTGTCGTCGGAATCGGTGTACCTGCTGCCCGAGCTGGACCTGCCCAGCACGGCCGAGCTGTTCGAGCAGCGGGCGCGGGCGGCCCGGCCCGACGCCGACCTGCCCGCACAGGCCGTGCGGGAGCTGTGCCGCCGCCTGGACGGGCTGCCGCTCGCCGCGGAACTGGCCGCCGCGCGGGTCCGGGTCATGTCGGTGGCCGAGATCGCCCGCCGCCTCGAGGACAGGTTCGCCGTGCTGCAGGGCGGCGCGAGGGACGCGCCGCAACGGCACCGCACGCTGCACGCCGTCATCGACTGGAGCTGGAACCTCCTCGACCCGGCCGGGCAGGCGGCCATGCGCGTCCTGTCGGTGTTCCCCGGCGGGTTCACCATCGACGCCGCCCGGCACCTGCTCGGCGCCAACATCCTGCCGGTCCTGGAGCAGCTCACCGATCAGTCGCTGCTCAAGGTCGTCGACGGCGCGTCGGGCACCCGCTACCGGATGCTGGAGACCGTCCGGGAGTTCGCCGCGGCGCACTGCGCGGACGCCGGCGAGACCGACCGCGTGACCGGCCGGTTCCTCGCCTGGGCCCGCGACTTCGGCGTCGCACACCACGACTCGGTGCTCACCGGCGACGACCTCCCGGCCTTCGAGCTGGTCCGGGCCGAGCAGGACAACCTGGTCCAGGCCCTGCGCCACGGGCTCGACCACAACGATGCCGCAACGGTCGCCGCGGTGTCGGCCGTGCTGGGCGGGCTGTGGATGGTCGAATCGAGTTTCGCCCGCCTGACTGCCCTGGCGGGGGACACGGCCCGGATCCTGCCGCGGTTCTGCCCGGAACCCGCCCTCGTCGAGGCCACCAGGACCAGCCTGGTCCTCGGCGCGCTGAGCGCGTTCCTGCTGCAGGGGCCGAACCTGGCGCGGTTCCTGGTGGGCCTGCGAAGGTTGCCGCCCGCTCCGCCGGACACCTTCGCCCGGGCCGCCCAGGCCGTTCTGAGCGCGCTGGACGGGTCGCCCGAGGCGGACCTTGCGACCCTGCGCACGCTGGGCGACAGCGACCAGCCGCTCCTCTCGGGCATGGCCAACTCCGTGGCCAGCTACGCCTGGGAAGGGGCGGGCGACCTGGACGGCGCGCTGGCGGCGGCGCGGCGGGCGCTCGAGGCGTTCGAGCGCCGTGGCAGCGCCTGGCTCCGGGCCGCCGTGCATTCCCGGATCGGCGAGCTGTGCCTCCAGGTTGACGAGGCCGGTTCGGGCGACGAGGCGCTGCGCCATCTGAGCGCGGCGCTGTCGGTGGCCGAGGCGTTGGGGGCTTGGTCGAGCGCGAACCGGGTGCGCGCCGTCATCGTGTCCGCCCACCTGCAGCGCGGTGCCCTCGACGATGCGGAGCGCGAGCTGAAGCTGACGACGCAGGTTGGCTGGGACGCAGGCGATCTGTCGATGTTCGATACCGCCGTGCGCGCGGAGATCGCGCTCGGCCGCGGTGACGCCGATGCCGGCCTTCGCCTGTGGCGCGCGGCGGCGGCCGCGCTGCGGGACACGCGGCGCCAGGGGCCTGGCGGCGACCTGTCCGGTCTGGAGCCCTGGGCGCTCCAGATTCAGGCCATCGCCGTGGTCGCCCACGCGCAGCACGGCCGGCTGGCCCTGGTCGCGGAGATCACCGATGCGCTGCCCGCCTCGCTCGCGGCGCTGACCGCGGACCCAGGCCTGCCGGCCGAAGCACCCGCCGATTCCTACCCGGGCCTATCTGCCTGGGGTTTCCTGCTGCTGGCCCTGGCCATGACGGACATCGGCCGGGCGCAGCGCGCCGGGGATGCCGCCGCGGCGAGTTCAGGAGCGCGGATGATCGCGCTGGCCGAACGCTTCGGCTTGCATTACGGCTTCTGGCCAACCATGTCCGCCGTGCGCGTCAGGCGGGCCGCGCAGGACGCCGACGGGCCGGCGTACGCCGAGGCTGTGTCGTCGTACGCCGACCTCGACCCGGAACGCCTGCACGCCGCCGCCCGCGCCGCGCTTCAGGCGCGAACCCAGGTCAGCGGTTGAGGTCCCGCCGGAACAGGACCCGCGCCCACAGGTACCCCGCCAGCGCGAGCCCAGCGCACCAGGCGACGGCGGCGAGCGCGCTGCCGCCGGACGGGGTGCCCGTCAGCAGACCGCGCAGCGTGTCGATGACCGGCGTGAACGGTTGGTGCACCGCGAACCAGCGCACCGATCCCGACATCTGGCCCGGCGGCACGAACGCGCTGCTGATGAACGGCAGCAGCTGAACGATGAGGATGAAGCCGGACAGGCCCTCGGCGGTCCTGGCCGCCAGGCCGAACGGGACGGCCAGCCAGGTCAGCGCAAGCACCAGCAGGGCGGTGAGGCCGGCCGCCGCCAGCCACCGGCCTGCGCCGGCGGTGGGCCGGAACCCCAGCCCGATCGCGACGCCGATGACGAGGGCCACGCTGACCAGCGTGCGGGCCAGGGCGCTGGCGACATGCCCGTTCAGCACCGAGGCGGGAGAGATCGCCATGGTGCGGAACCGGGCGATGATGCCCTCGGTGGAGTCCCGATTGACGGACTGGGCGGTGACCGAGCTCCCGTACGCGGCGGTCATCACGATGATCCCGGACATGACGTAGTCGATGTAAGAGCCGTGCGAGCCCGCCCCGAGGCTCGCCTTCAGCGCGCCGAAGACGCCGACGAAAAGCAGCAGCAACAGCACGGGCACGGCCACCGACACGACCAGAGTCACCGGATAGCGCAGCACGTGCCGGAGACTGCGCCGCGTCATCGTCGCCGAGTCCCGAGCGGCAAAGGCCAGGGTTGTCATCGCACGTTCTCCTTTTCTGCCGTCTTCTCTGCCGTCGGGTGGCCGGTGAGGGCGAAGAACACGTCATCGAGATCGGGTGTGTGCACGGAAAGATCGTCGACCTCGGCCGCCGTGTCGCCGAGCCGGTTGAGCAGCGCCCGCACCGCGGTCGCACCGCCGTCGCTGGGAACCTCCAACGTCAGCGTGTCGTCGTGCCGGAACGTGCCGCCGAGAGCCCGTTCGGCCGCGTCGAGCCCTGTTTTGTCGGCGAAGTGCAGCCGGACGTGCGCCCCGGGAATGCTGCGCTTGAGCTCCTCGGGGCTCCCCACGGCGACCACCTTGCCGTGATCGAGAACGGCGATCCGGTCGGCCAGCTGGTCCGCCTCGTCCAGCTGCTGTGTGGTCAGGAAGATCGTGACGCCGCCGGCCACCAGCTCGCGGATGGTCTGCCACATTATGCGGCGGCTGGGCGGGTCGAGACCGGTGGTCGGCTCGTCGAGAAAGATGATGTGCGGGTCGCCGATCAGGGTCATGGCGAGATCGAGCCGCCGCCGCATGCCGCCGGAGTAGGTCGCCGCGGTCTTGGAGGCCGCGTCGGCCAGGTCGAACTTGTCGAGCAGCCCGGCGGCGCGCCGCCGCCCCTCCGCCCGGCCCAGGTGGTGCAGGTCCGCCATCAGCAGCAGGTTCTCCTCGCCGGTGAGCAGGTTGTCGACCGCGGAGAACTGGCCGGTGACTCCGATCGCGGCCCGTACCGCCGCAGGGTCCCTGGCCACGTCATGGCCCGCGACGCGCACCTCGCCGCCGTCGGCGCGGACCAGCGTGGACATGATCTGAACGGTGGTGGTCTTGCCGGCGCCGTTGGGACCCAGCAGCGAGAACATTGTTCCCGCGCCGACCTCCAGGTCGATGCCGTCGAGGACGGCCTTGCCGCCGAATGACTTGCGCAGCCCGGTGGCCGTGATCGCGCTGGTCATGGTTCTCCTTTCGCCATCACCGCGGCCTGGACGGCCACGATCACGTCGAGGGTGCACGCAGCGGGATTCATCGCGGTTTCACGGCGGTTTCATTCGCTGGCGATCCTTCCGCACCAGGCTCGGGGTGAGGACGCGCAACCGCGCCTCACCCCGAGTACCAACGCGCAGAGCTGGCCCATCTGTGCACAGTTGCTGTGCCTCAGCCGAGGTATCGCTCGCCGTCAAAGCCACCGACCTTGAGGTCTGCACGCACGCAGACACCTGTTCCCAGCGCCCATAGGTCCCCGGCCTCCCAGGGTGCATCGGCTCAGGGGAATAAGGTTCTGAACGCGCTTCCTATCTCAGTCCGGGAGGTTATCCCGAGTTTGGGGAAGGCCCGGTACAGATGCGAGCTGACAGTGCGATGGGACAGGTAGAGCATCTGGCCGATTTCGCGGTTGGTCAGCCCTCTTGCTGCCATTTGGACGATCTGCAGCTCTTGCGGTGTGAGCTGATCTAGCGCTTCGGGGCTGCGCGGACGGCTCGTTTCCCCCGTCGCGCGCAGTTGCTGGCGCGCCCGCTCCGACCACGGGATCACGCCAAGCGCGTCGAATGCTTCGCAGGCGGCGCGCAAGGGTGCCCGCGAGGCTGCGTTCTGGCGCCGCTGATGAAGCCACTCCCCGTAGGCAAGCTGCACCCGGGCCCTGAGGAACGGCCACGACGTCATATCGGGCCCGAGGGCCGCGTCGAAGAACAACGGGGCACTGACCTCGTCGGCGAGCAGCGCGCGGGCATAGCGCAGGTCGGCATGCAGCTTTGGCGACGGAGTCCGCCTGGCGACTGCTTCCATGTCATCCATGAAGACAGCGATGCCTTGCGGGTTCCCGCTGCGGTATGCGGCCTCCGCGAGATCGCCGATCGTGAAGCATCTGATCGCATAGTGATAGGCCGGGTCGGCAGGGTCATGAATGCGCCGCAGGTGCTGGAACGCGTCCGCGGGCCGGCCTGCGCTGAGGCCGGCGAGGCCGCGGGCGAACTGCGCTGCCGCCAGTACCGCGTTGGCGCCAACCGACACGCCACCCCGCTCGGCGTGCGCAGCGAGCGCCGTGGCCGCCTCATGATCGCCGCGCAGCGCAGCCAGCATCGCCTGAACTGCCTCGGCCGTAGCGGCGATCAGCGGTTGTGTTGTTTCCTGCGCTAGGCGGCGTCCCTCATCGGCAGCCGGAATCGCAGCGCCCAAGTCGGCGAGCTGCGCTGAGCTCCACGCCTGCACTGTCAGCGCTCGTGCCAGGAGCCCTAGCCGCCCCTGGTCCCGCAGCGCAGCCACCGATTTTGCCAGCGGCGCTGTCGCCAGATCGAAAGCGCCGACTGCTGTGGCCGCGATGCCGCACAGGCGGTCGGCTCCTGCGCGGGTTCCCGCGATCGGCGCCAGCCGGGACAGCCGGTCGATGACGACCGCGCCTCTGTCGATCGGGGCCGCGAACGCGAGGATCATCAGCAGACGCGGATCGCTCTCGGCGACATTGAGCCTCTCGGCGGCAGCGATGATCTCGTCCCGTGTCGCCTGTGCAGGCTCGGTCCACCAGCAGCGCTGGGCAGCGCCGTTCAGGAGCTTGAGCGCGACGTCTGTGTCACCGTCAGCGCCAGCCCGCTCCGCTGCACCAGTCAGCGACCGCGCGCTCGCGGCGCCAACGGGAATGCCATCTCTGAAGCTCTCCCTGATCCATGTCAGCCGTGCTGTATCCCTGGACGGCAGGCCGAGCGGCTCTGCCTCGGCCAGCAGGCTCCGCACGAGATCGTGCCGGCCCAGCTCGAACGCCAGCTCAGCGGCGTGCAGAAGCCGTCTGGGACGCTGCTCGCCGTCACTGAGGCTGGCCGCGCGCTGCAGCGCTGACACGGCAACCGCAGTGCCGCCGCGCCGCTGAGCCTGTGCGGCTGCCGCCTCCAGCGCTCTGGCTACGGACTCATCTGGCCCGGTGATCGCGGCCGCCCGGTGCCACACCTGGCGCTCGGGCTTGCTCTGGAGCACCTCGGCCAGCGCCGCATGCACGGCGTGCCGCTGCGAGATGCCTGCTTCCTGGCGGATTGCGGCGCGCATCAATGGATGACGGAACCGCAATTCGGTGTCGTCGGTCTCGATCAGCCCTGCGTCTGCCGCCGGTGCTAGCAGATCAGGTATCGGTGCTGCTGAGACCAGCAGTGCGGTGGCGTCCAGGGATTCGCTGATCAGGAATCCGTCGTTGAGCGCGGCCACCAGGAGTGCTGTCCGGGTCTGGTCGGGCAACTCGAACGCACGCGCCGCAAATGCCTGTGCAAGGCGCGTCGTGAGCGGCAGCCACTGAGGCAGCTCAGTTCGCTGGCGGGCCTTCCGATAGGCGACCGGCAGTTCGACGAGCGCCAGCGGGTTGCCGGCTGCCTCGTCTAGAAATCGGGCGCGCACCGAGTCCGGAAGGCCGGGAGCGCAGCTATCCAGCAGCGCGGCGGCTGCGGGCACGGGCAGGGCTTCGAGATGGAGGCTCGGCATCCCGGCCTCAACAGGACTCTGGTGGCCGTCCGGGACCGCGCTGATCAGCAGGACTGGTTCGAAGTCCAGTCGCCGCGCGACGAACGCCAGAACATCGAACGTGGACTGGTCGAGCCACTGAGCATCATCGGCGATGACGAGGACCGGCGATCCCTTTGCGCATTCAGCCAGCAGATTCAGTGTCGCGAGCGCCGTCAGGAAGAAGTCGGATGAAATTCTCTCAGCCAGGCCGAATGCCGATTGCATCGCATGGCGTTGCGGCGCCGCGAGCCCGTCCATGTATCCAAGGACGGGACGCAAAAGCTGGTACAGCCCGCCGAAGGGGAGCAATGCCTCTGATTGCACCCCGGTGGCCCGCAGGACCAGGATGCCGCGACGGGCCGCGCGTGTCGCGGCTTCCCGAAGCACCGCCGACTTGCCCACCCCCGGGCCCCCGGTTACTGCCAGGGAGCCGCCATGTTCATGAATATCGTCGAATAGCTGATCAAGCGCTTGTAGTTCAGATTGGCGTCCGAAAAGCGAGCTGACTGCTGGCACTGACTGATCCCATCTAAGGGGCCTTCAGGTCCATGATCACATGCTTCGGGGCGACCTGGCATGGAACCCACTGGCGGCAGGCAGCGCCACATTGACTGCCGTAGCGTCCAGCCCGGCGACGAACGATCCCATGATCGCCGCCAGCAACGCCCGCCGCTTGCGGCGGGCCGCTGACATCTCGGATGCTGGCATCGGCTGGCCTCAGGTCGTCTTGATCAGACCGCCGTCGATGACGTAGTTGACGCCAGTGACATTCGCGATCCGGTCGGAGGCCAGGAACGTGATGAGGGTGGCGACCTCCTCCGGTGTCGTGAACCTGCCGGTAGCGAACCCCCCGATCCCCGAGATGATCGTCGCGCGGGCTGTGTCCGCGTCTACGCCGGTGGCCTTGGCGACGGTCTGGGCCACACCGTGCTTGCCGAGCCACAGGTCGGTGGATACCGGGCCGGGGGAGACCGCATTGACCCGGATGCCTCGCGGCCCGAACTCCTCGGCGAGGGTCTTGGTCAGGTTGACCAGCGCGGCCTTCGCCGCCCCGTAGTCGATCGTGGCGGCATCGGGCTGGAAGAAGGCGTTGACAGACGCGACATTGATAATCGCGCCGCTGCCCTTGTCCACCATCGTGGCCAGGGCAGCGCGGCTGGCCCTCAGCGCGATGAAGAAATTCATCTGCATCGCCCAGGCGAAATCCTCGTCGCTGGTGCCGAAGAATCCTTCCAGCCGCATCCGGACTGCTCCGACATTGTTGACCAGCACGTCGACGTGGCCGTGCTCCTCGATCGCCCGGGCGATCAGCTGCGCCGGCCCGTCGGCTCCGGACAGATCCACTGCCACAGGGGTGACGCCTTTCAGGCCGTCAAGTGTGTCCGTGGTTAGCGATCCGGCGACGACCTGCGCTCCCTCATCGGCCAGCGCCAGAGTGACGGCCTTCCCGATGCCCTTGCCTGCTCCGGTGACCACCGCGACCTTGCCGGCGAGGTTGAGGTCCACTGGACTTCCTTTCCGTAGATAGATCTCGTTCGCCTGGCCTCGGGCACGGTCCGGCACTGTTTCTGGAATGCCGGACCTCTGTCCTGATGCCCGATTCGCTGCGCCTGATGGCCTCAGGCCTAACCGTGGTCATGCTGTTCCGTCCTTCGAGGCCCGGCATGGGCGCCGGGTCGGGATTCCTGACAGCGGCCCGCCTGTCAGACGGTGCCGGGGGCGCGGACGGACGCGGCGGCCGCCGCGGCGATCAGCTCGGCCACCGCGGCCGGCTGCGTCAGGGTGATGGCGTGCGAGGCGCGGATCTCTGTGGTGTGCGCTTCGGCGCGCCGGGCCATGAACTGCTGGGCTTCGAGCGGAATGATCACGTCGTCAGTCGCGATCACGTACCAGCTGGGCGTGGTCTTCCAGGCTGCCGCACTTGCCTTTTCCGCGAAGGCCGTGGCCGCAATGGGGCGCTGCGCCGCCGCCGCAGCGGCGGCAGTCCGGCGAGGAAGGTCGGCGGCAAACAACGGCGGGAACATTTCGTGATCGATGTGCAGCTCGACGCAGGGATCGCCGCTGCCGTCAGAGAAGGTGCCGGGGCGCAGGGCGGCCAGCAGCTGGCTGCCTGGGAACCGGTCGCAGATATCGAGTGCGCTCTCACCCTCTTCAAGCGCGTAGGCGGCCACGTACACCAGGCCCGCAATGTTGCCCGCCGCAGCTCCGGCAGCCGTGATGACGGCTCCGCCGTAGGAGTGCCCGGCGAGGACAACGGGCCCGTCGATCGCCGCTGCGATACTGGCGACATAAGCAGCGTCGGAGGCAAGGGTGCGCAGCGGATTCGCCACGGCGATCACCCCGATGCCCGCTCCTTGCAGCTCTGGGACCACACCAGCCCAGATCGACCCGTCCGCGAACGCGCCATGCACCAGGAGCACCGTCGGAATACTCCCATTCCGAAATGCGCCAGACGGGCTCATCGTGGGTTTCCTGAAGGCAAAGTAAGCACTTCATGAACGTAGGACGGCAGCATGCGGGATCGCTTGGGTCAGGTGACTGCATTCCGCGCGGCCGCCCGGCGGCCGAGCAGGTCGTGAGGGCCATGCGCTGTACCAGCGTTCTGCCGACCGCGGCAGGCAGGCGCCCAGCACCCCCGAGCATTCTGGGCGCCTGCCTCCGGCTATCACGGGGCTGCCCCGATAGCCCCGCACCTGGCGGGCCACCTTGCGCCGGGCCCGCCATCACCAACCAGGATGGCCGCAGCCTGCGGAGAGGGCGTGCGCACACTATGCAGATCGAGTGAAGATCCCGGCCTGACCGGGGTCTCCCGAGCGCTCTTGGCGGCGACGACACGGGACGTGCCCGAACGCTGCGGCATCGCGTCGCGAGGTGGGTAAACAGCCTTGAGACGTCACTTTCAGACCCAGATTCGGAGACACCCTATGAACGTGAATATGGCACTGGCCACCTACGTCGCCGACCGCACCGCCCTGCTGATCGTCGACCCCTACAACGATTTCATGAGCGAGGGCGGCAAGCTCTACGCGCCTACCAAGGAGACGGCGGAAGCATCGAATGCACCGCGCGCTTTGGCATGGAGCTCGGCTACCACGTCACCTTGATCAAGGAGGCGACTGCCGCGCTGTTGACCTCAACACTGGTTGAGGTCCTAGCGTCGTGGCTGAGTGACTCCGAGAGCGGTCGGCCGGATCGGGCGAGTCGCCAGCCCGTGCCACCAGAATGGAGCAGCAGATGCCGCTGACCAGGGCGGAGATCGACTACCTGGAGGTCCAGCAGCTCGGACGGCTGGCCACCATCCAGCCCGACGGCAGTCCCCAGGTCAAGCCCGTCGGCTTCCGCTATAACCCGGAGCTGGCAACGATCGACATAGGCGGCTTCCGCATGTCTGCGAGCCAGAAGTTCCGGAACGTCAGCCGCGACGGCCGGGCCGCCCTGGTCGTCGACGACATCGCTTCCACGCAGCCGTGGCGGGTACGTTTCCTGGAGATCCGGGGGATCGCGGAAGCCGTCCCGGCATTGCCCAGCGATGAAGCCCGGGGCGACACGGCCGTGATACGAATCCATCCCCGCCGGATCCTCAGTTTCGGGATCGAGGAACCTCCGGGCGAACCGCACCAGACCAGGCTCAGGGCGCGCGATCTGCCCTGACCGGCCAGGCGTCTCGCCATGTCCGGTGTGGCAGGCCCTGCCACCCCACAGGCTCAGGTGACCTCGTTGAGTTTCCCGGTGGCGACGTCGAAGACGAATCCGCGGATGGCTTCCTTGTGCGGGATGAACGGGCTGGCCTTGATGCGCGCTACGGACTGCCGGACATCCTCGTCAAGATCGGTGAAAGACTCGGCGGACCATGGCGGCTTGATCCCGGTCTCCTCCTGGATGGAGCGCTTGAAACCGTCATCGGTGAAGGTAAGCATCCCGCAGTCGGTGTGATGGATCAGGATGATCTCGCGGGTGCCTAGCAGGCGCTGGCTGATGGCCAGCGAGCGGATCTCATCGTCGGTCACGACGCCGCCCGCATTGCGGATCACATGGGATTCGCCCTCGTTCATGCCGAGGATGGCGTACACGTTGAGCCGCGCGTCCATGCAGGCGATGACCGCGGTGTTCTTGGACGGCGGAAGCGGCAGCGGGCCGGTGAATTCCTCCGCGTACCGGGCGTTGTTCCTCAGGTACTCGTCGGTGACGGTCACGTAACCTCCTGTGTGGTCTCGCAGGCTGTCTGCTCTCGCAGATGTGAGCGGGTCGTGATCTCCTGGCTGAAGGCGGCCCGGTCGATGTCCTGGACGATCAGGGCGTCCGACCTCCCGCTCTCACAATGTCACATATAAAGACGCTGATCGCGGTGCAGGCCGCAGGCGTGAACCGGGCCGAGTGGAAGCTGCGGACCGGGCTGCCGGCAGGCCCGGCGGTATCGCTGCCCGCGGCATTCGGCCCGGGTGAAGCAGTGGCCGCAGCGGCGGGCGGCAAGGCAAGCGCGCCCATCTCCGCGCGCGCCCAAGCCGGCCGGACCGGTTACTGGCCGGGGTCGCATCGCGGAGGATGCGAGGGCTGCCTGTTACGTTGGGCCCTGAGCCTAAGGGGGTCAGAAAGTGCCGGATCAGGTACCCGGGCGGGCACGGCAGCTGCGCTCGCTTGTCACCGCGTCGCACACGGTCAAGCTGTCGCTCGAAGACGTCGATGTCCCCGCGCCCGAGGCGCACCAAGTCGTCGTGCGGGTGGAGGCGGCGCCCATCAACCCCTCCGACCTCGGGCTGCTCCTCGCCGGCGCCGACCTGACCCAGGCTACCGCCGGCGGGACACCCGACCGGCCCGTCGTCACCGCTCCCCTCCCGGCGGCGGCCGCGCGCGCCGCAACGGCGAGGGTGGGGCAGTCCCTGCCGGCCGGCAACGAGGGCGCCGGCACCGTGGTCGCCGCCGGCGCCTCCGAGGCCGCCCGGGCCCTGCTCGGCAAGGTGGTGGCCGTGGCCGGCGGGGCCATGTACACGCAGTACCGCTGCGTCAGCGCGTCCGCGTGCCTGGAGCTGCCGGACGGGGCCCGGGCGGCGGACGGGGCGGCATCATTCGTCAACCCGATGACCGCGCTGGGGATGGTCGAGACCATGCGGATGGAGGGCCATCTCGCCCTGGTGCACACCGCGGCGGCCTCCAACCTGGGTCAGATGCTCAACCGGCTCTGCATCGAGGAGCAGATCCCGCTGGTCAGCATTGTGCGCTCCCCGGCGCAGGCGGAACTCCTGCGCGCCGCAGGAGCCACCTGGGTGTGCGACTCGACGTCCGGCACGTTCACCAGCGACCTGACCGAGGCGCTCACGGCCACGAAGGCGACTCTCGCCTTCGACGCCATCGGCGGAGGCTCGCTGGCCAGCCGGATCCTCGCTTGCATGGAGGCGGCGATCAGCGCCGGCGCCGAGTTCAGCCGGTACGGGTCGTCGGTCCACAAGCAGGTGTACATCTACGGCGGTCTCGACCGCGGCCCGACCGAGCTGACCCGCAGCTTCGGCATGGCGTGGGGCGTCGGCGGCTGGCTGCTCACCCCGTTCCTCCAGAAGGCCGGACCGGAGAAGGTGGCCGACATGCGCCGGCGGGTGGCCGCCGGGCTCACCACCACCTTTGTCAGCCGGTACACCGACGAGGTGTCACTGGCCGGGGCGCTGCAGCCCGACGCCATCGCGGTCTACGCCCGCCATTCAACCGGCAAGAAGTACCTCATCAGGCCGTCTTGACGAGCGCTGAAGGCCCGGCCGCGCAGGACGGCGAGGCGCCGTAGAGGGTCATGTCGCGGGTTGCTCCGCGGCCCGGACGTCTGGTCGGAATCAGCCCTCTCGGGACCTTCATCCCGGGATGCGCTATCCCAGTCCATCGTCCGTCGTCGCGCAATTTGGCCGGACGGGGTAGTGATCTACGGTAGGAATGTACCGGCTATTTGAACGGTAGGTGAGTGTCGGATCAATCGGCGGCACATTGGCAGGAGTCATCGTGGACAACTGGACAGGGCGGCGATCCGCGGCCGTCCTCGCTGCCGCCCTGGCCGCTGTGGCCATGCTGGCCGCAGCCTGCACTCACGCCGCAGCGAAGCCCCGAGTTCCCCATGTGGCGGCGCCGTTCAGCGCGGCCCCGACCGCACCGCCCGTCGGCCCCCACGGCGGCGTGGACCTCAATGTGCTTGTGGTGACCGACGGCACGCCGCCGGTCGAGGCCATCCGCCAGCAACTGACCACCGAGGGCATGCCCTCCACGGTCATCAGCCTCCACGACTCGTCCCGGCAGACCATTACCGGGGCGTTTCTGGCCCGCACCCTTCCTGGCGGCGCGAAGGGAGGCAATTTCGACGCGATCGTCCTGCCGGGCCCCAGCCCGTCGGCGTTGTCCGGGGCCGAGAATGCCGCGCTGGCCTGGTATGAGCGCACGTTCAACGTGCGCGAGGTCGACGCCTACTCGCCCCCGATGCCCACGATGGGGATGAATTCGCCGCCGGTCTACAGCGGGCTGCTCAGCGGCACCATGGGCGTGACTAACGCTGGTGCCCGTGCCGGGTTCGGTTACCTCAACGAGTCGTTCCCGTTCAGCGGTGGGCCGGCCGGCCCAGCACCGTTCGGATACCTCGCCCAGCCAGTGCCGGGCGGCGGAGCCACGCCCCTGGTCATCGCGGCGATTCCGCATTCGTCCGGCAGCGCCGCGCTCATATGGCAGTACGACCAGGGGGGACGCGAGCAGCTCGGGATCGGCTTCGGGTACGGCTACTACCAGCCGCAGTTCCACTATCTGGGGCACGGCATCGTGTCCTGGGTCACCCGAGGGGTGAACCTCGGCGACTGGCGCAACTACCTCGACATCGCCTACGACGACATGTTCCTCGGCGATTCGCAGTGGAGCATCAAGTATCACTGCACGGCTGGGGTCACCTGCCCGAAGGGCACGCCGATGAACAACGGGATCCGGATGCAGCCGGCCGACGTGACCTACGCCGTGCAGTGGGAGAAACAGCACCACTTCACCATCGAGTTCCTGTATAACGGCGGGGCCTCTGCCCGGTTCGCGGTGCACGGGGCCGACTCGCTGCTGGTGGCGACCCGACCGGTGGCCAGGGACTTCTACTGGGTCAACCACACCTGGTCCCATGCGTACTTCGGCTGCCAGCAGGACTACAGCGTGACGCCCCCGAGGTGCGTGACATCCGGCGGGCACATCGTGTGGGCGGCCGGCCCGAGCCTCATCAACAGCCAGATTCGCGAGAACCTCACCTGGGCCAAGCAGAACGGGATCCCCGCGGAGCCCGGCGTGCTGGCCAGCGGCGAGTACTCGGGGCTGAAGCTACTGCCCCAGCAGCCGGTGGACAACCCCTACCTCGACCAGGCGACCGGGCCCAATCACATCAGGTGGGTGGCCCTGGACGCTTCGCGCGAGCCGAACATGCGCCCGGTCGGCGCGGCCCTTGGCATACCCCGGCACCCCATCGACGTAGGCGAGGACGTCGACACAGTGGCCGCCGAGGTCAGCGAGTTCAACTGGTACAACGACTCCAAGGCCGACGGGGGTAGCGGGATTTGCCAGGGCAGCAAGGTCACGGCCTGCCTCAGGCCGCTGAATCTGAAGACCGGCTGGACCTCCTTCATCGTCCCGGGGCAGGTCCAGATCGTCTATCGCGCGCTGCTGAACAACGACCCGCGGCCGTTCTTCATGCACCAGTCCAACCTGACCGGCGACCGGCTGGGTTACCCGGTGATGGACGGCATCCTCTCCGCCTACGGCGCGGTCTACGCGCCCAGCGCCCCCATCGCCAACCTCCCGATGTCGGGGGACGGGGTGGTCCTGCGCAACCAGCAGCTGTGGGCCCAGGCGCTGCACGCGGGCACCGTCACCGCCTGGGTGCAGGGTCAGACGGTCACCATCTCCGGGCCGCCGGGCACGACGGTGCCGGTCACGGTCCCGGCCGGGGCCAGGGCGGGATCGGTGTCCGGGCCGGCCTTCGGCAGCCCGTACGCGGGCGAGCTCTCGGAGTACACGAAGCTCGGCTCGCGGCCACTCAAGATCGTGCTCCCGTCGGATCCCTACTGACCACGACCCGGGCAAGAAGGACGGGACAGAAATGTCCGGTCATATCACCCTGCGGTTCCGCTCGGACCTTGCCGCCGGGTCCGGCCGGGCAGAAGCGGCCAGGCCGGGTTTCGCCTGGCTCGATTGTATGTTTGAATAATCTCGTCCAGACCGCGACCGCCCCGATCTGGGGGACGAGATGCTCTTAGCCGCTGGTGCCAGTCATCCCGCGGTTGCTGGCCTGCTCGGGCTCGGGGCGGCGGGGCTCGCGAGCTTGGTGGTGGCCATGGCCTGGAGCGTGCAGGCGCGCCAGATCCGGCTGGCCGAGCAGGTGGCCCGCCGCCAGTTCGTCGTGACCGCCGAGACGGACGCAGCGGGCCGTGCGAACGAGAGCGGCAGCGAGAACAGGAACGGCCGTCCTAGGGCCGCCATCGACGAGGCCGGTGTGGCCGTCGGCCCGGGCCCGGCCTCGCCGGTGATCATCGAGGGGCCGGACAGGGTGGTCACCGGCGAGCAGGCCCGCTATCGCGTCCAGCCGAACGGCGGCCGCACGGTGGTGTCGTGGGCGGCCGGCGGCGGCTCGGTGGCACAGTCTCCTGACCCGGCCCATCCCGACGAGCTGCTCCTCATCGCTGACCAGCCGGGCAACCTGATGGTCTCCGTGCGGGTGCGCGAGGGCATTGCGGAACGCCGCGGAACCAAGCCGATTACGGCCGTGCCGGACCTGACGCCCGCGCCGCCCGTGACGATGCGGGCACTCCTGAACTGGTGGGGCTTGGTCGTGGTCGCGGTCCTGATCGTCGGGTTCGCCGGGGCCCTGGCTGCCCTGGGGAGCCTGACCTCCTCCGACTTCATCGCGCTGGTCGCCCCGTTGGGGGCGCTGCTCGCCGTGATAGCCGTCCTGCGCGGAACCGGCGACCCGCGGGGCCGCCCCGGCCAGGGCGAGGGCGCAGCCAGGCCCGGGCTCTGACCGGCACTCCAACGTCTCGAGGAAGACCTGGCCGGCTACGCACCGAGGCAGGCTGTGCGGAGAGATCAGGAATCGGCCGGGGCGGGGGAGGGGCTGGTGGCCGCCCGCAGGAGCCGGCGAAGGGCGGGCAGGTCGCCCGCGGCGCCGGCCCTCCCGTCGGAGAAGGCCGCATCCGGCGAGTCCGGGTTTTCCGGCAGCGCGTTGAGCGTCTTCGGGTCCGTGCGGAGCGAGGCGTCGGCGCTGGCGGGCTCGCCGGGCTGGACCTGCACCTGGCCCGCCTCCGTCCGGACGGTCCATGCCCGGTCGTCAAGCTCGAAGAGGCAGGTCGCTGGCCTGACGTCGAGGCCGCGCTGCAGCAGGCCGAGAGCCTTGGCGGAAAGCGCCGTATGGGCCCCGAGCGGGCCGCGGGCACGGGCCTGGTGGTCGGCCACTTCACTGACCCCGAGGGGCCACCTGATCGGACTCGCCAGCATGACGTAACGCCCGGCCTTTTGACGTGCCATAACGCGGCCGCACCGCGGGCCCGCGGTGCGGCCGCCCGATCCCAGGCGGGATCCTTACTGGGAGGATGAAGGGTCCGACGACAGCCTCCACGTTAGGGATCAGATGAGCGAGACGTTTGACGCGTACGTGCTGGAGGGGCAGGGCCCGGCCGTGCTCAGGCAGCTCAGCGACCGGGACCTGCCGGACGGTGATGTCACCGTCGAGGTGCGTTACTCGTCGCTGAACTACAAGGACGGCCTGGCGCTGACGGGGCGGGGCAAGATCGCGCGCAGCTTCCCGATGGTGTGCGGCATCGACTTGGCCGGCACGGTTGCCGATTCGCGGTCGCCGGACTGGCAGGCCGGTGACGAGGTGGTCGTGACCGGCTGGGGCCTGTCGGAGACCCGGCCGGGTGGCTACGCCCGGCGGCAGCGCGTCCAGTCGGGCATGCTGGTCCGCAAGCCCGCAGGCTTGTCGCTGCCGCAGACGATGGCGATCGGCACCGCGGGGCTGACCGCGATGCTGTGCGTTATGGCCCTGGAGCAGGCGGGCCTGGAGCCGGGCGGCGGGCCGGTCGTGGTGACCGGCGCAGCCGGAGGCGTCGGCAGCGTCGCGGTCGCCGTGCTGGCCGGGCTGGGTTACGAGGTGCACGCCGCGACCGGGCGGTCCGCCGCGCGCGACTACCTGCAAGGGCTCGGCGCGGCCGGGTTCGTCGGCCGGGCTGAGCTGGCCGAGGCATCGACGAGGCCGCTGGAACCGGAGAAGTGGGCCGGCGGCGTGGACACGGTCGGCAGCACGACGCTGGCCACAGTCCTGAAGCAGACGCGCTACGGCGGCTCGGTCGCGGCGTGCGGCCTGGCGGGCGGCAGCGACCTGCCGGTCACCGTGCTGCCGTTCATCCTGCGCGGCGTGAGCCTGCTGGGCGTGGACTCGGTGATGGCCCCGGCCGCTGTCCGGGCCGAGGCTTGGCGCCGGCTGGGCATCGACCTTCCGGCCGGCGCGCTGGACGCGATCTCGTCTACCCGCGGGTTCTCCGAACTGCCGGGCCTGGCGGAACAGATCCTGGCCGGCGCGACCCGGGGCCGCATCATCATCGACATGGGCCGCTGATCCTGGCGCACGGCCTGGCCCACCAGCCGATCGAGTGAATCACCACCGCCGCGGTGATAACCGGCTACGTGGTCACCGAGGTGCCGAGGGCGGCGGACATGCGAGGTGCCGGGATGCTGAGCTCTTACCCTCCTGCCGCGGCCGGTGCCTCGCCCGGCATGGACCTGCCGGCGATGACGGCGGCAGCCAGCGCCAGGAAGGACACCGTGCTCAGCCCGGCGGGAAGGCCGAATTCGCTGGTCAGGAACCCGATGGCGGGCGGCCCGAGGAGAAGGCCGGTGTAGCCGAGCGTCGAGGCGAGGGCCACGCCGCCCGATCCGGCGAGCAGTCCTGCCCGCGCTACCGCCGCCGGGAGCATGTTGGCCAGCCCGAGCCCGGTCGCGGCGAATCCGGTGAGGGCCAGCCATAGATACGGGGCATGGGCTGCGGCCAGCATGCCCGCGCACGCGATCAGCCCCCGCGCTGGCCGGATTGATCAACGTGCTCAACCCTGACCGGGTGCTCCTCGGCGGCCTGCACCGGGGCCTGATGGCGGCGGACCCGGAGCGGCTGCGCGGCGCCGTGGCCAAGCGGTCTCCCTGGGGCCGCGGCAGCACTGTGCCGCTGCTGCCCTGCGCGCTGGACCAGGGCGGGCTCATCGGCGCGGCTGAACTCGCATGGCAGCCCGTTCTCGATGACCCCAGCATCCTCGGACCATCCCTTAACGCCCAGAACCTCCCTACAGGCCGGTTACGGCAGGATCCGGTGCGCGAGCTCATCGCGGATCGGAACGGCCAGGAGCATCAGCGCGTCTTCTCCAGCATCTCGAGGATCTCGGCGGTGGTCGCGGTCTCGCCGAGCCTGGGGAAGATCCGTTCGATGCTGTTGCGGTGGGCGTCGGCATCACGGTCGGTCATCGCGTCGGTGGCGAGGACCACGTGGTAGCCGTGCTCGTGGGCGGAGCGCGCGGTGGATTCGACGCCGGCGCTGGTCGCGACGCCGGTCAGCACGATCTGGGTGACGCCGAGGTCGCGCAGGCGGGCGTCGAGCGCGGTGTCGTGGAATGCGCCCCACCGCTGCTTGGTGATCAGGTGGTCGTCCGGCTGGGCGTCGAGTTCCTCGACGAGGTCGGCCCAGTCCGGTGGCGGGGTGACCGCGGGCCGGCTGGCTTCGGTGCGCCCGGGTGCGCCGCCGGTGACGTTGACCAGGACGACGGGCAGGTGGTGGCGGCGGAACGCTGCCGCCAGGCTCGCCGCCCGCTGCACGATCTCGTCGACGGGATGCACCACGGGCAGGGCGAGGATTCCCTTCTGCAGGTCGATCACGACGAGTGCGGGTTTCGGGTCGAGCGTGGTGAGCGCCATCATGTTCCTCTCTGTGCGGGGTTGTGGCGCGGCGGCCCGTGGCGGTGATGTTGCGTCCGGGGCCGCTGCGGGTTCGGGGCGGCCGCCGCGCAGCAGCGACGCCAGGGCGGCCAGCGCCGCCAGGCCGGCGGCGGCGGCGAACACCACCAGCAGGCCCTGGTGGAACGGTCCCGAGATCAGGTCAGGGAAGAACTCCTGGCCGGTGACGGTACGCTGGGCCGCCGCCGGGAGCGCGGACAGGGCACCGTTCGCCGCCAGCAGGTGCTGCAGCGGGTTCACGCCGAGGACCGCGGCGAACAGCGACGACACCGGGGGCAGGCCGCCGAGATGCTGGGCCACGCCGTGGGCCACGCCCTGGCGCTGCAGGCCGCTGGTCAGCGTCCTCGGGAGGCTGCCCGCCAGCCCGGTGATCATGAGCGAGAAGAACATCCCGATCGACAGCGCCGTGCCCGAGTTCTGGAACGTGGCGCGCATTCCCGAAGCCACGCCGCGCTGTCTCGCGGGGACGCTGCTCATGATCGACGACGTGTTGGGCGAGGCGAACATGCCGCTACCGACCCCGTTCGCCGCGATGAGCAGGGCGAAGGCCCAGTAGCCGAAGTTGACGGGCAGCACCATCAGGCCGATGAGGCTGCCGCCGAACACGACCATCCCGGCGGTGGCCATGCCCCGCGGGCCGAACCGGTCGGAGAGCGTGCCGGCCACGGGACCGGCCACGAGGAACCCGGCGGTCATGGGCAGCAGGAAGATGCCCGCCCACAGCGGCGTGTCGGCGTAGCTGTAGCCGTGCAGCGGCAGCCAGATCCCCTGCAGCCAGATGATGAGCATGAACTGCAGCCCGCCCCGGGCGACCGACACGGCGAAGCCCGCGATGTTCCCGGCGGTGAAGGCCCTGATCCGGAACAGGCTGAGCTCGATCATCGGCGCGGTGATCCTGGTCTCGATCACGACAAACGCGGCAAGCAGCGCGAGGCCGCCGGCGAGCAGGCCCGTCACGAGGGGGCTGGTCCAGCCCATGGTGTGGCCGCCGTAGGGCTGGATGCCGTAGGTGACGGCGGTCAGGATCGCGCCCAGGCCGACGGCGAAGGTGATGTTGCCCCACCAGTCGATGCGGCCGCCTCCTCCGCGGCCGCTCTCGCGGAGCCGGCGGTAGGCCCACAGCGTCCCGAAGACCCCGACGGGCACGTTGACCCAGAACACCGCCCGCCAGTCGAGGCTCGCCAGCAGCCCGCCCGCGACCAGGCCGATAAACATGCCGGCCAGCCCGGCGACCTGGTTGATGCCCAGCGCGAACCCGCGCCGGTTGGCGGGGAACGCGTCGGTCAGGATCGCCGCCGAGTTGGCCTGGAGCATGGACCCGCCGATTGCCTGCAGCAGCCGCCATCCGATCAGCCACAGCGCCCCGCGGCCGCCGTAGAAGGGGTCGAAGGACAGCAGGACGGAGGCGAGCGTGAACACCGCGAACCCGGAGTTGTAGATCCTGACCCGGCCGAACATGTCGCCCAGGCGGCCGACGGTGACCACGAGCACGGCCTGGACCAGGCGGTACCCCATGATCATCCACAGCAGGTAGGCGATGTTTCCCGGCGCCAGCGGGTCCAGGTGGATGCCGCGGAAGATCGCCGGCATCGCGATGATGACGATGGACCCGTCGAGCACCGACATGAACACGGCCGCGGTCGTGTTCGCGAGCGCCACCCACTGGTAGCGGTCGTCCGTCCCCGCTGCGGGCACCGGTTCACCCACCGCCCGGCGGGCCGCCGACATCAGAGGCTCTGGCCCAGTCGCTCGATCAGCGGCGCGGCCGCCATCAGCGTAGTGAGCTCCGAGCGCGTGAACCCGGCCGACAGCGCCTTCGCCAGCTGCTCCGCCCGGGCGTTGCGCTTGTTCCGCAGGAGCCGCCGGCCGGTCTCGGTCAGCGACATGACGGCCCGCCTGCCGTCCCCGGGATCGGGGTGGCGCTGCACGAGGTCGCGCTCCTCGAGCGCGCCCAGCGTCGCCCCCATCGCCTGTGGGCTGATCAGCTCGATCTTGGCGAGCGCGCCCGGCGTAGTCGGGCCGGCCCGGTCCAGGCGCGCCAGGGCCGACATCTCCGGCAGCGTCAGCTCGCCCTGGACCGGCGCCTGGCGTAGCCGCCGCAGCAGCAGCCCGACGCTCACATAGAGCGCCGCGGCAACGTCGCCGACCTCCGGGTCCTGGCTCACGATGCTAAGGCTAGCTTTAATAAGGCTGGGTTTACAAGTTACGGTTGACGACTGTCACCGGCGTTCCCGATTTCGGGCGAGCGGCGCCGCGAACCCCCGGCCTGTTTCGCTTCGGTCCGGGGGATCGGCGGGTTCGCTTCGGTCCGGGAATTTGCCCGTACAGTGATCTGCATGCCCGGAACCTGGCAAGTCGAGCCGTCTGGTGCGCTACGCGGCGATATCCACGTGCGCGGATCGAAGAACGCGGTGTCCAAGCACATGGTCGCCGCGATGCTCGGCGACGGGCCGAGCACAATCCGTAACGTCCCCGAGGTCGGCGAGGTCGACATCACCGCGGCGATGCTGGAATCCACCGGCTACCGCGTCGGCCGGTCCGATGCCGAGATCACGATCGAGGCGGGGAACTCGGTCGAGCCCCACGTGCCGGAGGCGTTCACCGGGCTGAACCGGATTCCCATCCTGATGCTGGGACCGCTGCTGCACCAGGCTGGTGAGGGGTTCGTGCCGCTGGTGGGGGGCGACCCGATCGGACGGCGGCCCGTCGACTTCCACGTGGCGGCGCTGCGGGCGCTGGGCGCCGAGGTGGACGTCGGCCCCGGCGGGATAACCGCGCGCGCGAGCAGGCTGCACGGCGCGCGCATCGACCTGCCGTACCCGAGCGTGGGCGCGACGGAGACCGTGCTGCTGTCGGCCGTGCGGGCCGAGGGCAAGACCGTGCTGCGCGGCGCCGCCACCGAGCCGGAGGTGGTGGAGCTCGCGCTGTTCCTGCAGCGGATGGGCGCGCACATCGAGCTCAGCCCCGACCGCCGCATCGTCATCGAGGGAGTCCAGCGGCTGCGCGGCGCCTCGACCCGGCTCGCCGGCGACCGGCTCGAGGCGTTCTCCTATCTGGTGGCCGGCCTGATCACCGGCGGCGAGGTCCGCGTCCACGGCTGCCCGCAGGACCGGCTGGTCACCGCGATCACGACCCTGGCCCGGATGGGCGCCCGGTTCGACATCACCGACGACTGGATCACCGCGTCGGCACCGGGCGGCCTGCGGCCGGCCGCGGTGCACACCGACACCCACCCCGGGTTCATGACCGACTGGCAGCAGCCGCTTTTGGTGCTGTTCACCCAGGCCGACGGGATGTCAGTGCTGCACGAGACCGTGTTCGAGAACCGGCTGGTGTACGTCCCGGCGCTGCAGAAGATGGGCTGCGAGATAGAGGTGTTCGCGGCGTGCCTGGGCGGTCCCGCGTGCCGTTTCCACGACACCAATGCCGTGCATTCTGCCGTGATCAGGGGCGTGTCCAAGCTGCGCGGCGCGGACGTCATGCTGCCCGACGTGCGCGCTGGGTTCTCCGCCGTCCTGGCCGCGGCCGTGGCCGACCGGCCCTCCGCGCTGAGCGGCATCCACCACATCGAGCGCGGCTACCATCGGCCCTTCGAGCAGTTCGCGTCCCTTGGCCTCACCCTCCGCCGCGTACAGGACGGCGGTGACTAGATTCCCGAACGCTCCTCCCGCTGCTCGATGACTTTCTGCATGGTCGCTGTCGCGCAGGCCGCGCGGTTTTCGGCGGCGCTCTCGGCCCGGTCACCGAGATCTGGGTTTCTCTGCTGTCGGCAGATTAACTTGGCTGGCTCCGGCCGGGCGAACGATCGTTGACCGTGACGCCGGGCTTGCGGCCCCGGACCTGAAGCGGGATGAGAGCGGGGAGACCCATGACTACCGTTGCCGAGCCCAGCACGATCGCCGGAACGCTCGATGACCAGCTGGCCAGCCGGCTGCTCTACCAGAGGATCATCGTCCTCGGCACCGAGGTCGATGACCGGGTGGCCAACCGGCTCTGTGCCCAGCTGCTGCTGCTGTCCGCCGAGGACGCGCGCGGCGATATCAGCCTCTACATCAACTCGCCCGGGGGCTCGGTCAGCGCCGGGCTGGCGATATACGACGCGATGCAGCTGATTCCCAACGACGTCAGGACGCTGGCCATGGGCCTGGCCGGGAGCATGGGCCAGTTCCTGCTGTGCGCCGGGACCGCCGGCAAGCGGTTCAGCCTGCCGCACGCCCAGGTGCTGATGCACCAGGGCTCGGCCGGTTTCGGCGGCACCGCAGCCGATGTCGAGATCTACGCCGAGCAGCTCGAGCGGACGGGGGCCATGATGACCGCGCTGATCTCGAAGCACACCGGGCAGCCTCAGGAGACGGTCGTGAACGACAGCCTGCGGGACCGCTGGTTCAGCGCCGAGGAGGCCCGCGACTACGGGATCATCGATCACATCGTGGAGCGGCTCGACGACGTCCGCCCCACGGCCACCAGCAGGACGACAGGGCTGTGACCATGAACCAGTACACGATTCCCACGGTGGTGGAGAAGACCTCGCTCGGCGAGCGGGCGTTCGACATCTACTCGCGGCTGCTCTCGGAGCGGATCATCTTCCTCGGCACCGAGATCGACGACGGCGTCGCGAACGTGGTGATGGCCCAGCTGCTGCACCTCGAGTCGGCCAGCCCCGACCTGGAGATCATGCTGTACATCAACTCCCCTGGCGGCTCCTACAGCGCCCTGACGGCCATCTACGACACCATGCAGTTCGTGCAGCCGGACGTCGCCACGTTCTGCGTGGGCCAGGCGGCGTCCGCGGCTGCCGTTCTGCTCGCCGCCGGGGCGCCCGGCAAGCGATCGGTCCTGCGGCATGCCAAGGTGCTGCTGCACCAGCCGTCGAGCCAGGCCCGGGGAACCCTGCCCGACCTGGCGATCCAGGCCAAGGAGGTAGCCCGGGTCCGGACCGAGATGGACGAGATCCTCAGCCGGCATACCGGGCACCCGGTCAGCAAGATCAGGAACGACACCGACAGGAACATGACGCTGACCGCCCGCGAGGCCGTCGCCTACGGCCTGGCGGACCACGTCATCACGTCCCGCAACGCGGCTCCGGCGGAGCTGGCCGAGGTTAGCTGATCGCGCCCCTCCAGCCTGCTCACGCGGCCAGCAGGCACTGCACGTCGCCCGGACGGCGCGCCGGCGACGATTCGCGGCCCCGGATGGTCTCCACCCGGGCGAGGTCCAGCCGGACCACGGGCGCGCGGCCCTCCGCCAGGCGCCCGGCCTCGACTAGCAGGTCTGACAGCTCGATGCCGAGGGCGTCGCAGATCGCGCCCAGGACCTCGGAGGAGGCCTCCTTGCGCCCGCGTTCCACCTCGGACAGGTACGGCATCGAGACCTTCGCGGCCCGGGCCACGTCGGCCAGCGTCCGGCGCTGCGCCCGCCGGACCCGGCGCAGCACGTCGCCGAGCGTCGTCCGCAGCAGGGGCCTGGCCCGCCGGTCGCGCGCAGTGCTGGCGCGCGGGGACGGCCCCCCGGAACCCTCGGCTGGCGGGCCGATCGCGGTCGGGCAAGGACGACCCGTCGTAGGGACCTGGCTGAGGCCACCGTACCCATGACCTCGCCGGCCGCGGGGCGGTTTCGCCGCCAGCGCAAGACCGCCTGACGGCGGGCCGCCGGCCCCTCATCGATGCTGCTGGGGGGTTGCGGCGCCCGCCGGCCGCAGCCTCCCGCCCCGCAGCGCGGGAACTGATCAGGTGGCGGTGGCGGGTTTCTGCCAGAGGGAGACATGCTGGCGGCTCTCGCTGGTGAAGGGCTCTCGCGTCCACCCGTCCCAGCGCTCACGGGGCCGCAGTCCCGCGAGCTCGGCCATCAGGTCGAGCTCGGACGGCCACACGTACCGGAACGGGATCGACCAGAACTCGCCCCGGCCGTCGGTGACCTCCACGTAGTTCGAGCTCATCGCCTGCGTCGCGGTGTCATAGAGGTCGAACGCCCACCGCGTCGGGCTCGCGTGGAACGGCACGGCGCTCTGCCCGGCCGGGAGCCTGCGCAGGTCGGGCACTGAGACCTCGACCACGAAGCAGCCGCCGGGCTCGAGGTGGGCCGCGACGTTGCGGAAGCAGGCCACCTGCGCAGACTGCGTGGTCAGGTTCATGATCGTGTTGAAGACCAGGTAGGCGACCGAGAACGTCCCGTCCACCCTCGTGGTCGCGAAGTCGCCGATCGTCACGCCGATCGCGTCGCCGCCCTGCTTGGCGCGCAGCCGGGCGACCATCGCCCTCGACATGTCGATGCCGTGGACCGGGACGCCGCGGCGCGCCAGCGGCAGCGCGATCCGCCCCGTCCCGATGCCCAGCTCCAGCGCTCGGCCGCCGCCGGCGAGCCCCGCGAGAACGTCGACCGCCGCGTCCACGACGGCGGGCTCGAACATGTCCGCCGACGACTCGTCGTACCTCGCCGCGACGCGCTCTCCGAAGTAGCCTTCCTCATCGTCCATGGCCGGACCGTACCGCAGAACGCGTAGATTACGCGCGCCCCGCGATCGCATAAACATGGTCTGCCGGATCGAAGGAATCACCGGTAATCCGGAACCCGGCGGACTCGATGGCCTGCCTCAGGTCAGCGTGCGTGAAAGGCTGGAAGGCCAGCTCATAGCGGCGATGCGTCAGCTCGCCCGCATGGTCCTCGAACAGGAAGACAAGCTCGGCCTGGCAAGAGCGGTCGAAGCTTTCGGGAATTGTCCAGATGTAAAGCGAGGTACAGCGCGTGCCGCGCCGTTCCTTCACGCGCGGCGCCAGGACGATTCGAGGCCAGGAACTGTACATCAGCTCCCAGTTCCGTGAGCCGACGATAACTTTCCCTTCCGGATTCAGGACGCCGCGGATGCCCTTGAGAGATTCGACTATCGCGGGCACCGAGCCTGCGTGAACGATCGAGTTGCCCAGGCAGATCGCCAGGTCGAAGCGGCCGGTGAGGTTAGCCGGCAGGTCCTGCCACCGAGACTGGAGAACGCTGACCTTGCTCGCGGACGCGGCCAGGCGCTCCTGGGCCCTGGCGACCATGCTGGAGCTTCCGTCGGTGGCCGTGACCGTGAAGCCTCGCCGGGCGAGCGCCAGGGCATCGATGCCGATACCGCAGGCGCAGTCCAGCACGGGAGCACCGGGGGCGAGCGTCGCCATCGCGGCGTCCAGGAGATCGTCGGCGCCCGGTGAGGTCGCGCCCGGCTCCGGCGAGGTCCCGACCGCGTCATCGTCGAATAGCCACTCGTAGTCAGCCGCCAGATCCGTGTAGAGATCGCTCATGTGCCCAGCCTGGCACGGTGTGCAAGCTTTTTTCGGCCGCGGCGCGTGTACGATCACCGACAGCGAACAGCCCCTGACGCCGCAGGAATGTGCTGAACGGGCCAGGCTGGCGGCCGCTCTCATCGAGCCCGGCCGCCTCCATCGCTCCGGCTCGGGCGAGGCGGTGCTGCTGTGGCGCGATGAGCACTCCGAGGCGTGGCTCAACCTGTGATGGCCGTCGCGCGACACCGGTTACCACGACCACACAGGCTCGTGCGCCGGCGTGCACGTGATCGCGGGCCGCGCCTGGAACGACCCCCTCACCGTGGGCGCGCCGCCAGGGCCGGCTGAGTACGGCCCAGGCGACACGTTCTGGTTCCCTGGCCACGGCATCCACCGGATGGACTACAAGGCCGGCGCCTGACCGGCCCGAGAATGTGGAACGCACTTCTAGTATCGTGTTCTACAGTCGGCTCTTATCCCCCGCCGCCCCACCCTGCGGCACCGGAGGTGCAGGTCATGGCCGCTGAGAGCAACGTCATCGCCGGCCCGGTTCGCAGGCCATGCAACGTCGCCGCCCACGTGCAGGGCAGCATCCACGACGACGCGACCGCCACCGCCCTCGGGTTCCGGGGCGGCACCGTGGCAGGCAGCATCCACATGGACCAGTTCCCGCCGCTGCTGCTGGAGGCGTTCGGCCCGTCATGGTTCGAGACCGGCAGCCTGTCGCTGTACTTCCGGCACGCGACGACCGACGGCGAGCCGGTGCAGGCGTTCGTAGAGCGCCCGCCGCCCGGGGATCGCGACGCCCAGGTCCGGGCGTGGATGACCACCGCTGGCGGCGAGCTTGTCGGGGAGGGGACGGCCTCGGTCGGTCGCCCGCCCGCGGCCTCCGCGCTGCGCAGCCGCGACCTTCGGCCCGTCGACCCTGGCCGCCTGCGCATGCTCAAGGCGCTGCGGCCGGGCGACCTGATCGGCGACCTGTCGGTGGCCGTCAACGCCGGCCGCCAGCTGTCGTTGATCGCCCGCGGCGACATGACCGAGCCGCTGCCGTGGTACGCCGGCGCCGCCCCGTGGGAAGGGCCGGTGGCCTCGCCCTCCGCGGTCGTGGACCTGCTGTACAGCGACCTGCTGGCCGACCTCAGGCTATCGCTGGGCCCCCGGGTGGGACTGTTCGGCGCGATCGAGATCCGCTTCGGCGCCGGACCGGTGTTCCTGTACCGCAGCTACCGGGTGCGGGGCGAGGTGATCGCGCTCAGCGAGACTCCGAAGACCGAGGTCCTGTGGTTCGACAGCCGGGCCCTGAGCGAGGACGGCGTGCTGGTCGCCGAGATGCGGATGATGCTGCGGCAGATGAAGCAGGCCTCACCGCTCTACCAGGAGCAGACGGCCAGCCCGTGAGGAACGGCTAGCGCGTTCGGGTCAGCGCTCCACCAGGCAGAACGGGTGGCCGGCCGGGTCCAGGTAGACCCGCCAGCCGACGGGCTCGCCTCCGGGCCCGGGCCGGGGCGAGACGTGCTCGCGGAGGAAGACCGCGCCCGCGGCCACGACGCGGTCGCCCGCTGCCGCCAGGTCGTCGACCAGCACGTCGAAGTGGACCCGCGCGGCCTCCGGATCCGGGACTGCCGCCGTGGCCTGGAAGGACAGCCGCTGGCCGTGCGGCGGCGGCTCGAGCGTCACCCAGCCTGGGTACCACTCCACCGGCGCGCCGCCGAGCAGCCCGGCCCAGAACCGCGCGAGCTCCCAGGGCTCGGTGCAGTCCATAACCACTTCCCGGATCCAGCCGATGACCCCGTCCATTTCATCTGCTCCCGTCCGGCGCGGCGCTGAACAGCTGGCGGCGAGAGGCTATCGCGCCCGGGCGGGGCCGGACGGCGCGGCCGCGACGCGCGGAGCGCGGCGCTCGTTCAAACCGGCGGAACACGAACCAGAGCACGGCGAGCGCGGCGGCGAAGGCCGGGAGCCAGGCGAGCCGCTCGCCGACCCACGCGAAGCTCGTGGGCGCCGTGTGCAGGCCGGCCAGTCGGCCAGCCAGCAGGCCGAGCATGGTGACCGACAGGAACGCGGTCTGGTGCCAGAGGAACAGCGTCATCGCCGACAGGTTGGCCGTCGCCGCCGCCGCCCACGCGACGGGGCGGCGCATCCACCGCGCTGCTGCACCTCGCCTCGAACTGCGTGGGACTCGTGGTCGCCTGGGCCGTCGCGCCCGATCGGGTCAGCCAGTCAGGTATCAGCCAGCGGTAGGCCGCCGCCGGCGGCGGGGCGGCCGGTCGGCGGGCACCGGCGTCTCGGCCAGCGGCAGCCGGGACGGAGGCTTGACCTCAGACAGCCGCAGGTAGGTCACCAGCCGCTGCCCGCCCCGGATGGCCAGGCTGGCCAGCACGCCCTGCAGCTCGGCGACGTCGCGGGCGACCACGGTCATCATGTAGTCCATCTCGCCGGCGACGTTGTCCGCCGCGATGATCTGCGGCAGCGCCCGGACCTGGTCCTCGAACACGCGGGTCGAGTGCGGGTCATGACGCCCGAGCGTCGCCGCCACGTACAGCAGCAGCGGAAACCCCGCGGCGGCCGGGTCGAGCTGGGCGCTGATGATCCGTATCACGCCCGACTCCTTTAGCCGGCGGACCCGGTGCAGCGTCGCGGCGGGCGACAGCCCGGCGAGCCGGGCGAGCTCGACGTTCGTGCGGTCGGCGTCGGCCTGCAGCGCGGTGAGCAGCTTTATGTCAACTTCGTCAAGTTCAACGGCCATCTTGCGCTATATAATTTCGTAACGTCGCGGCACTGGCAAATTCTGTGCACACCGCTGGTGTCATGGATTTATGAACATCGATCGCCGCCGCGCAGTCGCCGCCCTCGCCGCCGCCGGGCTCCTCTGGGGCACTACCGTGCCGCTGTCCAAGCTGGCCCTGGAGTGGCTGCCGCCGGGCTGGCTCACGTTCGTCCGCTTCGGCCTGGCCGCCGCGATCCTGCTCGCCGTGGCGTCCGGCCGCGCCGGCGGGGTGCGCGCCGCCTGCACGCCGCTGGTGCTGGCATCGGGTGCCTTCGGATACGGCGGGTCGGTCCTCCTGCAGAACGCCGGCATCACCCGCACCAGCGTCACCCACGCCGCACTGCTGATCGGCGCGGTCCCGGTGCTCGTGGCGCTCATCGCGGCGCTCTGGCAGCACTCGGTGGCGCGCCCGGTGGCCTGGGTCGGGTTCGCCGTGTCGCTCGCCGGCGTCGGCATGGTCACCGGCGGCCGGGGCGGCGGTACCTCGGTCAGCGGCGACGGCCTGGTGCTCGCGTCGCTGCTGCTGTCGGCCACGTTCACCGTGGCGCAGGCCCGCCTGCTGCGCGGGCGTGACCCGATTGCGGTCACCGCGGTTCAGTTCCTCGGGGCCGCGCTCGCCGCCGTGCCGCTGTCGGCGGCCGAGGGCATCCCCGCCGCCCCGCACGGCCCGGGCGCGCTCCTGGCCACCGTGGCCCTCGTGGCCGCCGGCACGCTGCTGCCGTTCACGCTCTTCGCCTACGGCCAGACCCGGGTGTCCGCCGAGGTGGCCGGAGCGTTCGTCAACATCGAGCCGCTCGTCGGCGCGGTCGCGGGGATCGTGGTCTTCGGCGACCCCGCCGGCCCGGCCCAGGCGCTCGGCGGCGCCGCGATCATCGCGGGCATCGCGCTGAGCACGTTCCCGTTGCTGCGCACCGGCCGGCACCCGCAGGCCCAGCACGGCGTGACGACCGAAACCGCGGCATACCCGGCGGACGGCGAGGCCGGGAGCGCCCGCGGCCGTCGGCCTGTTCGCCCCGTCAGGACCCGCCCGCAGGCGGACCACCGTCGCCTCGCAGCAGGCTCCGTGCGGCGCCGGCCAGCATCAGGGTTGCTTCGGGGTCCGGGTCGGTCCCGGTGGGCTGGAGGACGACCGTGGTCGCCCCCGCGTCCGCGAACGAGCGAAGGGTCCGCGCGACGTCAGCGGCGTCCCCGAACGCGGCCCGTTCCGAGAGCGGTACCGGCGACGCGGTGAGCTCGGCCTCGAGCCGCTCGCCGGCGTGCTCGCCGGCCGCGCACGGCACATAGACGACAACCTCATGAGCCCGCCGGGCGGTCGCGATCGCGACCGCCCGGCGGACCGCGTCGGGCGAGATCCCCCCGGCGTCCAGCACCAGGCCGTCGGCGATCTCCCCGGCCAGCGCGAGCGTCCTGGGCCCGCGCGCGCCGACCAGGAGCGGCGGCACGGCCGGCGGCGGCCAGTCCAGGGCGACCTGGCTCAGCCGTACGTACTGCCCGCTGACGGTGACGGTCTCCCCGTGCAGCAGCGAGCGGACCGCGCTCACCCACTCGCGCAGCAGGGTCATCAGCGACGCGGCCCGCGCGCCTGCCTGGTCCATCCAGGGCAGCACGCCGTGCCCGGCGGCCGGGACGAAGCGCCCGGGGAACAGGCGGGCCAGCGTCGCGACCTCCATCGCCGCCAGCGCCGGGTTGCGCAGCGGCGCAGGCATCAGGCCCAGCCCGACCCGCACCGAGCCGCTCCCCGAGAGCGCGGCGGACGCGCTGGTCAGGCCGCCTTCGAGGAAGCAGTCCTCCCAGAGCCAGACGTCGTCCCGGCCGGCCGTCTCCGCGGACGCGACGAATTCCCGCAGTCGCTCGGGCGGCAGCTGGGGACGGAACACGATGCCCACCCGTGGCAGGCTGGCCGCGGCCATGGTGCCTCCTTCGCTTCGTTGCGGGGCTGTTGGATGACGATATTCGGCAGCCGCTGCAGGGGATATAGGTCACGTGGCTGACTGGATCTTTCAGGGCAACCCGAAGCAGCACGACCTGCACGCCGCGGTGGCCTCGTCACGACGGCAGTGGTGGAGCACGCCGCGTTACCGGGACCGGACCGCGGCCGGGGACCGCGTCTGGCTGCAGATCGTGGGCCGGGACCACCCGGGCATCTACTATGTCGCGACGATCATGAGCCCGACCTACGAGCACCCGGGTCAGCCGAGCGGGGGGACCCACGGCCGGTGGCGGACCGACATCCGGTTCGATTACCGCATCACGCCGCCGATGCTCAGGCTGGAACTGCTCGGCGATCCCCAGCTCGGGTCGTTCCGCCCGTTCCGCGGCTTCCAGGGCTCGACCGTGCCGGTGCCCCCTGATATCTCCGCTGTCCTGTGGGAACGAGCCGCCCCCCGGCTCGAGGCGTTCGACGCTGTGTGATGCTGGCAGGCATGACGTACCCGACCCGTCCGAGCCGCCTTCCGGCCGGCGTGACACCAGAGGGCGACGGCGTGCTGACCGGGGACGGCCCGGTCCGCGTGGACGCGTTCATCGACTTCCTCTGCCCGTACTGCCGGCGATTCGAGCTGTCCTCGGGGCCGACGCTGGCCCTGATGGTCGCGGACCGGGAGGTCAGCATCGGCTACCACCCCATGAACTTCCTGGACGAGGCATCGACGACGAGCTACTCGACCCGGGCGGCCGCGGCCTCGGGCTGCGCCGCGGACCAGGGGCGGTTCGCCGACTACGCGCACGCGCTGTTCGTCCACCAGCCGCCCGAGGGCGGGCCCGGGCTGAGCGACGCCGAGCTCGCCGGCCTAGGCCCTGAGGCGGGGCTTGACGGCGCGGAGTTCGCTGCCTGCCTGTCCGGCGGGCCGTACCTCGGCTGGCCTCCGTACGTGACCGCGCGCGCCACCGCGGCCGGGGTCAGCGCCACGCCGACCGTGCTGGTCGCGGGCGCGGTGGTCGCGCCCGAGGCGCACGCGATCACCGCGGCCGTCGCCCGGGCCGCCGGCGCGCGCTGACGGGGCGCCGGCCGGCACTAGGAGGCTGACCCGCGGCGGAGCAGCGCGGCGACGGGCGCACCGGCCAGGGTGCCGCTCCGGTCCGGCAGCTCCGCGACGATCGCGTCCTGGTGCAGCGCCGCCCAGACCAGCCCGTCCTCCAGCGGCACCTCGACGCCCGTGTCGGGATCGCCGACGAGGAACTCGGTCGGCCGGATCCCGATCCGGTAGCTCGTGTCGGGGTCGGCGTCGGCGGCCAGGTCGGCCGCCACCAGCAGCACGGCGACCTGCTGCTCCGCCAGCTGCTCCGCCACGGCCTCTATGCCGCGAACCGCGGCCGGGCTCGGGCCTTCCGCGAGCGAGGCAATCCGGTCCCCGACCGCTCCCACGGCGGCCTCGGTGATCTCGTCGAGGGCGGCGCCGATCGCGGCGGCCAGGTGATCGTCGCGGCCGTCGGGGCGGCGGCCCCCGGCGATCGTGGTGATCGGCCCGACCGACACCGGCAGGTGACGCCCGACGGCCTCGAGGATGTGCTGGTCACCAGTGCCGAGCACGATGTGCGCGCCCACGCGGTTGACGGCCTCGGACACGCGCCCGGCGATGAACTCGTCGTTGCGCTCGCCCCCGCTTTCCGGCTCGCTGTCGGTCACGTGCCGCGGGCCGTGGTGCTGCGCCGGCGGCCGGCCGGGGTGGGGATCGCGCTGGGCGCCGGGACGGTGGCCCGCGGGGAACCGCTCGGCAGGCAGCTGATCACCGCCGGAGTGCGCGAAGACGTCGGTGCCGTCGCGGTCCGCGAGCACGACCACGTAGGCGGGCCGGCGCGCCGCGGCGGCGGCGGCCCCCAGCAGGTGCGGCAGCGGCCCCACGTTCACCGAGATCGCGCCGGCGCCGGGCGCGAGCCAGCGCGCGAGCAGGACCTCCCCGTACGCCGCGACCACCACCCGGGTGCCGCCCGCGAGGGCGTCCCCTGCTCCGCCGGCCAGCGCCTGGGCCGTGGCCTGATCGGCGCCGAGCCGGCCCGCCTCACGCACGGCATCGGCCCAGGCCACATCCCACGCGTACTGCAAGCTGGCGGGCGACTGCGGTACCGGGACCGTCGCGGTCACCACGAGGCCGGTGGCCGCCGAGCCTGGCTGGAGGGCGCGCAGCCCGGGGCCGAGCTGCAGTCGGCCGAGTCTGAGCAGCGGAAGCGTGATCGGCGTGTCGGTCATGGCAAACTCCCGGCAGTGAGTTGGATACGTCTTCGCAGGTCGCGGGCATGGTCTACTCAAGCACCAAATCTAGCCAGGTCCGCCCGGTTCCGATGGGGCAGCGGTCGGTGTGCCGACATGTGGCTTAACCGATACAGAGGCCATCCTGCCATGGCCTCCATCACCGAGCTGGCCGCCCGGCGCGGTGGTACGCGGGCTTTGCGGACGGCAACACATTCGTGGCTGTCGGCGTGCGTCCAGGAAGGTGCCACATCGCGATGAGTCACGTCGTCTCAGATCCGGCCTGGCCGGCGGGTGCCTAGCCGCCCGAGAGGAGGCAACGCGGGCTAGGCTGTCGCGCAACGCCGGGGATGGCAGTCGGCGGAAAGGGGAATGTCGCTGTGACGCAGAGCGGGCCGCCGGATCAGGCCGCCGTGGGTGGCAGCGAACTGGCGGACTTCGACGCCAGCGTGCCGAATCCGGCCCGGATGTGGAACTACTGGGTGGGCGGCAAGGACAACTTCGCCGCCGACCGCCAGGCGGCGGAGCAGGTACTGGAGGTCATGCCGTCCCTACCGCTGATCGCCCGGCTCGCCCGCCGGTTCCTGATCGATGCGGTGCACCGGCTGGCTGCCGACTATGGCGTCCGGCAGTTCCTGGACATCGGGACCGGCCTGCCGACGGCTGACAACACCCATGACGTCGCCCAGCGGGTGGCCCCGCGGTCCCGGATCGTGTATGTGGACAACGACCCGGTGGTGCTTACCCACGCGCGGGCGCTGCTGACCAGCAGCGGTGAAGGTATGACCGACTACATCCCCGCCGACCTGCGGGATACCGCCACAATCTTGTCCGGGGCGGCGCGGACGCTTGATTTCAGCAAGCCGGTCGCGGTGCTCCTGATCGCGGTTTTGCACTTCATCCCCGATGCGGATGATCCGTACGGGATCGTGGCGCGGCTGATGGATGCCGTGCCGTCCGGCAGTTACCTGGTGATCGCACATGCGGCCCGCGACATCCAGGCCGGTGCCATCACCGAAATGATGCGGCGTTACAACGAGCTGTCGCCGGTGCCGGTCACGCCGCGGACCGGTGAGCAGGTGGCCCGGTTCTTCGGCGGCCTGGATGTGATCGAGCCCGGCGTGGTGCCGATGCGGCAGTGGTGGGCGCCTGGGGATGATGCCGGTGCCGGCAGCGGCCTGGCCGGCTACTGCGGCATCGGCAGGAAACCGTGAGCGGCCGCCGGGT